>ERZ1034915.1675-NODE-1675-length-11682-cov-31.169347_pt1 | contig 11682 bp, 10 predicted proteins | sample MGYA00520592_ERZ1034915 | MGnify/ENA primary metagenome ERZ1034915 (study PRJEB33766, sample SAMN09781787) | gut metagenome | biome: gut microbiome | host: Homo sapiens | place: Madagascar | study: EMG produced TPA metagenomics assembly of the PRJNA485056 data... | reverse complement strand
CTATAGCAACAGAAGAGAACACCCAGGCAGAGCAGCCAGCTACTGTTCAGGAGACTCCACAGGAGAATTCCCAGGAGGAGACAACTCAGCAGCAGGAGGCTACAGAGACTGAGCAGCAGGCAAATGCTGAATAAGAATTCACAAGAGAGTTCTGTAGAGTTCAATAGAGTTCTATTTTCAGACGACATATTAAGAATAATAGGGAAAGCATAGAGTCCTGCTGGCAGTGATGCCAGCAGGATTCTGCGCTTTTTGATACAGAAGCATACACATGGATTTCTATAGAGCAAGCCAAAAGTTTAATTTTATTAAACATTCCCGTTTTTTGTCATTAATGACACTTTTCGGGAATGACTATGATTATAAAAAGAGATTATCATTAAAATCATATCATGACAACAATGACTTTTAAGATGTCAATGGTGCTGTACAGAAACCGATACAGCGCCATCTTATCAGACCATTGAGTAGAGATCCTGCACCTTGTTATAGAGCATAGAAGCATAGAGAAGGCCACTTTTCCATTCTTCAGGAATTTGATCTATTCCAAATTTAGCACCCAGGATAGCTCCTGCTACTGCAGCATTTGTATCCGCATCACCTCCTGATAAAACAATCTTCAGGATATTCCCATGCCTCCGTTCATCATCCATTCCTTAAACCTTCTGGCAATATCAAGAATATCTACCTTTTGACAAGCCACAAAGGAATCCAAGATGCATAGCATCATGTGATTGTGCCGAGGAATCTTTCTTTTATAGTTTCATTTTCCATATTTTTTCCATTCATACAACCAACAAATCGTAAAATCATCCATATCAATCACTCCTTGGTGATATAATCCTTTTAGATATTCCTCAAAAGTTAATTGATTATCAGATGCTTGAATTAATTTATCAATAACGTCGTTCTTGAAATTAAACCTCAATGTTTCTGCCGTTTTTAGTAATTGAGAATTACCAGACTGCTTTAGATATTCCTCTGCAAGTTCTCCGCCAAATTCCTTACAATGAGCTAACTCATACATCATTAAAATATAATGAGATAAAGCATCGCTGGCAGCAAAGACTACAGACGAATCATCTAACACAAATTCACCATGTTTAAAGCCTTCTTCTTCCAACGGGTCTTTGCAACTAACCAATCTTGGAGGATTACAGAAATCTGCTAATTTCGTAAAACTATGTTCCAAAATACCAGTTTGAAAACTATAATGGAAAACAACACTATCACCATAAGCCATCCATTTTGCGACCTTTTCCTGAATCTTCCATGCAGCAGCAATGGTGGCGCAAGACCCCTCATTATAATATTTATTCAAAAGAATGCCATCGCCTTCCTTTGCTCTTTCCTCGTGCTCATTATAAAAGGGCTCCCAAATGCCATCCACCCATTCGTCAAGTTCTTTAAAGGAAACGATAGGTTTATCTTTTGGAAGATGTTTTACAAGATACTTCGACCATTCATCAGCAAACAAGCCACAGCCTCCTGCCCCATCCGATACCGCTATGCAGGTATCAGATGAGAAGAAGGAATCTTCGTTTGCTACATGGTCATTCCATTTTGCTATGCTTACGCCTCTATTCATATATATTATAGGTTTTGATTAACGAGCATACTCGACAACGTACCAATCTTCATCATCTTGACCAATCGCTCCATACCAGTATTCACACCCATAGCATGATAACGGATGTCCGTTTGCTTATCACCAAAGATGGCACGAATCTGCTCATTATAATTTAGTGGCAAGAGACTCGACATATTATAAAGTTTCTCACCATATCCATTTCCGTTCAATTCATCTACAGTTGCAGGGAACACTACTGATTCTGCATGTCCAGGTACAACGTGAATATTGAAGAATAATACATTACCATCATTGGTAAACATCGACTTCAACTGATTAGCAAGTTGTTGCATTTCATCATGTGAGGTGCCATTATACTCACCATCTGTGATATTGATAATTGTAGGAGGATAACAATCCTTGTCGTGATGGTCTTTCATCCAGTTTTCGAGCAAACCTTCTGCACGTTTGAAAGCTTTATCCATGTGTGTCCAACTACCATCATGGCGAGCTACCATCCATTGTTTCTTCTCTACTTCTTTGATGGTTATACCCTTACGGGTACGCACCTCTTCCTTCACCATTTTCTTTTGATAAGGATTATCACGAATCTCTTCTGGAGTAACGAAGTCTCGTCCTTCAAGATTGCCATTCCAGGCACTATAAGCCTCTGTGCCATAACCTATCATGGCAATATCAAAGTAATGGCGAGTCTCATTATTCTTCACACATCGCTCCACCAACTCGTTGATTTGGGCATTTACAATACGGGCAACAGCCTCAGATAAAGTCATATCCTCACCATTAAAGGTGGTAATTCTACGCATAGAAACACTTTGATCCACCAGGAAGATGAATGCTGTAGGATGCTCACGGTCAACACGAGCCGTATATGCATTCTTGCTCTGCAATATCTGTGGCTGGCTTGGAATAGGAATACCAAAGTTACCAATGTTCTTGATATACTTCAGGGGTATGCTGTTCTTTACCAGAATCTCGGCTTGATAGAAAGGCTGTTCATTTATATCCAGGTCAAAATGCTTGTTTGCCTTGACTGTCTGAAAATGAATTTTCTTGAAATCTTCCAGGTTTCCGCCAACGTTGGCACCGCTTCTTGTAGCATTTCTATCAGAAAACTTAGTCTGTTCATCAAAAATCACCTCTGGGTCTATTTCCAAAATTACGGGGTTAGATATACGTTGCTCGCTCATCGCTACATACATCATTGGATGCTGCTTGGTAAAGCTCGCTCTCACATAATGCTCCAGCCCATCTCGTTTGTCGAGCGACCAGGAAGTAGAGCCAGGGCCACCACCTCCGGGCTTGGGAATCGTAATTCCACGTTCCTCACAATCCTTCCAGGAAAAGAGGCCACCATTCTTGATGATGTTCTCTAAGTTATCACGATCTGTAAAATGATACAACGTTGTAATATGATGCTGCTCAAGGATATTCTTAAAATCCTCCCAATTATTTCGTTTACTCATAATTCATATTTTTGTTGTTATTCTATCAAAAAAGTTCTAATTCCTGTGGCTTATCAACCTGTAGTTTTGCCTCCGTATCCGGTTTTTCTCCATAAGGATAAATACCATCTACGTATGCCTTGATCAAAAAGGCATGAGACAAGGGTTTGCTTGGGTCATCCACATCACAGTTGGTATCATAATCCAACAAGATGATGGTTTTCGTTTTACTTGCCTCCTTCAACCGTTCAATGATTGTTGGCACTTTATTCTCCAACATCCATTGGTAGGTTGGAATATATATCTGCTTTCTTGCTTCTATATATCCTAGGAGTTCCTTGCCATATATTCCTTTGCGATGTCCCAACGGCTTTCCATACTTGCGTACAGTTCGCTTGATATTCTTCATCGTGTCATTCTGGAACATCTGCACATCTACATCAGCTCCTTCAAACACTTTCAATCCCTGCCAAATAGCCTCTACGCATGTGGCTGTCACTCCATTGCTGAATGGAACTGGTATTCCACCATGCGGATAGAATGGACTTAATTTGATTAAGCTATCTTTGGCATGGCTAGTTACATCCGCAATGATGGCACCGGGATGTTTCCTTAATATGTTTTCGTATTTCTTACGCTTAGATTCTATTAATATCATAATCATTAAACTATATTTACTACAAACTAAATATTTTATCTCCAAACCGGGAAATTAATTCTTGTTTAAGATTGTCTGGGATTTTGCAGTCATAAAATGCCCCATCACCTATGCTAGTAACACTAGAAGGAATGACTATCTCTGACAGAGAATCACAACTACAAAATGCACAATCACCTATGCTAGTAACACTAGAAGGGATGAATATCTCTGACAGAGAATAACAACCATAAAAAGCCCAATCACCTATGCTAGTAACACTAGAAGGGATGAATATCTCTGACAGAGAAGCACAACATAAAAATGCACTATCACCTATGCTAGTAACACTAGAAGGGATAACTATCTCTGACAGAGAAATACACCATGAAAATGCCCAATCACCTATGCTAGCAACACTAGAAGGGATGACTATCTCTGACAGAGAAATACATCTATAAAATGCACTATCACCTATGCTAGTAACACTAGAAGGGATGACATACGATTTTATATTTTGATTTCTGAAAGAAATAATTCTACTTTTATCCTTATTGAACAAGATACCATCCTCATAAACAAAGTTAGGAGATAAACATTTTAATTTGCCATCCCATTTTGCAAACGGATTGCCGTTTAAGCAAATTACGCTTTTAGGGATGGATATATATTTCAACGAATCACAACAAGAAAATGCCCAATTACCTATGCTAGTAACACTAGAAGGGATGACTATCTCTGACAGAGAAATACATCTATAAAATGCACTATCACCTATGCTAGTAACACTAGAAGGGATGACATAAGATTTTACATTTTGATTTCTAAAAGAAATAATTCTACTTTTATCCTTATTGAACAAGATATCATCCTCATAAATATAGTTCGGAGTTAAACATTCTAATTTGCCATTCCATTCAGCAAACGGATTGCCGTTTAAGCCAATTACGCTTTTAGGGATGGATATATATTTCAACGAGGAACAAAAAGAAAACGCCCAATCACCTATACTAGTAACACTAGAAGGGATGACTATCTCTAACAGAGAACGACAACCATAAAATGCATGCTGACCTATGCTAGTAACACTAGAAGGGATGACTATCTCTGACAGAGAATAACAACCATAAAAAGCACTATCACACATTATCCTTGTACCCTCTTTAACAGAATAAGCTCCACTTAATTTTCCTGGAGCTTTCAACAATTTTCTTCCATCCTTGCTATATTTCACTCCCCATTCATCAACAAAAGTTTCTTTTAACTCTTCTATTGTTTTTTCTGTTGATAAATCTTCATTCATCACAGGAGTTATATTGGGCTTTTCGCCAATAAACAATCCAAAAGAGCATGCAGAAAGCTCCTTTCTTGCCAATGCAAGCATGAAAAGAGAGTAAAGTGTGCAGAAATCCTTATCACACATCAATTCCTGCAGGGCAGATATTACCTTGCTATTTGAAGGATTGCGATAATCATTTTCTGAGAAGAGAAGTCTGTCTGAGGCACCATAGATATCTAACAAAGTAGATTTCATCGAGATAGCCTTTAATGACAAGGCGATGCTTGCCAATGAAAAATCATCTATTGTTTCATCGAAATCATCCATAGTACGCAATGGGTGACTGAAATCCTTGGTACCAACAGTTGGAGATTTGCAGCCCTTCATAGAAGGCACAAACATTCCATCATAATCTACCAAGCTAAGAGAGCCATCCGGACGGACTATGATATTGTCTGGCTTAATGTCGCCATGAGAAAATGACTGGGTACGGAGCCAAGCTGCCATCTTGCCAAAACGATAACTCAGCATCGACATGGCAGATTGATTCTGGTAATTTGCTGCAATGTAAGCTTCCATCGTCTCCCCTTCTACCCAATCCATCAACAATACAGGAAATTCATCCTCCTCGCATTGACTGTCCACGAAGAGTTCCTTCTCCATATACTTTACAGAAGTAATATATGGAGAATCAACCATATCCAATTCATCCGCAATCTGGCGATAAGCCTCAGCTCTACCTTCTTGCTCTTCAGTAAAGCACTTTATGGCATAGCATTTTCCTATCTGTTCATCTTTCATTTTGAACACGACGGCAAAGGCACCACTGCTACGATATGGCTCACCATGATCATCTAGCACTGGTACCAAATGAGCCAACTCATCAAGATTGTTACTAGCATCTTGTATGGCTCTAACATATTCTGATATCAAAGGATATTGCATAATACCAATAATTTACAAATCGTATAACCCAAATGAATAATCACTAGTCATACCATCAAATTCCATGTTAAATGGCTTTTTAGATACAACTTCTCCCTCTTCAATATTCTGATATAAAGAGGATAAAAATAATTGCAAACAAGACAAGCTCGTTTTTTCTTTTGTTAATCGATATGCTATATAACCAAACTGGTCTTGTCCGTCAATAACATAATCTTGACACAAAATATAATTTTGATTCACGCCTATTATAGCAGAAGGTAAATAAGCTTCAATACCATGATCATATATCATATTTGTCCCATCAATTACGACAAAAGCGTCTTGTTTTTCTGCACTCTGCTTTGGAAAGAAATATGATTTCATAGTATCCAATAATGGAGAATTATAAATAAACAAATATTTTTTATCCACTCCCATCAATTGCAATCTTTTGAAGACTTCATTAGTCCTTTCAAAGCTTTTCCGCCCAATAGAACATTTCACTTCTATCACACAGACTACATCTTTAGCATTCACAACATCTATTTCTCCAAAAGATTTTACAACATTATTTCTATAAAGGATAATATCACACTGGGGTGATATTGAATCTGAAAAAACATATTCTACATCATCTTCTTTCCTATTTTTCAAAAAATAAAGTTTCTGTCTAATAGAGTCAAAATCCTCATCTAAGGTAACAAAACCTTGTGTAACTTTGACATCATTAGGCAAATTCTCACGTAAAAAACCACGAAGTAAATGTTCTCCCCAAAAACCAAGCGATGGTTTATGATGGGAGAGAAACTCTCTTCCATCATTTATCTGTGTCAAAAGACATTCTGCTTTTGAACGATAATATTCTATAGTATAATTGCCCATATATTATAAACTACTTATTTTGTTCCAACTTCATTAATTTTTCTTTAGCAAATTTATCCCCTTGTTTTGCTGCTTTTCTATAATATGCAATAGCCGTTTCTAAATTCTTCTCAACTCCAGCCCCTTCTTCATAGCAAATTGCTAAATTACAAAATGCTTTAATATTACCTTGTTCAGAAGATTTTAGAAATAAGTCCACCGCCAACTCCAAGGATTTTTCACACCCATTACCATACTTATAACAATTACCTAAATTATTTTGAGCATTAGCGTACCCTTGATTTGCAGACTTACGATACCAATATACAGCTTCTTTATTGTTTTGTCTTACACCTGTCCCATTTGCATAACACAATCCTAAGATAAACTGAGCTTTAGCATATCCTTGACTTGCTGCATATTTAGTTAGTTCAAATGCTTTGATCAAATTTTTAGTAACACCTTTACCTTCTCTATAACACCTTCCTAAATACTCAAAAGCTGTATCACAATCTTGTTTGACCGCTTTTTCTAGCCATAGAACTGATTTTTTATAATCTATAGAAATTCCTTTTCCTGTGAAAAATGCAACTCCTAGATTATATTGTCCTGCAGCAAAACCTAATTTCGCAGAAATCAAGAAATATTCAACGCTTTTCTCTAGGTTTCTTTCGACTCCTATACCCCGTTTATAACATACCCCCATAGCATTATAACCTTTAGGATTTTCTGCATTTATTGCCTTTTTTATTAATTCAATTCCTTTTTTGATATCGCATTCTATCCCTTGTGCATAACAATAACATAAACCCAAACCCGCTATAGCATACATATTCCCCTGAGCAGCAAACTTCTTATATATTTCAACAGCTTTTTGTTTGTCGCCTGTACTTAAATTGATTATTTTATCAGCCTCCTGTAACATAATGTTATACTCTTGCGAAATAATCGGTTTGCTAACTTCGAATAATCTGAGGGAACACATAACAAGGTTCATCTTCGTTTTAGCTAACAAAAAGAGCGAAAGAAGCGTATTAACTTCTTCATCATTCATCAATTCTTGCAAAGCAGCCAACACCTTGCTTTTACTCAAGTCACGATAGTCCTCAGCAGAAAAAAGTAATCTATCTGCTGCACCATATTCATTAAGTAACGAAGGCTTCAGAGATATCGCCTTCAATGACAAAGCGATACTTGCCAAAGCAAAGTCATCAATGGTTTCGTCAAAATCATCGACGGTTCTCAAAGGATGAGAAAAGTCCTTTGTACCAATTGTAGGAGACTTCTGTCCCTTCATTGCAGGAACAAACATACCATCATAATCCACTAAGGTCAGAGTACCATCAGGGCGAACCATGATATTATCTGGCTTAATATCACCATGAGCAAAAGGTTGAGAGCGAAGCCATGCTGCCATTTTGCAAAAGCGATAGCAAAGCATTGCCATAGTATAATTGTCTTGATAGTTCTCTGCAATGTAAGTCTCCATCGTTTCACCATCAATCCAATCCATCAGAAGAACAGGAAACTCATCCTCCTCACAACTGCTATCTACGAAGATTTCTTTGTCTAAGTACTTTACAGAAGTAATATAAGAGGAATCTACGAACTCCAACTCATCTGCAATCTGGCGATAAGCCTCAGCTCTACCTTCTTGTTCTTCAGTAAAGCACTTTAAAGCATAGCATTTTCCTGTCTGTTCATCTTTCATTTTGAACACGACGGCAAAGGCACCACTGCTACGATATGGCTCACCATGATCATCTAGCACTGGTACCAAATGAGCCAACTCATCAAGATTGTTACTAGCATCTTGTATGGCTCTAACATATTCTGATATCAAAGGATATTGCATTGACTTTTTCTGTTAATTGTTTTGCCCCAAAGGTACAAAAGACTTGCGATACGACCAAATCTTCGCTCGTCTTTTCACCTTATTTAATATAGAATGCTATTTTGTTCACTTTATTGTCTTAATCATTCATATTTGTGAAGTATATTTACACATCAAGCTTATACTCTAGTATAAATATGTAGAACACATACTATTCCCCAAATGTTCTATTATTATATAAATGATATGCCAAAGCATTGACAACCATCAGTGTATGATTTCTGTAATTGCCTTGTTGTGAGTCAGAAAGAAGTTGCTCTGCGTTTCTACGTTGAGTCACCCATCTTGCCAGCAAAGTCTTGGTATCAACTGCATATTTCTCCAGTTGACAATACAGTTGTTTGTATTCTAATGCACTACCATAAGACTTAATCAACTCTTTGTCCTGAGTTTCGTATTTTACAGAGGCCAGTGCCTGGTGTAACTCTTCGCTCCAAACCGAAGTATCAATAACCTTCATCTTTGCAAATGACGGCTTTTGCTTATTGGCGAACAAATCATAATCATCCTTCAGGCAAGACATCCGAATAAAGGCGATGTTCATTGGTGCATCTGCTTGACAGATAATCCTCATCGTACCACCAGTATAATAACACAATCTGAGATACATGGCATCAAACTTATTAAGCGAAGCCTGCAACTTGTTCCAGCAATCAGTCTCCTGCTTAAGGCAGTCTTTCAATGTTGGCTGCAATGGCAGACTACCCAGCTTAGCAGAATAAGCTGCTATATTGTTCTTGTATTGTTTCTCTTGTTGGGTACACCACATTGCCATCCCAGAAGTTGTCTCCTCTGGATTTTCTGATGAATCAAAATACAAGTCACCAAATTTTGCGATGATTTCCTTTTGATAATCATCTTCGCCTAATGGCATTGCATTGACACTGGTTGGCGCATCATCATATCTTGGTCTGTCACCCCCTGCATAAGCAACGTTTGTCAATAGAAGCAACAGATCTGATATTGCAATTCTTGCATGATGAGATTTTGATAAAAATGATAATATCATAGTTGTAACTTTTTAAATTAATACTTTATGAGATGCAAAGATAGTTCTTTTTTTTGTAAACAGATGTACAAACTCGGGAAAAACTTACCTCCACAAGCCTTGTGGAGCCTAAACATTTGTAGCATCTGCCACCATTTATTATTTTTGCAGCCAAAATAACAATAAAAATAATAGGAATATGGAAAGACTCTTTTTTTTCGTGATTGCCGTTGCGTTAGCATTCGGCGTTGGTTGCCTGGGAAGAAACAGAAAGATTGGTTTCGGATGGGCTTTTGGTATCTCACTCATCAATGTGGTGATTGGTCTCATTGTCGTATTATGCTCTAAGAAGAAAACGCCAAATGAGCTTGAAAAGAAGAACTAAGTTGAAGATTTGGGGATGGGCATGTATTCTGATTGGAGTAATTGGCTTTATCAGTATCATTATGCGTGGCAACCCAAACCTCGGACCGAGCGTTTGGGTTGCCATAGGAGTCTATTTGTTATACAGGAAGAATACCTAAGAAAATTCACTTCCACTCCACAAGCTTTCTATCCAATGGTATCTTCTTGGGTTCGCCACGATTGCCATCAATGAAATAACTCCCGGCTAGACTTTCATCAAACAGGAGAGTGAAGGCTTGGCGGATACGGGCACATTTCTCATTGATAGAATTAGACAATGGATTCGTCAGGGCTTCGATGCTCTGGCGAATCTTCTCTTCTGAAAGATGAGTCCCGTTGTTGTTCGATTTCTTACGAATATCCACATAGATAGCATATAGCTCTTCCCTATAATCCGACAGACATTTGAAAAGGATTCCCTCCTCATGACGCAAAAAGAGAATATACACCGCCTTTACCAATGGCTCCATCTTGATAGTCATATCATGATAGTCGGGCAGTATGATATCGTAATTCTCCGTGATGACCATTCTACTCAGATTCTTGGGTGGAAAGAGATACTGCTTCAGCACCCAATCGCTTACCCCACCAAGACGCAAATCCTGCACCTGCCGGTACACCTCCTTCATCTTCTGCCTGATATCATAGCTGAATGTTTCATCTGCCGGAATCGGTTTAGGATCAAATATACTGTATGGAAAATCATCAACAGAGCTGAACATCACTTTGCAATCCGGCAACTTATCATACGCAGCCTGCATCAATGGCATAAAATCCTCATCTTCCTCTATAGACAAAGAATAGGAATTGACATAATATATGCCATCCTTCTCATGGTCCAGATGTAAGATGCTAGGGCGCAATTTATCCTTATTCTTTTCTTCTGCCAATTGCGATAACAGTAAATCGGAAGGAACAGAGAAGCTCAAATCCTCTTTATCCATCGCAGGATAGCTATAGAGAGCAGTCTTCTTGATATGTGGACCTAGAAATGGAAAATAATTAAAATGGATTGACTTGCCGATAAACAAGTTGTTGATATCCAAGAGATGGTTGATGATGGAAAGGTTCAACTTTTCATCATACCCATTCTCTACAAAGAAAACATCGCCACGTTGGCATGTTGGGAAGTCGCGAAACTTCAATACCTTTTTTCTTCCAATCTTTCCGGTCATTGCTTACCTATTATTATATGGTTGAGTACAAATTTATCAATATCAGAGCTATCTTCATCTGCATGTATCGATTAGCTAAACACTGAACATGGCAAAAAGACAAAAAAGACTCACCCTGAGCGCGCTGTTCTAAAGGGAAGCGGGGTGAGTATGTTGCTGCAAAGGTACAAATGTTATTCGAAACAACAAAACTTTTAGCGAAAAAGTTTCTAAAATTGTTTGAAGCAACTATAGAGAACTATCTTACTGATGAATGCAACGTTTTCATTCCCCAGTTTTTTGGGGAATGTTTCCACAGACTTTCCTCATTTTCCACACCATCCACTTTTGGCACACAAAACATAATCATCTGATAATCAACCCATATCATTTTCATTCTTCTTTTTGGCACGCAGATTGTGACTATGAATAGCGGGTTTGACAACGAATCCACAAAGAAAGAAAGTAAGTAACATTAAATAGTAACAATTTTAAAAATAT
>ERZ1034915.1665-NODE-1665-length-11711-cov-4.248284_pt1 | contig 11711 bp, 15 predicted proteins | sample MGYA00520592_ERZ1034915 | MGnify/ENA primary metagenome ERZ1034915 (study PRJEB33766, sample SAMN09781787) | gut metagenome | biome: gut microbiome | host: Homo sapiens | place: Madagascar | study: EMG produced TPA metagenomics assembly of the PRJNA485056 data... | reverse complement strand
GCCAAGAAAGACATTGCAGCGAACACCAAAAAGATCACCCAATCACCAGGTGAGTGGCGCTACCTTTACGGGTCTGCAACGTCAGTCGATAAGGTTTGCTACCGCAAGACAAACAATATCGTGGAAGTTTCAATCGATTCCTCGAAAGCCACGGAATCAGATTGGAAGGTGGGGACGCTGCCAGCTGGATACCGCCCATCGACAGACGTCTTCGTCTCCGCAGTCGCAACCGTAGGATGGACGCTGTCAGACCACACGGCATACATTCAGGTGAAAAGCAACGGGATTGTGTGGTGCAATCGAAAGGCCGCAGAGAGCAATGGGCGTATCCTTGGCTACTTGAACTACCTCGTGTAGCTATTTTCGGCACATCATCGTGCTGGGGGCATGATCTACTTCCAATAGCCGCGGACAAGGTAATTGATGGCGGTAGTGCCTTTCTCACTTGCGTTCTCGACGGCGCAACAGACTGTGTTTACAACCGATTTGGGTGTTGGGTATTCGCCGTAAAGAACAGGGGCAAAATAATCACTGCTAGACACGAATACGCTGAACCTGTCGTAAGAGTTGGCGGGCTTCTTGAACGTAAACGGCAGGGAAACCTCTGGCAGCCAGTAGTTTCCCGTTTTGGTTATAGCCGTCTTCACAGCGCGGCTGCATTCAGCGCGTCCGCTTGCCCATTTGACGTACTGCCAACCGGATTTGACGCCCTGCTCGACTACGGAATCACCCGGCCATCGCCGCCGCGTAGCTGTCGCTCGCGCGTGCCACCACCGACCTAAAAGATTGCAGGTAGTGCGCCATCGCCGTGTTGACGGTCGTATGCCCCAAGGCCACGGCTATGTCCTCGATGTTCGCGCCGTGTTCGAGCGAGATGGTGGCCCAGCTGTGGCGCAGGCACGTCATCGGCACGTGCGGCAGCTCGTGGCGGCGGCAGAACGCGCGGAACCGCCTGGCGACGGCGTTTGGATCTAATTCGCACAGCCTTCCGGCACGGCGGTTGCCCCTGATGGCTCTCAGACGCTCAAGCGCGAAGCGCGGCAGCTTGAGCCGCCTGTCCGACAGGCGCGTCTTGCAGCCGGTCTCCACCTCGGTTCCGCGCACCACATGCATGCCCCTTCGCACGTGGACCCATCCGCTGCGCCAGTCCACGTCCTCGATGCGCACGGCGCACGCTTCGCACCTCCGCAGGCCCAGGGCCGCTCCCAGGAGCACGGCGGCTTCGAAGGGCTGGCCCACGATGCCGCGCAGCGTCTCGCGCTCCTCGTCGGCGGTGAGCGTGGGACGGCGCACGGTCGGCTTTTGAGGTAGCTCAACGCCCTGGGTCGCGTCCCAGATGCGTAGTTGGCGGCGCCGAAGCGCCCATCTATAGATTTGGCGGAAGGTCTTGAATGCCTTTTCCGCCGCACCCGGCTTGGCGAAGCCGTCAATCCAGGCTTGCAATTCCTCGAAGGTTATCTCTTCCAGCTCTCGTGCTCCCCACATAGGGGCCAGGTGGCAACGGATGGCGCTCTCGTAGCCTTCGAGTGTCGTGCCGCGCAAGCGCTTTGATTTGTCGTCCATGTACATCTTTGCAGCATCGGTAAACAGCATTCCATACCTCTTTCGCATCGAGAAAATCCCAGACCCTTCGCAGCGGATACGCGCCATGAGCGTCTGGGATTTTCTCGGCGCGAACGGCCTTCGCGACCGCAAGCAACCCACTCTACACCACCGGAAGGAGGTGACGTATGGAGCAGCATTGCCCCGAGCACAGCGCACACGACCGCGCCATCCGCGAGCACGATACGCAGCTCGACGCACATGGCGAGCAGCTCGACAAACTCAACGAGACGCTTGCGGCCCTCAAAGAGATCGAGCGACAGAACCAGGAGCGCATCGACAGCATGGGCGAACGCATCGCTGCGCTCGAAAGCGTGCCTGCGAGCCGTTGGCAAAAGGCCACGGACTACGTATTGGCCGCTGTGCTCGGCTTGGCCGTCGGCATGATGGCCGCAAACATCGGACTAGGTTAGGAGGTTGCTTATGGCAACTAAAGACAACGTGCCTGATTGGCTCATCCCCAACCGCGTCTATGACGCGCTCAAGTGGATGGGCCTGCTGGTGCTGCCCACGTGCGCATGGCTCGTGGGCGTAGTCGGCCCCGCGTGGGGCCTTGCAAACGTCGATGCGGTCGTGCTGACGCTCAACGCGTTGGGAGCCGCCGTCGGCGCAATCATCGGCGCGAGCGCGATCAACGCGCGGAAAGGGGATACGGATGAAAAATAAGCTGACGAGCGAGGATATCGACGCAATCCAGGCTCAATGCGCCGAGCAGGTATGGGAGCCGTTCCCGGGCATCACCATCGTGGCATGGAACCTGCCCAACGGCTTCACCATCAGCGACCAGTCCGGATGCATCGACCCGAAAAACTACGACCGCGAAATCGGCGTCGGCATCTGCCGCGAGCACCTGCGCAACAAGCTGTGGGAGCTGTACGGCTTCGCGATCAAGGAAAAGTTCGGGCGAGGTGATGCTTAGTGGCCAGCATCAAGGCGAAGCTCGCCGCCGTCCTGGCATCCGTGGCCCTGGCCGCGAGCCTGTCCGTCCCCGCCTTTGCGTACGAGCAGGTGGAGGACACGGTCAGCTACGGCCACGGCTACAACGATGCGGGCTACCTCGTCATCCACGAGACGGCCAACCCCGGCGCGAGCGCCTACAACCACACGCTGCTGTGGGGCCGCGATGATACGTACGCCGTGCATTACGTGATGGAGCTCGACGGCTCGGTCGTGTACCACACGGTGCCCGACTGGGCGCTGTGCTGGCATGTCGGCAACGGCAACTACTCCACCGTCGGCATCGAATTGGCGCACGCCACCGACTACGATGACTTCGCGGCCCAGTGGGACGAGGCCGTGGCGTGGGCCGGTGACTACCTGATCAGCCGAGGTTGGGGCATCGACCGCCTGCTCAGCCACAACGACTGCCGCTACTGGTGGGGCGGCACCGACCATACCGACCCGACCGGCTACTTCGCGGAATTCGGTCGCAGCTGGTCGATGTTCAAGAGCGACGTGGAGTCGTATCTTGGCGGCGGATACACGCCGAGCGCCTCCGAGCCGACCCGTCAGCCATACTACGGCGAGGGCGCGCAGCCGGCCGACACGTCCATCCGCTACGCCGCCAGCACTGCGGCGGACGCCAGCTGGTGGCTGCCGGACATGGTGGACCACACGGACACCGGCGGAAGCGCGGACACGTTCGCCGGAAACGGCGAGCCTATCCGCTGGCTGGCCATCGACATGCCCGGATGGTACCAGGTGCGCACCGAGGCCGGCGGGTGGCTCGACCCGGTGTACGGCTGCGACAAGTCCGACCTCGTCAACGGATGCGCCGGCGACGGCTCGCCGATCACGGCGGTGCGCTGCTACTACGACACGCAGGACCCGGCTACGACCGGCTGGCTGTTCGCCGAGTACGACGCCAACGGCCTGCCGAAGATGCGCGACCTCGTGGACACCGGAGGAAGCGTTGACGACTTCGCCGGCAACGGCGCTCGCGTGACCACGTTCAGTCTGCAGGCTGCAGCCTAAAATCAACAAGAAGCAAAGCGAAAGCTCCGCCGAGAGGCGGGGCTTTTCTTGCGTTCTGAGCGAATCGGGCCAGCTATTCTTGCTGTACCATATATGAAACAGTAAGAATATCCAAACTTATCCCAGGCTTATCCTAAGTTGCTGCTTTTCGGCCGTTTTACTCGTTATTGTCGCTCATATCGTTCTCATTTTCCCAGCTAGCAGGCTTGCTGGCGTAGCGAGACGCATGCAAGCTGATGATCCCCATGTTCCATTAAGCCTGCGTACAGGGAAAACAAACCCGCATATCCCAACAATATCCTAAGTGGATACCCCTCATGAAGGGCCGGCGCCATCCCCAGGCGCCGGCCCGCTTTGCGTTGGGGCGATGACGAGAGGCGAAGGCAGGGGACCGAGTGCTGGGGGTGCGTCCCGCCATGCTGAAGCCCCGGTTGTGGTGGCCTGTCTTTGGCATAACCTACTGCGTCTTCACCGCCGCACGTGCGAAAAGTTATTGTTGGCAGCGCGATAGGAACAACCGCTAGTTTTAAGCTGGCAACTGCTTTAGCGGAAAAACGTTTCATGGGGCCATTGCTAAGATGATGCTACGCTTCAACTAAGGTGCCGATTGAACATGGCGATGGAGAACATTATGGCGGAAATCGATGTGGATGAGTTGCGCGACTATATGGAAGACTATTGCGGCACGGCGGCCGCAGCGGGTTTCGATACAGCCGTGTTCGACTTGGCGGACATCGACGATGCCGACGGCTACGAACTGTGCGAGAAAGCCGAAGAACTCGGCGTTGACCTGGAGCAATTCATAATTGACGACTAGCGAAGCGCGTTGTTTGACTTAAGGAATCGTTAGGACCCGGATGGGGCTTTCCCGTCAGAGTCCTAACTTTCTCGCTGCAGTTAAGCTGCTCTTTTCGATTTATACCCCCGATGCCGTATTTATTGTTTTTGAGTTTCGGCCGCTACCGCGGCTGCTCCTGCGGCTACTGCGACGCCGAAAGCGGCTGCGGCCGCTACCGTTGCCGCAGCATCGCCGGTTGCGGCTAGTGGTTTGGGGTTGGATTCGGGAGCTGGGGTGTTATCCTCTGGAATGGGTGCGGGGTCCGGGGCTTCCTCCTGCTTTTCCTCTTTGTCGGGGCCGACTTGCGTGGCCATGCGGCCGAGGCCTGCGGCGCCGTCATATTCCTGCCCGATGATGCCGTGCAGGTTCAGTTGCACGTATTCCATCAGCGCATCGTTGTCCAGGCCCAGAAGCGTGACGGGGTTCTTCGTGAGCATGCTGTACGACCCGCCGCCGTCCACGAGGTAATACGAATGGCACACCAGCGTGTAGGTGGCCGCCGGGTCTATGGCTTTGCCGTATAGCGTGACGCGCCGCACACGGCGTTCGGCGCCGTCTTTGAAGCCCGCGAACTCGTTTCCGTTTAGGATGACGGGTGAGTCGATATCGGTGCGAATGGTGAATGCCAGGCCCTCGGATACCTGCAGGAAGTCGCCGAGGGGCTCGGGGTATGCACGGGCCGACAACTCCAGCGCATCCAGCAAGTCTTGGCCGGTCACTTGGGTGTAACACAGCTGGTTGTTGAAGGGATTTACGTTGATAAGGTCTGCGCGCGTAACGTCCCCTGCAAGCAAGTTCGTGCGCACGCCGCCGCCGTTGACGAAGGCTACGTCCGGCATCACGCCGTTGTTCGAGGCGTAATACAGATAGGCGTCGGCAACGAAATCGCCCAGGTTCGTCTCGTGCGCGCGCACCGCCCAGGTGTAGCCGTCGGCTTCATAGGCGAACAGGTCTACCTCGCTGCGGCCGACCACCGTTCCCGTTTGCGCTTCGACTTCGGCAGCTTTTTCGTCGACCACCGCTTGCGTTTGCTCATCGCGGCCGAAAGCGACCTCTTTCACGCAGCTGGGGTCATCGGGGTTGCGCGTCTCGCGCAGAAGCGAGGCCTCGTAGCTGTACGTGCTGGCGTGTATGGTTCCCGTATCCGGGATGATGACGATCTGCCCCACACTGGAGAATTGCGTGCCTGTTTGCGCGATAACGACATCGTCGCCGTTGCGATCCTGCACGATTTGCACGTACTCCTCGTGCGAATGCCCGTCGATCACCACGTTGATGCCCTCGCAGCGCGAAACCAGCGTGTCGCTGCGCCACTGGCTGGGCTGACCGGTTTGTCCTAGGTGCGCCAGCAGCACCACGAATTCCGCGCCCGCTACGCGAGCTTCGTCGACGGCGCCTTGCACTGCTTGTGCCAGTTTGCTGCCCGTTTCGTCTTCGCAGAACCCGTACACGCAGGTGTGGTCGTCGTCGCTGCGCCAGAACGAGCGTGGCGACGACGCCGTAAGCGTGGCGGGCGTGGTGACGCCCACGAACGCTACGCGCACCGTCCCGCCTGCTGGGAGCGGATACTCTTTTATGGTGTACGGGTCGAACATAAGCGTGGGCGTGCCGGTGCGGTTGTCGGTGAAGTTGCAGCTGAGGTATTTCGCGCTCGCGCTTCCAATCAGGTGGTTGAACTGCGTCATGCCGTAGTCGAACTCGTGGTTGCCTGGGATGGCGATGCCGTAGCCGCATTCATTCATGATATCGACGAGCGCCTGACCTTGCGTAATCGTGCCCATTACCTTTCCCTGCACGGCGTCGCCCGCGTCTACCAGCGTGACGTTTTCGTTGCCGAAAACGCTGCGGCGGTTGACAACATAGCTCGCTAGCGCCGAATAGCCCAGCGGGATATCTCCTGCGGCATCGGTTTCGCCGACTGCGCAGTGCACGTCATTGGTGTGCAAGATGACCACGGCGCCTTCGGCGGCTTGCGCGTCATCTGCAAAAGCGCGGCGCGGCAGACCAAGGGCGGCAATGCCGGCGGCAAATGCAGCGGTGCCCGCAAGAAAACTTCGACGGGAAAGGGTGCTGGTCATGGCTGCTCCGTTCTTCGAGGGGTTTAGCGGGGGCGGGCGTGGTGCGTTTCGCTTCTAGCTGAGCGACGGGCGGGTGGCTTTCTGCTCGCTGGCGGCTGTGCAGCAGCTTGCCTGATGTTATTCCTTGCTCGGGCGCCCTTCCGCGCCGCCGCTGCAAGATAAGACGAACCGCGCGTTAAACGAAACGAGCTCGAAAGCGTTGCGCCTTCGAGCTCGTTTGCTGCTTAGATGAACTTGCCTTTGCCGTGGTCGGCCATGTGCTGGATAAGCTGCGCCACCCAGCCGCGGAAATCGCCCTTGCGTGCGACCAGCTTGCCATCGACCAGCTCCTCGTACGCAACCTTGATGCGGTCGTAGCGCGTGACGGTGACGGGCTCTTCGTGGGTGAAGCAGCCTTCGACCTGCTTGCTTGCCGCCAACCCCAGCTTGATGACGGGGTTGAACATGACGTGCGGCTTATCTTTCTCGTCGACGTATGCGAACAGGTCGTGCGTCACGCCGATCTGGTTGGCGTGCAGGCAGGCGGCGTCGTCAAGCGATGCCATGGTGTCCAACAGGTCCTGCGCCACCTCGGCGTCGGCGGCCGTTGCCTTCTCGCACGGCGTGGACAGCAGCGCTTCGTCGTGCACCAGTTCTTTAATGCTCATGTGCGTATCCTTCGGTTCGATATCGCGCGCCGCCCCTTTTTGCGTCGCGCGTTGCTATACAATCGCCTTCGCTATTCTATCGTATGCAGCCCTCACCAGGAAGAAAGGCGTCGTTCACCATGGCGAATCCCGACAAAGCTTGCAAAGCTGAGCGCGCGTACGCGACTGCGCCACGCCGCACGTTCTGGGTCGGCGTTGCGTGCGCGCTGGTGGGCGCGGGGCTGTGGGGCGTTTCCGGCGCGTGCGCGCAGTACCTGTTTTCGCACTACGGCATCACGCCGATGTTCGCTACGGCGGTTCGCTCCTTGGTTGCCTCGCTCATCTTCTTCGGCGTCCTGTTCTTCCGCCGTCGTTATCTTTTGCAGCTGATGTGGGGGAGCGAGCCTCGCGTGAAGGCGGCGTTTCTTGCGTTCGGCGTGGCGCTGTTCGTCGATCAGTTCGCTTACTCCATGACCATTGCGCACACCAACGCGGGTACCGCCACCGTGCTGCAGATGCTTGGCACCGTGTTCGTGATGCTGTTCACGTGCGTGCTTGGACGGCATTTACCGAAAGCAAGCGAGTTTGCGGGCCTGGTGTGCGCGTTCGTGGCCACGGTGCTTATTGCCACGCAAGGCGACTTGGGAACGTTGGTGCTGCCTGCCGCGGGGCTGTTCTGGGGCCTGCTCAACGCGCTTTCCGTTGCGCTGTACGTGATGATTCCGCGCAACTGCGGGCTGTTCGACCGCTTTGGCAGCTTCGCCACAACGGGCGTGGGCATGCTGGTGACGTGCGTGTGCTCGGGCGTTGCCTACGCGGTGCAGCTGGCTGGCGGTACTGGCGCCCCCGAGGCCGTGGCGAACATGGACGCGTTCGGTTGGTTGGTGCTTCTTGGCGGGCTGACGGTACTTGGCACGTTCGTGTCGTTCGGGCTGTACCTGCGCGGCGTTGCCGCCGTGGGGTCGGTGACGGGCAGTTTGCTTGGCGCTATCGAGCCGGTCAGCGCCAGCGTGTGCGCCTGGGTGTTTCTGGGCACAGCGTTTTCCGGCTTCGACTGGGCGGGCCTTGTGTTGATGCTGGGCATGTTGGCGCTGGTCACTCTTGGCGGCAAGCCGAAGCCGCCGATTCCTCAACCTCGGTAATAACATCGTCGTAGCCTTTGAGCGCGGCGAACGCCATGAACTGGCTTCCGCGGTCGGGCGAGGGAACCGAAACCCGTACGCCGTCGACCGCAACACGTCGAGCGATGGCGTCGAGCCCTTGCACCCGATACTCCCGTTCGTCTGCGGAAAGCCCCGGCCACGTGTCGGCCGTAGGAAGCCTGGCCGCAGCCCAGGCTTCGTCTTCGCTAAGCACGGTGGCCTCCTACCTGGTTGTTTCGCTCCATACCGTTGGCTTCCTCCTTCAAACTGGTTGCTTTCATAAGCGCGTTCGCGCCGAAGCGACGCCGCACGTCCACCATCGCGCGCGACACGGCGGCCGCCTTCTGCTCGGCTCGGTTGTCATCGAACAGCGTCGGCTGCACCTCGTTTGCGCTTACAAGGTCGCCAAACGCCACAGTGAGCCGCCGGATGGCTATGCCGGGCGCAACGCGCGCTCGGAACATGGACAGCACCGCATCGGTGAGTACGCCGATGTCGTTGGTGGGTTTCGGCAACTTTGCCGACCCGCCTGCGCCGGCGGCCACTGATCCGCAGGGCCCGAGCTTTTCCCACGACTGATGAGGAAAATTGCTGGCCGAATACCCTGCCCACACGGAGACCACCTGTGCGCACAATCCCTTTTCCACCAGTTCTAGCGCCGAGGACAGCACCATTTCTCGCAGCAACGTTTCGGCCTCAGCCGGCGCATAGTCGCGCATGAGCACCTGCCCATTTGAGAGCGAATGCCCGCGCGGGCGATACGTGCGCGCCTGCGACACCGTGCATGCCTCTAGGCCCCAAGCGTGATCGATGAGATATTCGGCGTTTTTGCCGAATTCGCGGTGCAGCACCTTGGGATTGGTAGCGCATACGCCGGCCAGGTCGTATGCACCGTGTTTCGCCAAACGCCGCGCAATGCCAGGCCCGATGCCCCAGACATCGGTGATGGGGCGGTGAAACCACACCTCGCGCTTGAACGATTCGGCGTCAAGCTGCCCGATGCCGTCGGGCGCGTGCTTGGCGCAGATGTCAAGCGCCACCTTCGCCTGAAACATGTTCTCGCCGATGCCCGCCGTGGCCGTAACGCCCGTGACCCTGAAGGCGGCATCCATGAGCTTGCGCGCGAACGTGCGCGCGTCGGTACGGTATAAGCGCAGGTAGGGCGCCGCATCGATGAAGCATTCGTCGATGGAATACACGTGCACGTCCTCGGCGCTTACCAGCTTTAGGTAGGCGGCCACAATCTGCCCGCTTGCCTCCATGTAGCGACGCATGCGCGGTACCGCCACCATGTAGTCGATGCCTTCGGGGATATCGCGCACCCGGCAACGGTTTCTCACGCCCAGCGCTTTTATGGCCGGGGTAATGGCCAAGCAGATGGTGTTGGCCGAACGGTCGGGGTCGGCTACCACCAGGTTGGTGACGAACGGGTCCAGGCCGCGGTCGGCGCACTCCACGCTGGCATAAAACGACTTCAAGTCGATGCACATAACGCATCCAGCAGCAGCACGTTTCGGTTCCATCCGCTATCCCAACCGTTTCTTGCGGATCTTCTTAAGATAGTTTCGCTCGAATTGGCGCTTCGTTCCGAAAAAGAGCGTGCTCGTTCGACCTTCGGCTCCTTCGCTATATTTAAGCGCTTCAAGCTCAAGTGTGCAGATATAGTCCGCAACCTGAGAAAAGCGATAGCGCGTGATTGCGTGGCATTTAGATTCGCTCCCTTGATCTCCCGATTCATCGACAAAAATAGAAAGATCTTTGCTCATGGAGCCTCCCTGAAGATAAAAAATGCCGGGGGAAACCCCCGGCCACCGGAGGTCCTTCGCGAACGAAAGACCAATAGCTTTATGCCATATTCCGGAGTGGCAAAACAAATATATCATGCAAGCATCTAAAATGCAAACATATGTTCGAGATTGCTATACAAAGTTTTATGCAATGACCGCGTTTCGCCGTCACCCGGGGTGTAAGCGTATGTCGGTAACGTCATGCGCTCTCCACAGTCTGTTCGCTAGTATTCAACGAACGGTTGTTCGATAATAGAACATATGGACTACAAGGTGAAAGAGGGACGAAGGACGCGCGTACATAAGATGTACGTTGGCGTTGTCGTGCACGTAACCGATGAGGGGCGAATCGACCCGTTGGCCGTTTGTTGGCCCGATGGACGCACGTTTCACATCGACGAAGTCCTTTTTCGTGGGCAACCTGGGCAAATGCAGAAGGGGGCAAAAACAACGCGCTATCACATACGGTTCGGCCGCCACGAAACGGATCTGTATCTCGAGCACCGCGAAGGCTCGCCGGCCATAGGAATACCCGAAACCGACCGCTGGTGGGTCTATGCCGAGGACATCACGCTTGAAGGAAAGGAACAGGCGGTGGAAAAATGAACGGAGCTTGGCGATTGTTTCCATATGGACTCGCGCACCCAAGCGCTTCGACGCGAACGCGCCGCACTGCGCACGCGTTATGATGCGTGTGTATGCAAGCGTTTGCGCGTTTTCGAAATGGGAGCGCCTGCTTCGCGGCTTGAAGAGCATAAGAAAAGGCGCGGTTTACAAACCGCGCCTTTGTCGCAATCCGCTGCAGTGAACTTTCTAAATGATGCTTCCCGTATAGAAAGCGTAACGGGCAACAACAACGCCGACCACAACGCAGGCGAACGCAGCGTACGCGAACGCCTTGTTGCCGTTTTTGCCTGCAAATGCTGCAAGTACCGCGCCAACAACTACCGCAATCGCACAGAAGACGAAAGGAGCGATCTCGTATCCCAGCGCGGCGAAGTGGGTACCTAGCGCACATGCGCACGCGGCGGCCAATACACTAATAACCATGAAATACACGCTGTACGCCTTGACGGAAAACGCATCGCGTCGGAACAAGATATAGCACCCAGCGCCCAGCGCCAAATCACCAAGAATGAAAAACGGAACAGTTGCGATACCGGCCCAAGCAGGCGTGCCAGGCAAGGACGCGTAGGCTAGTCCCATAACGGCAGCAAGCACCACGCCAAGCGCAGCCGCCACGGTAACAAGCCAGCGCGGGCTATCGCCCCGTTTAAGGCAAAGCGCGAAATCGGCCACAACCGCAACGCCGAACAACACCGTGACAATGCCTTCCTGCGTAATGCCGGCCGCAGGGTTGCTAAACGCGTTCAAAACGCGAAGCGGCTGGCCCAAATGGCCAAGCAACGCGAAGCCGCTTACCGCCAGAAGGGCCAGCGCAAACAGGGGAAATGCCCATGATGCCGTGCGGCCGACCTTCAGCGGCTCGATAGCGCGAGCCACATACGCGCCGGCAGCAATGCCGCCGAGCGTCGTGAAAACGAACAGGGGAAATTCGGAGATCATCCTGACTATCCTTTCGCCGTAAATGAACGGGTATCTTCTTTGTACGAGAAACCGAGGTTGGCAGCGTACAGCCTTATCAAGCCGAATGCGAACTCAAT
>ERZ1034915.1654-NODE-1654-length-11783-cov-6.960181_pt1 | contig 11783 bp, 7 predicted proteins | sample MGYA00520592_ERZ1034915 | MGnify/ENA primary metagenome ERZ1034915 (study PRJEB33766, sample SAMN09781787) | gut metagenome | biome: gut microbiome | host: Homo sapiens | place: Madagascar | study: EMG produced TPA metagenomics assembly of the PRJNA485056 data... | reverse complement strand
CCATGGGACGACCCTAAGTGCGCAAACCTTCGGGCACTACCAGCTCAAGGCGGCCGCGAACTGCCTCCGCGAGGGCGTCGGCGAGACCACCACCTATCTCCTGCCGGAGTTCCCCGCGAACCATAGGATCAAGCTGCGCACGAACAACATGATCGAGCGATTGAACAAGGAGATCCGCCGGCGCACCCGGGTCGTGGGCAGCTTCCCCGACTCCAACAGCGCGCCCATGCTCGTATGCGCCAGAATCCGCTACGTCACCTCACGCTCGTGGCCGGACCGGCGATACATGGACATGTCCCGGCTCGATGACAACCTAGGCGCAGCGGCATGAAAGTCACGCCAACAGCTGGCCAACAGCCAATCTGCGCAAAGAAGCGGGCACTACCGATTACCATGCCCGATAAAGGGATTTGGACATTTTCCGATTCAATCTTAGGGACAGGTATTACCTGATAATGGCCATTGCATTATTATTTCGGTGGCCGTTCTTTTGCCTCAACACGATGCGGCTATTCATCAGGAATACGTTTTGCAGTCGTCCCAGAAGACTCAGACGTATAATTATCCATCACTGAATGGCTACTCCGAAAAATATCTTTTTTTATACTTAGCATACCGAACATTAACGGCGTCATGATAATCATCGGAAGAACATAACGTATGCCTTCAACGGTCACCGTCGCTGGCGAAATCCACAAGAAAAGAAAAGTCGCGATATATGGCATCATACAGATCCAATTTTTGCCGCGGAATCGTCTAAACCATTCATATATAACGAACAAGAACATCCAAGTCGACCATGTAGCGCGAGAAAAAAGCAGATTTAGCACAGGAAGATGTTCAAGCTTGTTTATTTTATTTTGAACGATGGTCACCCGATTAATGTTACCTCGCTCCATTAATCCCATTTCCTTGGAATACGCAACACTTGTATGATTGCTGCCGGTTAAGAAAACAGGCAATGACAAATCCTCAGGATTCTGTGCACTCCCTAAAGTGGGAACGCCTAACCATCCTTCCTGCAAAGCCACATAGGCCTCAACATATGTAAAAGGGTGCTCCAATAAGCCGCGGAACCATGCTTTCGCATATTTCGCAAGATACTGATTCTTTCTGGAATCCCAAGTGTAGCCTTTGACTCCATCAGCTGCCCACCATTGGTATTTATCAGCGACATCATTTCCCAATATCTTGTGAATGACATCCACATCCTCAGGGTTCATCTCACATTCATGTCGTTTCACCTCTAATGCTGACTGTTGAAATGGAACAGCGAGCATTTCCTGTTTTCCACCTTCCTGAATGTGGAACATGGGAAAAACAACTTTCGGAACCAATACGCCCATGACAAGCAGTTCAGTCAGCAGTACAGCCACAATTCGAAGGCGATACTGACGAAACACTACAAACAACAAAGCGATGCAGCAGATAAGCACTATGTACAAACCGGTTTTTTTCGTTAAAGCTGCTAGTACAGATAGCGAAAGAAATAGTGCAAATAGCCATGGGCTCTTAAGACACGCGCCTTTGCTCCGTACGATCTGCACATACAGTACCGTGTACCAGACGAATAGCGGCATGAATACCGTATCTTTGACAAGACTTATAGAAAAGCAGGGGATGACCGGGAAAAACGAAAAGAACATCAACTGCGCAAAGCAACAACGCCAGCTTGCGCCAATATGCCGGCAATACAAGATGACCGTCGCCAGCGAAAGAGCAGCCGCCAATGCCAAAACGATAGAGCATAGGAATAAACCTAAATCTACTGATCCAAGCACCTTGCCGAGTTGGGCGAATGCACCAAAAAATAAAGTGTCAAATACAGGATGATGGTTGGACCAAAAACTACCATCGGAAAAAATATTCGACTGATGGAACCATTGCATAAGCTGCTCGCCCGTATCGAACCATAATATTCCCGGATATGTTAACCAAATATATGGAATCCAGCACAGCACGATGACCGCAGTTGTCAAAAAGAACTGTTTATGTCCCCAAGAGAAGGAAAAGCAATCACGTACTGAGGCCATCCGTTCAGCAGTCCTATCCCCATCTTTTGAACACCAAGCGAGAAACCGTTCCCCAATAAACACAAAGGCAAGAAACAGCAGCGCAATCGCTCCAGTGAACCACATGCATCGGAATGAGAACACCATGTGCCCGTGAATACGGATAGCATCAACAATCGCCGCAGCAAATCCACATAATAGTGCCAACGTCACAAGCGCTATATGCTTCATAGATAAAACACGTGTAATTGACTTTTCTTTGCGCATGTTATGTCTTCCTTCACATTGCACATAAGCACATCGCAATCAGAATTTGGATAAACACGAATAGGCATGGTCTAACTTAACATGCGTCATACATCATGCCCATTCCTGATTACTTCTCCTCATGATATTCCTTGTCGGTATTCACGTTCCAGACATTTTTCTTATCCGCGCGGCCGGTCTTGATGTTGCCAACAGCTTCAAAAGCAGTCACCATGGAATGATCCATGTTGTTATACCTATGCTGCCCATTCCGTCCCACGCAGTACAAGTTTTCAAAGGAGTCCAGCCACTTCACCAAATCGTCCATCTGATACCAAGTATCGAAATAGGCTGGATATGCCTTCTTCACACGTTCACGGTGAGCGTCTTGAATGTCGTTCTTCGATGCGATAATTCCCATCTTCACAAGTTCATTCGCAGCAAAATCAATGCATTCGGCATCAGACATATTCCAAAAGTCATCGCCCTCATTGCAAAAATACTCAAGGCCAATCCAGACTTTATTGTCAACATCCTTGACCAAGTAAGGACTCCAGTTGTTGAACACTTGGATGCGACCGACCTTTACACTCGTATCCTGCACATAGATCCAGCAATCTGGAACAATCGGCGGATTGCCTAACGTAGGAATATCGGTCTCATTCTTAAGATTCAAATGATCGACAAGGAATCCCACAGTCACGAAATCACGATACGGAAGACCATCAGCGATCTGCTTCATCTTGGCAGGAACAGGCTGCGTGGATTGATTTCCATCAGCAATGGAGTCAACCAAATCTTTCACCGGCATAGAGGAAATAAATTCATCGCCCGCAAGTGTCTGCTCGTTACCATCAACATCACGATACACAACAGAATCAATGCGACCATCAGACGTCTCATTGATTCTCACGACTTCAGCATGCTTGATGATATGGGCACCAAACTCCTCATCATGTCTAGCGACGGTTTCCCAAAGCTGACCAGGCCCATACTTCGGATACCAGAATTCCTCAATCAAGGAAGTTTCGCCTTCTCCGGCCTTCTTCTCCTTACCGATGAGCTTATTCCACGCATCCTTGAGCACGGCCATGATGCTGATGCCCTTTACACGCTGCGATCCCCAATCGGCAGAGATGACAGACGGATGACGCCCCCACAACTTCTCGGTATACCCTTCGAAGAACATACCGTATAAAGCTTTACCAAAACGATTGATGTAGAAGTTTTCCAGATTGTCTTCTGGAAGTTTATGCACTAGAGACTTCAGGTAGGAGAAACCAACCTTCATAGTCTGGATGAATCCCATATTCTTAAGCGTCTGCGGCTTCAGACTCACTGGATAGTCAAAAAACTTACCATGCCAATAAATACGCGAAACGCGATGGCGCTTCAGCATTACTTCGTCGGTTTTTTCCGGATCCGGGCCGCCTGGTTCCATATCATGAGCACGGTTGAGCTTTTTATCATCGTATGAAGGTGCACCTTGAAGAGGGAGGATAGTCTTCCACCAGCTCATCACACGGTCATCTTTGGAAAAGAACCGATGCCCGCCAATATCCATTCGGTTGCCATTATGGCGAACCGTGCGAGAAATACCGCCAAATTCGCCAGATGCCTCAAGAACAGTCACATCGAACTGCTCAGAGACATTATTCTTTAAAAGTTCATAAGCGGCGGTAAGACCAGCCGGACCACCGCCAATAATTACAATAGTTTTTCTCGCCATTATTCAATAATCCTTACCCGCATTGGCGACAGTCTTCATACCATCACATTTGGCACTGTACTACAAGGATAAAAACCCACAACAATCAATATACGTGGATCACCCCTTTCATACATTTTTCATACCAAATACCATCCAAACTCCGTTCTTTAGAAACCGAATTCCTAGTTTCACATATCCGAGCATAGGTATCACTCACACTTGAATAACAACATGCTCCTTAAAGGCATCATTGTGAGACCACATATCACCATCCTCACAATGCTGGTGTCAATATCCGATGTTCAACTCTCTTATTTGCAATGAGGTAAAATCCGGGCACCACGAACACATCAATCTCAAAGTCATTGCATACTAAGATTATCTGCTATACGATTTGCAGTCATTTGACTTACAGCACTCGTTCCACCCACGATCCAAGCCTTAGTTGTTTTTCCACGGAACTTCACTGAATACGACACTGTTGAATTACTCGAACTATCCACCAGAAGCAGCACACTCCCATTACGGCCAGCCAATGGACCCGCAGTCAATGCGTCAGGAAAGTTCAAACCTGCAGCATACACGATAGCATCCTCACGAAGACCATTAGATAATCCCCAATCAGCCACCGCCATACTCGTTTCATAACGTGTTGCACCAGCCCTACGAATCACACCTGGCAAATCCTGAACGAAGCGGGATGGAACCGCATTCTCTCCACCTACAACCAGTACACGTTTAAAATTCTTCAACGCCACCCGTTGTTCATCAGTCAAGCCTGTAACTGGATCGCACAAAAACACCGGCGCTTTCTCTGCATATGCATAGGGACTCACTGATAATGCATCTGGATAATTTGCCGCTGACACTACAATCGCAGTAGATCCCCAAGCATTGCCACCATCTCGGTATAATGCGGATGACGTATCCGTACGTGTTGCACCCGCTATACGACTTACCTTTGAACAAATACCCTGCAATGAAACCAGCACATTGCCCGATATCACTGACAGACCACCTACGACAATAATTCTAGAGGGCCTCAGCGAGCGAATTTGTTCAGTGGCCTGAGGAGATAATTTATTACCCTCCGTCAACACAATTGGCGCACCATACACACCCGCTAGGCCAGAAGCAGACAAAGCATCCGGATAGTTCTCTCCCGACGCTACAATCACCGTCCCACCAGCGCTCCAAGCGCCCTCCGAGACAACAGACACCATCGTATCGTAACGCGTACTGCCAGCCAGACGCTTTATCACTGAGTAAGTCTTATTGCCAAAGGCGCTCATATCCACATTGCCGCTGATGCCGTTGATCTGGCCGGAGCTGGTGTATTGCCAGCCACGATCGTTAGTGCCAAACGCCGTGAATTCCATCTGCGGACCATATTGCGCCACCCAGCGTGTCTTCGCATAGATGTTCGCATTGTTCAACGGCCCCTGCAAGTAGCTCGTGTAGGAGTACACGCCGAGATTCTTGTATCCGGCGGATTGCAGTGCGCCATACCAAGCGTTGGTCATACCGCTATAAACATTCGGATTGGTCGGCGGAGTATGACCAGCCCACGTCCACTTCTCAAGGTCGTAATACACAGGGTATTTCAGATCGTTCGGGCTCACGCCCATCTGGCGGAGTTTGGCAGCCACATCATTGCCTTCCGCACGTGCGCAGTTCGCATCGTATGCATACGAATACCAGTAGATGCCAAAAGGAATACCAAGACGTTTGCATTCGTTGATGTTGCGTTGCGCTTTGGCATCGGCATAGTTGCCCCAGCCATAACCCAAACGGATGATTGCGCCTTCCACGCCGTCGGCTTTGGCCTTGGCCCAGTCGATATCCCCCTGCCATGAAGAGACGTCGATCACGCCTTTGGCCTGCTGGACGAACAGGTTGTTTCTATAGTCGAAGAAGGCTTTCGTATTGTTGTAGGTTCCCCAATGCGCGCCGTAATCGTTGCCATCGAATTTGGCAAACTTCACGGTGGCTCCGTTTTTTGAGGACGACTGCTCCGCAGACTGTTTCACAGGTTGTTCCACAGCATCTTTCACATCCGAGGCACTCACCGGAATGAATGATTCGCCATCCGTTTTGGCCAGTGGATCAGGTTGCTGCGATTGCGTACCGACCAGCTGAGCGTCCGTCACGGTTTCGCCGGTCTCAATGTTCCGTACATCACCTTCCGGCGTAACCGCAAGGTTCTCCGAAACCACAGTGGAATCGTCCGAAATGTTTTCGCTTACCGTTTCCGGCAACGTCGCGTTCGGATTGTCCGGCATGCTGTTTGACGAATTCTGCGCATCATCCACAGTTGCGGCAAAAGAACTTGGCGTATCCTCAATCGCAATATCCTGCATGGCGTAAGCCGGCACCACGGCAACGGAAACCGTCATTGCAACCACGGAAGCGGTGGTCGCAATCTTCATCAAGCTTTTCGGCGATATCATCGTCAGCCTCTCTCACAAAACGCATTTCACGCGTTGACGCAATTGCACACGCAAAACTTAAGTGTATTCTGAGATGTCCCCACTCAAAATAAAGCAGATGGATTCCAAACCAAACTTCACATTTACCGAATATGCCACAACATGAAGTGCTGGCATTCGGAAGTGGAACGGGTAACATACCTTATGTATTGTCATTTGGGAACAGAGGACCTTGTCGGACCACCTCCAATAGACAACATCAAAACGGTATCGCGGACTCCTGGAGGAAAGCATGGCACGGCACGAAAAGCAGCCGGACAAAGCTGACGGTCAAACAAATAGCGTCCGTAAGCCCCGAACGTTCAGCAGTACCGCGACCGTCGAAACCAGCAAACCCGACAATTCCGTTAACATCACCAATCGTAACGGAAAGCCTGAAACAGACGCATCAGGGGTTTCCTATCAAACAAACACCAAAGATCCATTCCAAATCGCCATATCGCAAGGCGTGCAAGATGGCGACACTTGGGTACATAACCATGTCAAGAACTTGATTCGCCGTTCCATCATCGTAGCCGTTATCGTCGTTGCGGTATGCATTGTGGTCTTCGGCGTCATGGGCGTGAGAACATCGCAGAAAATGCGCGAACTGAATGCCATTAACGACTGCAGAGACGCGGTTGCCGCCATGAACGCTTCATATTCCAAGGATTTCCAGCTCAAGGGAAAGATTGTCGACGCATTTTCCAGCATGGATTCCTCATATGATCTGGAAAAGCTCAGCACCTTGTATCAGGAAGAAGTCAAATCGCCGAAGGCGCTTGACTGCAAAGCCGACCCGTCCGGAACCACCAGCAAAGCCAACACCGAACGAGCCGCATATGACAAACAGGCCAGAACCTTCGAGCGGGCGTTGACAAAGAACGAAGCAAATCAGAATTGAATACGAAACGATTGGCAAGAACGGCACTTGCCGTTATCGTAACCGTAGGAATAGTCGTTGCCATCATCGTCGGGTGCGGCCCCAAATGGGGCAACGGACCGGCAACCGGTAAAACCGGATCGCAATCCACCGCCACCGCCCATACTGCGGCCACTGTTGATGTGCAGCTGCCCTCATACTACATGGACAATATGGTGTTCCAGCGCGATCAGCCAATCGTAGTCAAAGGCAACGTCAGCTCCACGGAAAGCAACCCCATCGACGTTTCGAAACTGTCAGCGACACTTACGCAAGGCAAAACCTCCGAGAGCGTCAAGGCAAAGGTAGCGAAAAACGGCAGTTTCACCTGCACGCTGAGCGCGCAAAAGGCAAGTCTCAATCCGTATTCGCTGCAAGTGCAGTACGCCGGCAAAACCGTGCTGAAACTGGCCAAAGTGTATGTGGGAGACGTCTTCGTAGCCGCTGGCCAGTCGAATATGGAACTCAACTATGTGCAGTATTACGAAAACGCTACTTACAATTTTGGCAATGGACTAATCACGACAGGCGATTTGCCGAAACCGCTCGTAGATGACAACGTGAAATTTGTCATCGCAAATCATGATGTTGAAGACACTGATTTTCCACTGTCCGCTGTTAATCAGAGCGCCGATGCATGGCTGACTGCAGATTCCACGAATTCACTGCACCTCAGCTATCTGGCTCAGCAATTCGCCATGCAGTTACGCGCCAAGCACCCCAATGTGCCAATTGGCATCATCCAGACCGCGTGGGGTGGCACGCCTATTCGCCGGCATGTACAAGGCGGCGATATTTATGCGAACCATATCGCGCCGTTGAAGGGATTCCATGTGGCGGGCGTGCTGTGGTATCAAGGTTGCGATGACGCCAATAATTACGGAACTGCTTTGCAATACGAATCGCAAATGACCACGCTCATCAACCAGTACCGTAACGTGTTCGGACGCAAGGACCTGCCGTTCCTGTACGTACAGCTCGCGCGCTGGCCAAACTACCAGTACACGCAAAACGTGCGAGAAGCGCAACGGACTACGCTCGGCAACACCAACCTGCACGATTCGTCGAATGTGGCGATGACGGTTTCCCTTGACACAGACAAGGGCACATCCGCGCTAATCCATCCGCTCGGCAAAGATATTCTCGGGGCGCGCATGGCCGCGCAATATCTCGCCATGGAAGACGGCACCACCGTACCCAACGGACCGCTTATCGAACATGCCCGGCACACTGCGAACGGCGCAATCGCCTTGTCTTTCCAAAACGGCACCGCAAGCAGGCTGAAAGCCATGCAGCCGAACTATTCGAAAACCGCGAGCGCAATCGCACCAAACTATAAGAGCGCTCCGAAAGCGACCCCGTTAAGCGGTATCAGCAATATCGCCGCTCCCACCACTACGGCATTGCAGGGGTTTGAGGTCGCCAATTATTCCGGTCAATGGCAGGCGGTCAATGCCACTATCAGGGGCAATCAGGTGTTGCTCACCGCAGCCGATGGCTCAATACTGAACGATCTCAACGCCATGAGCCAGGTACGTTACCTGTTCAGCGGCAATCCGAAGTGCGCGAGCATGCTGTACAACGACTTTAATCTGCCGGCTAGCCCATTCATCACTATTGTTGAGTGATCTTTGTTGGGGGCCGCCGCTAGATAAACCAATACGGGCGGGATAAGTACGGGCGGTCTGAGCCGTTGCTTGGCCTGCTTGGTCATGTTTTGAGCAGGCTGTTCCGGCTTCTGGTTTGGATTCTGGTTTCCCGCTTAAACTATGAAGACTGCTGCAGCATCGCAGAAACTAGACAAATGTCATTTTTCCACCGGTTTATTTAGGCACATTCCCCTCCTACTATGGCATACGGAACGAACGCGAGCGCACAATCACAGATCGAATGCAAACGTGCGCAGGAGAGGAACCACCATGAGGAATCGTATTGCAGCAGCTGCAGCGGCGGGAATATTAACCATCGGCATGGCCGTCCTGCCTTCCGCGGCTTCGGCCAGTGAAGTCGCACCGTCTACGGACGGATTGGCCGGCAGCACCGCCATCAGCGGGCAGATCGACCAGGATATGGCCGTGTGCACCGACAAAACGTGCGATGCCGTACAGCATGTGCGCAAAACCAACCAGCAGATCAAGTCGGACATCGATACCGCCAAGCAGCACGCCGAGCAGCTGCATCAGAACGCGCACGAGGACGCCGACGCGCTTCGCCAGTACGGCGAGCAGGCCTGGAAGAACTACCAGGAGGACCGCGAGGATATAAAGAATGCGATTGACGGCGCGGTCAAGCGCGGTCAGGAGCGCCACGACACTCTGCATCAGGATATGCAGGATACGCAGGCCCACCTCAACCAGATGCATGCCGATATGAAGGAGACCCACGACGAACTCAAGACGAGGCATGACGCGTTTGCGGCGAGCAGCCACCAGTGGCATCAGTCGTTCATCGCGGCGTTGAAGGACGCGAACTCCAAGACGGGTCAGCAGGGCGGCTCATCCGTTGCTACCGGCACGCATGGCATCACGGCTGGAACGAATGCCGGTACGACCGTTACTGGAGTCAACGGCACCACTGGCACTGTGCGCACGGCTGCCGACACTGGCGCGAATGGTGCTGCAACTGGATCCGTCACAGCTTCCGGCGATCAAACCGCCGCGTCCACCGGCGCGCTGACCAAGTCGGAATATGGACAGCTTGCACAAACCGGCATCGGCATTTCCCTTGCCTGCGCAGCCATTCTGCTGCTTGCCGGCCTTGCCTACGCCATGAAGACGTTCGTGCAGTATAAGCGCGAAACCAGCGAAGACTGAGCCGGCTCGCTGCCGGACAGCGTTTGCTTCATCGACTCATGAAAAACGGTCTCGAATATATCGGGACCGTTTTTTCATACGCGTTTTTCGTATATGCTTTTCATCTGCTATACGCATTGTTGCGATTCATTTGGAATGACGTAGTACAGCGACGTACAATGCAGCGCGAAGCGCGCGTACCGTGCGTGAACCGCGTGTATGTCCAGTATTCCCACTGATTTGTTACGTTGGCCGTTCTGATCAGTCCACTGGTCAATTCGCATAATGGGGAGCACTGCTGGCGATTCGCGGCGACGGCGTATCGCCATTCCCCGCCGTCCGTCCGGTACTACCCGCGCTCCCCGCATCGCCGGCCTTTTCAGCATTGCCGATGTTGGTTCTACGCAACGACCCCGCGGCCAACGAGCGGATGGATCGCCTGCGCTGCGCCTGTTCCGTCTGCGAAGCGGACTGAATTGCGGGAAAAGCGCCCGTTACAGGACGAATACGACCGGTTGCGGTCGGAATAAAGCTTGGTGGCAAAACCTGCGTTGTGATGGCGCTTATGGATGCCATTTGCGGCTGCTGCGTATTATCAGGACCATCCACAGCGTCTTTTTCTTTCACGGTTTGCGATTCTTCCGCACGATTCACGTCATCATTCGCATCCTCGCCCGTTTGCAAGGCAGACCCAGCTTCGCTCTGCTTTTCTTGTTTTTCCTGCTTTTCCTGCGGAGCGGCCTGCACATCACTCTGCAATACGATTGGCGATGAATTCGAACGGCGTCGGGCAAGCGCCGCCAGAGAGTCACGAGTATCAGCATCGCGTTGGTCAGTCTGCTGGCTGCCGGCAGCCGTCTTGTCAACCATCGTCGTGCTTCTTTCTCTCAACGTCACGATTTCGAGCGTAACGTAGCGCAGCGCAAAAGTGCGCGTAAAACGACGATGTACGCAACTCCCCCACCGAATCGCAATCAAATATCGACATATGAGGGCAAACAATCCCATTATTGAGACCACAGACTGGCACCAATAAGCCGCAGCATGGCAATCAGAGACTTTCCTGGATGCCGGCCCGTACACGCGAGACTTGCGATACGGGACGATTCAAAAACCGAGGCCAATGAAAGAAGCATTCGGAGGGAATCTGGAAGGAACCGGAAAACGGAGTGGAAAAGAAGGAACCCCAGAAACCGAATGATTCCAACGGTTTCCAGGGTTCCAATCCGGGCGGAGAATACGAGATTCGAACTCGTGAGGCTGTTACACCAACACGCTTTCCAAGCGTGCGCCATAGACCACTAGGCGAATTCTCCAATTATGCAACGCTTTCCGGTGTCTATCCGTTAAGCGCAACTTGACTAGAATACAACAGGACTGGCAGAAGACCAAATCGGCGTGTCGCACTGCTGGTTTGCAGAGTTGGGCATACGTGTCAAGGTTGTGCAACAGGTATGAGCGATCGGCTGCCTTTACTACGGATACTTCTTATTTCGCACACTGTAGATGCTATATTGCCGCCGATGGAATCCAATAGGCAACGGGATTCGGTAAGCATGGGAAAAGATACGAAAAAAGGGTTCCTGGAGCGACGCCCGCCGGGAAGCCCGGAAAAAGAGCATGAAAAATGGG
>ERZ1034915.1653-NODE-1653-length-11786-cov-6.136476_pt1 | contig 11786 bp, 9 predicted proteins | sample MGYA00520592_ERZ1034915 | MGnify/ENA primary metagenome ERZ1034915 (study PRJEB33766, sample SAMN09781787) | gut metagenome | biome: gut microbiome | host: Homo sapiens | place: Madagascar | study: EMG produced TPA metagenomics assembly of the PRJNA485056 data... | reverse complement strand
GTGGCTGTTAACCACTTGGTCGCTGGTTCGAATCCAGCTGCCGGAGCCATTTTTATTTTAAAGCAACCACCTCAGAATCAAATGGTTGCCGCAAATGCCTCCGCCTTTTTCGGTGATGTTGAATCCGTCAAAACAGCTCACTTGTGAGAATTTTGTGAGAATTTTGCGCGGACACGTCTGAGAAGCAGCCTGATCGACCTCACGATCAACCATAATCAATCAAGTGGTTTCAGGAGGTTCAGGATGAGCGTCTATCTCAGAGGGAAATCGTATCACTACCGCTTTCTTTTCAAAGGCAAAGACTATTCCGGCGTATGTTCCGGGTGTTCGACGGAAGGGCGCGCAAAAGAATATGAGCGCTCCATTCGGGAAAAAATACGCCGGGAGGCCGAAACGTTGTCTGCCGAGGAGGAAAAAATCCGGCAGAACAAAACAATCCGCGCTCTTGTGGATAACTACTCCTATGTGTTGACAGGCGGTAAGCCTATTACACTTGTGGAGGCATATCCGCTTGCACTGCAAAAGCCGAGCCGCCGCGAACCGTCGGAGCATATCGCCAGACAGAAATTTCGCTACTGGAACGACTTTATCTCATACATGGCGGCAAAGTTTCCGGAAATCCAGGAACTTGCGCAAGTACGGAAAAATCACTGCGAAACTTACGTCCGTTATCTGATTGATCACGGTCGATTCAACAAAAAAGTGGAATTTCATGTCCGATCGGGCAAGGTTTCCTATACGGGGAAATATACTCTCAAAAACAAAGTGTCCGGCAAAACGATCCATGAAATCGCCCGCGTCTGCAAAGAGGTTTTCCGGAAATTGCAGGAGGACGCCGGTATCGTCTACAATCCTTGGGATTCGGTGATTACCCCGCGCTGGGAACAGACCGATCGGGAAATCTTTTCCGAGCAGGAACTCATGCTGATCCGCAATGGCATCAACCGAACCGACGAACTTTCCGTATTCTGCCGTCCTCTGTTTCTGGTCGCGGCGGTAACAGGATTGACCGAAGGGGATATCTGCACCTTGAAATGGTCGGAAATCTCATGGGCGACACGGATGATCTTCCGCAAACGCCGCAAAACGCAGGCGGATCTGGCAATCCCGATTCTCTCCACGCTGGAACATTATCTGCGGAGTCTGCCGCGGGAAAGTGAATACGTCTTTCCATTGCATGCAGAAATGTATCTCAAGGATGCGTCCCTGATTTCCTATCGGATCAAGCGTTTCCTCGAAGGACTGAATATCAAAACGGTCAAGGAGTTTGAGAATCGGAAGGCAATCAGCATCAAGGATCTCCATTCCATGCGGCATGTCTTTTGCTATTATGCCGGACAGGTCGGTATTTCCCTTGCCGTCGTCCAAAGCATTGTCGGACACATGACACAGGAAATGACAAAGCATTATATGTCTCACGCGACAACCCGTGCGAAGCAGGAAGCCATTGAAAAACTGCCCGCGTTTCTGGTGATGAACGACAGTATCGAGATTCCCTGCGCGGATGAGCGCAGGCGTCTCGCGGAACTGGCATATACGCTGCCGATGGAGCAGGTAAGCCTTCTGCTGCATCAAGTCATCTGAGGATAACCCTTTTTCATCAGACGGGAGTCGTGGTTCTTTGAATCACGGCTCCCGTTCCATTTTGAATGGTTATGCGACAGAATTTGTCATGCCACCTGTCGTGACATGTCGCCATCCATTTTGAGCGTAAAAGTTTCTTTTTTCGCTTTTTTTTACAGCTGTTTATGTCGCCGTTCCCGGTTTAGTGAAGAACAACCTTCAACCAGGAAAGGAGAAGCAAAATGGAAACAAACAACCAGAAACAGCATCCGCCGGATGGTGAAATCGGAGCCGTAATCCCGCATGAAATTCTGTCACGGACAGATCTGCCGCTTTACGTCAAGCTCGTCTATGGACGTGTTGCCGTAATCTTGAGACGGAGCGGATATGCGGTTCTCACAACCTGGGAACTTGCCGGAGAATGCGGAATCCGCCATGGACTTGCCCGAAAAGCCCTGCGTTACCTTGTCATGCTCGGCTTGATCCGCTTCCATCGCTCCCTCACAGATCACAACGCAATCCATGTTTTTCAGCAAATCAGGAAAGGAACTCAAGTATGCAGTCAGAAAAAATCCCATCCACAATCCTGAATGCGGCCGCACTTTTGCTGCAGCCGTATCTTCCGGATTTGACTCCGCAAAAACTCGAAACGGCGCTTGCCGCAAAAGAAAAAAACGCCGGAGAACTGGATTTATCCCGCAAACTGACCAGGGCGGAATGCGCCAGGATTCTGGGAGTCTCGGTCAATTCCGTTCACCGCTACATTCAGAATGGCTATTTGCGGGCGATCAATATCAGTCCCCGTCTGGTGCGAGTCGACCCGGAAAGCGTGCAGGAACTTTTAACCAATGGCATTATTGCCCGTGAGAAATAAAATGGAACAGGAGATTGGAATATGAAAAATGCCGTATTCATTCCGCTGGAAGTTTTGAGTCAGCAGGAATTACCACTTTATGTCAAACTGGTTTACGGGCGTATTGCCTGTAGGCTCGGCAAGAATGACAGGGTTGTTATGACTACGGATGAAATCGCCATGCAGTGCGGAATTACCCGCCGCAATGCGGCAAAGGCTCTGCCTGAGCTGGTAAGGCTTGAACTTGTCAAGCACCATGAATCGTTGGACGGACGCGGATTGCTTCGCATCTTTGAACGCAAGACGCCGATGGAACGACATGACGAGCCGGAGAAGTCTGTTTCGCCTCAGGCTAAGGAAGTTTTGAAGAAAACGGAAGAAAACTGACACATGCTTTCGCGGGAACGGGAACACTCCCGCTCCCGTATTTTCATGCAAATCGACGTGGAAAAACTGAATCTGTCACTTGAAATGCTCCGGAAACTTCTTGCATTGCAGAATCTTCCGGAGACGGAACGTTACATCCATTTGTCAAAAATTTTTCAGGATGCCGAAAAGTTCCAAGCGTTCCACTCCAGACGCCATTGCAAGGCTCATGAGCGCGCGATCCGCTGGGGCCAGGAGTATCACGAATATTTGCAGAAGCATCTTGCTGCCGGGCTTCGCCTGAAAACAGCCCGAACCGCTGCCCGCCGGGATTTCATAGCCGCCCATCCGCGCCCGAAAAATGCGGACGACCTTTTGAAACACAATGAATTTCCGGGCTACTCTGCTCCAGCGATCAAGCACTACCACAAAGCATATCTGGAATCATTGTAATGATCTATCAAATAACCATAAAAACGACCTATTACTTTGGCTGCCGCAGTTGCTCCGAACCAACAAGGGATAAAGGTTTTCCCTGTGGGGGATAATGTCATTCCGACAATTCACGCGATCGGATATCCGAAACGCCAACCGGCCCCGTCAGCCCGGCACTTACGGCAGATCGGCGAACATCCCGCTGTAATCGAGCTTGTCGGAACGGAACGGCACAGCCGGGAACCCCTCTTTGTTCATGAGATTTACCCGGCAGTAGCCGGTGAACGCATAGCGCACCCGCTGCGGCTCCGGGATTCCGTCGCTGCTCAGCACAACCGTGTCGCCGTCGATCGCGGCCTCCGCCGACGCCAGAAAGCCGGAGCGGTCGCCCAGAACAAAGCCGGCCGGCGCCTTCCCGTCGCTCGTCGCCAGGCCGGAGCCGACGTTGCGGAAGAAGACCCGGAGCTGCCTGCCCTCCTGCCGGAAACCGGCGAATTCCGGGCCGTCGCAGACCGTCTCCCGACCGTAAACCATATGCTCCGCCTTCCTGGCCAGCCGGAACCCGAGCGTCTGCTTGTCGCGCGGATGGATATCCGAATGGTCGCCCCGGTCGAATGAGACGATCATGCCGACCTGTTTCCGGGCGCGCGGCATCTCCGCCTGAATTTCGCGGGTGAGCGCATATGGAGAAAATTCGGCAAACGGCACCGCTTCAGCCTCGGCGTCCTCCCGGCGGTTCTCCGGCGAATGTTCCTGGAACGCCGCCAGCTGGACCAGCAGAAACGGCATTTCGGGATCGTGCCAGTGCTCGCGCAGATCGTCGATCAGCATCTTGTGCAGCGGATAATAGGTGAATTCGCCGTTGTTGTGGCACCCCTGATACCAGATCGTACCCCGGACGGCATAACGGAACCACGGGTTCAGCATCGCGTTGAACAGCGTGGACGGGTAGTTCGGTCCGCCCGGACAGCGGTTGGCGCCGACGGACGGCACATCCGGGCGCGCCGGGAAATCGGCCGGGAGAGTGAACACCGTGTCGATCCGGCACTCCGGCCGAACTTTGAAGGCCAGTCCGGGCGCGGTGAATTCCAGCTCCTGAACGTTGACCAGCCCGGCGCCGTAATGATCGTCCGCCACCACGGCGATGCAGTTCCGGCCGGCCCGCACACAGCGGCCCGGAACCGTGTATTTCCGCTCGGCGCTCCAGTAAGCCGGAGTCTCCACCCCGGTCGAACCGACCGCCTCCCCGTTGAAGAAGGTCGCATCGACATCGTTGATGATGCCGAGCTTCAGCTCAAGCTCCCGGCCGGCAAACTCCGCCGGCAGCTCGAAACTCAGGCGGCAGACATAACGACCGGGCCGGGGAAGAACCGCGGTCGCCCCGGGACACGGTTTCCAGCCGGAGTCGTCGAACTCCGGAGCCAGGCACTCCGGAGCGGCTTTTCCGCAGGCGTCAAAACGCTCGAGCCAGCTGAGCAGCACTTTGAAATTGTCAGCCGTTTTCAACGTATTCCAGATGCGCTCCTGCTCGTCCGGAGAGTCGTAAAACGGCTGCCAGCGCACCGCCTCGAATTTCTCCCGGGAGATCCATGCGGCGATGTCGGTGCCGCCCCAGGCCGTGGCGATCAGGCCGATCGGAACATCGAGGTCCTTCAGCAGCTGCCGGCCGAAAAAGTAGCCGCAGGCCGAAAAGTCCGCCGCCGTCTCCGCATTGCAGACCTGCCAGCCGAAACCGGCCTCGTCCGTCAGCGGCCCCTCCGGCGCCAACCGGCGGGTCAGCATGGAGTTGTAAAGCCGGATTCGCGGATAATCCGGTTCCCCGGAACATTCTTGCCCAATATGCCGTCTGGCGAAATTATTGGAAACATGACGGCCCGGCACATGCCAGCAGCATCCTTTATGATACAGCGGCGGTCCATCTGGCGTATTCCGGGGAGTTCACCCGCCTGGAACGCCTGAAACTCGCGGTGGATGACGGCGGCTTTACGCGAATCTCTCCGGAAGGGCGCGAGATGCTGGTCGCCACGGAAATGACCGACCCGGCCGCTTTTCGGCAACGGCTGATTGAGAGACTTACGACAACCGAACCAATAGAAAGGATTAAAAATGAAAAAGTTTGCACCGTTTACCCTTATTGAGCTGCTCGTAGTTATTGCAATAATTGCCATTCTCGCGGCCATGTTGCTCCCGGCGCTGAATAAAGCGCGGGCGAGCGCCAAGGATTCAACCTGCAAAAACAACCTGAAAACGCTTGCTGCCGCCAATCTCTTGTATGCGGGTGATTCTGATGATTACATGGTTCCCGTTTATGTGAGGGGTACGGATAAGTCAAATTGGATGTTCAATGAATCGTTTGCCCGACAGGCTGGCGTTAATCTGAAGATTGAAGGGTGGCTGGCTCTCTGGCCGACAAAGTTGCTCTGCCCCGACTCTTACGGGGCAATAACCCCGGAAGAAAACGGCCTTTCTGCGATCAACCGTTCCTATACGTTGAATGACACCTTCGGTTCCAATTGGAATGATGGGCCTTCCACACGCAGTATTCGTATCTCCCGGAGTTCTGCTCCTTCCCAAAAATTCATGTTTCTCGATGGGTTGCGTTCAGAGACTTTGTTTGGTCAAAATTGGACTACCCGCGCCAACTATGCTTCAATTGGAGAATGCAAGGACCCGGCGAATGTTTCGGTTGCCTACCGTCACCAGCTGCACTTCAATATTTCATTTTTTGACGGACACGTCGCTCGGTACGAGAAGCCTGATCTTATTTGGGTTACCAACGAATATGTGCGGAATTGGGCATTCTGGCAACCAGGTTGGAGCGATGTGAGCGTTCGTTTCTGATCTGAAAACGTGCAGGGGAAAAAGATGGTTTTGAAGCGATACGGAAAGTTGTTGTGGGCAGCGTTGCTCCTCTGGTGTCAGACCGGTTTTGCCGCTGGAGGCAAAGTGGCCGAATCTTTCGATATGCCTTGTCCCGACGGGATGTCGCGCAGTCGGCTGATGACACTTAGTGATGCCTGGCGTCAAACGACGCCGACCCGGGAACGGATTTCTCTGAACGGTTTGTGGGAGTTTCATCCGGTGCTTGCGCCGGATGAACTCGAAAAAATTCCGGGACCGGAAACCGGCTGGGGGTGGTTCAAGGTGCCGGGAGCGTGGCCGACGGAGCCGAACGGCATGTCATTTTATCTGAAGCCGGAAGTTCTTTCGCGCTTCAAGGCGGCAGAATTGAATTCCGCATGGTATCGGCGGGAAATCAATGTGCCGGAAGAGTGGAAAGGGCGGCGCATCCGGCTTTCGGCCGATCTGATCCAATCCTGCGGCATCGTGTTCGTCGACGGAGTGAAAGCCGGAGTGCTTTATTATCCCGGAGGCGAACTCGAATTGACCGGCAAACTGCTGCCGGGAAGCCATCATACGCTTGCAGTGCTGGTCAGCGCCAAACCGGAAGAACAACTCGAATATATGGGGCATGATCGTCTGGTCAAGCTGAAATCGAATCTGCAGAACCGGGGAATTTGCGGCGACCTCTATCTGGAGTCATTGCCGATGACCGCCGCAATTTCCGATGTGCATGTGATTACCTCCGTCAAAAGCGGCAAAATCACTTTCGATACCGGTTTCACGACGCTTCCGGCGGGAACGTACCGGCTGGAAGCGGAGATCTCCGAAGGGGGAAAGGTGGTACAAACGTTTTCCTCGGAGCTATTTACCGTCAAAAAAGGGAAAAATATCCGCCATTCCTTCGGCGGCCTCTGGAATGATCCGAAACTTTGGGACATCGACACTCCGCAGAATCTTTACGTCGCCGATGTGAAGCTGCTCTCCGCCGACGGTAAGATTCTTGACCGTTTTCTGCCGCAGGAATTCGGCTTCAGGGAGTTTTCCATCGACGGACGCGATTTTTACCTCAATGGCAAAAAGATTCATCTCCGGGCGCTGGTTACTCCCGCCCCGCAGGAAGCCGACCTCGGTTCCGCCGGACGAATCGACCATATGGTCAGGACGGCCAGGCAGTTCGGCGCGAATTTCCTGATCGGCTGGAATTACAGTTTCACCCCCGGAGTTTTTGCATATCCGGCGGGGTATCACCGATATACTTCGGAACGCGGCATGCTCACTTCCCTGACGCTGCCGCATATCAAAGATTTCGGCAATGATCTGGAGAATCCCGCGAACCTGGCGGAGTACCGGCGGCAGACGGAACATCTGATCCGGCGTTTCCAGAATATTCCCGGCGTGATCATGTACGTGATGAACCATAACCGGCTCGGCTATATGGGGGACCAGAATCCGTTGCGGATCGGCAATGACTATCGTCCTGAGCGGTATGTCGCCCTGCCGGTCAGGAAACAGGGACGTATCGCGGAGAAGACCGCCAAGGCATTCGATGCTTCCCGTCCGGTCTATCACCATGAAAGCGGCAACTTCGGGGACGTCTGTTCCTTGAACTGTTATCTGAATTGGGCGCCGCGCCAGGAACGGGGCGACTGGCTGGAACCGTGGGAAAACAACGGAACCATGCCGGTATTTTTTGTCGAATGGGGCTTGCCGCACGTGGCAAGCTGGTCGAGCTGGCGCGGCCCGGAATTCATCTGGAACAGCAAAGTATTGCAGTGCCTGTGGGTGAACGAATACAATGCGGCAATTCTCGGCGAGGAGACCTATCGTTTCGAGGAGGCGAAGCGTTCGCTGTACGATCTTCAGGCTGCGAAAACTTCCGGCAATCGCCCGGCTTTCTTTTATGATCTCGGCGCCAACGGCAACCTGACCTGGATTGAAGATGTGCGGCGGGTGCGCGCATGGTTTGCTTCGAAGGATTTCCCGAATCTTCGCGCCCGGGGTATTTCCGGGCTGTTGCCGTGGGATCAGGCACAGCTCTGGATTTGGTTTTCGCGGGGAGAGGCGGACCGGGATAATCCGGTACGTTTCGAGAACCTGAAACGGCCCGGCCTGGTTCCTGACCGGATTGAATCCCGTGGCGAGGCAATCAACAATCCTGTTGCAAAGTTCCGTTTGAATGTCGCCGGAGAGACGGTTCAAAAGAATTTTCAGGAATTTCTCTGCCGGATTGCGGGCAGAGTCGGCGATTTTACGGAAAACGGCCACAATTTCCATCCCGGAGAAACCATTCGGAAAAGTCTGCAACTGTTGAACGACTCCCGTCATGACGCGGAAATCAGCTGGAACTGGAGTGTGCCGGAATTGGGATTTTCCGGAATGGGCAGTTCAATCGTTCCCCCGGGAGGCAGGACGGATATCCCTCTGGAATTTACCGTACCGGAGAATATTGTCGGGAAAGCCGTCCTGCGGGCGGAATTCACGCTGCCCTCCGGGGAGAAGCTGGAGGATTCTTTTGCACTCGATTTCTTTGCGGCACCGTCTGCGGCGGGGCTCAGGTCGCAGGTCGGCCTGTATGACCCGGAAGGAAGCGCGGCGCCGCTGCTGCAGAAACTCGGCGTGCCGTTCCGCCGGGTTGCGAACCGGCATAATCTTGATGGGGTGGAGTTGCTGGTGATTGGCCGGAATGGCTTGAAGGATTTCCCGTTCGAGCTTTCCGGACGGCTGGAGTCGGGGCTTAAACTCCTGCTGCTGGAACAAAATGCGGAAGAACTCCGCCGTATCGGATTGCGCTGTGTGGAATTCGGAATGCGCGAAGCTTTCCTGCCCGACGGCGGAAAGCTGCACGACTGGCGCGGCAGCTCCACGATGCTGCCGCCTTATCGCAAAACCGATGATTTTGAAAGCAATTATCCGTTGGTCAATGCGAACTTTTTCCGTCGGACTCGTCCCTGGCGCGCCGGAAATCGCGGCTCGCTTGCCGATGTCGTTGTGGAAAAACCGCAGATCGGAGACTGGCTGCCCGCGGCTTCATGCGGATTCGATCTGCAGTATGCGCCACTGTTGCGCCTGACGGAAGGACGCGGCTGTGTCATGCTTTGCCAATACGCGGTTTCGGGGCGCACGGAATCTGACCCGGAAGCGGAAAAAATTCTGGCTCAGGCGCTGGTTGACCTGGATCGTTACGAGCCGGCCGTCAGACGGACGGTCTTTTATTCCGGAGACGCGGCCGGGAGTGCTCTGCTGAAAGCGCTGCACATTCCATTTACGCCGTATCGCGATGCCGCCTCGCTGCCGGAAAACTCCCTGCTGGTGGTGGGGCCGGGCGGAGCCGGCGAAAAGCTTTCCGATTTGGCTGCGGCGGGGATGAATATTCTCGCGCTCGGACTTTCCGCGGAGGAGCTGAACCGCGCTTTCCCCGGGGAGTTCCAAACGGAAAACGGAGAATTTTATTCTGACTATATTCCGGGATTGGCGAAGATTCCGGAATTTGCGGGCATCGGCAATGCGGAGCTGCATTGGCGCGGGAAAGTCCGGTTCGATGCCTTTTCTCCGGACTCGCCGGGCGGGCGGATGCTCAGCCGGAAAAAGATAGGAAAAGGGTGCGTCATTGCCATGCAGCTGCCGCCGTGGAAATTTTCCGAAACGGAATTCAGCTGCCGTACCACGCGACGCCGGACTGCTTATCTGGCGTCACGGCTGCTGGCGAATCTCGGAGCCGCTTACCGCTCCGGATTCTTCGCGATGCTTGACCGGACCGCGGGACGGCGGGAATTCGAACTGCCGAATGACTGCTGGCAGCTGTGCGCCGATCCGCAGGACAGGGGGGAGCGGCAGGGATGGCAGAAAGCGAGTTTCCGCCCGGGACGCGACTGGCGCAAGGTACGGGTTCCCGGCTGGGTCGAGGAGCAATTTCCCGAATTGGCGCGCGGTAACGGACGTTTCTGGCTCCGGCTGGAATTCACGCTGCCGCCGGGATTGGCAGAACGGCTGGATGAACTCTTTCTCGGTTCGATCAACCAGGAGACGCACGTCTGGATCAATGGAATTCCGATCGGTTCCGAAACCGGTGAAAAAAGACGCTGGATTACCCGGGAGTACAGGATTCCGGCCGGAGTGCTGAAAACCGGGAGGAATGTTCTGACGATACGTTGTGTGGATACCGAACATCAGGGCGGCATTCTGAACCTTCCGTTTCTGAAAGGAGCTGCCGGCAAGAGCTTTTATGCGGATATCCCGGAAGCGGCGGACGATCCTTACGGGTATTTCCGCTGGTAGCGGTAAATCAATGGTTGAAAGGTGAAAATGAAATTTCTTGGTCTGTTATTTATGGGGATGGCTATTGTTTCGCTGTGTGCCGGGGAAGGCAGGGAAACGCTCAAATTGAAAGCAGGTTCCTACAACCTCCGGTATTTGGGAAAGGATGTCGCGCCGAACGACTGGCCCAATCGGGGGCCGCGTGTCGTTGCGCTGCTGAAACGCGAAAAATTCGATATTTTCGGAGCGCAGGAGGCGATGGTTCCCCAGATCGCAACGATCGAAAGCGAGAACGGCTATCGCTGCATCGGCCGGGGCCGGGAGGCCGGAGGCGGCGGTGAATATTCCTGCATCTTCTACGACCCGGAACGGTTTGACTGTCTGAAGGAAAACACGTTCTGGCTCTCCGAGACACCGGAAGCTCCCGGTTCCCGATCATGGGGAAGCGCCTGTGCGCGTATCTGCACCTACGGCCTGTTCCGAGACCGCCGGAATGGAAGAGAGTTCCTGTTCGCCAATACCCATCTGGACCATATCAGCCCGGAAGCCAGAGAAAATGGCATTGCGCTGATTCTGGAACGGCTCAAGCCGTATCTTCGGCGATATCCGGCCATTCTGACCGGAGACTTCAACTCCTTTCCCGGTGACAAACCGGTGCTTCTGGCCGGCGAAAAGCTGCGCGATGCCCGGCTCCGGGCGGAGCTGGCGGCAGGGCCGTCAGGTACTTTCCACGGTTACGAATCCGATCCCGCACGACGTAAATATTCAGAGCCGATTGATTATCTGCTGGTGACGCCGGAAATTCGCGTCAGGTCTTTCCGGGTTATCGAGGATTTTCAGGGCGGGCTGGCCTCTAGCGACTATTTCCCGCTGGCTGCAGAGCTGGAGATACCGTAATGATGAGAAAAGAGTTTTCCATTGACGCGGAGTGGCGGTCGCAGGTGCCGGAACCGGTTTTCGATGAAAGGCCCGAATATAACCGGCTGTATGAACGAACCTGGGAACTGGCGCACGATCATCTGCTGGATCTTCCGGGGATGCCCCAGACTCCTTATATGGACGAAGCGTTCTGCGATGTCCGCATCTGGATCTGGGACAGCTGCTTCATGAGCCTTTTCTGCAAATATGCGCCGAACTGTTTTCCCGGCGTCGAAACCCTGAATAATTTCTATTTGCCTCTGTACGGCGGCGGCCGCCTGCCGCAGGTCATCGCCCGCAATGCGCCGGAGTGGACCGGAGCAACGATCGGCGAACCGGCGGAGATCAAAATCTGCCTCGCCGACACCCCGCCGTTTTTCGCGTGGGCCGAGCTTCAGAATGCGCTGATGACCGGCGACCGGGAACATCTGCGTGAATTGCTGCTGGAAAAGCGTTTTCTGCAGAAGCATTTCGAGTGGCTTGAAAATCTGACCGGACCCGCATGGCCTCCGGCAGCCGGCACTCCGACTTTCTGGAGAAAGCGGACCGGGGG
>ERZ1034915.1649-NODE-1649-length-11801-cov-8.028010_pt1 | contig 11801 bp, 9 predicted proteins | sample MGYA00520592_ERZ1034915 | MGnify/ENA primary metagenome ERZ1034915 (study PRJEB33766, sample SAMN09781787) | gut metagenome | biome: gut microbiome | host: Homo sapiens | place: Madagascar | study: EMG produced TPA metagenomics assembly of the PRJNA485056 data... | reverse complement strand
CAATGCCCCTACGGGGGGCGTGCGGGCTGCCGGTACAGGCAGGCCTTGGTCGGTCTCCAAGGCCATTTTCGCGGCGCACAACAAGCGCGGTCAGCGCCGCGAACGAATGTGAGGGAATTACTTGCGGCAGCAAGTAACGAGGAACGATAGTGACGAAGCCGAACGTAGAGAGCGAAGCCCCTCCGGCGTAGTGAGCGCAGCGAACGTTGAGGAGTTGGCCGCCGCAGGCGGACAAGTAAGCGGTGAAGCCGCGCCCGCGAGCGGAAGTGCATCACAAGTCCACGTGAGTCTAAGTCCGGACGGGGAGGTCCGGAGGGCGCAACCGGGCCCTCCGGAGCCATCCGCAGGCCGCCAATCCCGTGCTCACTACCCTCCGGGCACCACGCCTGTTCTTGTATTCAAAAGCTGTTACCCTCCGGGCAGCTTGCCTGTTCTTGATGTAATGCAAAGCCGAGTATAAAACTCACATGCGACTTGAAAGCGGAGATAAATCTCCGCACTCCAAAGACGTTTCGCGTCGCAGGAGCAAGCGCTCCCGCGAGGCACCCAAAGACGCTTCGCGTCGCAGGAGCAAGCCCAAAGACAGCGCACTCCAAAGACGCTTTGTATCCACCATATAAAAAAAGACCGGCTCCAAACGGAACCGGTCTTTTCATAACAAGCAAAAACAGCTTACTCAGCCTTCGGGGCTTCTTCAGCCTTGGCCTCGACCGCCGGAGCTTCTTCGGCCTTCACTTCAGCCTTCGGAGCTTCTTCGGCTTTGGCTTTCTTCGGGGCAGCCTTGGCTTCCTTCTTCGGGGCTTCCTCGACGGCGGCGACTTCCACCAGCTGGAGGATGCACATTTCCGCGGCGTCGCCACGACGCTTGCCGAGCTTCAGGATGCGGGTGTAACCGCCGTTGCGGCCTTCATATCCCGGAGCGATTTCATCAAACAACTTCTTCACCGCACCCTTGTCGCGCAGTTTGGAAACCGCGAGACGGCGGCGATGCAGATCGCCTTTTTTGCCGATGGTGATCAGACGCTCGGCGAAACTGCGGGCGGCTTTGGCCTTGACGACGGTGGTCTGGATCGAGCCGTGCTCGAAGAGGCTGCTGACCATATTCGCGAGCATCGAACGACGATGCGCGCTGGACCGACCGACCTTGAAAGTGTCTACTCTGTGACGCATAATTACTTAGTCTCCTCGACTTCGGAACGGACCCGCACCGATTCCGCTTCGAGAGCGGCCATCAGACGGTCACTGAAGCTCATGCCAAGCTCCAACCCGAGTTTTTCAATTTTTTCCTTGATTTCATCCAGCGACTTCTTGCCGAAGTTCCGATATTTGAGCATCCGGCTCTCCGTCTTGGTGCAGAGCTCGCCGATCAGCTTGATGTTGGCGCTGTTGAGGCAGTTCATCGCCCGGACCGAAAGATCCAGAATTTCGACGTCGTGCGACAGGAGCTTGAACATCTTGGTCTCTTCTTCAGTCAGGACCACATCCTTCTCCACCACCTGATTGCCCATGAAAGGCTGCAGATGGTCACGGAGAATCCGGGCGGCCTCTTCCAGCGCATTCTGCGGGGAGATGCGGCCGTCGGTCCAGATCTCGAGTTCGAGACTGTCCATTTCGGTCTCTTCGCCCACGCGGGCGGCGCCGACCTGGTAGTTGACACGGGTCACGGGGCTGAACAGGCAGTCCACCGGGATCGTGCCGATCGAACGCGGCGCGGTGTTCTTTTCAGCCGGGAGATATCCCTTGCCTTTGATCACTTCGATTTCCGCGCGAAACGGCAGGGATTTATCCAGCGTGCAGATCACCTGATCGGGATTCAGCACTTCGACCGTACTGTCGCAGACGATATCCGCCGCGGTGACCTTGCCTGCCTTGTCCTTGCGAATTTCCAGCGTTTTCGGACCCTCGGCGTGCAGATTCAGCCGCACGCACTTGAGGTTGAGGACGATTTCAGTCACATCCTCGACCACATTGTCCAACGAGTCAAACTCGTGTTTCGCGCCGTCAATTCGAACCGAACAAATAGCCGCGCCTTCCAACGAAGACAACAACACCCGGCGCAGCGAATTGCCCAGCGTATGACCGAAGCCGCTCTGAAACGGAGCCGCGATGAATTTCGCATAGGTTTCGGTCACGGTCGCATCGTCAACGACGATCGACTTGGGCATCGGAAAACCGATTGCAGCAGTCATATTTATCCTCCAAATTGATTATGCTTTTCAGCACTCTTTCAACATAAGCTCTCCGGAAAACTTCCGGCTTCTTAAGCGGCGGCCGTTCGATTCTTCACGCGGCCGATCCGCACTTCAAATCCTGGCCGGTACGCCGGAAGCTCCACCCGAATTGGTCGGGTCAGACCCGGCGGCGCTTCGGAGGACGGCAGCCGTTATGCGGAACCGGGGTGATATCCTTGATCGTGCTGATTTCCATCCCGGCGGCGGCGATGCCGCGGACCGCGGATTCGCGACCGGCGCCCGGCCCCTTGATCCGGACTTCCACTTCCTTCATGCCGACCAGCTGCGCCTTCTTGGCGGCGTCGCCGGCGATCACCTGAGCCGCATACGCGGTGCTCTTGCGCGATCCCTTGAAACCGTTCTTGCCGCCGGTCGACCAGCAGATCACGTTGCCGTGCAAATCAGTGAAAGTCACTTTGGTGTTGTTGAACGTGGCCAGCACATAAGCGATGCCGGACGGAACGTAACGCCCGGTCTTGCCGCGCTGCTTGACGACGGGTGCCGCAGCAGCCGCGCCTTCAGCCGGAACCTCGGCGACTTCGGTATTCTTAACTTCTTCTGCCATAATATTTCAATTCCTGATTAACCAATTATCAAACTCGATTCGTCCCGTTTCAGGCCGCCGCGGAATCCTCCGCATGCCTGAAATCCGCGGCCAGGCTCTTACGCCTTGGCCAGACGCCGCTGGGTTTTGTCGCGGATCGCGCCGATCGTAACCTTCTTGCCTTTGCGGGTACGGGCATTGGTCTTGGTGCGCTGGCCGCGAACCGGCAGGCTGCGGCGATGGCGGATGCCGCGATAGCAGTTGATCTGCTGCAGGCGGCGGATGTCAGCCGCCAGGGTACGGCGCAGGTCGCCCTCGACAAGGAGGTCGTCCTGAAGAATTTTGGTGATCGCACCGATCTGGTCCGGAGTAAGGTCCTTGGCTTTCAGGTCAGGATCGATACCGACTTTCTGAATGATTTCCAGCGCTTTGGCCGGGCCGACGCCGTAAAGATAACGCAGCGAAAATTCGACGCGCTTGTTGCCCGGAATGTCAACACCAATAATACGAGGCATATCTTGTTTCCTATTTCGTTAAAAATTGCCGTTCAGCCGTTTCAGCCCTGACGCTGCTTGTGGCGCGCGTCGCGGGAACAAATGACCCGGATCGTGCCGTTGCGTTTGACGATCTGGCAAAATTCGCATCTGCGTTTTACCGATGCTCTGACTTTCATAACTTACCTCACCTTGCTTTTTCGAAGCCGTTTTCCACAGAAGCACAAAAACCCAAATCAAGCGTCGATCATCCCTTTCGCAACAATCTGCGAAATCCAATGGACCCAAAGCAACTCCTGATTTGAGACATTTGCGAGTCACGCCGTCACGAGCGGTGGAAAGGCGATATGAAGACGCTCCCGCATAATTTTGATTTAATAAAATATCACAATTATTCCGGATATCAAGCAGCCATGCTTTTTTTTCACGATTTTTTCACCCGCAATGCCGTGCCGGCATCAGTTTATTGCCGCGGGAATCCATAGTTTCACATAAATATATGTTTGCGCCGGAGCATTTGCAAATTGAATCGCGTCACTGAACTTTACCGGACCTTTTCAAGGCACCTCCCGCCTGGCGATCCCACACAGTCAGGCCGTCGGTCGCTTTCCGGTTCGGCCACAACAGCGACAGCGGCCAGGCCACCACGGCGAGAACCGCATTGACGAGGATCGTCGCCCAATAGGAGTGAACCGGCAGTTCGATCACCCCGAATTCATGCAGCAGCATCGCGAAATTGACCAACAACGCCACGGCCAGCCCGGCCAGCAGTGCCTTTTCTCCGACACGAACGGTGAAGAAGCCCAGCATATAGATGCTCAGCAGCCCGCCGCCGAGCAGCGACCCGAGAACAATCGTCAGGTCGTTGATGCTCTCCTTCGGAATATAGTGGATCAGCACCGCGCCGCCGATCATCCACGCCGAAACCAGCATCGACAGCCGCTTGGCGAACCGCAGTTCACGGCGGTCGCCGCCGCTCCGGCCGAACCGGCGGTAGAAGTCCACTGTCGCGACCGTCGCAATGCTGTTGATCGAGCTGGACAACGAACTCATCGCCGCCGCGAAGCAGGCCGCGATGATGCTGCCCGCGATAAACGGCGGAATATGCGTGAAGATAAAATGCGGCAGCACCTGATCGTTCTCCAATCCCGCGATCGGCTCCCGGCCGAACACCTGATAATAGGCGTAAAGGCATGCGCCGAGGAAGAAAAAGCTCCCCCATGTCGGCAGGCTCATTCCGACACACAGCAGCGTCGCCTTGCGCGCTTCGCGGGTGGATTTCGCGGCGATATAGCGCTGGATCACATTCTGATTGCCGGAGTATTCGGTCGTAAAACCGACGATTCCGAGCAGCAGCACCACCGGAAAGGTCCGGTCGTTCAACGCCAGGCTCATCGGCCCCAGGCTGAACTTGCCGTCCGAGAGGCCGATTTCGAAAATCTGCCGGAAGCCGCCGGGCAGTTTGCAGGCGATCAGCACAAAACAAAGGATGCCGCCGCCGAGCAGCAGGATCGTCTGCACCACATCGGTCCAGATCACCGCCTCGAAGCCGCCGAATGAAGTGTAAAGCGCCACCACAATGCCGGTGATCAGGATGATCGCGAAGATGTTCCAGCCGGTCATCGCGGCGGCGGGCAGCGCCATCAGATAGAGGATGGTCGCCAGCCGCACGAATTGCAGGATGATGAAGCTGCCCGCCGCATAACAGCGCACGACGGCGCCGTACCGCGCTTCCAGATATTCGAAGGCGCTGGTCATCTTTCCCCGCCGGAAGAACGGGATAAAGAAACAGCAGGCCAGCACCGCGGCCGCCACAATGCCGAACGACTGCACGAACTGGCGGAAATCCAGCGCGAACGACGCCGCCGGCAGCGCCAGGAAGGTCACGGAGCTGATCGAGGTGCCGAGCATCGACAGCCCGACCGCCCACCCCGGAAAGGAGCGGTTGCCGAGAAAATACTCCTCGGTGCTTTTGTTTTTTCTCGCGAAATAGACTCCCATCGCTGCCATCGCGGCGAAGTAGAGCACGATTGCGGCAAGATCACCGAACCGGCACATGGTTCAGCACTCCTTTCCGCCGTACCGGAACAGCAAATCGGAACCGGTATGATCCAATCATGGCTGCCATCGTCATAAGGTTCAGTCTTTCAGTTGATTGCGTTTGAAATAATACACCTTGCCGTCTTCGGCTCCGACCAGCAGATCGGGCCTGCCGTCGCCGTCGAGGTCGGCGGGGCACGGCGTCGCATTGTGCACGCCGAAATTCAGCAGCGCGCCGTCGGCTCCGGCCAGCGGCTCCGGCCGTTCGAATACCGGCGCGGCGTTGCTGCCGGTGTTGCGCAGGAAGAACACGGTCGCCTTGGTCGGTATTTTCCGGCCCATGATGAAGGCGTTGCAGCCGTTCGGGGAACCGGCGAGAATATCCCAGCGGCCGTCGCCGTCCCAGTCGACGGCGGTCATCGCGGTACGCCCCCACTGCCCGGAGACGCCGCACATCCGCAGCACGCCGCCGTCGCGGTAACGCAGTTTTTCCACCCGTTTGAAATCGACGCCGCCCGCAGCCGCCGGAATTCCGACCGCCGCATCGCCGTCCCAGTCGACCAGCAGCAGCGCGGCGCGCGGTTCGCCGCCGTAGCCGAACTCCCGGCCGATCACGGCGGGACGACTCCGCCATGCGGCGCGGAACGGCCGCCCGTTCAGGGTGAATTCCCGCGCTTCCCCGAGAGCGGCCGGAGCCGCCGCCACCCGGTAGAGCCTGAGCCTGCCTTCGATGTCGCCGGTCAGCAGCTCTTCGCGGCCGTCGCCGTCCCAGTCGCCGGCGGTGACCTTCAGATATCCCCACCGTTTTTCATTCGGCCCCTGAATCGATCCGGAATAACCGGCCTGCACATGCAGCTCCTTCCCTGCGGACGTGAACCGCACCGGTGCGCCGTACACCAGCGGATCCGCCGTCCCCGGCCAGAAAGTCAGGAAACCGGATGCATCCGCCAGCAGCAGGTCGGGTCTGCCGTCGCCGTCGAGATCGGTCCGCCACGGCGACACCAGCGTCTCCCCGGCGAGGCTGCCGCCGCGCATCACCGCACAGCCCGCTTCCCGGAAATCGCCGGCCCGGCCACCGCGCATCACCGCAATTTTGCCCGGGTTGCCGTCGGCCAGAAGTTCCGGCCTGCCGTCGCCGTCGAGATCGACGACGTTCAGCTTCAATGCGAAATAGGTCTCCGCCATTTCCGGTCCGGCGGCGAGAAACGGAATCGGTTCCGCCATCACCGGCTCCCCATCCTGAAACGAAAACCGGAAGGCCAGCAGCTCGTCCACCGAACCGGTGTGCAGCAGGAAACGGCCGCCGTTCGGATCGCGCCACAATGCCAGCGCCCGTTCGGATTCCCCGGATTTCCAGGTGAACGGCACGCCCGGCTTGCGGAACCAGACCGGCCGGAACGCGGCGAACTCCGCCCGTCCCCTGCCGACGCTGCCCCCCCTGGCCCACAACAGCTCGGTGACGCGCTCGCGCCCCAGCCAGCGGCCGCGCACATCGTATCCCCTGTCCCTGCCGAGATAGCGGGTTTCGCGCCCGGTCCACGGCTTTTCGCCGAGCGGCCACGGCCCTTCGGCCGGTTCATGGCACTTCGCGGCAATCAGGTCCGTGACGCCGTCGCCGTCAAGATCGCCGAAAAAGAAGCCGCTTTCTCCCGCGCCGTCGAGCGCCTGCCGGAGCGTCTTTCCGCCGATGCGGACTTCGACCGGGTCCGAAAATTCCGGTTTGCCGGGCTTGCCGCGATTCTCCAGCAGGATCAGCGCCTGCGGCCCGAACAATGAATTGGTCCCCCTGGCCCAGAGCCGGAACGCCCCGCCGGGCAACAGCTCCGCCTGAAAGTGGCTTCCGGGCAGTTCGCTCACCGTGGTTCCGGCGTCGTAGACCGGCAGTCCTTCCGGCGACAATCCGAGAAAACGGTAGACCGCCAGCCGGGAACCGTACATATTCGGGTAGCCGTGCAGCAGCAGGTCGCGCGGCTCCGCCGAAAACCACGGCACCGCCGCCGCAATCACATGCAGCTGGTCGATAAAGGGATGCAGCGCCTCTTTTTCGCACTGCAGCGCCGGATATCCATGATCCAACGGCAGGTTCACCGGCAGCGCCGCCCCCGGCACTCCGGCCGGAACCACTCCCGCCCGCCAGTTCAGGTTCGCCACCTTTCCCGCCAGCGGCCGGCGTTCCTTCAGGTCGCTTCCGGTCCGCAACTGTTTCCAGGAGCCGAACGGCCTGCCCGGTTCCAGCCGCGCGGTCAGGCGGTTGTTCACCCACAGCCGCAAAACACGGCCGTCGCAGTCCAGCCGGACCGCTACCGGTGTTCCGGGGTCGATCACCGCGCCGCCGGTGACGGACGGCTCCGGCTTGAAGCCCGGCAGCGCCAGTTGGATGCGTTTGCGGTCCAGCCGCAGGATCAGGGCGTGGCGGTCCGTGCCGCCGGAGAGACGCAGCAGGGTCATCGGCGAACGGTCGTCCCACAGGCCCCGTCCCCCGTCCGGATAACGCTCCACCTCAAGGTCGAAGGTCAGCGTCCACGCGGAGCCTGCCGTTACCAGCTCCCGCCACTCCGTTTCCGCGCCGCGGAGCGCCGCAACCGCCAGAACCGCCAGAAAAAGCAGAACGCACCTCATCACTTCACCCACAGCTTTCCGGCCCGGCCGGCGGCCTCATAGCCGTTGACCATCGCCTCATGCTGGTCCTCCCCGTTGATCAGCAGGCCGAACCAGCCGCTGGTGACCTCCGTCCAGCGGGCGAACCTCGCGCTGCCGTCCGCGAACGCGTAGTTGCGGCCGCCATGCGGACGCTCCGAGATCAGGTTGCCGTTGCCGATCCGCATCCACGCCACCCACAGCTCCTCCGTGCTCAAGCTGTTGTAGTCCAGCGCGCCGCTCTTCGCGAAATAGGGACGCATATCCGATGAACCGGTCAGCGCGTACCGGTCGAAGTAAGCCACCAGCCGGTTCGGGGAAGGCCGCAGCCGGTGCAGCGGCACCGAGGCGACCACGCCGTTGGCCAGATAACCGATTTCGTTGTCCTCGTCCGGCGCGGAAGAACCGCTGTCGCGGGTGATCAGCGCACTGCATTTGAACAAAGACTTGTTTTTCGTATAATAATCATACAACGCGCCGACCCACGATTGGCGCCGGCTCGGGTTGGTGAAGCCCTGCTGTACATTATAGGAAGAGTAGTGGTTCGCCGCATTCTGGCTGCGTCCCGGCATCTGGAACGGGAACTGCCCCTTGAAATCGACTCCGTACATCGTCCCGAACTGCGAAATCTGCCGCAGGTTTCCAAGACAGCTGACCGCCTTGGCCCGGTCGCGCGCCTTGTTCAAGGCAGGCAGCAGCATCGCCGCCAGTATCGCTATGATTGCGATCACAATGAGCAACTCAATAAGAGTGAACAGCCTTACATGGCCGGATGCGGGGGGCGTGTCCGCCGCCCCCCGCGCCCCCTGTGTCCGGCAAGGTGCCGGTGCCGGGTACGGGACGGTCGACAGGCGGAACGGCGATCGCTCGGCGGGGAAGGAAGATTCGCAATAACGTGACGGTATCTTCCCGCTTTTCTGCGGAAAGATACCGTCACGTTTTTGCTCCGACTTGCCGCTTGCAGAGCATTGGCAGAAGTGTGAGAGCTTGCCGGAAATATGTGAGAGGTTGGGGAGGTCTGGTACGGGGAGAGACGCGGCGCTGGTCGCCGCTTTCTCTCCCCCGAACCCCTCTCTTTTGCGCAGAGCGGGAATAGATGAGGAAACGAGGGGCCGGGGGAGCAGAGCTCCCCAGCGGGATAAGTAGGAGGAACGAAGTGACGACGCACATCCCGTTATCTGGCAGCGGCACCTTGCCGCCTCTCTTCTACGCAGAGCGGGAGCGGAAGAGAGAACGTGGGGCCGGAGGAGCGGAACGGGAGTGAAGGGCTGAAGAACAGATGGGGAACCGTCGTGTATTCGGCAAGCTTGCATTACGGACAGTGCAGTTAAGGTAAAAATGTGTTTCATTGGTTCCTCCTTGTGTTGGCAATCCGGTCCATTTTTCCGTTACACTGAATATTATGGTCATAAATGCAGGAAAAAACAAGCCTTGACAATATCACTTTTTGATGATATTATATCACAATCCTATTTAAGTGAAATGGAGGCCTACCGGTGAATTCCGACGCAGTTGTTTATTTTGCAGACAGATACGACAGCGAGAAGCCGACTTCCGTACATTCCCACAATGGCACGGAAATCATCCTCGTGGTGCATGGCGAGTGCGTGAATGTGCTTCCGGGAAAGGAACAGCATGCGAAAGCCGGTTCGGTGATCGTGGTTCCGGCGGGCATGTCGCACCGGCAGCTCAATTCCGGGCGCGTAACGACCGTCTATGTGATTTTCGAGGCGCAGCAGGAGTGTTTCGACTGCTCCGCCCGCATCCTCGACGTGAAGGGCGACCGCTATGCGCCCGGCTGGTTCGAGCAGATCGTATCGCTGAAAACCGCCCGGCTGGATCGCGAGGCGGACCGGCTGCTCGGCGTACTGCTCAGTTACCTGACCGGCCGTGAAAACCGGCTGCAGCGGGAGGGGGGGCGTTCCCCGGCCGCCGCGCGGGCGATGGCGTACCTTGAGGAGAACTACAACCGGAACATTTCAGTGGCGGAGGTCGCGAACGCCTGCGGCGTCAGTCCGAGCCATCTGCATTTGCTCTTCCGGCGTGAATTTTCGGAAAGTCCGCTGGCGAGCCTGAACCGCATCCGGATGAACCGCGCCCGGCAGCTGTTGCTGAACTGTTATCTTTCGATCGGCGAAATCGGCTTCCAATGCGGTTTCAACCAGCCGCACTACTTCTGCCGCGCCTTCCGCAAAATACACGGCTGCACGCCCGGCGAGTACCGCGTGGCGCTGAATCGCGACCACGACAAGAAAGTTCTTTCCGGCGATGTTCCCCGGTAAAGCGTCACAGGGAGCGGCCGATATCCGTTTGCCGATTCGGATAAAATCGGTTTTTCCCGCTGAAACGGTTGCAATCAGAAGCGTTCGGCTGTAAATTAAAAAGGATCACTTTCAACACATTTTCGAGGGCTATCTATGGGCGGCTTTTTCGGCGTCGTCGCGGATCACGACTGTGTATGCGACATTTTTTATGGAACTGATTATCACTCCCACCTGGGAACCAAACGCGGCGGCCTGGCCGTCTGTGATCCCGAAAACGGCATCACCCGCCGGATCCACGATATCACCAACGCCCAATTCCGCTCCAAGTTCGACGACGACATCGACAAATTCGCCGGGAACTCCGGTATCGGCATCATCAGCGACTACGAGGACCAGCCCCTGATCATCTCCAGCCGGTTCGGCAATTACGCGATCGTCACGGTCGGGAAAATCAACAACATCGAGGAACTGGCCGAGGATGCGTTCAACCGCGGTTTCTCGCACTTTTCCGAATCCAGCTGCGGCGAACTGAATCCGACCGAAATCGTCGCCATGCTGATCGGCCGCAAGCCGACCATCGTCGAGGGAATCGAATACGCCCAGAAGGTGATCGACGGCTCCTGTTCGATCCTGATCCTGATCGACAACAAAATTTACGCGGCCCGCGACCGTTACGGCCGCACTCCGGTGATTCTCGGGGAAAAGCCCGGCGCTTTCGCGGTCACAATGGAGACCACCGCTTTCCCGAACCTCGATTATAAGCTGAAATACGAGCTCGGTCCCGGTGAAATCGTCGAAATCACCGAAAAAGAGGTGATTCAGAAGCGCGCTCCCGGCGACACCATGAAGCTCTGTACCTTCTTCTGGGTCTACTACGGCTATCCGTCGAGCTGCTACGAGGGCATCAGCGCCGAAAGCGCCCGTTACCGCAACGGCGAATCCATGGCGGCGGCCGATGCGGATATCCTCGACGGAATCGATTCGATCTGCGGCATCCCGGATTCCGGCATCGCCCATGCGATCGGCTATTCCAACGCCTGCCACAAGCCGTATCGCCGCAGCTTCGTCAAATACACGCCGACCTGGCCGCGCAGCTTCATGCCGCAGAATCAGGCGGTCCGCGACCTGGTGGCCCGGATGAAGCTGATTCCGGTACAGACCGAAATCGAAGGCAAGCGGATGCTGTTCTGCGACGACTCGATCGTGCGCGGCACGCAGCTCAAGGACACGGTCGTGCGACTCTATGAGCGGGGAGCGAAATCGGTGCATATGCGTTCGGCCTGCCCTCCGCTGGCTTTCGGCTGCAAGTTCCTGAATTTCTCGCGTTCCCGCAGTGAACTCGATCTGGCGGCGCGCCGGGCAATCGCCAAGCTGGAAACCCGGGAGCTGACGGACGACGTGATCCGGGAATATCTGGAATACGGCACCGACAAATACAACGCGATGGTCGAGGAAGTGCGCAAGGAGCTGCGGCTGAATTCCCTGAAATACCAGAGCCTTGAAAAGCTGATCGAGGCGATCGGCGTGGAGCCGTCGAAGGTGTGCACATACTGCTGGACGGGACGGGATGTGGAGGACGAAGCTCCCCAGA
>ERZ1034915.1647-NODE-1647-length-11809-cov-13.676706_pt1 | contig 11809 bp, 6 predicted proteins | sample MGYA00520592_ERZ1034915 | MGnify/ENA primary metagenome ERZ1034915 (study PRJEB33766, sample SAMN09781787) | gut metagenome | biome: gut microbiome | host: Homo sapiens | place: Madagascar | study: EMG produced TPA metagenomics assembly of the PRJNA485056 data... | reverse complement strand
ACCGTACACTGACTCTGCAAGGATCTTACTGATTACAACCCCTGCGCGGTCACCCTATCTGAAGCTGTAGGGCATCTGGAGTATCATTATGTTCTCTCCCGCCGTGGGTTAGGGTCTGCCTTGACCTTGCTGTGCGCCCCACCGGGAAAGTAAAGTACCTGTTATGCTGTGTATTCAGTTGTAAAGGTGCTGGTGTAGAATAAATCTACAAGTTTAGTATACTACGCTGATTAGCAGCCGGTCAATAGCAAGTGCTAATTGTTTACATGGCATTCACAATTCAAGGGGATAATCCACCTATGATGGATTTCATCAGCAGAGCTTGCTCGTTCTCAAGTGTATCGCATAAATCCATAAGCAACTCTCGCTGACGAACTGTCACCCATCGCTGCTGCAATCGACTTGAATCCAAAATAAACACTCCACCACCCATTCCGACTTTAGTGTAAATCGGATATTCCGATTCCAGTACCCGGATATCGTTGCGGATCGTATGGGAGCTTACAGAAAATTCAAACGCTAGATTGCCGACTGTATCATTTTGCCGTTCGTAAAGCACCGTAATCAGTCGTCTGCGACGCTCGTATAGTGATATTTTCTCCATCACTTCCCGCTTTCCGGGAAGATGATCTTATTAACAAAGAAGAAAATTACCATAGACACGCCGCCGTTCAGCACGGTCGTGCCGATGTTGTAGATGAAATCCGGCACAAGCAATCCGGCTACCGCCACCCACACGCAGTTAATGGAGTTGACGATGCAGGTGATAACGCAGAACGCAAGCACATACCAGCCGACCTGCTTACCCAGGTTGCCCTTGCTGCGGAACACAAAATTGCGCTGGATTGGGAAGTTAATGCACTCGCCAATCACCATTGCAATCATGTAGGCGCAGAAGTACGGCAGACCACCGTGGGCGGCATCATAACCAAGGATGTTCCACTTGAATGTCTCACCGAACAGGGTCACGTCAATTCCCGGCCAACCAAAGTCCACGACCGGCAGGCCGCTGAATGCGGCGGGTAAAAATTGCAGCAGCAGATATTTGAACACCGTGATAAGGTTGGACACAATGACAAACAGGCCGCCCTCGCGCACCCACTTGGCAGCGGCAGGGTGCTTGGCTGCAAAGTTATTCCAAAACTGCATATTGTACCTCCATCAAGCGCCGCGCAGACGGCGCTCCATCTGCGTATTCAGAATCACATTTTTGATAGCTTCATAAATCACCCGCACAAGGCCGATGATCCAGAAGCCTTGCAATTCCATGACAATGCCGTCCACCATGCCCATGCTGATTGCACCGTTCGTCATTTTTGCTAATGCACGTAGAGGCATATTGTACTGGAACAAAATGTTCAAATCCGGCTTGCCGCGCTTATAGCTGATGTCCAGCAGCACAGTCAATACCAGCCAAATCAGCCAGCCCAGCGGGCTGCGGGCGTGGTTCAGTTCGCCCAAGGTTAGATTGCGGTCAATTTTGGTCTTGCCGTCCGGGATGGGATGCCCCAGCAGCTTTTCAAAATCAGTGTCGGAGACATTCAGCACATCAGCCTTGTAGTAGCAATCCAAGTCCATATCCTCATAGGGATGCACCGTGGCAGTGCCGCGCACGGTGATGGTATCCTTCAACCGAATATCCTCCACGCTTGCACCCACGAGCAATTCATATTCGCCGCCCTCGATTTCCCACCGGTTAGCTTTCATGTTCCAGAAGCGGAATGCCTTATCATCCAGCATGATGGCGATGCGCTGTTTCTCGCCGGAAGCGAGCGTCACGCGAGCAAAGCCTTTCAACTCTTTGGCGGGTCGGAAAATTTGCCCATCTTTCTTAGAAACATACAACTGCACAATTTCTGTGCCGGTCGCAGTTCCTGTGTTTTTTACAGCAATGCTCACACCGCGCTCATTGGCGACCATATCGCTGTATTCAAATGTCGTGTAGCTAAGGCCATAGCCGAACGGGAAGCGAACGGGCTTTTGCATGGTGTCAAAGTAGCGGTAGCCAATGTACAAGCCCTCGCGGTATTCCACGGTTTTCTTTTTCCCTGCAAAATTGGCAGCGCTGGGTACATCGGCGTAGGACAGCGGCCATGTCTCAGCCAATTTTCCGCAGGGGGTGACTTTGCCGACCAGTGCATCCGCTACCGCGCCTGCCCCAGCCTGACCGCCAAGGGCAGCGTAGAGCAGGGCTTGGCACTTATCCAACCACGGCGTTTCGACCACGCTGCCGCAGTACAGCACAACGACAATTTTCGGGTTGACAGCCGCCAGCGCTTGCAGCAAATTCACTTGATTTTGCGCCAGCTTCATGGTGCTGCGGTCAAGGCCCTCACTTTCGGCGATTTCATCCAGCCCCATGCAGAGGATAACCGTATCGGCCTGTGCCGCCAGCTCACACGCGGATTTTTGCAGGGCAGCATCCGGCTTACCGTGGCGGTCAAAGCCCTGCTGGTAGCCTACCACGTTCAGTTCCGAGTCGGTCAGCTTATCCAGCAGCACGTCCACCTGTGTGGAGTTTACCATGCTGGAACCTGCGCCTTGGTAGCGCGGATTCTTCGCAAAATCACCGATGATGGCCACTTTCGTACCCGCCGCCAGCGGCAGCAGTGCGCCGTCATTTTTCAGCAGCACAAGGCTTTCCTCGGCGGCACGGCGGGCCAGTGCATGGTGGGCGGCGGTGTCAAACTCGCGCGGTGCTTTATCCAAGGCCGCCTTTGTGTCAAAAATCAGCGGCAGCAGTTCGAACAGGCGGGCATTAATGTCCGCTTCGGAGATTTTCCCGCTTTCCACAGCAGCCAGCAGTTCCCGCACGGCATCGCCGCCGGGTGCGGGCATTTCCAGTGTGGAGCCATATTTTACGCCCAGCGCATGGTCGTTGCTACCGCCCCAGTCGGTAATAACTGCCCCATCAAAGCCCCATTCCTTGCGCAGAATATCCACCAACAGGTGCTTGTTCTCGTTGGCATATTCGCCGTTGATAAGGTTATACGCCGACATGATGCTGCGGGGATGCCCCTCTTTGACAGCAATCTCAAACCCGGTCAGATAGATTTCCCGCAGGGTACGCTCGTCTACGATGGAATCCGATGCCATGCGGCGGGTTTCTTGGCTGTTGGCGGCAAAGTGCTTCGGGCAGGCGGCTACACCCTTGGATTGGATGCCCCGGATATACCCTGCTGCCAGCTTGCCCGCCAGATATGGATCTTCAGAGAAATACTCAAAGCTGCGCCCGCACAGTGGGTTGCGCTTCATGTTCAGCCCCGGCCCCAGAAGCACCGACACTTCTTGTGCGGCAGCTTCTTCGCCCAAGGCTGCGCCGATTTTCTCACCCAGCGCGGTGTCCCAACTGTTGGCAACCGCCGATGCCGTGGGGAAACAGGTGGCCGGGGTGCTGGGGTTCAGCCCCAAGTGGTCGCTTTCCCCGGCCTGTTTGCGCAGACCGTGCGGGCCGTCTGACAGCCAAATTTGCGGGATGCCGTGTTGAGGCAATGCCCGCGTTTTGAAGGTTTCTGCACCGGATAAAAGCGCACATTTCTGTTCTAATGTAATTTCTTTTATTATATTTTGCGTTTCCAATTGAAACAGCTCCTTTACAACAGCACTCCAAAACGAAAGGTCGGTCACGGATTGCCTGTGACCGACCTTTTGTTTTATGGAAGAAGCTTACAGATGTTCACTCGCGTTTAGCTTTTGCAATAGGCTTTATGATCTTCTATTTTTGTGTAATCACATATTATAGCTGATCAATCCACTTCAGCAGTGCGTCAACACCAAACGCCGCTGCTATTACAAGTGCCACAACAATCACGGCAATCAGAATAATCTGCATGCGTTTCTTCTTGGGATCAACAACAATCTGTGCCTTGATAGCATCACCCTCCGGCGTACCGGCAAACCATTCAGGATGCACTTCCTGTGCTTTCTGCCGTTTACGCATCCAGATGACACAGCCGACGAGCAGCAGGGCTACTGCGGCATCTGCTGCAATGACCCAAGGCAGCCACGGACGGATGCCATGCTTAATGGTTGCACCGGGAGCCATACCCGAAACAGCACGGGAATTGACCTGCGTGTAGCAGATTTCATGAATTGCACGGCGGAATGCCCACTGTGCCGTAGGACTGGTCGTATCCTCCTGATTCGGAACATCGGTGAAAATCATCGAGATGTTACCGCCTGCACGAATACGCTTATCAGCGTTGATGCCATCCAGCATATCCGTCTCAACAAAGCCGGTGAAGCCCCACTCGTTACGCAGAACTTCCGTCAGCAGTTCATACGATTCAGAATCGTGGTCAGCACCAATTTGGAAATGCGAGGTCATAATGCCGCGCGTTGCACGCTGGACAGCAGTAGAAATCGTTCCCTGATCATCGCTAATATACGGGGTTTCGCACCACGCATTTTTCACGCAAATCTCAAACGGCTTCAAATAAATTTCGCGGAGAGCCTGCTCATTGACCCAGACGCTGCACTGAGCGTTGCGGTTGACTTCTTCATCGTTCAAGACGAAGTGCTTCAATTCAGCATAGACACCCTGAGATGCCGCGCCGGAAATTTCTTCGGTGGCAATCATGCCGCTGAGAACGGGATCTTCAGAATAATACTCGTAGTTACGGCCGGAGAAAGGTGAACGCTGGTTGTTCATAGCAGGACCATACCAGCCGCTGGTCTCCTGCGTACTCATTTCACGACCAATGGACAGACCCATACCGTAGGCGAGATCTTTATTAAAGGTAGAAGCAAGTACGGTTGTAGAGCACCATGTGCAGGCAACAACCGTCTGGCCGGTGCCATAGGAGCCGGTAAAGCCGACAGGGCCGTCGTGGTCAACGGTTGCAGGCTTGCCGAGATAGGCAATTTCCTGCGTTTGATAGTTTGCGCCAACAGTAACTTTCAGAGTATCCTGATCGTACACAATCTGGTCAAGGAAGTCTTCCCACATAGGATCGTAGAAATTCTTACCGCGCAAATCAATCAGCTGAATCCCATTATCCGCACCCTGCACAGGAGCTTCTTCATGGTATACCAGACTTCCGGGAACATTTCCGAGCTTTTCGTCCGTGTTGTAGTCAAAAGGATCATACAGAGCAGCATATTCATCCGTTGCGCTGCGCTCCGCAGAAGGCTTTGTGGGGAAAGTACCTGCAAAGTCTACACGGCTCAGGTTCGTCACCTCATCCGAGGACATATGCTCATTCAAATCCGTAAAGTGGTTGGTAGCAGCCATAAAGGTGCTGTCCGGGTCTTGAATGGATTTGGCCGGATAATCTTCCAGCGTACCGTCCGGATTGACATAAGCCTGAGCATCACGTTCGCTCTGGCGTGGATTGTCCTGATTGTATACGATTTTCTCCGGCTGATTGTAGGTGAAAGAATCGTACTCCTCGTGCGCATTCTTCATGGCACGGATCACGTACTCGCCTTCGTCCAGTACATAGCACTGTTCGCCCTGCCAATCGTAAGAAGCCATATCCTCCAGCTTGAAGGAAATATCATAGCTCTCCGATGCACCTGGCTGAATCAGATTCGATTTTGCAAAGGTGACAAGGTTTACCTGTGCCTTCTCGATGCCGCCCTCATAATATGGGGCCGTGTAATAAATCTGGATAACGTCCTTACCTGCAACACTGCCGGTATTGCTGACTTTGACTTTCAGGTTGACATTGCCGTCTTTTACCTGAGAGGACGTAATCTCCTGATCAAACGTCGTATAGCTTAAGCCGTAACCAAAGGGGTAAACCACGCCCGTTCCGGACACGGTATAGTTATTCTCATCAACATGGTTGCGCCAATCGTTATACCATTCATCCCCGAAAATGGCTGCTGCGGTTTCATAATAGCGGTAACCTACATAAATACCTTCTTCGTATTCAAGGTATTCGCCGTTTGCAGGGCCGCGGCGGCCAACCGTATGACCAACCATGTTCTCGCTGGTATAGGCATAGTTATCAGAGTTCTGGTAGGTAGGATCCTTGGTAAAATCGGCATAGAAAGTATCTGCCGTATGACCGGAAGGATTGACCTTACCAGTAAGAATATCTGCCAAAGATGCGAAGCCGGTTTCACCAGGGAAACCCATCATGATGATTGCATCAATGTCTTTATCCTGCTCAAGAATGCCCAACTCCATCTGCGTTGCTGCGTTGACAACAACAATGACTTTCTGGCAATTTTCTTTCATGTAGCGAATCATTGCTTTTTCGTCATCATTCAGCTCCAGCATATGTTCGCCGGGGTTACCGCCATAGGGTTCCATGTCCTTGACCAAGTCGTTGCCCTCACCGGCAACACGGCTTACAATAAGAATACCGGCCTCATTGTAATCCTTTACAGAATCAAGTGCATCGCCGTAATCCTGAACCGGGAACTCACCGATTTTGCAGGAAGTCTCGTCCAAGGTTCCCAGAGGGATACCGCCGCGAACGTATTTGCCCGTATCCAGCAATTCCTGCGATTTATCATAAATCGTCATGTTCAGGTTTTCAAATGCGCTACTGAAAGCCTGCTGCGGCGTAACGGTCTCTTCGCCCAAAGTGGTGCCGCCAGAGCCGGAACCACCCCAGACGGGTTCGACCGAGGAATGTCCAAACACGGTTACTTTTGTAGAGGATTTAAGAGGCAGAGCATTATCCTGATTCTTCAGAAGAATGATACCCTCATCACCGATTTGCTTGGCAATTTCCAGGGACATTACCTTAGCATCTTGCGGTGTTCCGATGCTTGCCGTGTTGTAATAGTCAAGCATCCAATTATCGGTGCCATCAGGGTTGTCGATGTACGACGGTGCAGCACCAAACATCATATCCATTGTTGCCGATATGTAGTTCACAACAAAGTTGGCAATCGTTGCCACAATAAACACCAGCGCCATTACGGGAATCATAATGCGCCGAAAAAGTTTATTGCTTATTCGAACCTTTTTCATTTTCTCCTCCTGTTGATTCCATTTTGCATTTCCAGACAGCCGACTAAAAGTCCCTCTTATCTCCTTTCTTTGTCTGACTCGACCGCCTTGGCTTGTTTACAATTTATCACTTTTGCACAAAATATACTCTCGATACAGAAATCTTTTTATGCTGACGATATGCCTTTTTTATGGCCGTTTTCGCGGTCGCTCGCATTGCTCGGAAAACCTCAAAACAATAAAAACAGGAAAGAAAACAATAAAAAGCAATATCGACCGAACTCCATGATTCGGAATCCGGTCGATATTGCCTTACTTTTTCTCTAATGTTATTAGGTAAACCTCATGCGGTTGCAGGAGAACCGACAACTGAAGTGTTCCATTTTCATCTATATGAATTTCTTGAAAACAGCGCATTGGAAGTGATACACTGGACAGATAACACAAGTCTTCCGTCCGCATTATCGCCGGGAAGCCCATCTGTATCCACTTATCATAGCTACTTCCTGCATAACGACTAATGCTGTAAGTTGCTTTTTGATAGTTGCCCGGTAAAAGGTTTGTTAGGCAAAGCTGCACATTTCGATTATTGTGATGTCGGAACTCCGCATAACGGTCAATGGTTTGTTTTTCTGCCGATGTCTGGGCTTTGGTATCATGTTTGTCGGCATTATAATGGCAGTAATAATACAGCATAATCGAAATACTGTTTTTATTCTTTGAGCGTGTGATTGCAAAACCATCACCGCGCTCTACCAGAACTTGCTCCATGCGGTTCAGCATTTTATAGGCATAATAGCCTGCCTTTGGAATCCCTTGATAGGTAAAAAGTCCAAGCCCGCCATAAAACATATTAGAAAACAGGATTTCTCTATGAAAATTATCTGTCAGATTTACATAGGCAGCGGCACACAGTTCATCCATGTTTTCCAAATAGTTTTTTACTATGCACGCTGCTTTGAAGCACGTGTCATTGCTTAGGTCTCCCTCCCAAATCGTAGAATTCCATCCAAACAGAAGAATCTTTTTATCCTTTTGCCCATTGGCATCCAGCACATCCCTCACCATATGAATTTCTTTTTTTAAGATATTGGGATCTGTGCTGACGGATGCAGGCTCGTCAGAATCATGATGATGCGCATCCATGATTCTTTTTTCTATCGCTTTCACTTTCAGGCTGCTGTAATCGCACTGCAAGCATTGGAAGCTGAATACATCCGGCAGACAATCATGCTCGCAGCAGAATTGTAAATACTGATGCAGTGTCTTGCAGTTTTCCTGCCGAAGAAATCCTGTATCCAATGTTCCGCCTATTATGCGGGCATCGGGTACACACTCTCGAATTACGGAAAAGGTACAATTATAATAATGCAGATAATCCTCCATCGAGAACTTACCATAATGAACATAAACAGCTGTCATGGGCGCATAGCACCAACTGTTTATTTCCGCTGCACCATAGCGTTCTTTTATATGAAAAAGGAATCCTTTAACAAACTCCGCCCATTTTTCCAGATCCTTGGGAAGTCTTGCCCCATGCTTGGAAGTACTGTTGTCGCACAATAATTCCGGGGTAAAGCACAGCATCAGCAGCGGCTTCAAATTAGTCTGACAAACGAAATCCAGTACCTGATCCACCTTTGTAAAGCTATACCAAGGGATTCCGTCTTCGTCTTCATGATATACATTCATGGCATCACTAAGTAAGCCATAAAACGTAATATAGCGAAACCCTATCTCTTTTTGTGCCTTACGAATTGCGTTTCTTACATCTTCTTCCAACAGGCTTTCGGCCATGCCGACGCGCATCAGTTCTCTATGGCAAAGCCGAAAAGCTTCCTTATCATTTTCGATATTCACCGCAACTTCCACCTTGGCGGTTTCGCCCCCGTTTTCCAAGTCAGAGAGGCTGCTGTTGTCTATATGGCTTAGCAGGCGCGCAATGGAATGGGTTTGTTTTGTGCCAACTTCCTCCGTCTGCATTGTTGGATGCTGACGATATTCGCGGGGTGTACTTTTATATTCAGCTTTGAAATTTTGGATAAAGGTGTTTACATTAACAAATCCACAGTTTAATGCAATTTCACCAATAGGCTGACTTGTTTCAGATAAAAGGTGTGCGGCACGCTGAAGCCGTAAAGTGCGAAGATAATCCGAAAAAGGCATTCCAATATAATGCTGAAATTTCTTTGATACATACCCGCTGGAGAGAAACATATCCTTTGCCACATCATTCAGCGTGATGGGTTCTGTATAATGTTCGGCTGTATACGCAAGAATGTGCTGTAATCTATTGAAATCCTCACCTTGCGGTCGATCGACAGGCTCTCCGGCGTTAAATTCCTGATTTAGCAGCGCAACCAAACGATACAGACAGCTTGTTGTAGTGAGAGTGTTTTTATTTGTCTCGTTTTCAATATGTTTGTAAAGCAGTGCCAATAGGCTGCGTACCGCCTCTATATACTGTTGTTTTTCCAAGCAGTAGCAACTACAGCAATCAATATTTTCCACCTTGTTTTCGCGCAGGAACTCGGCAGATATATAAAAGGAAAGTATATGCGTGCCGTCTTTCGCAAATGTCCAGTGCGGCTCCCAAGGATTCAAAACAATAAAATCTTCTGCAAGCAGCGGATTGGATTTTTTGCCTCGCATAACGGTTGCGCTTCCGGAAAGAATATACAGAATTTCCAACGCAGCATGGATGTGCGGAGTTTCTTCCTCTTGGTCTATTTCAAACCATACCTTATCAGCTGAAATTTTCATTCCTTTTTCTCCCACGATTTTACCCGATGACAGTGTATTGTTCTTTACCTGACATAGAACCTTGGAGCAATCGATAGATTAACGGTCAATATTGTACCTTTCCACACCGTCGATACTCCCCGCATTTTATGTATTATAATTATAATAACATCATAGCTTCGTTTCGTAAAGTAAGCACCTTGTTGTAAGCTTGTTACCTAAAGGATACTATTGAATTGTCTATGGTAAACACGCCGGCTTTCGACGTTGATGCGTTGCTATACCTATTGCACTATGCCTTGGAATTTTGTTGAAGTTCATGTGCATATGAGCTATAATAAATTATAACACTCATGAAAATTCGAGGAGATTTCCATGCTAAACTTATTGCAGTTAGAACAGTACAGAGAAAACAACCGCCTTGAAGCAAAAAAAGCTCAAGGCGGTCTACCCCATAGCATCTGGGAGACATATTCAGCTTTTGCCAACACTTTCGGCGGTTATATTCTACTTGGCGTCGTCGAAAATGAAGACAAGAGTTTTTCCAGTGTACCTCTCCCCTCTCCCGAAAAACTTGTTGCTGATTTCTGGAACAGTGTCAACAATCACTCCATCGTCAACGTAAATATTCTTTCTGACCGAAATGTGCAGATTGCAGAAAGCGGCGGCAATCAAATCATTGTCATCGAAGTGCCTCGCGCTGACCGCCACGATAAGCCGGTCTACACAGGCGTTGATCCTTTTGCGGGAACGTATCGTCGAAACGGCGAAGGCGATTATCGTTGTACCAAGGATGAAGTGCGTGCCATGATGCGAGATCAGGCGGATATTTCGCAAGATGCCCGCGTCATGGACACTATGACGATAGACTGCCTTGATATGGACACCATCCGCCGCTATCGTCAGCGCATGGATAATCTCCGACCCGGCCATGTATGGTCAGAATTAGCTGTGGAGGATTTTCTGCACCGCATCGGTGCTATGGCACGAGACGCAGATGGCAAGCTGCGCCCCACTGCTGCCGGATTGCTTATGTTCGGCCATGAATACGAAATTGTACGTGAGTTCCCGCATTATTTTCTGGATTACCAAGAGCATGATCGTTCGGCTACAGAAGATGAACGTTGGACAGACCGTATCGTCTCCAGTTCCGGCGATTGGAGCGGCAACATTTGTGATTTCTACTTTCGCGTGTACAACCGAATTGCGCAGGATATTAAGGTGCCTTTTAAACTAGAAGGTACAAATCGTATCGATGACACCCCTCTGCATAAGGCCTTGCGCGAGGCTTTAGCAAACGCCTTGATTCATGCCGACTACTATGACCGTCGTGGTTTGGTTATTCAAAAATGGTCAGATAAGATCCGCATCGCCAATCCCGGAGCTTTCCGTATCAATGTGCAGGAGGCCCTTGTCGGCGGTGTATCTGACCCTCGAAACGAGTCGCTCATTAAGATGTTCAACCTAATCAATGTCGGAGAGCGCGCAGGCAGCGGTTTGCCGAGCATCCGTACTGTCTGGCAGAAACAAGGCTGGCAGGAGCCGGAAATCGCAGAGAGTTTCAATCCGGATCGCACAACTCTGGTCTTGCCACTTGACGCCAATAAAGTGGCGGCAAAAAGCGGCGATAAAAAAGTGGCGGCAAAAAGTGGCGGAAAGTCTAGTTCTATTGCCGAGCAGCGCAAAAGCGATATACTTCAATATTTGACCGATACGCCGGAAGCTAGTAGCACCCAAATTGCCGAGGCTATTGGTCTGCAAGTTTCCCGCACAAAGATGTATTTGGCAGAATTGGTTGCCGATGCAGCAATCGTTGCGAAAGGCAGTAGCCGGGCCAGAAAGTATCAATTGAAGTCGTAATTCTTGTTATTCAAAAGTATCTCGTCTCCAGATAGTGGGATTTTTTGACCACCATTTGACCACTACTGTGCGGCGGTACCACAAAATGCCGGAAAAGCCTGTTGTGACAACCAACAATGGGCTTTTTCTAGTGTTGGGTGCAACTATGCAAAACCAACAAAATTCACGCTTCTACGTCGGTCTACACGCCCTTGTCGTAGTTCTCCGACCCGGAAGGCCAGAGGTTCGAATCCCTTCGGGCACACTTAAAAAAGCGCATTGCCATGTACTTTTGCAATGCGCTTTTTGGTTTGATGT
>ERZ1034915.1639-NODE-1639-length-11838-cov-5.772723_pt1 | contig 11838 bp, 9 predicted proteins | sample MGYA00520592_ERZ1034915 | MGnify/ENA primary metagenome ERZ1034915 (study PRJEB33766, sample SAMN09781787) | gut metagenome | biome: gut microbiome | host: Homo sapiens | place: Madagascar | study: EMG produced TPA metagenomics assembly of the PRJNA485056 data... | reverse complement strand
TTGTTGGATTTTTAGCCGTGTTTGGCCGCCACAATATTCGTCCCCCTCACTTTGCTCGCAAAGTGAGGGCCACGAACATGTAGCGAACATGGCAGCGTTTTGGATCATAAACTTGTCGAGTTTTCAGCCCATGTTTGTCCGCCACAACATTCGTCCCCCTCACTTTGCGAGCAAAGTGAGCTACAGTGCTTCGCCTCAGAGCTTCGCCACATGTACGCGCATCGTACTTGGCAGCTGCAGATGCGAAAATAGGAGAGTTGTGGTAGGAGATAGGGACTTCCTATTTTCACGTGTCATAGCAACCTCAGTAAAATCAGATGAATCTGTATTCTGAGTCACAAGTTCAAGCAGACCTGCAACTTATAACTTCCCGTTTCAATTCCTATTCCTCTCAGCGAATGTGGGACGAGATACAAGTGTACGCCGTCCCAGATTCGTTCGTCTCTGCCCCCAGATTCGCTGACAGGCTTAGAATTTGGAATTTTGCAGCGCCTGCCTTGTTCTTGGGGTGGGGTGGGACGGCGGTGGAAATTGTCCTTTGTTTTTGTCAGATACGTTATAAGTTCTGCGACTTTACCCTTCGTTTGGGCAAACTGTAAAAAGAAATCCCCGCTACGGTTTCAAACCGTAGCGGGGATTTTCATATAGAGGCCTTATTCAGGCGATATTAGCCTTGTTTACAGGGATGAGGCTGCCGCATGGCAGGCCGCGCTCCCTTGTTGGGGGAAATTAGTCGTGGAGCTTAGCCTTGATGAACTCGCGGTTGAGGCGGGCGATGTTGGCGATGGTCTCATTCTTCGGACATACAGCTTCGCAGGCACGCGTGTTGGTGCAGTTACCGAAGCCGAGTTCGTCCATCTTGGCAACCATTGCCTTTGCACGCTTGGCAGCTTCAGGACGGCCCTGAGGCAGCAATGCAAACTGGCTCACCTTTGAGCTGACGAAGAGCATGGCAGAACCATTCTTGCAGGCTGCAACGCAGGCGCCGCAACCGATACAAGTGGCGCAGTCCATAGCTTCGTCGGCATCCTGCTTCGGAATCAAGATGGCGTTGGCATCCTGAGGAGCACCTGTGCGAACAGAGATGTAACCACCAGCAGCCTGGATCTTGTCGAAGGCAGAGCGGTCAACCATGCAGTCCTTGATCACAGGGAAAGCAGCTGAACGCCAAGGTTCAACGGTGATGACGTCGCCATCGTTGAAGCGGCGCATGTAGAGCTGGCAGGTAGTGGCGCCGGCAGCAGTCTTGCCGTGAGGCGTACCGTTGATATAGAGTGAGCACATACCGCAGATACCTTCGCGGCAGTCGTGGTCGAAAACGAATGGTTCTTTACCCTCTTCGATCAACTCCTCGTTGAGGATGTCGAGCATTTCGAGGAAAGAAGTGTCGTCGGGGATGTCGTGCATCTCACGAGTGTCGAAGTGACCCGCATCTTTAGGACCATTCTGCTTCCAATATTTGATAGTAAAGCTTATATTTTTAGCCATTTTGGATTGTCTTTAGATTGTTGATTCTACCAATTAGTTCTTGTAGTTACGAGTCTTGACTTCAATAGCCTCGTACTTGAGGGGCTCTTCGTACTTGACAGGCTCTTTGTCTTCGCCCTGGTATTCCCAGCATGAAACGTAGAAGCAGTTCTTGTCGTCGCGCTTGGCTTCGCCTTCTTCTGTCTGGTGTTCAACACGGAAGTGGCCGCCGCAAGATTCTTCGCGGTGGAGCGCATCGATGGCGATGAGCTGGCCCATGGTGATAAAGTCGTTCAGACGGATGGCCTTGTCGAGCTCAACGTTGACACCTTCGAGCTGTGGAACGAAGAGGTTGGTCTCAAATTCCTTGCGGATGTCCTTCAGTTTGGCGAGAGCCGTTTGGAGACCTTCCTTAGAGCGAGCCATACCTACGTATTCCCACATCACGTGGCCGAGTTCCTTGTGGATGCTGTCAACCGACTTCTTACCCTTGATGTTGAGCAAGTGGTTGATGTGGTCTTGAACGGCCTTTTCAGCAGCCTTAAATTCAGGCAGGTCGGTTGAGAAGCGTGGAACGGTGATCTGGTCGCTGAGGTAGTTCTGGATGGTGTATGGCAATACGAAGTATCCGTCTGCCAGACCCTGCATCAAAGCAGAAGCACCGAGGCGGTTTGCACCGTGGTCAGAGAAGTTACATTCACCGATGGCGAAGAGGCCAGGGATGTTGGTAGAGAGTTCGTAGTCAACCCAAAGACCGCCCATTGTGTAGTGGATGGCCGGATAGATCATCATCGGGTTGGTATATTTGATGCCGTCGGCACCTGTGCGTACCTCTTCACCCGGCTTAACGTCGGTGATTTCTTCATACATGTCGAAGAGGTTGCCATAGCGCTGGAGCACAACGTCGATGCCCAAGCGGCCGATAGCTTCAGTGAAGTCGAGGTAAACGGCCAAGCCAGTGTTGTTCACACCGAAGCCAGCGTCGCAACGCTCTTTGGCGGCGCGAGAAGCCACGTCACGAGGAACGAGGTTACCGAAGGCCGGGTAGCGGCGCTCCAAATAGTAGTCGCGGTCTGCCTCGTCGATGTCAGTAGGCTGGATTTCGCCCTTCTGGAGTTTCTTGGCGTCTTCGAGCTTCTTCGGAACCCAGATACGGCCGTCGTTACGCAGAGATTCTGACATCAAAGTCAGCTTCGACTGCTTGTCGCCGTGAACAGGGATACAGGTCGGGTGGATCTGTACGTAGGCGGGGTTGGCGAAGTAAGCACCTTTGCGGTAGGCTGCGATGGCTGCAGAGCAGTTGCAACCCATAGCGTTGGTTGAGAGGAAGTAAGTGTTTCCGTAACCACCAGTTGCGAGCACAACGGCGTGAGCGGCGAAACGTTCGAGCTTGCCGTTGACGAGGTTGCGAGCGATGATACCGCGTGCGCGGCCGTCAATCATCACGACATCCTGCATTTCATAGCGGCAGAAGAGTTTCACTGTGCCAGCGTGAACCTGTGCCATCAAGGCTGAGTAGGCACCGAGCAAAAGCTGCTGGCCTGTCTGACCCTTGGCATAGAAAGTACGGCTCACCTGAACGCCACCGAATGAACGGTTGGCCAAAGTGCCGCCATATTCGCGTGCGAAAGGAACACCCTGGGCAACACACTGGTCGATGATGTTGGCGCTCACTTCTGCCAAACGGTAAACGTTGGCTTCGCGGGCACGGTAGTCACCACCCTTCACGGTGTCGTAGAAAAGACGGTAAACAGAGTCGCCGTCGTTCTGGTAGTTCTTTGCAGCGTTGATACCACCCTGTGCAGCGATTGAGTGTGCACGGCGGGGTGAGTCTTGGATGCAGAAATTCAATACTTTGAAGCCCATTTCGCCGAGAGAAGCAGCGGCAGAGGCACCAGCCAAACCAGTTCCGACAACGATGATGTCAAGTTTACGCTTGTTGGCAGGGTTCACCAATTTCTGGTGAGCTTTATAGTTTGTCCATTTTTGAGAAATAGGACCTTCAGGTATCTTGGAATCTATGTTAGCCATGTTCTGAATAGAATTTATGAGATGATTTTATGTAAAAATCCTTGTTGCGTTTGTCTTGATATATATGGTGTCTTATCAAGCAGCGCAGAAGAAGCCTTGGATGAAGAAGATAACGGCAACAGCCAAGAAGATGAGCATCACGAGTGATACGTAGACTGAGCCGATGGTCTTCCAACGGCAGAACCAAGTCTTGTTGTTCAAGCCGAGGGTCTGGAAGGCGCTCCAGAAACCATGGGTCATGTGGAACCAGATGGCAACGAACCATACGATGTAGAGAACGGTGAACACTGGGTTGCTGAAAGTGTAGGCGATGAGGTCTGCACCTTTGTCGGCCTTGACACTGAGGTCGTAAGCGTAGCCGCCATAGGTGAATTCAGCCAACATCATGTTGCGCCAGAAGTTCCACAAGTGGAGCAGAAGACCGAGCACAACGATGAAGCCGAGCACCAACATGTTCTGAGATGCCCATTCAACCTTTTCTGGTTTGCTGGTCACAGCGTAGCGGTTGTTACCGCGTGCCTTACGGTTTTGCAACGTCAAGATGATGGCGTAGATGAAGTGAATTGCCACCAGCGCTGCCAAGCCGACGGTTCCGGCAACAGCATACCAGTTAGCGCCCAATGCTCCGCACACCATGTCGTATGCTTCAGCGTCGATGAGGGCAACCAGGTTCATGCAAGCATGGAACGTAAGGAACAGAATGAGCGCAATGCCTGTTACTGACATTATGACTTTCCGTCCGATAGATGAGTTAGTTAACCACATAAATCTTTGAATTAAATTTTATTATTTGATGAATTATTTATGTCCGTTGCCTGGGGCGCTGCGTAAGTGTGGCTTAGCGCGTGTTTTTGAGGCCGTTCGGCTTTTCCCTGCAAAATTAAGACATTTCCTTTGGTCGGCAAAAAAAAGTGGTGAAAAAGTCAGGGACGGCGTTGAGGATTTGGCCCCTACTGGGTACTATTATAGTAATGTTGAACACCTATACTTAGATTTCCTTCGTTTGGTTTTCCAGCCATTGCTTGTCGGCCGCATCGCTGAGCAGCGGCATGAGGCGCTGTCGCACAGTGGTGTGGTAGTCGTTGATCCATTGGCGTTCCGTTGGGTTCATCATGGTGAGATCCACGGGGCGGAGGTCTATGGGACAGAGCGTGAGAGGTTCGAAGGTGAGGAAGGTGCCGAAATCAGTGGTTTGGGTGGGGATGGCGAGCAGCGTGTTTTCAATGCGCACACCGAAGCGTCCGGCCACATAGATGCCAGGCTCGTCAGTGATGGTCATGCCGGCCTGGAATGGAATCATGGTGCAGCTACGCAGGTTTTTGCGGATTTGCTGCGGGCCTTCGTGAACGCAGAGGCGGTGGCCAACGCCGTGGCCCGTGCCGTGGCCGAAGTCATATCCTGCCTGCCACATGGCATATCGGGCGGCGAGGTCGAGCTGGATGCCAGTGCTTCCTTCGGGGAAGTGGCAGCGCGAGAGGCCGATGTGGCCCTTCAGAACGAGGGTGTAAACGCGGCGTTCTTCGTCGGTGACGGGGCCGAGGGCGATGGTGCGCGTGATGTCGGTGGTGCCGCAGTCATACTGTGCCCCGCTGTCAAGCAGCAGCAATCCTTCGGGGCGGAGCGTGGCGGCGCTTTCTTCTGTGGCTTCATAGTGGACGATGGCGCCGTGAGGACCATAGCCAGCGATGGTGGCGAAACTGAGGCCGCGGAAACCAGGCTGTTCGGCACGCAGGGCGGTGAGTTTTTCGTCAACGCCCACTTCCGTCAGGGTTCCAGAGGCCACGTTTTCGTCAAGCCAGCGCAGGAATTTAACCATTGCCACGCCGTCGCGCTCCATGGCGCGGCGGAATCCCTCTTGCTCTGCCGCGTTTTTGACGGCGCGGAGCGTGGGGATTTCCCATTCAACAAAGCGGAAGGGCACGTTGCAACTCTTGCAATGGTTGATGACGCGGAGGTTCATGGCGCGTGAGAAGGCGAAGATTTCCCCTTCTGTGGCGTCTTCAATGGTGTTCTTCCATCCTTTGTAGCGCTTGACGGCCACGCCGGCGTTGAATAGGTGTTGCTTCACTTCGGCGCTGAGGCGTTTCTCGTCGGTGTAGAGCACAGAACGGCTTTGTCCCACCATCAGATAGCTCACAAATACGGGGTTGTACATCACGTCGTTGCCGCGCAGATTGAGCGCCCATGCAATTTCCGTCAAGTCGTTGAGCAGGAAATATTTAGCTTCTGGACAGTGTTTGTGCTCCGCTTCGAAAATGCGGTGCAGTTTGTCGGCCGCCGAGCATCCCGCTGTTTCGTCGGGCATGATTTCGAGCGGTTCGTCGGGCAGGGCAGGGCGGTCTGTCCAAATGGCTCTGAAGGGGTCGTTTTCCGTCACGACGCATTGGTATTCCTCTCCCAGTTCACCCACCAGGTCATCGGCCAGTTCCTGCGTCATGATTTCGCCGTAGCAACCGATGTTACCGCCCTGCGGGAGGTTTTTGCGGAGCCATTCCGCCACCGATGGCGTGCCGGGCATACCGTCGCGCATCAGTTCAAATGGCGTGCCGTTGAGCTGTTCTTCGGCTTGCAGAAAATAGCGCGAGTCGGTCCAAAGCGCCCCGCCGTTTTCCGCCAGCACCACGGCTGTGCCGGCAGAACCGTCGAATCCCGTGAGCCATTCGCGGGCTTTCCAGTGGTCGGGGGTATATTCGCTGTTGTGGGGGTCAATGGTGGGAACGATGAAAGCGTCGAGGCGTTCCTCCTCCATCCATTTTTGCAGTTGCTTGACGCGTGTCGCAACCGTGTTTTTGATTGTATTCATAGTGATTTTGTATATTATAAATAGGTGTGCAGGAACCAGGACGTGAAAAAAGAAATGTCTGCCTGCCATTGTAGCGCAAATATACGATTTTTGCCCGGCTTTTTGTGGCGGGAGGGGCAAAAATAATCAATGCCCCATTCATGTGTTTCCACGTGAACGGGGCAAACCATTGGTTATGAAGAAAAATTACGATGGTTTTGGGGATTGTAAAATAGGTTTGTGTTCTTCCAGCTGCATACATCTGGATAACGGCGCGTGGTCTGTGCGCCAATCATCTTGCGCAGTTCCTTTAGTGCAACGGCACCCCTCGTAAATGAATAGCAACCCTTTGTGTGTGGAGAGCGCTCTCATGTGTGTGCAGGGAACCCTTTTTTGTGTGAAGGGTAATAGTGCCGTTGCACGGAACTGTTGGCGATGAATCGCCGTCTGAGTTTAGTAAGTTAGAAGGTTTAGGTCGGTTAATGTTCTGCGTGTCATTTTCAGATGCAAAATTATAGATACTTTCCAACCCATACAACCTTATATCGTTGTTGATATAGATATAAAAGTTTATAATACTCTGAAAATCAAATACATTATTTTTGCTAATAAAGGTCAGTGTATAGGTGAGCGAAAGCGATATATAGTTTTTCCACACTGCTTTCTCCTCGTTTTAACCTGGTGTACACGTGGTACACTCCTATATTTTGCAAGAAAAACCTTCTTTCTCATAGCGTGTTTTCCTTCTCTGCTCCCGCCTTCCTTTGAAGGGTATGGTTCTTCTTTCGATGCGCAAGTATCTTCCTTCGATGCGTAAGTATCAGCAAGGAGTTGGCGTATTTAAAAAGCGTTCCGAACGCGCTGAGCGAAAGGGTCAGCATGTTCGGAACGCTTAAAAGAATCGTGCAGACCGTGACTTTGATTTTTGGGAAGTCAAGCCACGTGTGCCTGCTGGTTATTTGGCTTAGGATGGTTTATCTCTGGCTTAGGATAGTTCATCCTTGGCTGTAAACGATTTATTCCTGGCTGTAGGCAGCCTCTTCAGCTTGGCGAACGATGGCTTCGCGTTCGGCTTCAGCTTCGTTGCGTGGTGTACCGTCTACGGGAGGAAGGGCGGTGGCGCGGCGCGAGCGGCGTGAAGGACGGCGACGTGGGGCACGTTCCTGGCGCATGTCAGCGTCAGAAGTGTCCTGCAGAGTTTCGTCATAAGGTTCCGCAGACGTCGGAGCATTGTATTCCTCGCTCGAAGCGTTCTTCTTTCTCTGGGTGGCTTCCGCGTTTCTCTGGGCGGCTTCGCCGTTTTTCTGAGAAGCGTCAGCGTTTCTCTGGGCGTTATCGGCCGACTTCTGGGCCGACTTCTGCTGTTTCTGCGAAGCGTCAGCCTCTTTTTGTGCAGCGGGAGTTTCCTTTTGGTTCTGAGCCGTTTCCTTTTGAGATGAGGCATTTCCCTTTTGAGGCTGTGCATTCTCCTTCTGTGAAGGTTCAGCACCTTGCTTCATTTCCTTCTGGGCGGCATTCTGCTGCTCCTTTCGGCCCTCGTTGCGTTTGGGCTGTTCATTCTGCTTTGCCGGGGCAGTGGTGGCCTCGTTGCTGGCGGTCTGTTTCGGAGCGCGTTTAGCGCCTGTTGCCGGTTTGTTGTCGCCCTTTTCCTCAGCAGCGGCTGGTTTGGCGGCATTTTTCTTCGCTTTCGGTGTGCGCGACGGTGCCAGTTTGGCATTGCGGCTCACATGCGGTTTGGCTTCTTGAGCAATCTCTTCCTCAATTTCGTCGATGCGTGGCACCACGCACACCTCATCGGCCTCCATCGCCGTGCGCTTCTCTTTGGCGCGGTAGATGCTGTCGAGGAATTTCGGTTCGCGGCGCAGTTTGGTGAGCGCCTCTTTCGCTGCAATCTGCTGGCTTTCCTTCTTCGAGTGTCCTTCGCCCGTTCCAGCAACGATGCCTTCCAGCACAACCGAACTGTGGAAGAGCTGTGTGCCGTTGTTTTCGTCGGCTTTCTCTTCGAGTTTGTATTCAGCCAGGATGCGGTTTTTCTGCGTCCATTCAAGGAGTTTGCTCTTGAAGTTCACTTCCTTGTTGGCCACGCCGTCGATGTCGAGCAGGCGGCCGATGATGCGTTTCTCGATAAACCATTGGCAGTGGTGGTAGCCACGGTCGAGGTAAACAGCGCCCATAAGCGCTTCAAAGGCGTTTCCGCCGATGTTGTTACTGCGCGGTCCCGGTTGAGCCGTCGTCTTGATGAGGCGGTCGAGGCCGAGGTCGGCAGAGAGTTTGTTGAGCGAAGAGCGTTGCACGATTTTGCTGCGCGTGCTGGTGAGGAAGCCCTCACGTTTGCGCGGGTAGCGGTGGTAGACGATGTCGCTCACAACGGCTTCGAGGATGGCATCGCCAAGATATTCCAGACGCTCGTTGTTGACAGGTTTACCAGCACGGTTGCGGTAGCTCTGCGATTTGTGGGCCAGTGCGGCGCGGTAAAATTCAAGATTGTGTGGATAAAATCCGAGTATTCCGTATAAAGCAGAGGAGAGCTTCTTGTCTTTGCTGAAGGAATGCTTCACTCTGTCGATTAGATTAACTACCATGGGAGGATGTTTTGGATGCAGGGAGCGGGAGGGGGATATTCCGTTTAAGTTATGGTCAAACAACAACTTGAACAATTCTGAGGAGAGGAGTATGCCGATGAAATCTTGCGGAGAAGGGGTGGAAACTCATGGAGACTGCGTGGAAATCCTTTGCAACGCCTTGAGCTATCGTGGAAACAGATTGGCGGCGCAAGGGGATAGGGCTACGCTTCGAGAAGGTGCTACTGCGCTTCAATGCGTCAAGGCGGAGGATTTCTTCTTATGTTTTGACTTTCTTCCAGACGGAGTGACCCTGAGTTGCCACAGAACTTGTTTTTGTAATCTCACACAGATTTCATGGGAAAATGCCGGGATTCTCTCTGGAAACCGGACTCTTTTCATGGGTTGTATGGCTTTTTTGGCAGGCTGGTGGGTTGGTTGTGGGCCATTTGCTGCCATTGGTTCTTGGAACTTCCTTGTTCCCGACTTCTGCTTAGGTAAAACAATAACTTCGGTAATTGGCTGATGGAAAAGCACGACACCAATTATCCGAAGTTACTGGGCAATTTAATTTATGTTCACTATGGGAATTTTCTGTCTTTAGTAATGGTCGCGACCATTACTAAAGGCAATTTCCCCATCAGCTTAAAGTCTTAGTCTTCAAACTTCTTGACGATGCAGCAGGCGTTGTGTCCGCCGAAGCCGAACGTGTTGCTCAAGGCAGCGCGGATGGGGCGTTTCTGTGCTTCGTTGAAGGTGAAGTTGAGGTTGTAGTCGATGCGTTCGTCGCGGTCGTCATCTTCGTGGTTGATGGTTGGCGGAACGATGTCGTTCTGAACAGCCAAGCAGCAAGCCATTGCTTCGAGAGCGCCGGCAGCGCCGAGCAAGTGACCCGTCATAGACTTCGTTGAGCTGATGTTGAGCTTGTAGGCGTGTTCGCCGAAGAGCTTCGTGATGGCCTTCACCTCAGAGATGTCACCAACAGGCGTTGAAGTGCCGTGAACGTTGATGTAGTCGATGTCTTCAGGCGTCATTTCAGCATCTTCGAGTGCGTTGCTCATAACGAGGTGTGCACCGAGGCCTTCCGGATGGCTGGCCGTGATGTGGTGGGCATCGGCAGACATACCAACGCCGGCTACTTCGCAATAGATCTTCGCACCGCGTGCCTTTGCGTGCTCGAGTTCTTCAAGAATGAGGCAGGCAGCACCTTCGCCCATAACGAAACCATCGCGGCTGGCGCTGAACGGACGGCTGGCGTGTTTAGGGTCGTCGTTGCGGGTTGAGAGGGCGTGCATGGCGGTGAAACCACCGACACCTGCGGGCCAGATGGCTGCTTCGGCGCCGCCAGTCACCATCATGTTGGCTTTGCCCAAACGGATGAGGTTGAAAGCATCAGCGAAGGCGTTCGTTGAAGAAGCGCAAGCCGAGGTGGTGGTGTAGTTAGGGCCGTGGAAGCCATATTTGATAGAGATTTCTCCGGCAGCGATGTCGGCAATCATCTTAGGAATGAAGAAAGGATTGTATTTCGGACCCATTTCTTCGCCGTTGATGGCGTAGTTGCCAGCTTCTTCTTCGAAGGTGTGGATACCGCCGATACCAACGCCGAGAACAACGCCGATGCGGTTCTTGTCGACTGATTCGAGGTCAACGCCGCAGTCTTTGACAGCTTCCATGGCAGCAACGAGGGCGTACTGCTCATAGAGGTCCATCTTGCGGGCTTCCTTGCGGTCGATATAGTCGGTTACCTTGAAGTTCTTCACTTCGCAGGCAAACTGCGTTTTAAACTTAGAAGCGTCGAAGTGTGTGATGGGGCCAGCGCCGCTGACACCTTTCAAAAGGTTTTCCCATGTTTCGGGAGCTGTGTGGCCCAGTGGGGTGAGCGCACCAAGACCTGTTACGACTACTCTTTTTAATTCCATATATATTAAATGTGTATGCTTCGCAGGTGTCTGTTGCTGGGCCGTTGGCCCGTCGGTTTCTTGTTTCCTGCTCAGATGGTTTAATCAAAAAATGTTTGTTGGGGAATGTATAGACCCCTTTCGCCTGCGTAATGGTTGAATGCCGTAAATTCATTCTTTCGCCATTACCATAGGAACTGGCGCAAACCAGTTCTGCGGACTAAAGCCTGGAGCCGTACATCGGTAGCGGATGATGGGCGAGAGGCCGGAACCGTTGGTGGAAAGTCTGCGTGAAACTTCATGCAGGGCATGGAAAAGTTTTAGTAATGGTTCATCATTACTTCCTGAATGTCGGGAATGCCCTTTTAAATGAAGCCAGAACCATTGGCGTCTGTCAAATTCTGCCAATGTTCTGCCAAACCGTTCAACCAATGATTTCGGCGGTATGCTTTCTCCTCCGTCTACCCAAATGCCACTGTCGCGCCTCGCGTCAGATGGATGGCAGACGCGCGGCGCCACAATGTGAAGAGTCAGGCGCTATTCGGCAACGGGAAAAGAAGAGGGGCAGTTGGTGCAGCCTTTTTTCGCCATTGCTCAGCGAATATGTCTAAACATTCCAAGGGAGGGAGGACACAAAATCCCGAGACCGTCGTTATGGCCGCCGTGAAGTTTGCAGTCCTCCCCCCCTTGGGGGGATGAGAGGTGTGCTCTCAAAAAGCAATGGAAACCATTACTTACTTGATGTGCTCCTCGATGTAGCTGATAGCATCACCTACAGTAGAGATCTTCTCGGCCTGATCGTCGGGAATAGTGATCTTGAACTGCTTTTCAAATTCCATGATGAGCTCTACAGTGTCGAGAGAGTCAGCACCGAGGTCGTTGGCGAAGCTTGCTTCGTTCGTTACTTCAGCTTCATCAACGCTCAATTTGTCACAGATGATTTCTTTTACTTTTGCTTCAATATCAGACATAGTTTCTTAATTTGAATTTATTAGTGAATGTATTAGTATCCTTCTTTTGGCTGCAAAAATAGTCCTTATTATTAAGACGGCCAAGTATTTGCGTGAAAAATTGGCTTATTCCTGCACATTTTTCCCTT
>ERZ1034915.1636-NODE-1636-length-11856-cov-7.526820_pt1 | contig 11856 bp, 14 predicted proteins | sample MGYA00520592_ERZ1034915 | MGnify/ENA primary metagenome ERZ1034915 (study PRJEB33766, sample SAMN09781787) | gut metagenome | biome: gut microbiome | host: Homo sapiens | place: Madagascar | study: EMG produced TPA metagenomics assembly of the PRJNA485056 data... | reverse complement strand
GGCGCCGTTTTCGGTTGTGTCGGGTTATGCAGATCTGCCACGATCATCGGGTGATCCAGCATTAATTCCCCTGTTGCCGGGGAATGACAATAACCTTTCTCGGTAATGGTCAGGGACACAATCGCTACTTGTGGTTCACACATCACGGCCAGCACACTTTCCAGGCCATCTACCTGCGCATGAAGTGCGTTTTTAACAACGCCAACAACCCGTGCAGTCCAGTTGTCAGCAGACATTTCAGCCACGGTATACAGATTATCCTGTTGTTTAAGATCTGCTATCTGCTGCTCACCACCGATCAGGTTGACTTCATGAAATCCCCAGTCACTACCGTGTTCACTCGCCAGAATATCGGTATATACGGCCTGATGCGCCCGGTGAAAAGCGCCAAATCCTAAATGAACAATCCGTGGAACCAGCTTTGCGCGGTCATAACCGGGAAGTGTAGCCCTGGCGTTTAATAGTCTGTTTTCCATAAGAAGACCTGTTAATTCCAATCATAGTGTGAATAAAAAACCGCTACTTATCCGCAAGGAATAACGTAGCAGTGAGTTCTGGACTTACATCAATAGCGAAGGTAAGAACAACGCTATCTGCGGAAATATCACCAACAGAATGATGAAAGATAAAAATGCGATTAAATACGGGATGGACGCGCGGACAAACGCGACAGAGCTGCAATTTAAAATGCCACACACGGTGTACATACATATGCCAACCGGTGGGGTATTGGCACCCAGCAGAGTCAGTACCACAAAAATCATGCCGAAATGGATAGGATCAAATCCAGCCTCAATGGCAATAGGGAGCAAAATGGGCGTTAATAGCAGAATAATCACACTGCCATCAAATAACATTCCTGCAACCGCTATTAGCGCAAGGAGCAAAAACAGGATGCCATATTTATTCTCTGTAAAAGCAAGGATCGTTTCTGCAAGTTGTTGCGGGATCTGGTCCAGAATGGTGATATGGCCGAGAATGGCTGCCGACATAATTAACAGCATTACAACGCCGACATCATTAATGGTTTCTTTCAGGACTTCCCACAACACTGCGTTATCCAGTGCCTTATAGATGTAGCGACCAATAATAAACGAGTACAAGACAATCAACGCGCCAGCTTCTGTAGTAGTGAAAATCCCCAGGCGAATTACGACAATCAATACCACCGGAAACATCAGTGCCCAAAAACTCTCTTTAAAACTACGCCACACTTCCTGGCGACCAGGCAACGAAGCCGTCTCTGGCTTGATATTCATTTTTCGCGCCAGAAGATAATTCGTCAGCATCAGTATTGCGGTTAACAGTAGCCCAGGAAAAATACCCGCCATAAACAATTTGCCGATGGAGACGTTGCCTACAAAACCATACAGGATCATCAAAATACTGGGCGGGATAGTGGCAGTAATTAGCGAACTAAAGGCGATGACTACAGCACTAAATGCTTTCGGATAACCCCTGGCTACCATGGGTAAACCAAGTACCCTCGCCTGCATCGCGGCGTCTGCCGTTGCTGACCCCGAAACGCCCCCCAACAGACACGCCAGTAATACGTTGATTTGTGCCAGCCCACCAATCATCCAGCCAGATATCACACGAGCAAAATCAAGCAAACGTCCGGTTACCCCCGATTTATTGAGTAAGTTGCCGACTAATAAAAAGAGTGGCGTTGCCAGAATGGGAAATGATTGTGTTGGTGCAGAAAATTTTTGAAAGGCTATACCGATGGGTAAAAAATCGGCGGTAAAAAAATAACTCAGGCTGGAGATAGCAATAACCATTCCTACAGGCATACCTATACAAAGTAATACCACAAATATAATGACGGCTATTAACATGTTTCCTCCTGAACGACAGCAGTTTTCTCCCGACATCCCTGCAAGATAAATGACAGTGACGTCACCACCATTAACAAACACCCCGTTGGCACAGCACTGTTCAGCCAGGCAAGTGATATTTCAGTAACGGGCAGAACCTGGTTGTGTGTCGTCCAGGTGAAGTTAAAACCGTACCAGACGCCACAAAAGAGAAATCCGAGAATACATATTTCATTAAACCAAAGGCACAATCGCTGTAAGTGTGGGGGGAATAAATTTGTAAGTGCATCGATGCCAATATGCCTGCGAGTCTGAAAAGCATAATCAATGGCAAACATACTAACCCAGGCAAAAAGTACCATCGCTATCTCCAGCGACCAGATTACCGGATGACCGATACTACGACTAATGCCCCCAAGCAAAATAATTAAAACAATAGCAATTAAACCAAGACGAGCAAGGACAAGTTCGGTCTTGCGGAAATATTTCATTCAAGCACCCCAAACAAAGAAGCAGAGCCGAAACTCTGCTTATATTATTTAATTAATTATTGAATTAACTTGTTTGTATGCTTCGCTTAAGCCAAGCTTTTCAGGAACATAACGACATCCATCAATGAAAGGTTGAGTATCAACCTCGGAAATCGTCATCCCTTTTTTAGCCATTTCATCTAACATTTTATCGCCCGCCAGGATGGTATTTTCAGAGGCAATATCACCATTTTTCTGTGCTTCTTCACGCAAAATGGTTTGTTGTTCCGCTGTCAGGCTGGAGAGCCATTTCTGTGAAACAATAATTCCGGTCATTAAATGAATATGGTTGGTTTTTGTTATGTGCTTAGTAATTTCATACAACTTTGAACCATAAACCGCTGTCGGCTGAGCCTCAGCGGCATCCACGACCCCGGTCTGAATTGAAGAATAGATTTCGGACCAGGAAAGCGGTGTTGGAGAGCCTCCCATACATTTTATGGTTTCAATAGTTACCGGCGCTTCCAAAGCGCGAACGCGCACACCGTTAAGATCTGACGGTTTGCTGACAGGTTTTTGCGTAACCAGCATCCGCGCCCCTTGATACCAGTTAAATGAAAGTGGCGTCAGCCCGGACTTGCTGGACATTTGCTCACTCCATTGTGAGAACACCGGGCTGCTGATAAATTTTTTCAGCGTCGTGTAGTCTTTGAAGACAAACGGTGCGGGAATAATGGCAAACTCTGGCACAAACTGTGCCAGACGAGCACCGTCAACCACCACCCCGACATTGCTTCCTGCCTGCGCGTGCTGTAAGAGTTCGTTATCTGCGCCTAGCTGACCGCTGGAAAAGAGCTTAATTTTGACTTCGCCATTGGTACGGCTTTCAACGCCTTTTTTGAAACTTTGTAAGCCTTTATAAATAGGATCATCCGGCGAAAGCGAGGTGCTGACATTTAAAGACTCAGCAGCAAAACTTGCGTCAACCATCAATAAAGGTAAAAGACAAGCCAGTTTACTAAGCGCTGATATTGTATTTATCTTCATACTAAATTCCTTTTACAACGTGTTAGACACGAATTATTCAGACTCAACTTAATGGCCGCTTATTTCATACCTAACAGCGCCGGGAGCCACAGCGAAAGACCTGGAATATAAGAAACCATAAAGAGCAAAATGATATTTCCGGTAATGAACGGAATAACCGCTCTACTGATCTCCCCTAAGGAGACACGAGCAATCCCCTGTGAGACGAAAAGGCACACACCGACTGGCGGCGTCGTTAAGCCGATAACCAGGTTCATTACCATCATTACTGCGAAGTGGATTGGGTCCATACCGATGGCGGTAGCGACAGAAAGTAAAGGAGTAAACAGAATAAGTAACGCGGCGATGGTTTCCATAAACATCCCGACTAACAACAGCAGCAGGTTAATCATCAGAATTAACACATACTTGTTATCAGTAATGGATAACATGCCATCTGCAATTTGCTGTGGAATCCCTTCTGAAGTCAGGATCCAGGCAAAAACGTTAGCGAACCCCACCAGCATCAGGATACCTGCCGTACCGCTGATACTTTCCATCATGCAGCCCATGAATTTATTCACGGTCAGATCGCCATAGACGAAAAAGCCGACGATCAGCGAGAAAACCACTGCAAATACAGATGCTTCTGTCGGTGTAAACAGTCCAGTGACCAGGCCACCGATGATCATAACCGGCATCAGGATTGCCCAAATAGCACCACGGGTTGCGCGCAGACGCTCACGGAATGATGCCTTCTCCCCCTTTGGATACCCACGTTTACGTGCCAGATACCACGCAATACCCGCCATCGTTGCGCCCATCAGTAAACCGGGTACAGCCCCCGCGATAAACAGTTTACCCACGGACAACCCCGTTAACGTGCCGACGATAATCATTGGTACGCTGGGAGGGATGATCGGTCCAACCGTCGAGGCTACAGCCGTAATTGCCCCCGAAAACGGTGCGTCGTACCCACTGCGTTTCATGGCTGGGATCATAACCGAACCGATACTTGCGGCTTCCGATACCGCTGTGCCTGAAATTCCGGCAAAAATCATTGAACCACTTACGTTGGCCATTGCCAGGCCGCCACGTATATGACCAAGCCAGGCATTACTGAAAGAAACAATACGATCAGTTATGCCGCCACCGTTCATTAACCCGCCAGCCAGCAGAAAGCCGGGGATACAGAGCAGTACAAAAGAGTCCATACCGCTAAAGAACTGATTCGCCATAATAGCGAGTCCCATATCGGTAACCAGTAAATAGAAGATTGAAGATAACGCCAGGGAGAAAATAACCGGCACACCCAGCATAAGTGAAACAAAGAAAATCACAAACAGACCAATAGTCGGATTCATGCGCTGTTCTCACGTTAGATAATTCTATTTCCGCTCTTGCGGCGTAAAATCCCGAATCAGATTGAATAAGGTAAAAAGAGACATATTGGCAGTGATTATAATAACCGATGTTGTCACCCATGCCTGCGAAATAGGCAGCGTGGTTGCCATGCGCCACATGGTACTTTCTACATATTCAACGGAATTGATCATTAGCGTTATTGAGCAGGTAAGAATGACGAGATCAATAATGAGCACCAGACCTTTTCTTAATGCTGGTGAAAGCATACTTATCACCAAATCTACATTGACTAATTCGCGCCTACCGGTAGCCAATGCACAACCAAATGCAACTACATATACTAAAAGAAATCGTGCCGCCTCTTCTGTCCATGCTGGAGAACTAATAGGTAATGGACGAGATATAACCTGGAGCAATACAACACCAATGAGCGCAGTTAACAAAACTGCGCCAATAATTAAATAGATCTTTTCTATATAGCCATAAAGCTTATTAAACATATCCGAACCCCTGTAGCTCAAAAAAGGGGGAAGCGACTCCCCCGTTTAATGTTATTTTGTGGTGCGAGCTTTTTCGTAAAGAGGCTTGATTTGCGGATTTATTGTTTTTTCGACTGACTCGTTTGCTATTTTAGCAAATTCATTCTGATGAACATCAACCAGTGTCATCCCTTTCGCTTGCAGAGCTTCAACTAATTTTGCTTCATCCTGGAGATATAACTCATGCTCGTAAGCCTGAGCTTCTTTACCTGCATCCAGAATAGCTTGCTGATATTCAGGCTTCAGCTTGTTGAACTTTTTGCTGCCCATTGTCAGATAGATCCAACTACGAACGTGCTCAGTCCGGTTAAGGTATTTCTGCACTTCAAAGAAACTACCGCTCATGATCATAGATAAGGGGTTTTCTTGTCCTTCAATGACGCCCTGTTGCAGCCCAGTAAACACTTCTGAGAATGCCATTGGTGTCGGCTGCGCGCCTAAATCTTTCCATACGCTGATGAACATCGGTACGTTAGGTAAGCGCAGAGTCAGCCCTTTTAACTCTTGTGGATTCGTGATCGGACGGTTAGAGGTCAAATTACGCGGGCCACGTTCGAACCAGGCAATAGTTTTCAGTTTCACGCGTTCTTCAATATCTTTTGATATTTGCGCGCCGACTTCCCCATTAACTATTTTTTCCATTTGTTCAGAAGATGTAATCATATAAGGCACTGCCAGTAATGCCGCAGAAGGAGCCCAGTTTTGTAATGACTCCCCTGTGATGGTCATATCAACACTCCCCAACTGGATAGCGTTGATAATATCCATCTCTTTACCTAATGATTCGTTAGGATAAATTTTTACTTCAACTGCATCATTTGTCTTTTGCTTTACCAGTTCAGCAAATTTAAGCGACGCTTTATGCCAACTATGCTCTTCGTTAACAGGGTGACCTAATTTTAACGTGACATCAGCCGCATATGCAGAAAAACTTAATAACCCGCCAAACAGCGTACAAAGAGCCAGTGACAGTTTTTTCTTTTCCATGATCTATGTTCCTTGTAGGTACAGTTGTTTTTATAAATGAGGGTCAGGATTCGGGAAACTTTAATAATACTTTGCAAAGACCTTCTTGTTGGGACTCTATAAGTTTAAAGGCTTCGTCCACATGGTGAATATCAAAAACGTGACTTATAATATTCTCCGGGTGAATTAGATTATGTTGAATCCATTCGATAACCGTAGGGAACATACGACAATTTAATCGCGATGAATAGAGGGTTAACTCACGACGTGTTAATTCTTGTTGCGCTATTGCGGACGGCGTCGCAGAAAAACCTAAAAGACCGATTCGTCCTGCAGAGGAAATTAGCGTAACGGCCTCTTCAAGGATGGATGGATGACATACCGCATCGATAATTAACGTTGGCGTAATTTTTTCACTTGCCAGATATTCACGTAATGAACCGTTCCGGTTATTGAAAGTATACGTCGCACCACAACGACGTGCACTTTCCAGTCGATCTTCACGCTGATCAACCACAATCACTGGAATTTGCCAGACATTACGTAACACATCAATTATCGTCATCCCCGCCGGGCCTGCTCCATAAACCAGTGCAATATCGGTAGGATAAACGCCAGTACGATTTGTTACGTTGGCTGCGACGGCATAAGGTTCGATTGTTACAGCTATATTTGCCGGAATATCTTCAGGCACCGGATAAGCATTTGTTGCCGGTACACATGTATATTCAGTAAAGCCGCCATCGCGATGAACACCCAATACATTGAGGCTTTCACAGACATTTGGTCGCCCAATTGAGCACGGGTAGCAATGACCGCAGCTAATGACCGGATCGACCACGACTCGCTCGCCTATACGCAGCGGATCGATATTCTCGCCAACCTGGATTATCGTACCCACAAATTCGTGACCAACAATGCGTGGATAAACTGCAAATGGATTAGCCCCGTGATAAATGTGCAGATCTGAACCACAAATCCCTGCATATTCGACCTTTACGCAAACCTCATCGGCTTTAGGTTCAGATTTAACACTTTCTACCAGACACATTTGGCCTGGTTTTTCAACTACAACACTCACCATCATCGTCTTCCTTACCAGTTCCACAGAGTACCGTCTTCCAGACGAGCAACAGGCAAATAAGCAGGTTCGTATGGATATTTCGCTGCCAGTTTTTCGTCAAATTCAATGCCAAGGCCCGGTTTGTCACCAGGATGCATATAGCCGTTATCAAACGTCCAGTTATGCGGGAATACCTCAAGCATTTGTTCTGAATACCCCATGTATTCCTGAACGCCGAAGTTAGGCACCCACAGATCGAAATGCAGTGCAGCTGCCATGCAAACTGGAGAGAGATCGGAAGGTCCGTGAGAACCGGTGCGCACCTGATAGAGCGAAGCAAAATCGGCAATTCGCCGCATCCCGGTGATACCGCCCGCATGTGTCAATGTGGCACGGATGTAATCAATAAGCTGTTCTTCAATCAGTTGCTTGCAATCCCAGATGCTGTTAAACACCTCACCCACAGCAATAGGCGTAACGGTGTGCTGACGAATAAGACGGAAGCACTCCTGATTCTCCGCTGGTGTCGGATCTTCCATCCAGAACAGACGATATTGTTCAATGCTCTTACCAAAGCGCGCGGCTTCTATCGGAGTCAAACGGTGGTGCATGTCATGCAGCAGATGCTCATTAAAGCCAAATTTATTACGTACGGCTTCAAACAATTTTGGTGTGAAATCGAGATATTTTTCTGTAGACCACAACTGCTCTTCCGGCCACTGTCCTTTTGTTGCCGGTTCGTAAGCCAGCCCCTTACCTTTCGACATTCCATAGGTAGTTTTCATACCGGGTACGCCGCACTGTACGCGAATCGCTTTGAAGCCCATTTCCTGATGGCGAGCGTAATCTTCCAGGACATCATCAACAGTGTGCCCCGTGGTATGGCAATAAACCATTACGCCTTCACGGGAAGCACCACCCAGTAATTGATATAACGGCATGTTGGCTGCTTTGGCTTTAATATCCCAAAGAGCCATGTCCACGGCCGAGATCGCTGACATCGTTACTGGTCCACGACGCCAGTAAGCGCCTTTGTAGAAAAACTGCCAAATATCTTCAATTCGGTGAGCATCACGACCGATAAGCTGCGGACAAATATGATCTTTCAGATATGAAGCAACTGAAAGCTCACGCCCATTTAACGTCGCATCTCCCAGCCCGGTAATGCCATCTTCGGTGGTAATTTTTAACGTGACGAAGTTACGTCCCGGACAGGTAACAAAAACTTCAGCCCCTACAATCTTCATTATTTGTTCCTTGCATCTGTTCTGGAGATGCCGGGAATTTACGCAACTAAACTACTACCATACAAGTATAATGATCAAAAAAGCACTAATAGATCACAAAAAAGGCGCTTAAGCGCGCCCCCATCCCGCAACAATAATTAACATGCCACAGAGCGCAATTAATGCCCCGGACCAGTCATAAAGCGACAGTTTCACGCCATCGATGAAGCGTAACCAGAGTAAAGCAGTACAAACATACACACCGCCGTAGGCGGCATAGACACGACCGCTCGCTGCAGGATGAAGTGTCAACAACCATACAAAGAATGCCAGCGATACTCCTGCCGGAAGCAACAACCATATACTGCCATTACGTTTCAACCACAACCAGGGAAGAAAACAGCCAATGATCTCGCAAAGCGCAGTGATGAAGAAAAGTAATGTAGTTTTGAACATCATTTTCCTTTATTTATATTTGGTATAGTTATGATACGTCATCATAATCCGACGTGTTCTGACCTGATTACGGGTAGGATTTCGACAGATTATGAAACTAATTGCACTCATAGTGAGTATTTATTCTGCTAACTCAGGACGTTACCATGAACATACTTTCAGGCAAATTGCCATTTCTGCTCGGTGCTGTATTCGCAGGTAGCGTAGTACTTGCCTCCTCCGTACAGGCTGAAACCAGTAAGTTGATCATCGAATCCGGTGATAGTGCCCAAAGCCGCCAGCACGCCAGTATGGAAAAAGAGCAATGGAATGATACCCGAATGCTACGGCAAAAAGTGAATAAACGTACTGAGAAAGAGTGGGATAAGGCAGACGCTGCATTTGATAACCGTGATAAATGTGAGCAAAGCAGCAACATTAACGCCTACTGGGAACCTAATACCCTGCGCTGCCTGGATCGTCGTACAGGACGCGTTATCACACCCTAGTAAATCAATAAGTTAAAGGAATATCATACAATGACAAGCGCCCATAGTGTTAAGTTACGCCCTCTGGAGCGTGAGGATTTGCGTTACGTGCACCAGCTCGATAACAATGCCAGTGTTATGCGCTACTGGTTTGAGGAACCTTACGAAGCCTTTGTGGAGTTATCTGATCTTTATGACAAGCATATTCACGATCAAAGCGAACGCCGTTTTGTCATTGAGTGTGATGGCGAAAAAGCAGGCATCGTAGAACTGGTCGAGATTAACCACGTCCACCGGCGGGCAGAATTTCAGATCATTATTTCACCTGAGTACCAGGGTAAAGGGCTTGCCACCCGTGCGGCAAAGCTGGCGATGGATTATGGTTTCACTGTACTTAATCTGTATAAGCTCTATCTGATTGTTGATAAAGAGAATGAAAAAGCCATTCATATCTACCGTAAGCTGGGCTTTATGGTCGAAGGAGAGCTTATTCATGAATTTTTTATCAATGGCGAATATCGCAATACCATCCGAATGTGTATCTTCCAGCATCAGTATCTGGCAGAGCACAAGCAACCGGGATCAAGTTTATTGAAACCTACCGCGCAATAACTTTTTAATAGTACTCAATATCATATTTGATGGTGTAAAGCCGCTCTACTGTCGGTTTTACACTTTCATCAATCATTACCAGTTCACAACTGACCGGATTAGCGAATTTGTCATAATCACAGTATTGTTTTGAGCTTCCTATAGCTTTGCCATTGAAGGTTTGTTGGGCGGTGTAATCGAGTTTTTTTAACGGATCGGTTGAAGGTTGCAGGTTAACGGCGAAAACCGCCTCTGCTTTAGTAGACGTCTTTCCAATGGGGTAGCCTTCGTTATCGTAACGATACTCAATGCGAATATTTTTCCCACTGGCTCGCGTAAGAAACTCTTTATCGTTCATTTCCCAAACCAGCCCGGCAGCAGGCAGTTCAGCTAACTGACAATTCCCCTGCAAACGTATTTTTTTCTCCAGTGTTTCTGCATCAAGGTAATAATTGGCATCCAGAATTAATGCCACAACCGAGTTATGCTCAAGATCAAGTAACTCAAGAGTATCAAAACAGCCCTCTTCAGAAAGCGTGCCACTGACACGTTTTTCGACTTTACCTTCTTCACTTATCAGCGTCTGCGTGAACTTTTTCACCGGACCACGCAAAGGGTCAAAATCAAATTCATTAGAGAAACTGGCCATTTCTGGAGCAAAAGAAACCGATGGTGTGACGTTGTCACAACCACTAAGCACTATACACAACCCACTCAGTAATAATTGTTTTTTCATTTTTACGCCGTAACAAGAAGGTAGGCATCAATAATAGAGCAAATACATTAATTTACACGATAAATGCTATGATCTGCATAATATATTGATTAAAGGAGTAGAACATGAAAAGAGCAAATTGCATTGTGGCTGTTACCCTGCTTACAGCTGCATTTTCCGCTATAGCCGCGCCCGAATCGTGTGAACGGATTAAGAGTGATATCGCACAACGTATCATCAATAACGGTGTGCCGGAGGCAAACTTCACACTAACAATTGTGCCTAATGATCAGGCTGATCAACCTGACTCTCAGGTTGTGGGTCATTGCGCCAACGACACACATAAAATTCTTTATGTGCGTACCAGCAGCGGCAATGCGCCTGCAAATGCCACACCATACCAGGACGCCCCAACCAGCGAGCCACAATAAGCCGTTAACCCACCCACTGAATACTCAGCATGGGTGGGATCGTATGGCTAAAAAAGTGAAAACAGAAGCGCAACAGGCAAGCTCATTGGCCAGGTGATACCTACCAGGAAAGCACTAAGCAGGCGTATGCTCGTTTTATCATGGGAAAGAAACCAGGTAATGATAGAAGAGATGACTGCCATCACAGCGTAGAAAATTAGCATTTTTTGAAATATCGTCATTCCGGGCATCCTGCCATAAGTTGTAACGCGCGAAATATGCCCCCATATTTAATGTGAATCAAGTGATTATTAGCGGACTCAGATATGAACCTGAGCACATATACCCGTTAAAGCTCAAGTTACTTCTGCTGCGAGTCTAATTATTTAGCGGATAGAATTAATGGATTAAGCTATTTGCTGTATTGCAAGGTGACTGAACCCGTACTATATAAAATGTGGTAATTAAACGGGGTAGCAAAAATGAATGTTTCCAGTAGAACTGTAGTAATGATAAATGTCTTTGCTGCGTTAGGGCTTCTTGCTCTTATCTCTTTGAGATTTGGATGGTTTTACTGACTGCTGAACTTTTTTGCAGCACACACTGTCAGAGACTATTTCCCACCTCTGACAGTGTGTTTGATCCACATCTCCAACAGTTTAATAATTTTTCTTAATGTTTAACCATGACATGGCGGACGACGGTGTAATCCTCCAGCCCATAAAGTGACATATCCTTGCCGTAA
>ERZ1034915.1635-NODE-1635-length-11862-cov-7.990599_pt1 | contig 11862 bp, 10 predicted proteins | sample MGYA00520592_ERZ1034915 | MGnify/ENA primary metagenome ERZ1034915 (study PRJEB33766, sample SAMN09781787) | gut metagenome | biome: gut microbiome | host: Homo sapiens | place: Madagascar | study: EMG produced TPA metagenomics assembly of the PRJNA485056 data... | reverse complement strand
GAGGATTGCGGCTTAAAATTTTCTGCCCGTAACCAGTTTGCGGGTCGTGTTTCTCAGGTAACTGAAGGTGCGGTCAATGCCACGGTACATATCAAAACTGATGCAGGTTTTGAGCTTGTGGCTGGTATTACCAATGAAAGCCAACACGAGATGAAACTGTCTCAGGGAAGCCGCGTAATTGCACTGATTAAAGCATCTGCCATTCTGATTGCGATGCGCGCTTAATCGCATGATGCCGGAGGGTCTTACTGCTTTCCGGCATTCTCTTTTTTCCGCTGATATCTCTCCGGCAACTCCGGTACCGGGCGCTTGTCGTCGATAAGATGACGCACGGTTAACATTGGATGGCGCCATAACATTCGCGGCCCCGCCCAGCGCATAATCTGCTTCATCTCCTCACGCTTAGCTGGCTGATAACAGTGCACCGGGCACTGCTTACAAGCTGGTTTCTCTTCGCCAAATATGCATTTATCCAGCCGTTTTTGCGCGTAGGCAAACAGCGCGTCGTAATGCCCTTCCTCAGTGGAAGCCCCAGGACAACGGCTTTGGTAGAGTGCAATCATTTTCTGAATGGTCAATTTTTCTCGAGCAATACGTTTGCCGGACATGCTGCCTCCTGACTTTGTAAGGTGCATCTATTCTACAACTTTATCGAGTGACGGGCTATTGTAGGTAGGATGGAGGAGACAACTGAATATTGGTGCGAAGAAAGGGGTGATTAATCAGTATGTCTGAGAAGCATAGCGCTTTAACATTTCCCAACCGTTCGCCGCATAATTACTATTCCGGTTTCACTTTCATTCCAGCGACAACCACATTTACCCCCAAATCTTTAAGGTGGCGTAATACAGGCACAGGCGTCCCCTGATTAACAATGACCGCATCAAACTCCCTTAAATGAGCGAACTGATACAAAGCGCGGCGCTCAAATTTAGTATGGTCCATCAATAAGAAACGCTTTTCTGCAGATTCAAACATCGCCCGTTTCGTTTCTACGGTTTCGGCTGACTGATGAAATACCGTATCGCCCATAATTGCCGACATACTGACAAAAAAGGTATTCGCCCGCAGGCCAGCAATTTCTTCTCGTGTCATATGCCCCATAAACGCATTGCACCAGTTGTGGTACTGCCCCCCCAGCCCTAATAAGGTTAAATCCCGGATGTTTTTAAGTTCATTCATTAAGGTCAATGAATTAGTAATCACGGTCAGAGGGGTTCTGGCTGGCAGGTAACGCGCCATCTGAAATACCGTTGTTGAGTCATCGAGAAAAATAGCCTGCCCAGGTTCAAGATAAGTCACCGCCACTTCGGCGATAGCCTGTTTCTCTTCCAGTTGACGGGTTGCGCGATAGAGATCGCTGGATTCAACCAGGCTGGTCGATGTTGCCGAAACCACGCCACGGGATTTATGCAGCAGTCCACGTTCGGCAAGCTCATCGATATCCCGGTGGGCGGTCATTAAACTAATACCGTAGCGCTCAGTGATCTCCTCAATACGAATCGCCCCTTCCGCCATAACCGCTTCAACAATGAGCTGACGACGCGCCAGCTGCCGTGCCTGTCGGCTATCGCCTGGCAGCGTTTCAGCAAGAAAGAGATTGAGAGAATGATCCTGAGACATTTGCGTCATAACACTTCCGGGTTTGTATTGCCGGGATTGGCAGCGAGTAATAAGAATATCATAAAGGGGGGCGAAAACGCCCCCGCGGGTCACGGCACTATTCTGACAACATAAACGGTGCCGTAATTTTAGCTGCGTTCTCTTTAGTGATTAAAATACAGTCAAATAACTGTTTCTCGGATGACGCGCCTGTTTTGCCGGTTTTGAGGAAAGTGTCAGCCTGTTCAATGGCTTTTGCCGCAAACGTGGCAACTGGCTGCATAACGGTATAAGCCAGTGTGCCGTCTTTTACCGCATCAACGGCATCTGGCGAACCATCAAAGCCGCCGACCGTTACCCCTTTCAATTTTCCGGCTTCTTTCAGTGCCGCTATTGCCCCTAATGCCATTTCATCGTTACCGCTAATCACCCCTTTCACATTGGGATTTGCCTGTAACAGTGATTGCATCTTGTTGTATCCCTGAGTGCGGTCCCAGTTTGCTACCTCCGACCCGGATTTCTTCAAATCAGGATACTGGCTAAGTACCGTTTCAAAACCGTTAGCGCGGGTTGCGGAATTATTGTCTGAAGGTGGCCCTTTCAGTTCTACATAATCACCGTTATCGCCCACCAGTTGCACCCATTGCTGGGCCGCTAACGCCGCGCCTTGTGCGTTGTTAGAAACCAACTGTGCCTTCGCCAGCCCGCTTTGATTCAGTTCAGCATTAATCACAAACACCGGAATATTGGCGGCGATCGCTTTTTTCACCGATCCGATTGATCCATCTGCGTTAGCCGGATCGAGAATAATCGCTTTGGATTTATTGGTAATTGCCGTGTCGATCAGTTGGCTTTCGGTGTTGGTATCGCCTTTATGCGCACTAACCTTGGCGGTATAACCCATTTTTTCTGCCGTTTTTTGCGCAACGTCCCCTTCCGTTAGCCAGTAAGGGTTAGAAGGATCGTTAACGATAATGGTCATCAGCCCTTCCGCCCAGACTGGCGTGGCGAAGGCGGTCATCACCACGGTGGTTGCAGCCAGAATAAAACGTCTACTTTTGTTATACATAGCGTTGTTGCTCCGTTATTTTAGGGTACAGTTTTGGAACGATTTCAGAACGGATACAACCGGGTTCCGTGCTGGATAAAAACTCACTAACGCCCCCGACGACCGTATTGCAGGGTGTTGAGCAGCACTGCCAGAACAATCACCGCTCCCGTGAATACGGTCTGCCAATACGCAGACACACCAATAATGACCAGACCGTCAGAGAGAAAACCGATAACAAAAGCGCCGAGAAGTGTGCCGCGCACGTTGCCACGCCCGCCGGTCAGCGCAGCCCCACCGATCACAACGGCAGCAATGGCGGTAAGTTCGTAAGTCGTGCCTGCCGTCGGACCGGCAGAGGTTAGCTGAGACGAAAGCACCAGTCCGGCCATGGCAGCGCAGATCCCGGAAAGGACGTAGACGCTGATTTTGACGCGTTTCACCGGAACGCCCGACAGCTCCGCCGCGCGTTCGTTACCACCAGAGGCATAAAGCCAACGACCAAACGCCGTTTTGCTCAACAAAAAACCACAGGCCAGCGCGACGATCCCCAGAATCAATACGCCAATCGGCACGGTGAAGATTCGATTAAATCCTAACCAGTCAAAACCGGTATTTCCCAGAGATTCACTGCCCGAGAGCTTGTTGTAGGTCAGGCCGTTAGTAATGAGTAAAGCAATGCCACGGGCGACATATAAAGATCCGAGCGTTGCCACGAAAGCAGGTACCCGACACCATGCAATCAATATCCCGTTGACCAGCCCCACCAGTGCGCCGACGGCAAGTGTCAGAATCGCAACTGCCCAGACCGGGAGATAAAGCACGACGCCCAGCGCTTCAATATTGATCCCCTGCATCATGAAACCGGCACATACTCCCGCCAGCCCGAGCGTGGAGCCAACCGAGAGATCGATACCGCCATTAAGGATCACCAGCAGCATACCAATGGCTGGCAGGCCGAAAATCGCCACATGCGAGGCCATCGTCAGGAAATTTGCGCCGCTAAAGTAATTTGGCGAGAGTGATGAAAACACCGCAATAATCACCAGTAAGGCGATAAATGCGCGGCCTTCAAGCAGGATATGCGCAAGCCCTGGGCCTTTTTTGGTGCGTGGTTTTATCTCTGGCTGAATGTCCGCCAGCGACTGGGTTCTGTCTGTCATGGTTTTCGCTCCCGTTTTCATTGTTGTGCCACCACGGACTCACCGGAAGCCGCCATGATGCGCTCTTTGCTTACCCCGGAATCAAACACTGCCGAAATGCGTCCTTTACTCATCACCACCACCCGGTGAGCAATACTCAGACACTCACCGACTTCTGATGTGGAATAGATCACGGCTAAGCCTTTTCTGGCGTTTTCCGCCAGTAAACGGAAAACTTCCGCTTTTGCCCCAATGTCGATTCCCCGACTGGGTTCATCTAATAAAATCACCTTCGGATTGGTGGCTAACATTTTGCCTATGACCACTTTTTGTTGATTGCCGCCAGAAAGAGAACCGATTGCCGCCTCTCCCCCCGCCGTTTTGACGGTTACGGTACGAATGCTGTCCGCGATGAGCTGCTTTTCCTTTCGTGCCGATAACATCAGCCCGCGAATAAAGGTGTTAATGCTGGAAAGCGTCAGGTTTTCGCCCACGCTCATTGTCTGGACTAAGCCGTCTCGCTGGCGATCTTCCGGCACTAAAGCCAGCCCACTGGCGATACGCTGTGAGATGGAGAGAGAGGAAACATCCTGATCTTCAAGAAGAATGGTGCCGGAAGATTGGGATAAACGCCCCGCAACGCACTCCATAAGCTCCGTGCGTCCGGCCCCCATCAGGCCATAAATACAGACAATTTCTCCGGCCCGAACATCCAGCGAGAGGTTATCGACAAGCCGAATTCCTGCTTTCCCCTTCACCGTCAGGCCGTTAATTGCCAGCGCAGGCGACCCGAACGCATAGCCTTCGGGCGGCGATCCCAGGTCAAAGTGCTCACCAACCATGTTGTGCACAATCCAGTCGAGATCGATCTCATCGCGCCGTGCATACGCCGTCATCACGCCATCGCGCAGTACAACGGCCCGGTCGGTAATTTCCAGCGCTTCTTCAAGGTGGTGAGAGATATAAACAATGGCAACGCCGTGGCTGGTGAGATCGCGGATAACCTGGAATAACACATCGACTTCCGCCGCACTCAGCGCCGATGTCGGTTCATCCATAATGAGGATTTGCGAATTCACCGACAACGCGCGGGCAATTTCGACGATTTGTTGCTGCCCGAGGCGAAGGTTTTCCACTGGTGTTAGCGGATCAATATCTTCTTCCAGGGAACGCATCAAAAATTCGGTGATGCGATATTCTTCGGCATAATCCACCACGCCCGAGGTTATGATTTCCCGCCCGATAAAAATGTTATCGCGCACATTCATATTCGGGGCGAGATTTAACTCCTGATGAATAATAGAAATACCGTTATTTCGCGCATCGTTGGCAGAGTCGAATATTTTGACTTCACCATTAAGGACAATCTCACCGCTGCTGGGGGTAATAATGCCGGAAAGAATTTTCATCAGTGTCGATTTACCGGCCCCATTTTCACCAAATAAGGTCGTCACTTCGCCGCGTCGGATATCAAAGTTAACGCCTTTCAGCGCATGCGTGGAGCCATAAACCTTACTGACATTGCGGGCAGAAAGAATAATTTCACCTTTCGTCAATGCGGGATGTAATTTTAGCTGTTTCATTTCGCCTCCAGACTAACAGGAACAACTAACCAGTTGCCTGGAGTTAACAGACGAAATACACCAACCACAGTGATATTTTTACCCGGCAGCGTTTCGCGATCTAACTTATCCAGCAGCGTATTTTTTAATGTCCGGTTAAGCGCGGCCCCCGCATTTTGATATTCGATCTGGTTAGTGAAATCGCCAAAATGAATCTCCCCGGTGGCATCACGTAATTCCGTGCCGGTTAATACCGGGCCAGTTTGCAGGCGTAATTTCACATCTTCAGGGAAACCTTCCACGTGAATGTTATAAATACCGGATTTGCCCTCTCCCACCAGCCCCTCAAAGCGCACCGGAATCACCGGTAACGTCGAACCAACGCCATATTTTTTGACGGCCTCGGGTTGATTCGTTTTTAGCGCTTCGGCGAGTTGCGTGGCATCCACCGCTCGGGATTCGATGCTGCTTTTAACGCCGGGAAAAGTTTTATCTCCATAGATCTCAGCGGAAAAAATCCCTTCTTTTTCAGTCTGTTGCTCACTTATTTTGACCACCTTTGTATCGGCGGCCATTGCAATAAATACCGCGACAATCACGATGCCAATAACCGTAAAGCGCCTGGCGCGACGACGTGAATGTTGAGAAGCAAGTGCGGAAACACCAGACATAATGTTGACCTCACAGACAGTTGGCACAGGCGTATTGTCCCGACCCAATGTTATAGATAAGATAACTATATGTGATGAGAATTGTTCGTTTGTTGCCTGGTTGTCAACTGCAAGACGTTTGTTTTTATCGATAGCGCGATCTGGATCTAACATTTTTATCTCATAAACATTTCATCAGACTCCCCATAACACGGCGGCTCACTAGCGGAAATAATCGGCTTAACGTGGCAAATTTGTGATCCAGCCCGCTCTCCTGAGTGAAATTTATTCCCACTTAAGAAAAATAATTCACCAGTAATGTTAAGTTTGTGATAAATGTTAAGTAACGTTATTACTCAATAAAAGTTACACGTAATTAACAACTATTTTTGCAACCACTGCGGTCAACCTGATAACAGAGGCATCGATGGATAATCGTGACATCATTCTTGGGCTGGACTCCGGCACTTCAGTCGTAAAGGCCGTGGCGTTTGATCTTGAGGGTGAACAAATAGAGTGCGCTTCCGTACGCAATAGCTATTCACGCAGTGCGGGCGGCGCAGCGCAACAGTCCATGGAACAGACCTGGCAGGATGCCGTGGTGTCTATCCGCAAACTTGCTGAACGTGTGGAAAATCTGGCTGAGCGTGTGGTTGCGATTGCTGTCACCGGGCAAGGCGACGGCACCTGGCTGGTGGGCCACCAAAACCGCCCGGTCGATGACGCCTGGATTTGGCTGGACGCCCGCGCCGCGCCTACCGTTGAGACTCTTTCGCGCTCACCGCTGGCGCGTGCACGCTTTGAAGCAACGGGAACAGGGTTAAATACCTGTCAGCAAAGTGCGCAGATGGCGCATATGGACCGCTTTTATCCGCAGTTGCTGGACAACAGCGAGGTGGCGCTCCATTGCAAAGACTGGCTGTATCTGAATTTAACGGGTATCCGGGCGACCGATCCTTCCGAAGCCAGTTTTACCTTTGGTAATTTTCGCCACCAACGCTATGACGATCTGGTTATTGCGGCGCTGGGGCTTGAGCATCGTCACCATCTTCTGCCTGAGATTATCGACGGCAGTAACATCACCCACGCGTTAACCAAAGAGGCCGCGGCGCTTACCGGGCTACGCGCCGGGACGCCCGTCAGTCTGGGTTATGTCGATATGGTGATGACGGCGCTGGGAGCAGGCGTACATACCGGCGAGGCAAATACCGCCTGTTCGATTGTCGGCTCAACAGGCGTGCATCTTCGTAGCGTATCGACCGACAACGTGTGGCTTAACAGTGAGCAAACAGGGTATGTCATTCAACTGCCCTGCCCTGGTTATGTCACCCAGGTGCAAACCAATATGGCATCGACCCTTAATCTCGACTGGCTATTACATGTCGCCAGTGAGCTGTTGGCAAGCTTTGGTTGCGAAGTCAGCCACGCCAGACTGGTCCAGCATCTTGATCGCTGGCTCAGTGAGGCAAAACCCGGTGCCTTGCTGTATCACCCCTATATTTCCGAAGCCGGGGAACGTGGGCCTTTCGTCAATGCGAATGCGAGGGCAAGTTTAGTTGGCCTGAGTTATAGCCACGGTTTTGCGGATCTGGTTCGCGCCGTCATTGAAGGGATCGGCTTTGCCGCACGGGATTGTTATCTGGCAATGGGTGAGCAATTGCCCGGCGAATTACGTCTTACCGGTGGCGCGATTCGTTCGCCACAGCTTCGTCAGGTGCTATCAGCCTGCCTTGGCGTGCCAGTTCGCAGCAGCAAACGTGAAGAAGCGGGTGCCGCCGGAGCGGCAATGATGGCTGCCGTCGCTATCGGCGCGTATCCCTCCATGGAACAGTGCATTGCAACATGGGTAACACCGCTTCTCGATGCCCCTGAACCCCCATCTTCCGCGCTGACTGACCGTTACCAGCATTTATTTAACTGCTACCAGCAACTTCGCCGCGAACTGCCACCAGCCTGGAATGTATTAAATCCCCCGTCAGCCGCATGTTAATTTGATTTATGGAGTCAGCCATGAGTGAAAAGATTCTTGATCTGTTTGTTATTGGCGGTGGCATCAACGGTGCGGGTATCGCACGTGATGCCGCCGGGCGCGGGCTATCTGTCGCCATGTGTGAAAAGGACGATCTGGCCCAGGGCACATCTTCTCGTTCCGGCAAGCTGGTACATGGCGGGTTACGTTATCTGGAATATTATGAATTTCGTCTGGTCCGTGAAGCGCTTATCGAACGCGAAGTGTTGTTAAATGCGGCACCGCATATTGTCTGGCCGATGCGCTTTGTCCTTCCGCATAGCCCAGGCGATCGTCCGGCATGGCTTGTCCGTATGGGGCTTTACTTATATGACCACCTGGGTGGGCGTAAAAAACTTCCCGGTACACGGATCCTCGATTTACATCAAGATCCGGAAGGCGCGCCAATCAAAAATGCGTATCGCAAAGGGTTTGAGTATTCCGACTGCTGGGTAGATGATGCGCGACTGGTCTCACTGAACGCACTGGACGCCGCCGAGCACGGAGCCACTATTCTCACCCGTACGCGTTGTATCTCCGCCCACCGCGCTGCCGACGCATGGGTTATCACATTACAAAACACTCAAACTGGTGAACAACAGACGCTGCGTGCCAAAGCGCTGGTCAATGCGGCTGGCCCCTGGGTTCTGGAGATAATCAACCAGGTGACCCAAACCCGCAGCAGCCGCAACGTTCGTCTGGTGAAAGGTTCACACATCATCGTGCCGAAATTCTGGGAAGGTCAGCAAGCCTACCTGATGCAAAATAACGATAAACGCGTCATTTTTATTAACCCGTATGAAGGCGATAAGGCACTGATTGGCACCACCGATATTCCCTGGGAAGGTGATGCTGACTCCGTGACTGCCGATGACAGCGAGCAGCAATATCTGCTGGATGTGATTAATCGTTATTTCAAAATTCAGCTCTGCGCCAGTGATGTCATCACCCGTTTTTCCGGGGTCAGGCCACTGTTTGATGATGGCAAAGGTAACCCTTCGGCAGTAACGCGCGACTATGTGTTTGAGCTTGATGAGCAACAACAATTGCCGTTGCTCCATGTGTTTGGCGGGAAAATCACCACCTTCCGTAAACTGGCGGAACACGCCCTGCAAAAACTGAAACCCTTTTTTCCGCACATGGGTGCCGACTGGACGCGCACAGCAGTGCTGCCCGGCGGAGAAATAGCCGATGCCGATTTTGAAACTTTCCTGCAATCCATGAAAAGCCGTTACAACTGGTTACCTCAGCATCTGTGTAAGCATTACGCCCGTCTGTATGGCGCGCGGATGCCACAGCTGTTAGGGGAAGCTACGAGCCTTGAGGAGTTAGGCCTGCACTTCGGCGGTCTGTTTTATGAAGCCGAAGCGCGTTACCTCATCGAAAAAGAGTGGGCGAAACAGGCGGATGATATTCTTTGGCGACGGACCAAGCATGGTCTTCACCTTAGCGACGATGAGCAACGGGCCTTTAGCGGATGGTTTACCGCCACCAGCCATTCGCCACTACAGGCTAAAGCCAGCTAAGGAGAGAATAATGGCGCTTTCTTTGTCTTTAAATACCAATCCATTGGTTAACCGGATTGCGACGCCGGAAGATCTGCTTAATACCATTGCCCGGCAAATTCGTATTCGGGATATTCAGCTTACTCATGAATTTATCAACCCAGGCTGGCCTGCGTCGACGATCGCCCAGATGCTGCGGCGAATGAAAAAAGCCCAGCTTTCCACCGGGGTACGTGTGACATCCGGTATGACCGGGCCTTATGGTCGGCTAAACCATTTCGGGCATCCGGATGCGTCAGTACGCCGTTACTACATCGACTGGTTTAAAACTTTTGCGGATATCACGGCTGAACTTGGCGGTGACGCCATTGGTTCACAGTTTGCGATTTTCACGCAACAGGATCACAACGACCCACAGCAGCGGGAAGCGTTGATTAACATCGCCATTGATTGCTGGGGAGAAGTGGCAGAACACGCAAAATCTGCCGGATTAAAATATCTCTTCTGGGAACCAATGAGTATAGGCCGCGAGTTCGGTGAAACCATCCCCGCTTGTCTGGCGCTGCAAAACAGACTGAGCGCGGCCCCGTTTGCCATTCCCATGTGGATGATGGCAGATATTGATCATGGTGATGTCACCTCACCCGATCCGCGGGATTATGATCCGTATGCCTGGGCGCAAGCCGTTCCCCGCTACTCGCCTATTATTCATATAAAGCAAAGTATGCAGGATAAAGGTGGGCACCGCCCCTTTACTGCTCAGTACAATAAACACGGTCGCATTCAGCCAGAAGCGTTACTGAATGCCCTGGCCCGTGGCGGCGCTAAAGATAATGAGATATGCCTGGAACTGAGTTTCAAAGAGCGGGAACCGACCGACAGCCTGACTTGCGCTGAAATAGCCGAAAGCGTTGCCTACTGGGCGCCTTATATTGATACCGGCGTTGAGGATTTGAATATCTGAACGCTGTAAAAAGTCTGGAACAAGAGATGAAATATATGGATAGCGACGAGACACTTAGTTTGCGTGCGGCATGGCTGCACTATGTTGGCGGTCTCACCCAGGCGGAAGTGGCAAAACGGCTGGGATTGCCATCGGTGAAAACGCATCGACTGATTGCCCGCGCCGTATCTGAAGGCGCGGTTAAGGTCAGTATCGAGGGTGATATTGTAGCCTGCGTAGAACTGGAGTCGCAGTTAGCAAAACGCTTCGGCCTCACATTTTGTTGTGTGGCGCCGGATACCGCAGAGGAAGGACTCCCGGTCCGCGCACTGGGGATGGCAGGCGCGGATTACCTTCGCAACATACTGAAAAATCATCCTGATATCACCATAGGAATGGGCCATGGGCGAACCCTTTCTGCTGCTATTCATCAGCTACGCCAAATCGATGCCCATCAGGTGCGCTTTGTTTCGCTGCTCGGCTGCCTGACGCGCAATTACGCCCTCAATCCCCATGATGTTATGCATCGCATTGCCGAAAAAACCGGAGCTCAGGCTTATATGATGCCCGTGCCATTCATCGCCAATAGTGTTGAAGACAAAGAAGTGATGCTTTCTCAACACGGTGTGCGTCAGGTGTTTGATATGGCAATGGGTAGCGCAATGAAATTAGTGGGGATTGGTACTGTGGAACCCGCAGCTCAGCTGGTGGAGGCCGGGATGATCGACGTGAGTGAAATTAATGCGATATCAGCCTCGGGGGCAGTAGGCGAGATTTTAGGCCATTTCTTTACCGCCAAAGGTCAACGAATTGATAATGGTTTGACCGCCAGGACAATGACAATTCCTTTGGATCTGCAACGCCGCGACAATATTGTGGCACTGGCGGGTGGGCCAACGAAAATATCCGCCATCCAGGCGGTGCTGGCCAGTGGGCTTATTAATGGTCTAATTACTGACGAATTAACGGCCAGGGCATTGCTTGATGCAACAGCAGACTGACACATACTGAGAGTTATTGTTTACTCCGGGAAGTTTCAGAGCAAAAGTGTGAGCCTTCTTCCTCCCCTTTTTTTACCCAATGCAATTTACACACACTTCAGGAATAGCGATCGCGAAGCCACCTTTCCTCGCTTTCCCTGAAATAGCTATCTCCGTTATCATGTGTTCCTTCTGCGATAACAACGAAAACAAAAAAACATCGCTATTCACTTAAAATCAGGGAACCGGACATAACTCCATGAGTGCAATAGAAAATTTCGACGCCCACACGCCAATGATGCAGCAGTATCTCAAGCTGAAAGCCCAGCATCCCGAGATCCTGCTGTTCTACCGGATGGGTGACTTTTACGAACTGTTTTATGACGACGCAAAACGTGCGTCACAACTGCTGGATATTTCAC
>ERZ1034915.1629-NODE-1629-length-11885-cov-7.913779_pt1 | contig 11885 bp, 20 predicted proteins | sample MGYA00520592_ERZ1034915 | MGnify/ENA primary metagenome ERZ1034915 (study PRJEB33766, sample SAMN09781787) | gut metagenome | biome: gut microbiome | host: Homo sapiens | place: Madagascar | study: EMG produced TPA metagenomics assembly of the PRJNA485056 data... | reverse complement strand
ATTCATTTTGGAAGAATTTCTTTAGATTCTAATAAATAAAATTTAATTAAGATTTAGTTGTTTATTATTCCCTGCCCTGAAATAGGGACAGGGAATTTTTCATAAATCCTGTATATTAAAATGATGAAAAAAGTAGTTAAAATAGACCCTCTAGAATCTAATATAGCTTTAACTGATATAGCTCTAGAGAATTTAATAAATGAAGGAACTCAAGTTTCTACTATAGATTTTGACGGTTATGTGTGGCCTGCCCCAGTAGTTAAAGATAAAAAGCATCAATGGATATTAAGTTTAAATACTAATGATCATTGTTTATATATTACCGCAGTTAATCCAAAATGTAAATCCTTAGTTGAGAAAGATAAATGGGATCTAATATATAAATTATTTAAGGAAAAAGTAGTAGAAGATGTTGCAGATAATCCATTTATGGATCATCATTCTCAATTAGGAGTAGAACTAGATCCATCTAAAACTGAAATAATAGAAGAAAAATTTTTTCCATATGATCCATCAGAAAAGGGAGATTTAATTATGCCTTTAATTAATCCAACTATAAAGACTAAAAAGATAATAAGAGAGGCTCTAATAAGATGTCCCCATTGCAATAAAATAAATTCATTTAATACTGAAGATTTTATAGATGCCTTAAATAAATATGGTGGGGATGGAATAGATCTTATATGTTCTTGGTGTGGAGAAAAATTTGAAGTCACTGCAGATCAAATGGATCAAATAAAAATAATTTATAAGGAAAATAAAGAGGAAATACCTATAGATGAGTAAAAAATATTTTGCAGTTTCTGATACTCATAGCTTTTATAATGAATTGATAGAAGCTCTTAATCAGAATAAATTTGATTTAGATAATCCGGATCATATTTTAATATTACTTGGAGATGCTTTTGATCGAGGGAATCAATCAATAGAAATATTTAATTTTCTTAAAGACCTTCAATCTAAAAATAAATTAATATATATTACTGGTAATCATGAAGATCTTTTATTTGAATGCTTATCTGATATATCTAATGGATATGTTCCTGGAGGACATCACTTCAGTAATGGAACTGTAAAAACTCTAATAGATATAACTGGAATCCCTTATAAAGAATTTTATAAACTTCCAACTCAAGATTTTATTAAAATAGTATTTGATAAAACTGAAGAATTAAGAGATTTTATTAGAGCCAACTCTATAAATTATTTTACTCTTGGAAATAAGATATTTGTCCATAGTTGGATCCCTTTAGACGGGGATGAAATATATTCTGATTGGGATAAAGAACCTACAGTAGAAAATATCTCTAAGTATTGGAGATTATGGAGAGAATCTAGATGGGGAAATCCATTTGCTTATTGGAAGCATAATTTATTTCCAGAAGGAAAATGTATAGTGTTTGGACACTGGCATTGCTCTTACGGTCACTCTTGGATAGATCAAAAAATTAAAGAGTGGCCCCCAATGAATCAACCGGAAAAAGTTAAAGAAGCTTTTTCTCCATGGATTAAAGAAAATGCTATAGGAATTGATGCTTGTTGTGCTTATACTCACAAGATAAATTGTTTAGTATTTGATGAAAATGGAGAAATAATAAATGTTTGAATTCACCATTGAAGAAATGATAGAATAGATGTAGGATGATTTAGAATGTCTATAGAAGGTTAAAATATTTAATTAGTAGGAATACTTTGATTATTTTGAGAAAATTCATCCTAAAGATAAAATATATGTTTTACTATTATAGAATGCAAAAGATAGATTTTCTTCCGGTATGGATATAATAGATATAATAAAAATATGGAGAAAGGAAGTTAAAGATGTCCAAAAAACACTTTGAAAAATATTTAGATGAGGTATCAGCTCAATACCACGAAATGAATGAAGATCTTAGAGATATGGAAAAATTAGTGGCAGATAATATGATGCCTCCAGAATTCTTAGATAAATTAAAAATAATGATTGCTCCAGTTAAGGATAATTGGCTTAAATTAAACTATGTAAAGTTTCTTCTTGATATGCCTAATAAAAAAGAGAAAGTATCTAAATATAAGAATCAAAATAAAAAAATTCTAGAGAATGCTATCACAAAAGAAGAAGTCCTTAAACAAAATAAAGTAGTATTAGAATCACTTAAAAATTTACCTAATAGCTAAATTATAATGTAAAATAAGGAAATAGAATGAACACTCAAAAAATAAATTCACTTCTAAAATTACTTAAATTAGATAGTTATATGGGTAATTATGGAAGAAAAAATTATATTATAGATTTAAATGATGATTCTGAATGGGGTAAAGTTTATACTATATTAGATAGTACCCCAGAATTAGATCAAATAGAAGAAAATGTTCTTTTAACTGAACATAATAGCTCTCTTCTGTATAATTATAATGATGAATTATTATTAAATCTAAAAGCAGATTTTGATAATGATCAATATCAATTAGTAATATCAGAGATTTAAAAGGAGATTATATGAAGACCGTAATAACGGATTTAAGCAAATTTGAAGATAGAGCAGACGAAGTTGTTAATCTTAAAAAAGAGAATAATGAAGTAAGAGAAGTTATTCTTGATTTGAAAAAATTACTCAGAGATAATGATTGGGTTTGTTTAACTGCCCCTCAAATCGGAGTAAATAAAAGAATTATGTGCTTAAATTTTAAGGGAGATATTAGAACTCTAATTAACCCTATTATCACTAATTCAAAAGAATGGTTATTAAATAGAGAAAAATGTCCTTGCACTCCAGGAAAAGAATATATAGTTCCTAGAAATGCTAAGGTTACTGTTATGTATACAACCCCACTTGGAAAGTATGAATCCAGAGAGTTTGCCGGGTTAGCTGCTTGTGCAGTTCAATATGGTATAAATGCTCTAGATGGGGTTTTAATTTCCGATTTTGGTCTTGAGATTGACGAAAATTGGGATAAAGCATCAGAAGAAGAAAAAGATGAAGTTCTAAAAATGTATCTAGATTCTTTAGATATGTCTTCAAAATTATTAAAAGAAGAAATTGAAAAAGATCCAGAAACAAAACAACTTTCAGACGCAATTAATTTTATTGAAAGTGTTCAGAAAGGTGAAACTAAATTAGAAAAGGATAATTAATTATGATACTCTCAATCATTAAAACTGGGGGGGGGGCAAAATATTTAGCCTTCCTATTAAATAAGCTCACACAATATTTAATATTTCCTAAATACACACTCCTCTCCTGCTACCTTAATGGTTGTTAGAGAGGAAGGAGGATAGCCTTGTCTCTTATGAGATGAGGCTATTCTTCTTCTATAAATATTTTATGTAAAGGAGATATTAAATGGCAAATAGCAAATCGATCCAAATATTAAGAGGGGCTACTACATACGATCCTCTTACAAGTGAAGAAGTATTATTAGATGGTCAGCCATTTTATAGTAAGAAAACTAAATAGCTTTATGTAGGAGAAAAAGACTCATCCGGAAATACCCAAGCAATTAAAGATCTTAAACCTATAACTGCTAATTTATAGTCCGGATCTGGAAAGAGTTCTACCCAACAAATTCCAGACGGAGAAACTTTTTCAGGTCTTAAAGTAGGATTAACTGAAAATAATACGACAGATACTTATAACTCAGACGCTTCAGGTCAAAACTCCACTATATTAGGAGGTAAAAATAGAGCTCAAGCTAAGAGAGCTACAGCAATAGGTGGTTATAACGTTGCAGCTGGAGCAAGTTCATTAGCAACAGGTGAACAAACTATGACTGAAGGCAGATGTGCCTTTTCAACCGGTTAGAGAACAAGAGCGAAAGGTGGAAGTTCTTTAGCTTCTGGCGGTTACTCATTAGCTTTAGGCGATTTCTCGATGACGTAGGGCTATCAGACAAAAGCATCAGGTAGATCTGCAATGGCAACTGGTGCTGGTACATCAGCTGAAGGCGCTGCTGCATTATCAGGTGGTACAGGTACAAAAGCGATAGGAGATGCAAGTTTTTCTCACGGCAATAGTACTCAAGCTAAAGCTAATTACTCAGTAGCTCTTGGAAGTTCTACAGTAGCTAACGGAGTAAACTCTGTAGTTATGGGAGACACCAATACCGCAAACGCTGCTTCTGCAAAAGTAGAAGGTATACATAATATCGCTAATAATTCTGCCTATGTAGCTCCAACACCTGGTGGCGGGGGCGGCGGTTCTGTTGAGCCTACTCCTCCATCTACATTCAATGTCGAAGAACACTATGGAGAAGGAGCTCATGTAGAAGGTGCTTATAATAGTTCATACGGATTTGCTTCTCACGCTGAAGGTTTGAAAGTTAGTGCAAGAGGTCATTATTCGCACGCAGAAGGTACTAGTACTATTGCAGCTGGTGAATCTTCTCACGCAGAAGGTGGTAATACAAAAGCAAATGGGCAATGGTCACACGCAGAAGGCAACGGATCTATTTCAGAAGGAATTTGTGCTCACGCAGAGAATACTTCTAAAGCTATTGGAGATTATTCTCATTCTGAGGGTAAAGGAGATGCTTTAGAGAGTTACTCCCATGCAGAAAACTATGCTACCGCTGATGGAATTTATTCTCATGCTGAGGGTTACGGTATATCTAAGGGTGAAGCTTCTCATGCCGAAGGTAGAAGTAAATCTACTGGAAATTTTTCTCATGCGGAAGGAAATTCTGAGTCCATTGGAAGTTGTTCTCATGCTGAGGGAGATTATACAAAATCAAAAGGGGATTTCTCTCATACTGAGGGTAGCGGTACTATAGCTGAAGGACAATACTCTCATGCAGAAGGATTAGGTTCTCAATCTATTGGTAAATACTCTCATGCAGAAGGCTCTGAAACTAAATCTATTGGGAATCTTTCCCATACTGAAGGAAGAACCACTAAAGCTGAAGGGGAATTTTCCCACGCAGAAGGTATAAGTTCCTTATCGAGCGGACAAGGTTCACATGCAGAAGGTAATTCTACAGCTTCTAACACTTATGCACACTCAGAAGGTGAAAGTACAACTGCAAGTGGTAGGAACTCACACACTCAAGGTAAATGGACTAAAGCAGTCGGAGATAACTCAACTGCAGTAGGTATAAGTACAACGGCTACTGGAAATAATTCTTTCGCAAGTGGTAATGGAAGTGAAGCAGTTAAAAATGGTTCTTTTGTTCATGGATTTGGATTAAAATCTAATCAAGAAAACCAAGCAGTATTTGGTGTCTACAATGCTCCTTATAATGCTACTTTATTAGCAGTCGGAAATGGGTCACACGATAATCATAGAACTAATGCATTCGAAGTATATCAAGATGGTCGTGCCAAAGTTCAGACTGCTCCAAAGGATAACGATGATGTAGTAAGATTAAAAGAATTATTAATAGAAGAAAATACAGATATAGATATCAAGACTGGCGATGAGTTATCTGTAGAATTTATAACTCATGAAGCTACAAACCCTTATGATAGAACATATGTACAATTAACCTTAAAATATGGATCTTCAACAGTACTTTCTTTTGTAAAGGATTTATCTTCGTTATCTGATACCATTAATATAGACTCCACTAATACTACTCCATATGATTATGTGACCACAACTCCTATTCATAATGGTATAACTGATTTATATTTTCACATTAAAGCTACACTACAGTTATCTAATTCACAGGTTAATTTTAGTCAGTCAACTTTCAAATATTGGATAAATTGGTCTATAAAATCTCCATCTCCAATATGGGATTTAAAGTGGGATAGCAAATTTAGTTATTCTTCTAATTCTCAAGTATTTACTAGTGAATCATTCTCATCAACTAATCAATAGCCTTTACTTTTTACTAATGAGGTCTTCGAAGGTAATAATCTATTAGTACTCAATGACTCTCATGAATTATCATATAAAGCTTTCAGGCTCAATAAAATTTTAATTGGGAATTGAAATAAAGGATAGGTATTTTTATGAAAAAGCATATTAAAATAATAATAAATCTTTATAATATCCCTTTTGGAGGATCTAATGAATAATAAGTCTATTCAAATATTAAGAGGAACAAGAGAAAAGCTTATTGAAAAGCAGAATGATGAATCTCTTAAACTTAAAGATGGCCAACTTCTTTATAATAAAACAGATAATTATATTAGTGTTGGAACTGAAAGCAATGGATCCTTATTAAAGGATCCTATTGCAGTAAAAGAACTTCATGGAAATATCTCTTCCACCTCTACAAATACCGAATACAATTATTACATTAAGAATAATTCAGATAATAATTTAGAATTATATAGTAGTAATAGTATCATAATAAAGAAAGCTCCTACTATACTTACTGGGGTAGCTAGAAAAAAGGAGGTAGATGATGAGGCAACTTATAGGGCCAGTTTTGATAATTCTCATAATAATATTGAAAATGGAAGCGGTAATCTATCTACTCAGCAGGTAAAAAATACCTCAGAAACTACTATCTCTATTAAAATAAAGAATCCTAATGCATTTGCACAAGGGGCTCCAGAAGAAATTGATATAGGGGCAACAGGTGTAAGTACAGCAGTATTTGGTGGTGCTACAGCGGCAACTGGGAAAAGAGCATTTGCTGCAGGTACTAATACTGTAGCATTGGGTGAACATAGTGCAGCATTCGGTGATAATTCAGTAACAATTGGAGACGACAGTTTTACTGCAAATTATCAAAATACTGCAAAAGGAAAAGCGAGTACAGTATTTGGTACAGGGAATATATCTATAGGTAAGGGTTCATTTGTAGCAGGTGCATTGAGTAGTCATTCTGGTGAATATGGAATATCATTAGGATAGGGAAATAAGGGAACATTTAATAATAGCTTGTTGTTAGGTAATAACTTAACTGACTCTGCAACTGGACAAATAGTGTTTGGTGATGGTGCTGCTAAACCAAATATAAAAGCACTAATTTCAGTAGTAACTGCTAAAAAAGATGAAGTTGCTTATATTGAAAAAGAAACAGGCGATGCTTATTTATTATAGAATTTAAAAGTTGAAAAAGAAATATCTACTCCATCTAAAATAGAAAGTTTTGATAGTATTATTAAATCTAGTTTAAATGTTGGACTTAATAATACTCTTTCAGGTGATTATACTTTTACAAGTCCTCAAGGTAGTTTAGTAATTGGACAAGGAAATACAGTTACAGGTAAAAATTCATTAGTTGCAGGAAATAATAATATAACAAGATTAAATCATCGATTTGCTTTTGGTATGTCACTTGACACAGGTTCGGCAAATACCGCCCCGAGTACAACTGTGGTAGGTTTCTACAATGACCCTGTAAGTGGAGATGTATTCCAAGTAGGTGCAGGTACAAGTACTAATAGAAGAAATGCTTTTAGAGTATTGCAAGATGGTCGTGCTAAAGTATTTTCAAAAGCTAAAGAAGATGGAGATATTTTAAGGTTTGGAGATTTGGCAGTAAAACAAGTCTCTAGTTTAGATTCAGATGTTACCTCTACTACAGGAGATTATATAACTGGGGTTAAGTTTAATGGAGATACTTTAAAATTTACTAAAGGGTCTTCTACTATAACAGTTAATGATAATGGTACAGGAGATATAATAACGGGGATTAAAGGAGGCAATGGCCATACTTTAACTATAACTCGTAAAAATATACCTAATGTAAGTGTAAACCTATCTGGAACTGGAGCTTTTGTGACTGAAATAAGTTCAAATGGCCACGGAATTACCTATACTAAGGGAAATTTAAAAGATGCTGGGAGCCTTATTAGACCGGTGTGGGTTAATAATGGAGATATTACTGTTTGTTCTTTCTCAATAGCAGTAGAGGGTTTAGGAGATTCTAGTACTAAAGATATTGTATTTTATGTAGGAGCTTGATTATGGCTATAGAATTAAATCCTTATGATTTTGGAGTTAAAAGTAAAATCCCATATTTTGTGGGAGTGAATAAGTAGTTATTTTCTTCCCTTCCGGGATATAATAATCCTAATGCTGTATCTGAAATAAAGATAAATGAAAAATCAACCTATATAAACCCTTTATTAAGATCTACTTTTAGAGATAGTGGATATTTTGGAACCTTTTATACTAGAAGACTTCCTTTTTTCCCATTTAAGGGTGAAAAAATAGCCTATTCTAATTCTGATTATTTAACCTTAAGTAATTCTGATTACTTAAGGTTAAAGGATTGCCTTATATCTCCAACTACTTCTAATAGTTCTAGCGATAGTTACCATTTTAATCCAAGATTTTAGAGCATATCTTCTCCTTTAAGTAGTTTAATGAGTTTTTATATAAAAGAAAATCCTGGAAATTCTTCAACTTCTACTTGTAAAGGTATGGCTCCTTTTATAGCCAATGTTACTCCACCTGATTCTGATTATTAGATAACCCCAATTAATATATTGATAGCTGGCTTTGGGATTAGATTTTATTTTTTCTATGAAAACTCTAAGATGAATGCTAAATTAGATTTTTATTCTCCCGGAAGCTCTAATTTATCTACAGTCAGTTTAATTAAATTAAAGTTTGATTTAAGTCCTAAATTATTTGGTGAAATAAGTAAAAGAAAATGTGCTTTAGGATATACTAGGATAGACTATGGAGGTACAGATCTTAGTGGGACTTGGATATTTTTATAGGTAGAACTTTTAGATAAAGATACAGATAATCAAACTGCTCACTCTTTTGTTGGAGTATTTATTCCGGATAAGGCATCTGATCCAGATAAAGGGCTTAGTGATGATGATATTAGAGTGGTTACAGAAAATTCTTCTAATGTATCTTGTACTATTACTGGGAAATATACTGATTGGAAAGAAGTAGGTGAGTATCTTAAATGGATGAGAGGAGAATATAGAGGATATCCTATAAGTTCTATAGAGTCCCAACATTTTCCAAATGATAGAAGTGCTACAGTATATGATAATCCTATGGTTATTTGGTATAAACCCCAAAGTTAGTAGACTCTAACTAAATAATATTATATAATAATAGCTGAAGAAAATAAATCTTCAGCTATTTTTAATAGGAGTTTAATTATGAATATATTTCTTCCTTACCCTAATAATATCCCTTTGTCAGTTAGGAGTTTAGATGATAAAAGGCTTAATAAACAAATATTAGAAACATTTCAAATCCTTCAAGTATCAAAAGGATTATCTGAAGGATATAAAAATCATCCTATTATTAAACACTATATTAAATTTCCAAAATTTCTAAATTCTTACGGTTATTTATGCTGTGAAGAATATAAATATAGATTTAATAAAGCTCATAAGTTATTTAATGAATTTAATTTATATTCTACTCCCTGGTACATTCCATTTTACGCAGCAGGATCTATTAATACTCCAGAATGTATTAGAACTACTGATAATGTAGGAGAATTATATAAACAAAAATTAATAGATAAGTGGGAATCTGATAAATTTAAAGGGAGACCCTCTAAATGGACTAATAGAGATATTCCGAATTTCTATTCAGAATTCTGTATAAGTAAATGAATATTTAAAGGAGCAATATTTTATGAATTATCCGAGTGCAATAGACCAATTCTTTTCTGAAGATAAAAAAGGGGAATGTGGAAACGATGAATTCGAACTTGGCAACCTCCACAGAAAAATTATTAAATGTAAATTCTGTGTAAATGGAGAATGTCATTATACCGGAGAATGCAAACGTAGAGATAATCCAGGTTATTTTGATGGATGGGATTGGGCATGAATATAAAAGAATTAGAAAAACTAGTAGAGACTTCATTTGAACTTAAATCTGGACCTTTATATATTATAGGATTAAATGATAGTAAATATTATGTGGAGTCTCTTTTAGTACATGCAAAATATTTGAGTGAGCATCTTAAAAGAGAAGGAATAAACGCTATAATTGTTCCAGCCTCAGATATAGATAAAATATATAAGTTGGAGAAATCATATGATAAATAAATTAACTTTTTGTAAAATAGTAACCCAAATAAGAGCATTAGCTAAATTTAATGATGAGTTAGTTGGAGTTCTAAATATTGAAGAAGATAAGTTAGATGATATAATAAATATGTTATCTCAAGCTCTTGAAGAAGATACTTGTGCTGCTTGGGATGATGAGTTATTTGAAGATTTATATAATTCAAAAGTAACTCCGGAAGAACTTTATAAAAGAGTAATAGATTATCTTATATGTAATCAAGTATCTACTCGCAGAACCCCTTTCACTTTAGAAGATTGTATAGATAACATATTTAGTCATAACTCAGTTGTTTCTATAAATGAAGAAAGGCAAGACAATAAGGATGAGCCCTCTTATCTTTATCAGATATTTAGAGGAATGGCTCATGAAATTCCTAAAAAATTATTATCAAGAAAATTTATTTCTATTCACAGTGTTGTAAGTGATAATGCTTATGATGACAGAATATTTGTAGAAGTAAGTAAAGAAGAGGTTTAATAAATATTTATGGCTAGTGCAAGAATCTTAAATAAAGTAAATAAAATCAATGAAGCTCTTAATATAACACTAGCTGATTGGCAGATAGATTTAATTTTTTACCCTAAAAAGACTCCTGTTATTTCTAATAGTCGAATTCAAGGAAAAGATTTAGCTCTGAAAATTAAAAGAATGCTAGACACTAAAGCTAAATATATTTGGAAATTAGGGGATCCATTTACAAAAAAGCAACTTGAGGATTTAAAATTAATTTCTTATATTCCTTTATGGACAGAAAAAGATAGCCTTAGAGGAAGACATGCCTTATTAAATTGGAGAAAGATTTATAGATCTCTTCAGGATAATGGACTTAAATTAGCAGAAGTAAAGTGGTTTAAAAAAGATGGAACCCCTTTAGTAGAAAGAGATTCTTAAATATACTATAATATAGATATAAAATTTAAGAGGTATCTATTATGGAAGATCGATCGCGACCGCAATTAGGCGGTGCAAAAAGAGCTTATTTTAGAGCTGCAGAGAGTGTGGCTAGTTTGAGCAATCATAGATGTAAAATGGGATGTGTAGTAGTTAAAGGACATAGAATTATAAGTTCTGGCCATAATAGTGCAACTGCTACTCATGCATTTCAGACTAAAATAGATCAAAATTATTTTAAATGTAAGTGTGCAGGATATTTACATGCAGAAACGGATGCATTACTTCCACTTATAAATAGTAAAATAGATTTGTCTCAAACCACAATTTATGTTTATAGAAATATGAAAGATGGAGTACCCGGAATGGCTAGACCTTGCCCCAGATGTATGGGGTTAATAAAGAGTCTAGGAATAAAAAGAATAAATTATTCTACTCAAGATGGATTTGCGGAGGAAATTATAAAATGACACTAAAGCAATTATTAGAAACTGTACTTCTATCTCAATATGTGACTATCAAGAATGTAGCCACTGACAGGTTAATTGTGCATAATCTTAAATATGGAGAAATCCCTTATACTACTATTGCAGAATTTTTAGAATGTCCTGTAATGACTGTAGAATCTCAAATTGTAGACACTAAATTTTTAAAGAATATCCCTTTACTTTATATAGAGGTAGATTATGATATCTTGGAAAGTATTTAATGAAGATATAAATAAAAGAAAAATAATAGAGTATGATATATTTACTCATTATAATTTTCTTAAGGGACTTTCTAAAGTCTTTAAAGATATAGATAAGATGAGTAAAGAAGATAAGCCTCAAAAAGAGATAGATAAAGAATTTAATGAGAGAGTTAGAAGAGAATGTCTCTATTATTTCTGGGGTAAATGTGAATGGGAAATAATTCTCACGGATTGGCCCCCTCATATTACTATAAAAGAAATAGAAAGATTAAATAAGGAGATTGAGGATCATATTAAAAATTGGGGGACTCCAGCTAGGTCAGTTACTCCAGATTTAGAAGTATCTAGAAAAATAGATGTATATGATCAAC
>ERZ1034915.1628-NODE-1628-length-11889-cov-12.370120_pt1 | contig 11889 bp, 10 predicted proteins | sample MGYA00520592_ERZ1034915 | MGnify/ENA primary metagenome ERZ1034915 (study PRJEB33766, sample SAMN09781787) | gut metagenome | biome: gut microbiome | host: Homo sapiens | place: Madagascar | study: EMG produced TPA metagenomics assembly of the PRJNA485056 data... | reverse complement strand
TTCCTACATACTCATATACGAAATTTATTAAACGAATTTTAAAAAAGTTAAAAAAAACAGGCAAAATTTTCTTATTTTCATGTAAATACATACAAAAAAAACGTTGATAGATGATGAAAAAATTCTCGCAATCTTTTCATTTTTAAATGTTTTCTCACCGCAAGCAAAAGTCAACCAAGCGATGAAAGCGCATCCATTTAATGAAAATAATTATATACAACAAAAATAATTCATGTTAAACTATGAGTGTTGATTAACCAACTAATCAACATCCATTTTCTAGAGCTGGTACCATTTCACAAACACACTCAAATCCAGCTCTAATTTTTTTACCCATATAAACCAAAAGACTCCAGATCACTATTCTGAAGTCTTTTTTATACAATTAATCTTTAAGAATTCCAGTTTAAATCTTCCCCATTTGTTTCAATGACATGTTTATACCAATAGAAACTGTCTTTCTTTAATCTTTTTCCTGTTCCTTGTCCTAAATCATCTAAGTCCACATAGATGTATCCATATCGTTTGCTCATTTCTGCACTTGACGAAGAAACAATATCAATTGGTCCCCAGCTTAAATAAGCTAAAATATCAACACCATCTTTTACACATTCTTTTAACTGCTCAATATGTTGTTGTAAATATTCAATACGGTATGGATCATGAATTGAACCGTCGCCCTCAACCGTATCTAAAGCTCCCAATCCATTTTCTGCAATCATCAAAGGAATTTCATAACGATCCCACAATTGACTCAAACAATTATAGAAACCTAATGGATCAGCTCTCCATTCCCAAGGCGTTGGTTTAAGATAAGGATTCTTTTCTGCTTTAAATGGTGTACCATCATCTGTTTCATGGTTAAATACGTATGAAGAATAGTATGAGATTGCTAAAAATTGCATCTTATTATTTTTTAATAGTTCTTCATCTCCTTCTTCAAATTTTAAATCAATATTCTTCTCTTTAAAATAACGTAAAGCATAGATTGGATATTCTCCGCGAAGTTGTACATCTGAAAAGAAATATTGTTGCATTCTATTTTTCTTCAAAGTACCTACGATATCTTCTGGATTACAACTTTTAGGATATAAAGTACCATCTGCAAGCATTGTTCCCATCATAGCTTCTGGATCTATTTCTTTAGCTAATTCTACTACTTTAGCACCAGCCACAAATTGATTATGAACTGCTTGATACATCAACTCTTCCATATTTTCAGCTTCATCATCATACAATCCCAATGATCCAAATTGTACTGTTGGAAGTAGGTTTACCTGATTACAAACAATCCAATATTTTACTTTGCCCTTATACCGTTCTAAAAGTACTTTGGCATATCGCACAAAGAAATCAATCATTTTCTTATTTCCAAAGCCCCCATATTCTGTAATCAAATGCAATGGAATATCATAGTGTGACATAGTCATAATTGGTTCCATACCATTTTTAATGATTTCATCAATCAAATGATCATAGAATTCAAGCCCTTTTTCATTTGGCTCTAATTCATCTCCATTTGGAAAGATTCTTGACCAAGAAATACTCGTACGAAACGCCTTAAATCCCATCTCTTTCATTAATGCTAAATCACTTTTATAAGTATGATAAAAATCTATTCCATAACGCTTTGGATAATAAGATTCCTTATCTTCGATTCTTCTATAAATACCGGCTAAAGTATCTCCACCTTCTTTTTCAATATTCGCTCTATCTAAATTTTTATCATATGCATGAATATCTGAAGATGATAATCCTCTGCCATCTACATCATAAGCTCCTTCGATTTGGCAAGCTGCAACTGCACCTCCCCACAAAAAACCATTTTGAAATCCTGTCGGTACTTGTTTCATATTATTTTTCCTCCTCATACTAAATTAGGCACATGCATGAAACATGTGCCTATGTTTTATTAAGATTCTAAATCTGTTCCTTGAGATTGAATCACTTTTTGATACCAATAGAATGAATCTTTACGGATTCGGGCACATTCTTTTGGATCATCATCCGTTCTATCTACATAAATAAATCCATAACGTTTCTTCACGCCATTACTTGTTGATAATAAATCAACAGCTGACCATGGACAATAAGCCAAGACTTCAACTCCATAATCCATTGCCTTTTTCATCGCTTTAATATGAGCTCTTAAATAATCAATACGATATTCATCATGAATCTTTCCATCTTCAGTCAATTCATCATAAGCTCCCAATCCATTTTCTGTAATCATCAATGGCTTTTCATAACGACAATAAATATCTCGGAAAATATATTCCAATCCTGTTGGATCAATTGCCCAATCCCAATCTGTAGTATCTAGATTTGGATTTTTGCACATTTCAAAGAATCCTGGCTGTGTTTCATATCCTGACATTTCACCTTTTTTACCAGAACGATTTACTCCCGCAAAACAAATTTCCTTACCATCTTCAGGGCATGCTTTTGCACATTCACTCGCATAATAGTTTAACGCTAAGAAATCTGAATATCCTTCTTTAATTAATTCCATATCTCCAGGTTCAATCTTAGGTGCCATCCCCGTTTTCTCCAAGTAAATCATAGCTGATTTCGTGTAATGACCTTTAAAATAAATATCTAAATAATATTGATTGTGTAGATCATTCGCATTTTGAGCCGCCATTACATCCTCTGGTTTTGATGTCAATGGATAGACTGGTGCATAGCCAATAGCTGCACCTGCTAATCCATTTGGCACTAATTCATGTACTAGTTTACATGCGATCGCATGAGCTAAGTTCATATGATGATTAATTTGATAACGAATTTGATTGTTACCTTTATATTTTTCTGGAATATAACACTTTTGTTCGATAAATTGAACAATGATACTTTGTTCATTGATTGTTGTCCAATATTTTACTTTGTCCTTAAACTCATTAATGATATATCGAGCGTAATATTCAAAATCTTTTACGACTTCTCGACTGATCCACCCATCATACTTATCTACTAATGCCATTGGTAAGTCATAATGATATAAAGTTACAATTGGTTCAATATCATTTGCCTTTAGTTCATCAATCAAATCACGATAATATTGAATTCCTTCTTCATTTACTGGTCCTGTTCCATCTGGGAATACTCTAGACCACGCAATAGAGAAGCGGTAGGCTTTAAACCCCATTTCCTTCATTAAAGCCACATCTTCTTTATAGTGATGATATTCATCACTGGCAATTTCTGCTGTCGCAAAGCCAAATTTTTCATAACTGTCTTTATTGATAACATCTTGTTGACTTAATTTTTTACCATAACTTGTTGCCGCACCTTCTACCTGATAAGCACTAGTACTTGCTCCCCATAAAAAATCTTTAGGAAATTTATTATCCATGTAAATTGCCTCCTACATATTACTTTTTATTATTTTTAAAATATCAATCATTTCTGTACTCATATTGATTTCAGACATAATTGTCATCAAAGTATCTTGAGCATGGGCAAACAGCATCGAATACTCATATTTTTCACCGCTCATTTCATTTTGTACCGTCTCTGTTTGAGCTTTGTGAGCTAAAGTAATACATTCATTAGCTAGTTTCATTTTTTCTTCCGATAAATCAAAGTCAAATTGTTTGGCAGCTTTTAAAGCTTCCGTTGCATGGTTTCTTGCATCCCCAGCATGCAAAATAATCTGCATTGCCACTTGTACTAATTCTTTTTGTTCATCCATACTCATTACTACCTCTCTATTATTTTCTTAATTATTCATTTTCTGCTGCTTCTTCAGCTAATTTTGTACGTTCATAAGCTTTGAAGAATGGGAACCATACTGCTAAGTAAATCACAAATAATACAGCCCACCATAATAAAGCTCTCATATCTTCTGTAATCATAACACTACAGATTGGTGCAGGAATTTGTCCTACCTGAATCATTTTTGAAGGAATATTTAATAAACCTGTACTCATTAAGATCCATACATATACCGGTCCAATGATTGAATTCAACCAAGCAGGAATCATTAACACTGGATTCATTACCACTTTTCCGCCATACATAATTGGTTCATTAATGTTGAAAATTGAAGGGATGATGAATACACGTCCTAATGTTTTTAATTGTTTCGATTTAGAGAAACACATCAATGCATTTAAACCTAAAGTAGCACACATACCACCCATTGTGATAAATGCCATTGTGAATACAGATTCACTCGTAACAATATTTGTTGCGACTCCACCTGCTGCAACAGCATCAATATTTGCTTGAATACCAGCCATAAAAATAGGTGTTGTAACAGCTCCAAATGTCCAACTTGAAATTCCTAAAGTATAGAAGAATGCCGGTATTAAGCAAATCAAGATAAATCCTGGTAATGTTTGTCCAATATTAGCCAATGGCATAAAGGCTGCAATTACCAATGAATATACATCTAATTTCAAGACATTTACTAAAACCATTGCGATACCTAAAGTGATAAGATTTGGAACGATTGTGTTGATCCAAGCTGTAACGAAATCTGGACAACTACTATCTTGTAAAAAATGAAGTTTTCCCCATAAATGGAAAATTGTTCCTACATATAAACCTACAATCAATCCTACCGCAATACCTGCAGCTCCAAGATTTCCCATTAAACTAGAAATACTATCCGCATTATCACCTAATGGCATTGCAACCATCAACAATGTACCTACAGAACATAAACCAGCATTGATTACATAGTCTGGATGGCCTAATTTTTCCATCAATTGGTTTCCCATCATAAATGCAACAATAACTGTAATAATACCAAAGCTATAAGTTAAAATAGGTCCTAAATCTGGTAATACAGGTACAAATGATTTAATAACATTATAGAAATAAATGACTGATCCCGTTAAAATAAACGGAATGATTTTTTGCATTGTTGAAGAAAATGCTGCAATAAATGGTCTACTAAATAGTTTATTGGCTTTTGGTACAAATGAATCTTCTAGCCAACTCATAAATTTGTTCATATTTTTATTCTCCTAATCATCTTTACTAATTTATTCTCTTTGTTATACAATATTCAAAGAGAAGTCTTTCACATGTAGATTTCTTTTTAGCTAAGATTGCCGTCTTAGCTTTTTTATTCGCCTTTTGCGATTTTTTGTGCAAATTCAATCAATCCATTTGAATCTAAAGAACCATAGATTTTTTCTGAAATTACACCAACACGCACACCATAAGGCTTACCGATTTCTTGGAATTTTTCCAAGTCCTTTGCATAATGAGGTCCAAGTAACATAACATCAATACTACTCATGAAGTCTGCAGCTTCCGCATAGCTTCTAGCTTCAATTGTCATTGGAAGTTTTTGTTTCTTAATCAGTTTTCTAGCTCCACTAGCTAAAAATCCACTAGACATCCCAGCACCACAACAAAGTAACACTCTTAAGTTTTCCATATATTTTCTCCTTTCGTTGTTTACTTTTGACACCTACATTATCCATAATCCTAAAAGCTTCATCAACCTTACTTTTGCACCCTAACGTGCACCGATATCAAATACAAATTTGCACTTAAAAGTGCATTTCATGTAATTCATTATTTGCACTTTTAAGTGCAAATATGCAAATCGACAAAATTTTTTACAGTCGCTATAATAATCTATGTATATATGTTCACAAAAGAGAGGTATTGTCATGAAAAAGAAAGAACAAGAACTTCTAAATTACTTATCAGAGTTTAATAAACCTATTCGAAGTGCAGAAATTGCAAATGCACTAGATATTTCTGTACGCTCTGTTAAAAACTATGTTCACAATATAAACTCGCTATATGGTAAGAATATTATTCTTTCATCTAGAAATGGATATGAATTAAATCTCCAAAACAATTATTCTTTAGTTCTAACCAATAGTAGTGAGCAGATTCCTCAAACCCTTGAAGAACGTTCTTTTTTTATCATTAAGCAACTTGTTTTAAATCATAGTGTGCAAATTGAAATCTTTGATTTATGCGATAGCCTTTGCGTAAGCTATTCAACCATTAAATCCATCATATCTAAAATGAATAAAACATATTCTTCTTATAATCTTGAATTTTATTGTGAACATGATTGTGTTCGTATCAAAGGCGATGAAATCAATAAAAGAAAACTATTGTCATATATTATTAATGAAGAATCCAAATCGAGCATTATGAATGTGAATGTTTTAAAAAATAATTTTGCATCAATAGATGTCGAAAAACTTCAAAACATTATTTTTACTACATTCAAAAAATATAATTACTATTTAAATGACTTTTCCTCAATGAACCTTTTATTACATCTATTGATTATTGTAGACAGAGAATTAAATGGAAATGAATTAAATGACGGACAAAACGAAGTGAGCATTGATAATCAAGATGAATTAAACTTCTTAAATGAATTTATAGCACAATTAGAAACAACATTTGAAATTTCCATCAACAAATATGAGCGTTTTGAAATATATATGCTTTTCAAAACAAACGCTAATTTTTCTATCGAAGATTCTTCTAAAAAACTAAAAGAATTAGTTGGTGATAATATCATCGAATTAATCGATAAATACGTTGAAGATATCAACAATATTTATATGGTAGATCTTTCTAGTAAGGCATTTAAAACACCTTTTACACTGCATTTAAAAAACTTATTATTAAGAGCACAATCCGGAAAATATACATCAAATCCAATGGCGGAAACCATCAAGAACAATAGTCCATTAATTTTTGATATCGCAATCTATATTTCTTTAGATTTAGCAGAACGTTTTAATATTAAAATAAACGAAGATGAAACCGCATTTTTAGCTATGCACATCGGTTCTGAAATCGAAAGACAGGCCGATAATAAAGATAAAATTCCAGTCGCAATCTTATGTCCAAACTATCATAATATGGCTGATCAAATAATGAATAGTTTGATGCTTAACTTTGGAAATCAATTGAATATGGTTGGTTCTATCCATAACGAAAATGATTTTTACACTTTAAATAATCCAGTTTCTATATTATTCACTACAATTCCAGTAACTACTAAAATCATTAACACAAATACAAATGAACCATTAGATGTTGTTTTAATTTCCCCTTTAAATTTAAAAAGCCAATTCTCTATCATTCAAAATGCGATTTTACAAGCCCAAGAAAAATATAGAGATAGAAAATTAAAAGTTAAGTTTAATGACTTTTTTGAGCAAAGTTTATTTATAGTAGATTCAAAGCTTAAAAACAAAAAACAAGTTCTAACTAAACTATGCGATTGTTTACTAGTACAAAATTATGTAGATACAAATTTTGAAGAAAGTGTCTATAAAAGAGAGAATGCAGCAGGAACCGCTTTTGGAAATGTGGCCATCCCTCATTCCATTGAAATGAATGCCATTAAAACAAGTATTGCAGTAGCCATTTCAAAGGAAGGGATTCAATGGAATTCTAACATTGTCCACATTGTATTGTTACTAGCCATAAACAAAGCTGATAGAAGATCCTTCCGAGCTTTATATGAATCTCTGATTTCTTTATTCAGCGAAGATAAGGTGATTCAAGAAATAAGAAACTGCACTTCTTTTGATGAATTTAAATCGATTATATACACTGCATTAGGAGAAAAAGAAAATGAATATGAAGCCTAAGTTAATTTTTATAGATATTGATGGAACTCTGTTTGATCATGCTAAAGATGCTATTCCTGAAAGTGCTAAAAATGCAATTTTAAGTGCAAAATCAAAAGGACATAAAATATTTTTAAGCACTGGAAGACCTTATGCTGATATTGATCAAGAAATACTCAACTTCCCTTTAGACGGTATGATTGTTTCTTGTGGAGCTGTGGTTTATGTAGACAACAAACCTATTTATTGTAAAACCTATCCACAAAAGGAATTAATCAGTTTAATTCAATTTATGTTAGATAACAACATAGGATTTTCGCTAGACGGGATTCGCAAAAATTATCTGACTGAAGAAGCATTTAATTGTTTATCAAGTCTCATGTTCAAAAATAACGAAGATTCTGAATTAAGCCGTGCAATGATGGCTAAAAATAATTGTTTTCCATTTGAAGACATGAAAGAAGAAGATTTAAAAGAAGTGGTTAAAATCTCCATCTTCACAAAAAACAAAGAATCTTGTGAAAAATTATTTCAAAGAATCCCAGAATCTCTTGTTGGATTTATGTATAAAAACAACCATTTAGATTTATACAATGGTGAAATATCCATAAAAGGTATCACAAAAGCTACTGGTCTAAAACAAATCACAAGCTATTTAAACATACCCATTGAAGATACAATTGCGATTGGAGATAGTCTAAATGATCTAGACATCTTACAAGAAGCAGGTCTTAGCATATGCATGGGAAACGGAGCTGATGAATGTAAAAAAATTGCAGACTTCACCACAAAACACATATCAGATGATGGATTAGCTTATGCACTTAAACATTTTAATTTAGCTGATTAAACACAAATCCATAAACCAAAAGACTCCAGATTACTATTCTGAAGTCTTTTTTACTCTATTGTTTTTCCACTTGTTTGATAAGACACATACTCCAAGATTTCTTTTATGCACTCATCCAAATTCTTTTCCACATCTTTACTCCAAAAATGCAACGGAATCCATCCCATATTATTTAGAAGGACATCATTTCGTTTGTCCCTAGAAATATTTTCTTCTATCTTCTCAATCCAGAACTTTTTATTATTTTTTAAAGTCTCGTTTCTTTTTTCAAAATTTTTACCATGCCAGAATTCACCATCAACAAAAATGGCTATGTAATATTTCGTTAAAACAATGTCTGGTGACCCAGGAAGCTTCTTATAGTTTAATCTATATCTAAAGCCTTTATGCCATAAAGCCTTTGCTAACTTTGTTTCTACATCATTCCTCTTCAACTTTACTTTTGACATCCGCTGAGATACCTCAGGCGTTGTCGTTAACTTTTGATGTTTCATAAACATTGACCTTCCTATGTACTATGATAAATTAATCGATTTCGATTTTTAATTGAGACAACACATATGTATTATTCAACCAAAAACTTTGTTTTGTCATCCATTCTCCATTTGGCAATTGGTTTGCATCTCGTTTAAGATTTCCTTTTTCAAAACCATTATTTAATTTACAAGCAGCTTTTGGTGCATGTGGTCGAATATGGATGATTCTATTATCCTTCTTGCTAGGTAAATCATTTGAAACAACATCACCTTTAACAGTAAAATTGATACCATCTTTGATTTTCTTTTGTATAGCTTCCCAACCAACTTTTGCTTCACCATACAAATCACCTAACGGCATATTCCATAATTGAGCACCTTTTAAAACATAATGAGCACCGTCCGATCTATATACTACAAACAAAAACCTAGTTTCTTCAAAATATTCACAAAAATCAGAATACTCAAAATCTTCTATAGCCAATTTTTTAAAATCAATAACTGGTAATGACATAGATTCACGTATCTTACCATTTTTTTCTATACGAATAGCTTTAACTACAATATTTGCTTTCACAAATTCATCCGCCTGGCTGCTCTTTATTCCTAACATTCTATATGCTAAGTCGATCCATTGAGCTTTATTGTTATTATATGGTCTACTATACATACGACATAACTGTTCATCCGTCTTTCCCGAATTTCTGTTGATCATGTTTAAAACTTGGTTTTCGAAAGAATCCACTGTTGTTAATTGATTGTTTTTAATTATTGATTCACAAGGGACCCTATCCTTCAACACATATTCATGGAGTATGTAATCCATATACTGTCTCTTAAAGCAAAAATTTCTTTTTCTTGCCGGTGTATGATCCCCATAATATTGAGGAACTGTGCTTTTTTCAGCATTTGCACCTTTTGTACTTGCACCCAAATATAAAGTGTCACTTTCACTTATTTCATGTGCTTTACCGTTTTTAATCTTTTCTATAATATTCAAATAATCCTGTATTATAATACTTAAATCATCTTGTGGAGGAGTAAACAAATTAACATATTTTATCTCATAATCCATTCTATTTTTCGACTTATCTCTCAAATAATGCACCAATAAAATCAGTTTGATTTTTGCCCATACATGACTTTTATAAAAATCATCTTCTACAGGTTCTTTATAAGAAATGTTTGTAATAGAAAGTCTCTCCCCTGCTGAATAATCACCATTCTTCTTTTGATCTATACAAGTTTGTTTCAGTTCAACACCAGTCTTTGAAAAATCCGCATCCTGCACTCCATTTGGCATATATCCAAAATAATATCTTTCAAGATAATTGCCTAATTGTCCTTTTGCATTCTCTCCAGGCGTTTTATATTCAACTGTATCTTCCTTTATTTTAAAAGATTGCGATTCCATTGGATTTGTATAGAACTTTTTTAAAGAATGATTATACTCATCCCTAATTTCATTGAATGTCATTCCCTCTAATCTTTTTGCATATTCAAAAATACTATCTATACTTCTGTCATCATAATCAAACAAATTACATTTATTCACTTTTTGTTTCATCATTAATAATCACACCTACACTTTTTATTTCAGAATCAAGCTTACTGACTATTTTTTCTCTATATTTAATTTGACTTTTAGTTTTTTTTATATCTGCATCGCCTTTATTTAAATCTTTTTTCAATTTATATATATCATGAATAACCTTATTATATTCTTTTACCTTATCAACTAAATTACGATAAACCAGAATCTGATTAGCTCTTTTTTCTTCACTTACAGATAAATTGATATCCAAGGGAACAATAATTACAGGCTTATTAATGTTATGATTATCAACATTTTCCTTAAATTTATCCACAGCCTTTTTATATGTAACCGTTCCATCACTTATTACATCACTTAAACTTTCATTAGCACAAATGTAAATGTACAAATCTATTTTTGCGCGTTTATTTATAGCGGTAACCAATCTAAACATATCCTTATATATCATCGCCCAATTTCCAAGCTGAATTTCCCCAATTACATTAAATGTATAATCTGGAACAATTAAATCTCGTTTATATTTATAATCATCATTATCAAATTTTGACATGTATGAATTCCAATCATCTAATTTATTGTTACTGATTATAAGCTGTTTAAAAATTTCTTCTCCTTTAACGCGAGCTTCTAAACCATAACAATAGTTCCATAAATTATAATAATTGGATTCTTTATCTATTATAGAAAAATCAAAATCACTTTTAACATTTTGTGATAAGAATGTCCCATAATATACTGATGTCTCAAATTCTATATTATCTATATCGTCTACATTTTTTATTACTATTGCAGAGTTATCACACCATCCGTTTATACCAACAACTTCTGGGTGTATTTTATTTCCTATTATTATGATTTTATATCCTTTTTTATAAAAATCATTTACTATTTTATGAATTTTTTTCACATAAGGACATGTTGTATCTACTATTTTTACACTTTTGTTTTCAGCTTCGTTGTATACAATTTCTCCAACTCCGTGTGATCTTATAATAACTCTTTCTTTAGATGGTATATTTTCTATTTCTTCTACTACTTTAAGTCCTTTTTCTTCATATTTGCTTACGGCTTGTTTATTGTGTATTAATGGACCAAGTGAGTAAACTTCTGTGCTTTTATCATCAAGTTCATCACTTGCCATTTGCATAGCTCTTTTTACACCGAAACAAAATCCAGCATTTTTAGCAATTTTAATTTCCATATAAGTCCTCCTCTTATATTTTATATATTTTTTTGATTAAATTCATTATATCAAAAAAGCCTCCATCATCAATGATGAAGACTTATTTTCTAGATTTCGCCTTTTTCAAGCTTATAGTAATTTTGTTTTATGATATCCATAACCTCGCCTGATATACGTTCGTGATCTTCACTAGTTAATTTTTGTTTATAGTATTCTTCAAGTGATATAGGTTTACCAAAGTATATTTTAGC
>ERZ1034915.1624-NODE-1624-length-11900-cov-12.768679_pt1 | contig 11900 bp, 6 predicted proteins | sample MGYA00520592_ERZ1034915 | MGnify/ENA primary metagenome ERZ1034915 (study PRJEB33766, sample SAMN09781787) | gut metagenome | biome: gut microbiome | host: Homo sapiens | place: Madagascar | study: EMG produced TPA metagenomics assembly of the PRJNA485056 data... | reverse complement strand
AATTTATTATTTAACTCTATATAACATATTTGGTGAAAAACTGTTAAACATGGATGACATGGCTAGAGTTAAAGAGCGTACGGGTATTAATAAAACTAAGATATGGAATGCTCTATATAATTTTCAGCATGATGCAGTAGTTGGAGCTATAAAAAAGCTTGAACTATATAATGGATGTATTATTGCGGATTCTGTTGGTTTAGGTAAGACTTTTGAAGCCTTAGCAATCATTAAATATTATGAATTAAGAAATGATCGTGTATTGGTTCTTTGTCCAAAGAAATTACGTAGTAACTGGACTGGCTATAGAGAGAATAGTACGACAAATTTCTTAGCAGAGGATCGCTTTAACTATGATGTATTGAATCATACGGATTTATCTCGTGATAAAGGCAAATCAGGTGATATTAATCTAGAAACAATCAACTGGGGTAACTATGATTTGGTTGTGATTGATGAATCGCATAATTTTAGAAATAATACGGCATTAAAAGGCAAAGAAACTCGTTATCAGAAATTGATGAATCGTATTATTAAAAGTGGTGTTAAGACAAAAGTGTTAATGTTATCGGCTACACCGGTAAATAATAGATTGGCAGATTTAAAGAACCAGATCATGTTTATTACAGAAGATAAGGATGATGCGTTTAAAGAATCGACGGGTATTAATAGTATTGTAACAACGCTACGTGTTGCGCAAGCTAAGTTTAAGGAATGGTCAAAGCTTCCGGAAGAAAAACAAACAACGGCCAATCTTCTTCCAATGTTAGATTATAATTTCTTTAATTTGTTGAATACAGTAACGATTGCTCGTAGTAGAAAACAGATTCAGACTTATTATGATACAAAAGATATTGGTGAATTTCCGACTCGTTTAAAACCTATTTCGGTTAAGTCGGATATTGATATCAATAATAAATTTCCTGCATTAAGTGTAGTTAATGGAATGATTGCTAAGCTGCATTTATCAATTTATTCTCCAATGCTTTATGTACTTCCTAGTAAACTGGCTTATTATGAAGAATTATATGACCAGGAAGTAAAGGGTGGTGTCAGCAAGTTTAAACAGGTGGATCGTGAAAAGAATATTGTTAACTTGATGCGAGTGAATATTTTTAAACGATTGGAGAGTTCTATTAATTCATTTACTTTGACTTTAGAAAGAATTCTAAAGCAAATTGAAATTATGATGGATATCCTTGATAAAGGTCAAAGTTATGATTTAGATAATGATACATTTTCAGATGTAGAGGATGATGATTTTGATTATGAAGTTGGTGGAAAAATTAAAATTAAGGTAAAAGATTTAGATGCCTTAAGACTAAGAGAAGACCTTGCAGAAGATCGTAAGATATTAGAAGAATTACTATATCAATCGATTGATGTAACTCCGGATAAAGACAGTAAGTTATTGGATTTAAAGAATCACATTTCTAAAAAGATTAAGAATCCAATTAATATCAGTAATAAGAAGATTATTATTTTTACTTCTTTCTCAGATACAGCTGAATATTTATATGCCAATATTCATGATTGGCTATTAAAAGAGCATGGATTATATTGTGGATTGGTTACAGGTGGTAGTGGTGTTCGAACAAATTTAAAGACCGTTTCAAATCAATTTGAAGAGATCTTAACGCACTTTTCACCAAGATCCAACCATTTGGATGTAAACAAAGAACAAATCGATATATTGATTGCAACAGATTGTATTTCAGAAGGACAAAACTTACAGGATTGTGATTATTTGATTAACTATGATATTCACTGGAATCCAGTAAGAATTGTTCAAAGATTTGGTCGTATTGATCGTATTGGATCTATCAATAAAGTGATTCAGTTAGTGAATTTTTGGCCAAATATGGAATTGGATGAATATATTAATCTAGAACATAGAGTTAAAAATCGAATGGTTATGTTGGATTTATCAGCTACTGGTGATGATGACTTATTGTCAGCAGAAAGTAAGAACCTGGAATATCGTAAGAATCAGTTAAAACAACTTCAAAATGAAGTATTAGATGTTGAAGATTTACAGGGTGGTATTTCTATTACAGACTTAACTTTAGATGATTATATTATGTCTTTGGATCGTTTTATGAAAGAAAATCCAAATGTATTAGAGAAGTATCCTACTGGAGTTTATGCAGTAACAGATATTCCGGATAAAAATAAAGATGAGTGTGTTGAGGGTGTTATTTATTGTTTAAAACAAAAGAAACATACGGATAGCCAGGAATTAGCTACTTCTTTATATCCTTATTATTTAGTGTATGTAAATTCAGATGGTTCGATTCATGTAAAAAATACGAATCCAAAGAAGATATTGGATTTATACAAAGTGTTATGTCAGACAAAGAGTGAGCCTATAGAAAGTCTTGTTAAAAAGTTTAATAAGAAAACAAAGAATGGTTCAGACATGTCTGAATATACGGATTTATTAGAAAAAGCTGTTTATGACATTAAGGGTATTGTAGAGCAAAAAGGAATTCAGTCTTTATTCCAGCTAGGGCAGGCAACCTTATTGGATAATACAGTTAGTGGATTGAATGATTTTGAATTAGTATCATTCTTGGTGGTGGAATCATGAGTGTATTAGAAGCATTACATATACCAGCTCTTACAAAACAAAGAGTGCCGGTAAAAACATTGGTTGAACAACTACAACCAACACCAGAAAATAAAAGATTGATAGAAAGTCATGTGGCTTCGATTTATCTTGTTAGCTTGTTAAATGAACAAACGATTCATTATAGAGCTTATAGAGATGATGATTATAGTTATCAAGCTATTTATGTGTTGCAAATTACATTAAAGAAGAATGATCAATTAACGGATTTAACAAGTCAACTGCATGCTGCATTTCCAGAACCAACAATATTATTGATGGAACATATGGATAAAGAATGGATTAGTGTAGCTCCAAAAAGAATTAGTAAAATTGATCAAACAAAAACGGTATTGGAGGATAATGTTGTTCAAGAGATAAGTATGGATTCAATGAATTATTTGAATCTAAGTCAAATAACAGCAACAAATTTAAAAGACTACTACACAAAAATTGTACAAATAGTCTATAAGATCGGTGTATTGAATTTGATTAAGGTATATCCAACAACTGATCTTGATTACAAATCAATTATCAAGGAATACCAGGCAATACAAGCAGACATGAACAACTTAAAAGAACAGTATAAAAGAGCTTCAATGAAGTCAGAGAAGATGGATATTGATGATCAAATATATGATGAAGAAATGAAACAAAAGAAATTAATACAAAAATTAAAGGGAGAAACTACAAATGGATAAGATGGATGGATTAAGTTTAAACTTAGAAAAGCAAAACATTCAAAAAATTAAAGAGTTATTTCCAGAAGCAGTAGAAGAAGGGAAAATCAATTTTGACATGTTACGTGCTATGCTTGGAGATGAAGTAGATGATTCAAGAGAAAAGTATCAATTTACTTGGAATGGTAAAGCTAAATCAATTAAATTGGCACAAACACCATCATCTGCAACTTTAAGACCGTGTAAAGAAAAATCTAAGAATTGGGATGAAACAGAAAACCTTTATATTGAAGGTGATAACTTAGAAGTATTAAAACAACTTCAAAAAACATATTATGGCAAAATCAAAATGATCTATATTGATCCACCTTATAACACAGGTAATGATTTTGTATATAATGATAGTTTTTCAAACACAATTGAAAACTATAAGGAACAAACAAATCAAGTATCTTCCTCTAATCCTGAAAGTAATGGTAGATTTCATACAGACTGGTTAAACATGATGTATCCAAGATTAATACTAGCCAAAAATTTAATGAGTGAAGATGGAGTAATATTTATAAGTATTGATGATAACGAGCAAGAAAATCTAAAAAAAATATGTAATGAAATTCTTGGCGTCGGAAACTTTGAAGGTCATATTCATTGGAGAAGAAGGCACAACCAACCAAACGACAAAAACAAAATGATTGGCTTAGTTGCAGAGCATATTTTAGTATATGCTAAGAATAGTACGCATCTTAAATCAGTTGGTGTTGGGAAATTGGATGTTACTGCATCCTTTACAAATCCAGATAATGATCCCAATGGACCATGGGCTAGTAAACCATGGAAAGTAGGCTCAGATCAGTCCGGTAGTCATTACACTATTACCACTCCATCCGGAAAAACTATTGAGGGTGAATGGATGGGTGATGAAAACACGTACTACTGTTTTCTTAATGAAGGAAGAATTTACTTTCCTAAAAATGGTGATGGAATGCCTCGGAAAAAATACTACCAATTTGAGCGAGAAGAAGAAGGACAATGTGCGACTAATTGGTGGCCACACGATCAATTTGGGCATAATCAAGGTGCTAATAATTGTATGACTGAACTTTTCGGCATAAAAAACATATTTAGCAACCCTAAGCCTGTAGAATTAATTAGAGCAATGTTGAAAGTTGGAAATGTTAAAGACGATGATATTATTCTAGATTTTTTCTCAGGTTCAGCATCTACTGCACATGCAGTGATGAAACTAAATAACGAAGATGGTAGAAATCGTAAATTTATTATGGTTCAGTTACCTGAATTGTGTTCTGAAAAATCTGAAGCATATAAAACTGGATATAAAAACATCTGTGAAATTGGTGAAGAACGTATAAGACGTGCTGGTGAACAAATTAAGGCTGAATGGGAAAAAGAACATCCATCAGATGGATTGTTTGGTTCTGAAGAGCAGTTCACAGCTGATATTGGATTTAAAGTGTTTAAATTAGATTCGACAAATGTGAATGAGTGGGACCCAAATATGAAACTTGACGAAAAAGAGCTTGCTATGCGTTTAAGTGAAGTTTTTAAGGAAGGCAGAAGTAAGGAAGATATTCTATACGAAATTATGCTTAAATACGGTGTATTTGATAAACAAGTTGAAGAAATCAACGTGAATGGTAAAACAATGTATCGTGTTGGTAAACGTTATATGATAGTGTGCTTAGAAGATAGTATTACTTCAGAGGATGTAAAATCGATTGGTGAATTATCTCCTAAAACAGTAATTTTTAATGAAGCTGGATTTGATAATGATAATGATAAAATCAATGCAGTGTATAATCTTGAAAAATACGGTGTAGAAGATGTTAAGTGCATATAGGAGTAGATTGAATGGAAAAAATTAGTGATTGTAGTTTAAACCTTGAAAGAAAGAATGTTGAAAAGTTAAGGAGTTTGTTTCCGGAAGCCGTTCAAGAAGGTGAGGTTAATTATGATATTCTTAAATCTCTTTTAGGTTCTGAAATTTTCGGGGGGGGGGCAAGAGCATTACCAATTTACTTGGAATGGTAAATACCAATCTATAAAAAATGCTCAAACACCTTCTTCAGCTACTTTAAGACCTTGTAAGACAAAATCAAAAAATTGGAACGATACTGAAAATTTATATATTGAAGGGGATAACCTTGAAGTTTTAAAGCAACTTCAAAAAACATATTACGGAAAGATCAAAATGATTTATATTGATCCACCATATAATACTGGAAATGATTTTGTTTATAATGATAGTTATTCAAATACGCTTGAAAACTATAAAGAACAAACTAATCAAGTATCTTCATCTAATCCAGAAAGTAATGGAAGATTTCATACTGATTGGTTAAATATGATGTATCCTAGATTGCTTTTAGCTAAAAATTTATTATCGGACGATGGCGTTATTTTTATAAGTATTGATGATAATGAGTTAGAAAACTTAAAGAAAATATGTTCTGAAATTTTTGGAGAAAGTAATTTTGTAGGCTGTTTATCAGTGGAGAATAATCCAAAAGGCAGAAAAAATTCGGCTTTTATTTCTGTAAGTTCAGAATATTGCTTAATATATGCTAAAAGCATATCTAATGCTTATTTTATTGAAAATGTACCAAAAAAAGCATCGGATATGTGTCTGGATGAAAATGGAAGATATGTACATAACAGTGGTAAAAGGGTACTTGTTGGAGAAAATGGATTTAATGATTTCGTTCAAGATACTTTATCTTCTAAAAATTATGTTGTGTATTATAGAAAATCAGATAATGATTTTGTGATTGAGAATATTGAAAATGATGATTATTTAAAAAATGGATATGTATGTTACTCATCTTATAGAAATGGTAAAAAAATATACAATACTTATACTGATAAAAAATTACTGGAGTTATTTAATAGTGGGTCATTATCCATTACGGATAATAAAATTTTTGAAAAAAATTATTCAGACACAGTTCGTATAAAAAGCCAACTAACTAACAAAAAATATGATGCGATAGTTCATGGTGTACGTAAGGAATATAGTATGGGTTTAACAACCACTGGTGCAGGTACATATTTAAAACAATTATTTAATACGGAGAAAGTGTTATTCAATGCTCCAAAAAATATAGGTTACCTACAATTATTATTAAGCTTACTTGATGGGGAAGATTTTACAATATTAGATTTCTTTTCAGGCTCGGCCTCATCTGCGGATGCTATTATGCATTTGAATAGAGTTGATGGTGGTAATCGTAAGTTTATAATGGTTCAATTACCAGAGTTATGTAATGAAAAATCAGAAGCATACAAGGCTGGATATAAAAATATCTGTGAAATTGGAGAAGAACGTATTCGTCGTGCTGGTGAACAGATTAAAGCTGAATGGGAGAAAGAACATCCATCTGATGGATTGTTTGGATCTGATCAAGAGTTTACAACAGATATTGGATTTAAAGTGTTTAAATTAGATTCTACAAATGTGAATGAGTGGGATCCTAACATGAAGCTTGATGAAAAAGCGCTAGCTATGCGTTTAGGTGAGGTGTTTAAGGAAGATAGAAGTAAGGAAGATATTCTTTATGAAATTATGCTTAAATACGGTGTGTTTGATAAACAGGTTGAAGAAATCAATGTGAATGGAAAAACAATGTATCGAGTTGGCAAGCGTTATATGATTGTATGTTTAGAAGATAGTATTACTTCCGAGGATGTAAAAGCTATTGGTGAATTATCTCCGAAAACAGTTATCTTTAATGAAGCTGGATTTAGGGATGATAATGAAAAAATAAATGCTACTTATAATTTAAAACAATGTGGTGTAGAAGATATTAAATGTATTTAGAGAAAGGAGTTGGTCGAATGAAATTAAAGTTTGTTGATCAACCATATCAAACAGATGCAGTAAATGCGATATGTGATATATTTGATGGTTGTGAAGTTAAAGATTCATTATTTACTATTGAAGTAGACAATAGAAATAAATTGGATTTTGATACAGAGGGTGTAGATTATTTCATTGGACATTCGAATAAGTTGTCTATTGATGATTTTACTATGCTTGATAATGTACAAAGTATCCAGGAGCGTAATGATATTCAAATGGCAAAGGATCTTCAGAAGAGAAACTTTACTATTGAAATGGAAACGGGTACTGGTAAAACGTATGTTTATACGAAAACAATTTTAGAACTTAATAAGCGTTATGGATTTACTAAGTTTATTATTGTAGTTCCTAGTATTGCGATTAAGGAAGGCGTAAACAGTTCTTTAAATGCCACTAAAGAGCATTTTATGGAAAAGTATGACAATGTTGTTTATAACTACTTTGTCTATGATTCAAATCATTTGGAAAGAATTAGAGAGTTTGCGACTAGCACGAATATTGAAATTATGATTATTAATATTGATGCGTTTAGAAAGAGTTTTACAGATCCTTCTAAGGAAACAAAAGCAAACTTGATTCATAGAACGAGTGATAAATTAAATGGGAATAAACCAATTGATTTAATTGCTGGAACAAATCCAATTGTAATTATTGATGAACCGCAGTCTGTTGATGGTACTAAAAAATCAAAGGAAGCTATTGCTTCATTGAATCCTTTATGTACATTGCGTTATTCAGCTACACATAAGGAAATGTATGATTTAATGTATCGTTTAACTCCGGTGGATGCATACCAGGAAAATCTTGTTAAACATATTGAAGTAGCTTCAATTACAAGTAATGAAGCGAGTACGAAGCCTTATGTTAAATTGTTGAGTGTTTCTGAGAAGAATGGATTTTCTTGTCGTTTAGAAATTTATGTCAATAACAATAAAACGGGTGTTATAGATAAGAAGACAGTCACAGCTAAAACAAGAGATGATCTGTGGGAATTATCTAATGAGGTAGATTATTACAAAGATCATAATTTTATCGTAGATAATATTGATTGTTTTCCAGGAGAAGAATCTGTAAGTTTTAGTAATGGTGAATTCTTAAATATTGGAGATGTGATTGGTAATGTTGACGAAACTGCTTTAAAACGAGCACAGATTCGTCAAACGATTGAAATGCATTTAAATAAAGAGATTCACTATACAAAACAAGGTATTAAAGTACTAAGTTTATTTTTTATTGATGAAGTTAGTAAGTATCGTGATTATTCTAGAGATGATGAAAAAGGAGATTATCAACGTTGGTTTGAAGAAGAGTATACTAAGTTGATTCAATTACCTAAATATAAAAAATTGCGTGAAGAGTATGGTGACTATATTTCTTTAGATGCTGCAGAAGTTCATGATGGATACTTTGCACAGGATGGTAAGGGAAGAGTTAAAAACTCTAGTGGAACTACAAATGATGATGAGACAACTTATCAATTGATTATGAAAGATAAAGAACGTTTATTGTCTTTTGATGAGCCTATCCGTTTTATTTTCTCTCACTCAGCATTAAAAGAAGGTTGGGATAATCCGAATGTGTTCCAGGTATGTACTTTAGTAGAAACTAAGGACACTATGACAAAACGTCAGAAGATTGGTCGTGGTTTACGTATTTGTGTAAATCAGAATGGTGAGCGTGTATTAGATTCTAAGTTTAATACTCTAAGTGTAATTGCGAATGAATCTTATAAGGATTTTGCGAGTACACTTCAAAAAGAACTTGAAAACGACAATTTTAAATTTGGTGTTGTTGAACCAATTAGTTTTACTGGTATTGCTGTAAAACAACATGATGGCTCTTTAGTGGAATTATCACAAAAAGAATCTGAAGAAATATTTAACTATTTAGTTAAAAACGAATATATGACTTCTAAGGGTAAAATAACAACTAAGTATCATCAAGATAAGCATAACGATAAGTTTGTATTGCCAGAACAATATGAATCATTTACTTCAAAGGTAATGAAGCGTATTGAAAATCTTTCTAGAGAAATTGAAATTAAGGATGCTTCTACAAAAGTGGTTGTTAAATTGAATAAAGAGGTTCAATTATCTCCTGAGTTTGTCTCTTTATGGAATAAGATCAAACAAAAGACTGTATATACAATCAATATGGATATGGATAAATTTAAAAAGGAAGCTGTTGAACAAATTCAAAATATGCCGCATATTCGTCCGGACAAGATTGATGCTCAAATCACAAATCTAGACATCACAAAACAAGGTGTAAAAGATGTGGGTAGTCAAGTGAGAGAGCTTGGTGCAGTATATGAATTTGATACAATGACATATCCTGATTTTATTCGTAGACTACAAGATTCAACAGACTTATTAAGAAAGACAATTATTGAAATTGTATCTAAGTCAGGTAGATTAAAAGAGTTCTATGAGAATCCTGAAGAATGGATCAAACAAGTATCTAAGATACTATTGTCAGTAAAGAAAGAAAACTTAACTGAAGGTATCAAATACGAAAAGGTTGATGATTACTATGAACAAGATTTTATATTCAATGATGAAGAATTATATGGATACAAAGATCGAAATGTATTAGATGTATCTTCTGATAAAAATATCTATGATCATGTTATTTATGATTCAGAAATTGAACGTGAATTTGCGATAGATGCAGAGAATGACGATGATGTACTTCTATATGCAAAATTACCAAGTCGATTCAAGATAGATACGCCAATCGGAAACTATAATCCGGATTGGGCAGTTGTATTAAATACGTTTGAAGGAGAAAAATTGTATTTTGTAGCTGAAACTAAGGGTACAGAAAACATCAATGATCTTAAGGGGGCTGAGAAGAAAAAGATTCTTTGTGGTAGAAAGCACTTTGAAGTGATTGATACTGGCATTAAATATGAGGTTGTAAAAGAATTGAAAACGTTAAAGAATAGGATTTAACTCATTATGATTAGATTAGTAGAAATCTTTATAATTGCTATAAAAAATCACTATTCTAACTAACTTATGGAGGTGATTTTAGATGCTAAAAAGTATTGAGTTTTCAAATTTTAGAAATTTAGACTCGAAATATATTTTTAATCAAACATTAAATATAGTTGTTGGAAAAAACAATTCTGGCAAATCCAATTTGTTAGACGGGATAAGATTAGCTTTTTCTGCTATTACAGATGATTATTTTAAAATCGAAAAAAGTGATTTTAAGAATAGTGATGATTCCATACCTATAATTATTTATGTGGAATTAGAAGACTCCAGTATAGAGAGTCTTTCTTATTACAATGAAGATGGTAGTTTAAACTATGGTTTTAAAGTTATTGTACGTAAGACTCAAAGAGGACGATATGTAAAGGAATTGTCATTGTTGAATGGAAGTAATGTTGATTATGATATTTTAAAAGAGGATAATGCCATTCCAAATATATGTACTATTCCATTATCACGTATTGATTCGTTAGTAACAAATGGGTTAGCAACTAGTATTTCAAATTTTTTGAATTCTGATGAAGATTATGAATTGATTAAAGAAAAATCAAAACATGAAATCAAAAAACAACTTACTAATAAAATTAGTGAATTTCAATCATTTTGTGAAAAATTTGGTCAATCTTTAGATATTGAATTTTCTGATCCAAAGATAACAGACGAAAAGGTTTATGTAGTCGAAAGTAATACAAACAAAGAACATTCTTATCGAATAGGATCTGGATATAAGAGTATTGCAAATATAATTATTAACACTTTAAATGAAGGTAATAATATTATTTTAATAGATGAAATAGAAAATCACTTGCATCCCGCTTTAATTAGAACATTAATTAGAGAGATTAAGACTTTTAAAAACATTAAAATTATTGGGACTACACATTCTCCAATAGTATTAAATGAATTACATATCGAAGAAATAATGGATATTTCTAGTATAAGTTTAGATATTCTACCTTTTGAAATTAAGAATAAGTTAAACATTTTTTTGCATCCTGGTAGAGGTGAATTGATTTTGGCGGATAATGTAATCTTAGTAGAAGGATATACTGAAGAATTAATTTTAAAAAATTATCTTTGCAAAAACAATTTTAATTGGACTGTAATTAATGTTGCTGGTGTTATGTTTGAACCATATATTACGCTTTGTTCAATACTTAATAAGCGGGTAATTGTTGTATCCGATAATGATAGATCAACTAATGATGGATTGAATCCGTCTAATAGATTTATTATTTTAAGAAATCTATGTTCTGAAAAAAATATCAAGCTACTTGAAATGGATAACACATTAGAAACAGATTTATACAACAATGGTTTCTTAGAAAGTTATAATTCTCTTTTAGAGAGTCATAAAAAGTATAGCGAGATTAAGGTTGCTAAACCTAATAAAAAAACAGAAATTGCTACTAAGTTAATAGAAAACGATATAGATTTATCTACTTGGCATATAATCAAGGAAATTGTTAATGAATTCAGAAATCATTAAAATTGTAGCTGGTGGTGGAAAAACTACTGAATCCTCAAAAATTTTGCGTCAAGAAAAAAATGGATTATATATCGCTTTTAATAATGAAGTAGTAAATGAAATGCAATTGAAAGGATTTGTCAGTAAAACAATAGATTCTCTTTTTTCTAGTTATATTTTACCTAAAATGACAGCACTGATTCCTTTAGTGAAAACTGGTGCAAAATTATGCTTTATTGATTCTTCTATATTACCTTCACCACTCAAA
>ERZ1034915.1621-NODE-1621-length-11923-cov-6.829879_pt1 | contig 11923 bp, 7 predicted proteins | sample MGYA00520592_ERZ1034915 | MGnify/ENA primary metagenome ERZ1034915 (study PRJEB33766, sample SAMN09781787) | gut metagenome | biome: gut microbiome | host: Homo sapiens | place: Madagascar | study: EMG produced TPA metagenomics assembly of the PRJNA485056 data... | reverse complement strand
GGTCGGGGTGCAGGGGCGAAGCGCCCTGCTCGCTCCGAAAGGAGCGAAATCCCCGTTCAGGAAAGTGTGTTATTCGGCATCGGCATGCTCCCAGATGAAGGCGCAGGCGGGCACCGTCATTGCCCCGGCTACCGTTGAAGTGGTGTAACGGTCGCCGACTGCCGCTGTGTTGCGCAATTTTTCCACGCGACTGTCATTGTAAAGGACGTTCACGCTTTCCAGATTGTGCGGCGTCAGCGGATTTCCGCTGCCGGACATGCAGGCGAAATCCATCACCAACGCCCGACCGGCATTGCGGGGATGCGCTTTAAGCGGCAGGAAACCGGCATCGGTTTCGCGGTAGATATAGCCGGTCTGCACCACGCCTCCGCCCCGCCACTGTGAATCAACGTAATCCGGTCCGCGGTCGGGATTCAGCGGGCAGCCGAACACTTCCGGCGGAATCCGGTACTGCTCAATCACCCTGCCGAGAGCGAAGGTTATACCGCCGAACATCCTGACGATCGGAATGCTGTAAGCCGAATACCCCGGACCGGTCACATTCGGAATCATACCGGCGTTGTCGTCGGCGTAATATTCCAATGCCGTTCCGGCCAGCCGCAGGTTGGATGCGCAGACGATCGCCCGTGCTCCGTCCCGTGCCCGTGAAAGCGACGGCAGCACCAGTCCGGCCAGCACCGCGATCACACCCAGCGACACCAGCAGCTCGACCAGCGTAAAGCAGGGCGGTTCCCGCAGCGATCCTTTCAACATCACCAGATGAATCGACACTCCGACGCCGACTGCCGCCAGCAATCCCCAGTACCACCATTCATGCACCAGCAGCGCCGAAACCGCCAGCGTCCCCCATAGAAACATCAGGCTGCGCGCCTTGATCTTGCGGGGGACGCCGCAACCGGAGCGGTAATTCTCCAGATAGGAGTTCAGGTACCGGTTGCCGGTCAGCCAGCGATGGAAGCGCGGTGAACTTTCCCCGAAACAGAACGCGGCCGCCAGCAGGAACGGCGTGGTCGGCAGCAGCGGCAGGAAAATTCCGGCCACGCCGAGGACCACGCAGAGCCATCCGGTTGCGAAACAGATTCGTTTCCGCATGCTCATGCCGTCACCTCGTCGCTTCGGCGCGCTCCTTCTGACTCAGCGAAGCGAGGTGTTTCACCCGCTCCACATCCAGCTTCAGCCCTTCGGCGACACGGATTCCGTATTCTGCGTCCGCCTTGTAGAACAGCGCAGTCTGCCGGTATTGGATATTCTGTTTCGCATTGCCGAGATGTCCGACGATGTTGCTGATCAGGTTGTGCTTTGCCCCGTCGTCCAGCACCCGGCGATACAGTTCGCCCGGTTGTACGAAGTCAAGGTCTTCGGTATCGATGTCATGACGGGCGATCACCGCGTGGAGGTCGATCTCCGGCGGCGCGAATGACGGCTCCGGCGACGGGCCGCCCGCGGAATTCGGCCAATAGTTCGGCGCCCCCTCGCTCTTAAGCTGGCTGTGGCCGTCGCGCTGGTAATCATGAACCGGACAGTGAGGCGCATTCACCGGAAGCTGCTGGAAATTCGTGCCGATCCGGTATCGCTGCGCGTCGGCGTAGGAGAAAAGCCGCCCCTGCAGCAGTTTATCCGGCGACGGCCCGATTCCGGGCACGAAGTTGGACGGCGAAAAGCCGATCTGTTCGACTTCGGCGAAATAATTCTCCGGGTTGCGGTTCAGCACCATCTTCCCCAGGCGGATCAGCGGAAAATCCGAATGATACCAGACCTGCGTGACATCGAATGGATTGAACTTGTACCGCTTCGCCTGTTCCGGCGTCATGATCTGTACGTAGAGCGTCCAGCTCGGATAGTCGCCGCGCGCGATCGCGTCGTGGAGATCGCGGGTCGCGTGATCCGGGTCAGTGCCGGCCAGTTCCTCGGCTTCCCGCGCATTCAGGGTGTGGAATCCGAGATCGGCCTTGAAATGGTACTTGACCCACACATACTCTTTTTTTTCGTTATACCACATGAAGGTATGGCTGCCGAAGCCGTCGTTTTCACGGTAATTCTTCGGCGTGCCGCGGTCGGAGAACAGGATGGTCACCTGATGCAGCGACTCCGGCGTCAACGACAGGAAATCCCAGAACATGTCCGCATCCTTCAGGTTGCTGCCGGGATTGCGTTTCTGGGTGTGGATAAAATCCGGGAACTTGATCGCGTCGCGGATGAAGAAAACCGGAGTGTTATTCCCGACGATGTCGTAGATGCCGTCCTCGGTATAGAACTTCACCGCGAAGCCGCGCGGGTCGCGCGCCGAATCCGCCGAACCGCGTTCTCCGCCTACGGTGGAGAACCGCACCCGCAGTTCGGTCTTTTTGCCGACTTTGCCGAACAGCTTCGCACAGGTGTATTTCGTCAGGTCGTCTGTGACCTCGAAGTAACCGGCGGCGCCGGCTCCCTTCGCGTGCACCACCCGTTCCGGAATCCGTTCCCGCACGAAATGGGCCAGTTTCTCCACGGTATGCTGATCCTGCATCAGCACATAGCCGTTCTCCCGCATTCCGGTCGAAATGCTCGCCTGGTCGTTGTCCACCGGAATCCCGGACGCCGTCGTCAATACTTTCTTCTCCATACTCACCTCTCCTCTTGATTGCAATGAATTTAAAAGAGATGATTCCTCACCTCATCCGTTCATAAATTCGCCTGATGAATTACAATTTCTCCACTTCTATAATAAGAATAGCCTCTATTTGAAAAGATTCAAGCTGAATTATCAAAGATATCATTTTTATCTTTCACCGTTTTCCTCGCCTGCCCCGTTTTTCATTCTGTCACAAATCGGACAATTATTCTGACAAAATTACAGTCGCTCTCTATTGCTTTTTTCTCCCCGTTGCTTCATAATTATAAACATATGCAAAACGGGAGACTGTCATGAACAGAGTTCACTTTCACAATATCGCCGACGAAGCCGGAGTCAGTGTCCGAACTCTCTACCGGGTGATGAACAATCAGGGAGCGGTCAGCTCCGCCACCCGGCGCAAGGTGGTGACGGCCCTCAACCGCTACGGTTATTTGTGTTCGGGGCAGAAGGAGTCGCAGACCATCCTGTTCGACATCATCCGCAGCTCCTTCATCGAGCGGGTCGGAATCCTGCTGATGCAGCGCCTCTCCCTGCGCGATTTCCGCTGCGTATTGAGCAATCACACCGAACAGAAGGAGCGCTTCCTCGACGCCGTTTCCCAGGCGGCTGTCGTCGTGATGTGTTCTTTTCCGACCGAAACGCTGCTGCAGGAGGTTCGTGCCGCCAATCCGGACTGCACCATTGTCAACATTCTCGGCGGAGTTGGCGGCGACGTTGCCATCGATTCGGACGATTATCAGGGCGGCCAGCTCGCCGCCCGCCACCTGTTCGCCAACGGGCACCGCCACGTCGGCGTTTTCTCCTCGCTGGACCAGCCCAACCATGTGGAGCGGTATAAAAGTTTCCTCGGCCAGATGCTGTTTCTCGATCCCGGCTGCAAGGTGGAATTCCACGAATACTTTCCGGGAACCGATCCGGGCGATTTCTGGATGAATTATTTCCGGGCACACAAGCAGCTGCCGACCGGCTTCTTCTGCCCGCTCGGAGGAATCGCGGACTACCTGCCCTACTGCGCCGAAAAGCTGAAGCTGAAAATCCCGGATGATTTCAGCCTGATCGGCTACAACCGCCCGGAAGAACGCAACTACGTCCAGCCCTTGCAGCCCTTCGATTCGATCGTGTTCGACGTCGAACAGTTGACGGCGTGGGGAGAATATTACATCCTCAACCGGCCGATGGTCACCAATCAGGCCTGTATCCACACCTTGTTGCAGCCCAGTCTCGAAATCAAAGGTTCCGTCCGGAATATCAACTCCTAACCATCGAAAGGCCACTCCTATGAAACACAGCTTCACCCCAGCCGCAACGCTTCTTTCCCGCACCTCCGTCCCCGCGACCGGTCAGTGCAGATCATTCACCCTTATTGAGCTGCTCGTAGTAATAGCGATCATCGCCATACTTTCTTTTCCCGGTGAAAAGAAAGTAGGCAAAGAAAAGCCGTATAACGGCATGTGCGTCACTTCGTTCCTACTTATGCCGCTGGTGGGCTTCGCCCCCCCGGCCCCCCGGAAAAAGGGGCGTTTCACCCTTATTGAGCTGCTCATCGTCATAGCGATCATAGCGATTCTGGCGGGGATGCTGCTGCCCGCCCTGAACAAGGCGCGCGAAAGCGGGCGCAGCGCGAGCTGCATGAACAACCTGAAATCGATCACCGGCACGGCGCTGCTGTACGCGGGGGACAACCATGATTTCATGCCTCCGGCTTCCGGCAACGCCGGGGACGGCTCCACCTGGGTCTGTCCGCGGGAACCGTGGATCAGCTCCGACTTCGTACACTGCTTCTGGGTCTACACGACCAGCCGGTACGCGGGAGAGCAGTGGACCGGCGGACAGGCCCCCGCCAAGATCTATCAGTGCCCCTCCGAACCGGATGAAATCTACCGGCATACCAATCACCCGGACATCCCGGTTTCCAATTACGGCTACTACCAGCGCCTCGGCGCGCCGACCAGCTGGAGCGCCGACAACGTGATGCGCAAGCTCACCCGCAACCGCGCCCCTTCCCGCACCGGCATCATCACCGACCTGAAAGCGAAAAGCTGCGACCGCACCACTTTCATGCGTCTCGGCACGACCGATGATTTCATGTCGGCCTCGTTCGGCTACGCGCCCCGCCACAGCAGCGGCAGCAACGTCGGCTTCGCTGACGGCCACGTCGCCCACCTGAACTACCACGCCCCGATCGTGACCGACGGCGAAGTCTACCCGCTGGCCTGGGCGGACTTCAACCGGGAGATCTGGAAATAACCAAACGACAGGAAATCATATTATGAAACTCTTCTTCTGCTTCACCGCCGGACTGCTGGCTGCCGCCGGCCTCTCCGCCGCCGATTACTACTCCAATGACTTCGAGGCGCAAAGCGGCATCCGTTTCCGCGCCGTCAACGGCGAAAAGTGGATATCGGATCGGAAAACGGCTGAACAACAGGGCTTCCTGACCATCCGCCGGGAAGTCCTGACCGACCAGAATGAGGGGAAATCCCACTCCGGTGTGCGCTCCTTCGCGCTCGACGTGACGCTGGATAAGCTGGTCGCCCGCTGGGGCGCCTCCGCAATGTGGCAGGGGCCGCCGCTGAATGTGCCGCTTGACAAACCGGTCTATCTGAACGCCTATGTTCTCGCGGAAGAGCTGCCGCCCGATGTGACGCCGCTGCTGAGCGTGATTTTCGACGGGGTGGACCGGCAGACCGGCAAGCCGGTCAAGGGCGGCTCTTTGTACTTCGAGAAAAAAGGGGCCGATTCCGAAGGGTGGCTGGTGTTCAGCCGGGATGTCTCGGAGCTGGTCGGCCAACGCTACTCCGGCGCGGTGATGACCGGCTGGCAGCTGATCCTGCGCGCCCCGTTCGGCAAGCCGTTTCACGGGCAGCGGGTCAGGTTGTTTCTCGACGATGTTTCAGTAACGGACGCGCCGCCTGCGGTGAATCTCTCGGGAGACGCCGGGAAAGCGGGCCGCCGGGATGTGATTTCCGACGATCCCTATGTGGTGAACTACACATCGCTCTACCGGGAATTTCCGGCGGAATCGGTCAACCGGCTGAAAAATTCCAGCTTCGAACTCGGTCTCGCGAACTGGATTCCACGGCTCGATCTCAACTGGACCGGACAGGCGGCGCAGATGCCCGATCCGCTGCCGCTGCACACCGATTTCATCAAGACCGTGACAATGGCGGATGCACCGCACGGTTCGCAGGTGCTGGAGCTTGGGCGGCCGGCCGGAATCGCCTCAAGCGCCGCCGTCGAATCCATCCCGGTCGCGATCGAGGACGGAGCCGATTACACGGTCAGCTTCTGGGCGAAGGCTTCGCAGCCGGGCGCCGTCAAGGTCAACGGCAGCCGGGTCGCGGTCACGGAAAAGTGGGAACGGCATACGGTGAATTTTCCCGGCATCAAACCGTACACCCGTTGGAACGGCAAGAGTTTTCCGGGGCGGTTCATCCTCGCGTTCCGCTGTGACTCCGGCACGGAAACCGTCTGGCTGGACGGCATTCAGCTCGCCCGGGGAGCGCAAAAGCAATATCACTCTCCCGGAATCACGGAGCTGGCCGTCCGCCCCGTTTCCCGTTACGGACTTTTCCTGCCGGGTGAAAAACCGCAATTCGTTGCAACGGTCTTCAACGGCAGTGAAACGGAGCGTTCCGGAACCGTGAAGTTCCGTTTCCTCGATTTCCGGCGGCGGACCGTCGGGGAGACAACCCGTGAGTTCCGGCTTCCAGCCCGGGGACGAGCCGAATATGTACTCGACGCTCCGGCGGGTTTCCGCCATGTGACGCTCGCAGGCGAACTGACTTCTTCCGGCCAACCGCCGCAGCGGGCGACCACCTCCGTTGCAGTCATCCCCGATCTCGGCAATGTCACCGGCAACGATTTTTTCGCATCGCTGATCGCCGCCCCCAACGGGCCCAACCAGCGGGAGGTGTTTGAACTCAACAAGCTCGCGGGCATGAAACTGATGCCGATCTATCACACCAACTACATCAGCCGCGCCCCGGCAAACTGGCGGGAAAACGACGCGGTCTGGCAGCCGCTGGAATTCCTGCTGCGGGAGTTCAAACGGTACGGCTTCACGCCGCTGGTGACCGTGTACGAACCGATTCCCGCCTTCGCCGCCAGAGACAAGGACGGTATTCCGGTCATCACCGAAAAGGAGCAGCGCGAGGTCTATGACTACTGCTTCGCAATGGCGAAACGGTTCCGGGGCCGGGTGAAATATTATGAAATCTTCGCGGAGTTCATGAAGGACCCGCTCGACTCCCGCGCCCGGGCCGTCGCCGCCGTGCTTCCGCATGCCTGGAAAGGCTTGAAAGAGGGCGATCCGGAGTGCGTCGTCGTGGCCTGCGGCGAGGATGGACTGCCCACTTTGCTCCAGCAGCTTGAAGCCCACTTCAAGCTCGGGACCTTGCAATTCATGGATGTCCTGTCGCTGCACCCCTACGGCGGCTTCGACGCGCAGTTCCACCCGCTGCTCGACCGGCTGCGGCAGTCGATGGCGAAGCACAACCGCGGCAAGCTGCTGCCGGTCTGGGGCACCGAAGCCGGGGCGCGCGGCCTCGACACTCTCTACTACGACGGCATCGATTTCGAGACGATGTACTATCCCAACTTCGTCACCGAGCTTGACCAGGCCGAGCAGATGGTGCGCCAGAACCTGATCGCATTCGGCGAAGGGATGGAACGCAACGCCACCTTCTATCTGTACAGCGGCGCCGCAGGAATGGACTGCTTTTCCTTCGTGGACGGCGGCAACGGCATCCGCCCCAAAACGCTCTTTCCGGCATTCGCAAATCTGGTCGAACGCCTTTCCGGGGCGGAGCCGGTCCGGCGTTTCGAGCAGCCTGAAAACGGCAGCTGCGGCTACCTCTTCCGCAAGGACGGCAAACTTTTCGCGGCGATGTGGAACTTCGATCCGCACCACAAAACACACCCGGTGGAACTGCCGCTCCGGCCGGAACAGCTCAAGGTGTTCAATCTGGTCGGCGAACCGGTCCGCCCGGCAGGGAGAGACAAGTGCATGCTGGAGCTGACCGGAGGCGCGCTCTATTTCTACCCTCAGGGGATCACCGACCGGCAGTTCATCCGGGCGCTCGACGGGATGATCGTGCGCAACCTTGCGGCGTCATTGTCGCTTCTGGACGGCGGTACGCTCGGAGTCACTCTCGCCAATGACGAAGGTTCAGAAGCCACCGGGGTGATCCGGGCCGGAAAAGAAGTGCCGTTCCGACTGGCTCCTGGTGAAACGAAACGGTTTGACGTTCCGCTTTCCGGTTCGGGTCCGTTGCTGCAAGTTCCGGTCACCGTCTCCGGCAGCAAGGGGGAACGGGCTTTGGAATACCGGGGCCTGCGGCTGGACGGGCAGCCGGTCGAACTCGGGAAACGGCAGTTCGTCTCCCTCTATGAAAAAGCCGGATGGCGCGGAGCGGACGATCTCTCCGCGACGCTGCGCGCCTCGGGCGACGCCCGCGGGCTTTCCCTTGAAGTCGAAGTGCGCGATTCCCTGCACTGCACTCCCTTCGACGACCCGGCGATGGTCTGGGCGAATGACGCATTGCAGATCGCCTTCGCACAGCCGGAAGGAAGTTTTCTGGAGCTTGCCGTCAGCAATACGGCGAAAGGTCCGGTCATCGGCGTTACGCGCGGCGCGGCCGACCCGTCGATGATCCGGTGTTCTTTCCGGCGTGACGGCGGCCGGAGCTGCTACCGCATCACGATCCCGTGGGAGGTGATTGCTCCCGGTTTCAGTCCGGCGGCGGGAGCGACCGGTATCCGCTGGAACCTGGCCGTCAGCGACAACGACGGGGACGACACCGTCAGCTTGCCGAAACTCAAAGGCTACGAGAAGTCCCTCCAGCTCTTTCCCGGACTGGTGGACCGGAAAGCGCCCGCCGAATGGGGCGAACTGATCCTGCCCTGATGCAATCAGCATCCATCCCCTTTACGGGTGATGAACAATCAGGGGCGGCCAGCTCAGCCGCCCCCCTGTCCGACATCATCCACTGTTCTTGCATCGAGCGGGTCGAAATCCTGTTGCTGCGGCCCCTTTTTCCCCGTTATGGGAACAACGTAATCTTCCGGTGTTTTTTTCTACTTGAAATTGTCGTCAACGAATCTAATTCCAGCCCCTTCGCTCCAAGTTTCCTTTATTAAACGACAAATCATTTTACAACTTAATATATTACAATTCATCGTATTACAGAGACCGGAACCATTTCATTTATTTTCCAGTGAATCGACTGCGATATTATATTTGCTGCACTGCCGGGAAAATTCTTCATCATTAATTCCGGTTGCAACCAATACTTTAAATTCCATATTTTTGAACGGAGCCAGCTCTTTGACGTCGGCAGGCAGAAGCAATATTTCCAGACCCGGCATAACCGTTGCCCACGACCAGTCGGGAATGGAATGACATTGAGATAAGTCAAGCTCCTTCAACCGGAAAACGGCAAGCTCTTTCCAGTCAAGTTGACCGGTCATAAGACGCCCTCTGCCGTTGAGGGGATTACCGATCGTGAGCCGCCGCAGTTTCCGGTTATCGGAAAGTTCCTGAAAGATATTCTCCGGAACTGGAATCTGAAATATCCTCAATGTCGTGAGCGGCATTTTCAAAATCGGCAACAAATCGGCAAAATAGACCTGATTCAACGATAATTCCTTCAAAGGGAGCTTGGCCAGCCGGATACCCTCAACGGCAGGGTAAATACATTGGGAAGTCCACAACGTCAGCCTGGTCAATGGAAGCCGTGAAATTTCCTGAAAGGAAAAATCCGGATCGCCATGAAGGGAGGTTTCCAATTCCTCCAATTTTGTCAATGTTCCCAGAACTCTCAAATTCCTGACAGCTCGATAGCGTCCCAGATTCAGCCGTACCAGGGGTAAACCTTCGATTCCGGAAAGGTCGAGCGTGCTGCCGTCGTCTCCAGAAATATCCAGTTCCGCAACCTGTGTACCCGCCAAAAATTCAAGTTCTTTTCCCCGATAATTCCTGAACTGCAACCATTTCAACGGCAGATGTTCCAAGCCCTGTATTGCGGCTGAAGGCGAAAAATCATCAAGGCACAATTCCCGTATGTTTTTCCATTCCGGTTGAAATTTCAAGGTGGTCTCCCCCTTCTCCAAGCGGGAGTTTGAGAGATTGAGTTTGACAATCGAAGGCGAAAAAGCCTCATTGAACCGCTTGAGTACGGCATACGAAACATTCAGGTACTTCAAGTTTTTCAACTCAGCCAAGCCAGTTAAATCAATAACTCCCAAACCCGATAAGGATAAATATTCCAGATCGGGAAAACGTTTAAAATCGGCAATCGAAACTTCAAGTTTCGGATAGACTGAAACATAACTGCTTCCCGTCATTATTTCATTGAAACCCGACTGACAATCAGAAATGGAAATCTTGGTTATATTGCCCTGTTCATTGTTTTCAGTCCATAGTTTAATTTGTTCCGGAAGTTTCAGTTCCTTTCTGATATCCGATTGAACTGATGTTTGTGCAGTAGCAGAAAGAAGCAGTATGCCAAAAATCAAAAAAAACAATAGTTTTAACATATTTTGTTACTTCTACATGGTTTAAAGAAATTATAACTCTCGTTAAACCATTTGTTTTTAAATGTTACTCTGGAAATTCTATCAATAAATCCTTTTTCGGACTAAATCTATCGAAATTCGTATTTTCATAAATTGTAATATAGCTTCTTCCTTCACTGAATGAATCTGAAGCAATTACTGTATAAGTTTTGTTCAAGTAGTATGAAATATAATACGCATCATCCTTCCGGGTTATTTCTGATGTAATTGAATAAGCAGTACTAACATCAACAGAGAATTCGAAACAATGATCATACCCAAATCCTTTATTATAAAAGGAACCACTCCATCCAGCAAATGAACATTCTTCATCTAACAGCGTAACAGTTTTATTCTTTTTGTCAACATTATATACAATTTCGCTCCGTAAGGAATTATCAGGCGCCTCATCCATTAATGTTAATACACTAAATCCCATTTGAATATCTTTAAAGCCGAATTCAGGATCAGAATCGAAGACCAAATATGTAGTGATAATAGAAGATACACTTGGCAAAGTATCATATTTTGCAGCAGCGTATAACCCCAAGGGATCTACTGCAGAAAATATTTTGCTATTACAATACGCCAGATTATTCCATCCGTCAGGATACCCGAGCGGGTCGGTGGTCTGCCACTTCCCTAAATCGGCGCGGTAGTTGCGGAACAGGAAGCTATACCCCAATCCGTCGATTTCGGGTTTGCCGGTGAAGAAGTTTACCGCGAGATTGGGCTTTTCACCGGGCTTGAGCTCGCCGAAGGCGTCGCGGTCGATGGCGCTGAACTTTTCGCCGTCCTTGACGCCGAGGGTGTTGCCGAGCATGTCGTCGAAGAGCATCTTGTCTCCGGCGAGGATCGGATTGCCTCCGGTCACGGCGGGTTCGTTCACGTATTTCAGGTTGTTGCGGCTCAGCAGCGCGAGGCCGTCCCACAGGAAGGTTTCTTTGCTGTCGCCGTAGTCGGCGGTCGCGAGCTGGCCGCTGATGTCGTAGCTGTAACTCTGCGTGGTCTTGCCGTTTTCAGCTACCTGCATCACCTTGTCGAGCCAGCCGTAGGTAAAGGTCTTTTCGCCCTCTTTCGTCGTATTCGTTGGGCAACAGGCTGTAGAACAGTGGGGCTTTCCTTTGCCGGATTGTTGAGCTTTGCAGCATCATCGTTATTTATCTCCGGGTCATGTTGAGAGCTTCTGTAAACATCATAACCCTTTTACAGCATTCTTGCAACTGAAATATCTTCATGAATTAAAATTTATATCGCTTTTTAAGTTCTCCCCATGTCGGGGAAATCCTTTAGAGTGCGGAGCGAAACGGTTTCGAGCTTTCGTTCCCCGGCGAGCAGTGACCGACATCCCCATCTCGGTTGCCCACTGCCTTATCGGCTCGACATATTCGCTCCGTACTCTGAAGGAGTCTGTCCGCCGTGCGGCAAGCCTGCGATTGTCGGAATCGCAGGTTGCTGCGGAATTGATGCCGGATCGCGTACCGGTGGACAGACAAAATTTTTTAATCAACACTTCCGGGGATTTCTTCCCGAAGAGCCATTCTTATTTTACCAAGAAAGATAGACTCTTTCGCTTATGAAGACAGGATATGAATACAACCTATTCATTCGTTTCTTCAAAAGAAGAACTTGAAATTAATATATTCTCTCCTATAGCATATTTTCCCTCACGCTCATAAGAGTCCCCTGTGGTACTCCAAAGATTTTTTGAGGCATCGATAAGTACAGACTGCTCTGATTGATACTTAAAGT
>ERZ1034915.1616-NODE-1616-length-11932-cov-9.500547_pt1 | contig 11932 bp, 14 predicted proteins | sample MGYA00520592_ERZ1034915 | MGnify/ENA primary metagenome ERZ1034915 (study PRJEB33766, sample SAMN09781787) | gut metagenome | biome: gut microbiome | host: Homo sapiens | place: Madagascar | study: EMG produced TPA metagenomics assembly of the PRJNA485056 data... | reverse complement strand
AAGCATTCGGGTAACCAATATTAAATGCCAGATGATAGCGGCTGTTTGGGTTAAGTAACCCTTTGTTGGTGGCATAAAAACCTTCCGGGCTTTTACCATCCCCCTGTTTGTGCTTTGGCCCTAAGCCACCAGACCACGCGCATATAGTCCAGGTTTTGTAGAGTTCGTAAGGCTTGTTATTGGCGCTTGCCCACAGTTCCAGCTTATCTTCCGCTTTAAGAATGCGGATAAATAGCTGGTCGCCGGGGTGAATCACCTTTGAAGGTTGCACAACCGGAGAATGTGAGACGGGTTTTTCGAGCGGCAGAAAAACGCTTTTTTCGTTCGGGACAGGCCAGAAAAAGTGAACACCCAATGCGATAACAACTGCAAACAACAGTATATACAACAATCCATTACGAAACATTTTCACGCATCCTGCGCCAGAGGTGGGCTATTTTTCGCCATTATAGAGAGACGTTTTACGTCTGTCGCTGATAGTTTGCAGGCTAATGATGTACCTGCTGTTTTACGTCAGGCAAAAGATCAGTGGTTTTCCCATGCCGCATTTTCGTTTTTTTCTAATAACGAAATGTGATCTATCTCGCCTGAATTCGTGGCTTTAGCCTTGTTGATTACGCTTAGGGTAATTACGTTACCCGGAGCGTAATTGTTCTGTGATTTCTTCAATGCTACTTTTTGCTCGTGTTATTAATTTTTTAGTATACACAAGCAAAGGAAATAGCCATGTATTCCACTGACAGTAATGCACAATGGATCGGTGAGTGCCTGTTAAAAGCCATATTAATGGAGGTTTGCGCCTGGCCTAAACCAGGACTGGTCACTCCCCTTTCTCAGGGTGCGCATACTGATATGGATATTTGGTTATTTATTACCAGTTCATCTACCATTGCCCCCTGTTTTACCCTTTGTGCTATAGCAGGCGAAAACCATATCGGTGAATTAACAGAATTATTTCCCGTTATCAGGAAAATTGGTATTCAGTATGAAAATAAATTGCTTAACGCTACGCAGCAAATTAATACCCAGCGTGGCATTTTATTTTCTTCTGCTATTCTTGCCGCTGTCGCTGGTTGGCTTTCTGCCCAAAAGCAGCCTCTGACTTATTGCGCCTTAAGTCAGAACATCAGCACGCTTTGCCAAAATCTCTGTCGCAATGATTTTGCTCAACTCAATCAACGGGCAGCTAAAACGCAAGGCGAAAAACTCTATTCTGAGTTTGGCATTACCGGAATTCGTGGTGAGGCAGAACACGGTTTTCCTCTGGTATGCAACATTGCTCTTCCGGCTTTACATCAGGCATTAGCGCATCAACTGAGTTGGCGCGAGTCGCTTATTCATACTCTGCTGGCGTTGATGGCTTGTTGTGAAGATACCACTGTTTTGTCACGTGGTGGACAAAAGGCACTGAGAGAAATGCAGTCCTGGGCGCAACGACTTGTTGATCAGGGCGGCATGTTACAACCGGATATCGGCAAGAAACTGACTGACTTTAACCAATGGTGTGTGGATAACTGGATAAGCCCCGGCGGTTGTGCCGATTTACTGGCGCTAACTTTGGCTATGTATTTTCTATGCCAGGGTGATAAACACTTAATACAGGAAAATATATGAGTATTTATCTCTATACATTATTTACCTACGGCTTAACCATTCTAATCTCTTTTGCGGTGGTGGGCATTATTGTTGGGGTAAATAAGCTAATGAATAAGTTAAATATTACCGACGACTAATAAACAAATCGCCTTTCTAGCAACACCAGGGATTCATTCTATGGATATTTTCGTTAAGCTTTTTTCGGGGATCGGCACATTTTTTGTTGAAGATCCTAAAATAGCAATTGCTCGTTTATTATTAATAATTCTTGGATTCATTCTGGCATGGATGGGATTTCGCCGGAAACTTGAACCTTTAATTATGGTGCCAATGGGATTAGGCATGATCGCTGTTAATGCTGGTGTTCTGTTTCTTGCTGGCGGGCAAACTGGCACTTTAATCCTTGATCCGATGGTGAGTGATCCCACGGAGCTGGTTAATCTGATGCAGATAAACTTTCTGCAACCGGTTTATAACTTTACATTCAGTAACGGCCTCATTGCCTGTATCGTTTTCTTTGGCATTGGTGCCATGAGTGATATCAGCTTCATTCTGCTACGCCCCTGGGCAAGCATCATTGTTGCTCTGTTCGCCGAAGCAGGAACATTTGCCGCACTGTTACTCGGGATCGAGGTCTTTGGCTTACCCGCCAATGAAGCGGCGTCAATTGCCACCATTGGCGGTGCGGATGGCCCCATGGTGCTGTTTGCCTCGCTGATCCTCGCGCCAAATCTTTTTGTACCAATTGCCATTATTGCCTACCTCTACCTGAGTTTGACCTACGCTGGCTATCCGTATCTGGTGCGTCTGATGGTGCCGAAAAAGTATCGTGGCATGGAAGTGGATATCGACTATCCGACGGTTTCAAAAAAGGCAAAGTTCATCTTTACCATCTGTGCCTGCTTGTTGTTATGCCTGCTATTACCTGTTGCCGCGCCGCTGATCCTCTCTTTCTTCCTCGGTATTGCGATTAAAGAAGCTGAGATCGAGCCGTTCCAGAAACTGCTGGAATCGACAATGACCTATACTGCGACACTCTTTCTTGGGCTGCTGCTCGGTACGCTATGCGAAGCACAGACCATTCTCGATCCTAAAGTTGGCATCATCCTGATCCTCGGTATTGGCGCCCTTGCTATATCTGCAGTCGGCGCGCTACTTGGCGGCTGGTTTATCTGGTTTATCTCCAAAGGTCGCTATAACCCTGCCATTGGTATTGCTGGCGTCTCTTGCCTGCCAACCACAGCCAAAATCGCGCAGAAAGAAGTAAGCCACGAAAACCCCTATGCCGTCATTCTTCCCCTCGCGATGGGAGCGGGTGTCAGCGGGTTGATCGTCTCGGCTATCGCCACGGGGATCTTTATCTCCACGTTATTCCTGCTGAAATAAGGGAGTTATGACATGCTAAAAGAGCACAACTGGCATCAACTCAAAGACGATACGGAGCAGCGGTTGCAGCTAATAAAGCCGTATCTTCGTGAGGGTAAAATTATCGCCGCCAGCGATACCGTTGCCGTAATGGAAGCGATCCTGCGTAGCGGTGACCGGGTAAATATTGAAGGGAATAACCAGAAACAGGCGGATTTTTTAGCGGAATGCTTGTGCAAAGTTGATCCCAAAAAAATCTCCGGTCTGCATATGGTGCAGTCCTCTGTACCCCTTTCGACACACCTTGATCTGTTTGAAAAAGGTATCGCAGAAAAGCTCGATTTTGCCTATGCCGGACCACAAGATGGTCGTCTGGCTAAGCTCATTCAACAGGGCAAAATTAAGCTCGGCGCGATTCATACCTATCTGGAACTGTTCAGCCGCTATTTTGTTGATCTCACTCCTCGCGTGTCGTTCATCACTGCGTTTGAGGCAGATAAAGACGGTAATTTGTATACCGGTTTTAACACGGAAGATACGCCAGTCATCGCCGAGGCAACTCACTTCCGTCAGGGGATCGTCATTGCTCAGGTCAACAAAATTGTCGACAAAGTACCGCGCGTCGATATCCCTGGTGACTGGGTTAATGCCGTGATTGAAGCACCACGCCCTTTCTATGTTGAACCGTTATTCACCCGCGATCCCGCGTTGATCACCGATACCCATGTGTTAATGGCAATGATGGCCCTGAAAGGGATTTATGCCGAGTACGGCGTTGAACGTATCAACCACGGGATCGGTTTTTTCACTGCCGCCATCGAGCTGCTGCTGCCAACTTACGGCGAAGAACTGGGTCTGAAGGGCAAAGTCTGTACCCATATGGTACTCAACCCGCATCCAACCTTAATTCCGGCAATTGAAAGCGGCTGGATTCAGTCTGTGCATTGTTTCGGTGGCGAGTTGGGAATGGAGAAATATGTCGCTGAACGCCCGGATGTGTTCTACATCGGACAGGATGGCACTTTGCGTTCTAACCGCGCCTTCGCCCAGGCTGCCGGACACTATGCGCTGGATATGTTTATCGGCGGCACTCTGCAACTGGATAAATATGGCAACAGCAGTACAGCTACAGCCAGCCGGGTCTCCGGTTTTGGTGGTGCACCAAATATGGGCTGTGATGCTAAAGGTCGCCGTCACACAACCCGTTCATGGCTGAAATGTGGCGAGGAGTTTAATGCCACTCAACAGCAACTCATTGGTGATATGCCACGTGGCAAGCGTCTGGTTGTGCAGATGCAAGAAACCTTCCGCGAGAAACGCCAGCCTGCCTTTGTTGACAAACTCGATGCCTGGCAGCTTGCCGAAAAAGCCGGTCTCGATCTGCCGCCAGTGATGGTTTACGCCGATGACGTCACCCATGTGTTGACCGAAGAAGGTATCGCTTATCTCCATCGTTGTGACGGACTGGAACAGCGGATGGCCGCTATTCGTGCCGTCGCAGGTTATACCGATATTGGTCTGGCAGCCGATCCTGCACAAACCCAGGCATTGCGTGAAAGCGGTATCGTTAAAACACCAGAAGATTTGGGTATTGATCGCCGCCGTGCCACTCGCCAGCTGCTGGCAGCCAAAAGTATCCGCGATTTAGTCGAATGGTCTGGCGGACTCTATAACCCGCCTGCTCGTTTCCGTAACTGGTAAGGGGAAAAGACATGGCTTTACATCAAATATCACACCACTTTAGCGGTAACGGTAAACGTGCTGCGCTACCACAAACCGTACATTGCGGCATCGTTGGTTCAGGAGATCTGGAAGTTTTACTGGAACCTAAAGCACTGGCAGGCGGTATCGATATCAGTATTTGCACGCCCGTGACCGGATTCGATCACATCTGGGAAATTGTACTTACACGCTTCCTGGACATTGGCCCACTTGGAGATATGCAAGTCAGCATTAATGACAACAACGCCACGCCTGCCGTTGTCGCACTCCGTCTGCAGCAAGCGTTACAACAGGCTCTGCCAGGAGAAAACCAACATGAGTGATCTGCGTTTTCTGGAAGCCAGTGCGCGTGAACGCGCAGAGGCATTAGTTGATAAAGGCACTTTCCGCGAGCTGATTGGTCCGTCGGCTAAACAGACAAGCCCCCATTTACCCATCCTCGGTGAAGCCGTGGAGTTCGATGACGGTGTCGTGACGGGGATTGGTTTACTCGGGCAACATCCGGCAATTGTTATCTCTCAAGAAGGGCGTTTTATTGGCGGTTCTGTTGGTGAAGTAGGCGGCGCAAAAATGGTCGGCGCGTTAATGCTGGCCGATGAACTGGCAACGCAATCTACTGATCCCGCTTATCGTCCTGTCGTCTTAATTTCCTTTGAAACGGGCGGTGTACGACTGCATGAGGCTAACGCCGGTTTGCTGGCGCACGCCGAGTGCATGGATTTACTGCAAACGCTGCGGAGCAGAGTACCTGTTGTGGCACTGATTGGCAGCAAAATTGGCTGCTTTGGTGGGATGGGATTTGTCGCCGCTGCAACTGACATCATTGTGATGAGTGAGTCAGGACGCCTTGGCCTCACCGGCCCTGAAGTTATCGAACAAGAGATGGGGCGTAGTGAATTCGACGCTTCCGACCGCGCCCTGGTCTTCCGTACCACCGGCGGTAAACATAAGTATATCGTCGGTGATTGTAACTATTTGATTGCCGATACATTAGCGGCCTTCCACCAGCAGGTAACGCAGATCGCTTCCCTTGCCTGGGCAGATATTGAAGCTATGCGGCGTATTGGCAGTGAAGAGAAAGTGCGTAAACAGATGGCACTGACGCAACACATCTGTGATCTGGCGCCAACCGATGCCCGTGATGTCTGGCTGGCAGCAGGGAATGCCACGCCACAATCGCTGGTTGATATGGATTTGGAAACGTTCCTGAGCAATGTCAAACGTTTGAGTGTGGAGGAAGCGTAATGGAAAACTTATTAGGCCAGGGCCGGTTGGCAATAGATCTTATTGTCGATGAAGGCAGTTTTGTGGAAAACGCGCTGACAGACCTGAATCTTCCTTGTGAAGATTACGGCCCCGGAGCTGTGGTCGGTAGTGCGCAGTTGAATGGCGAAATATGCACGGTGATCGCCAATGATGCTATGGCATTTAATCCACGTTTTCCGGTGGTTTATGCCGGAGTCATTGGGCTTGAAGAAGGCTACAAAATGGCTCTGGCCGTTTACCGAACCATGGAGATGGATCGCCTGAAAGATGCTACTGAAAAGCGCCCACTGGTACTGATAGTAGACACTCCGGGGAATGGTCCTGGCAAACTGGAAGAGATCATCGGTATGAACAAAGCCACGGGCGCTTATCAGCTGGCCCTGGCGCAAGCACGTCATGCCGGGCATCCGATCATCGCGATGGTGATTGGTCGTGCCATCAGTGGTGCGTTCCTTTGCCATGGATTACAGGCCGACCACATTCTCAGTTTGACCTCCGAATTTGGCACCATGATCCACGTAATGCCCCTCAGCAGTATTGCCCGTATCACACGTCAGGATGTGGAGCGACTTAGTGAACTTTCACGAAGCAATCCTGTTTTTGCTGCGGGGCCGGAGTTTTTCTGGCAACTGGGTGGCGTTGAAGAACTGCTGAACAGTATTGAGCAAATGAAAGAAGCGGTTGCTCGCCATGTTCACGAAGTGCGCTCTGCCAAACAGACCTTAGGTACGATTGCAACCGGGCCACAAGGGCGAGGGCTCTCTGGTAATCAGCGTGGCGGACGCCAAACGCGCAGTGCGATCCTGGCGCAAATGCGGCACGAGTATCAGGCCATTGCCGAACATTATCAGCCAGCCTGACAGGGGAAACGCACCATGAACGATCCCATCTCAACACTGGAATGGCTGGTGCAGGCTCAGCAGGGCATCCCTTCTTTTTCAGAGATGCCCCGTCGGACACTGGCAGACAAAGGTATTGCAGGGCCGACAGCGGCACATGTGATCGAGGAGATCCATACGCCACTTAATCTGGCAATGGTGACATTCACCACTGGCAGTAGTGCCTTTCAGAACATTGTGGGGGTGACATGGTGCGAATTACCGCTGCGTACAGAAGCAGGTAAACGCGTCCTGCAAGGGTGTGGAGTTACAACCGGGCAGCAGTTGCTGGTGACCTACGCTCCGCTGGTCAATGTTTTTACCTGCCAGGCGCTGGAAGCGTTTGATCTTCGCTGGTCGTTTTTATCGCACTCATGCCGTGATGCATTGCTGATCGCGCTATGTCGCCAAATGCCGGATGTGGTGATAGGAGAATCATCATTCTTACGCGCCACACTGGAACAAGCGCAGAAAATGAATCTTATCGACCGACTGCCCAAAAATCTGACGTTGATAACGGCGGGTACACCGTTAGATGAAGCTCTGGTGCCACTGGCCCAAAGTCTGGGATATACGCTGCATGATGTATACGGGTGCCAGGAATTTGGCTGGCTTGTTCTCGACGGCATACCACTGCGTGAGGATATTTCGCTGGTAGCGACCCGACAAGGTGATGACTGGCGGGAAGTTATCGTGGGCGGATTACCAACAGGCGACAGTTTTCCCGTCGGAACAGGCGGTCATCTCTGTAACCCGGCAGGGATAATCCAAACCTGGAAGCGGCGGCGTACCACGCCCGAGTATGAAATGGTTGTAGTAGCGACAACAGCACACCACCAGGAGATTGTCGAACGCACAGCACGAACAATTATGCGTATTAAGGGCAGGATTTGTCGGGTTTCGCCAAAACTACAAACGCTGGCGGAAGCCACTCATATCCAACTCATCCCCGGTATATTGCCGGACGATGCGTCTGGTTCAGTCCCTATCGATATTATCGGCCCCGATGCCACAGCACAATTTGACGCTCTGCTGGCATCACAGCGAGAGTTACAACAACAAGGGAAAAATGACCCCGCCTGGAGTAAGGCGCGATGAGCACGCTCAAACGCCATACTCTTTGCTGGGTAGCACAAACGGCACTGAGTGATATCGCAAAACAGTTTGAGCTGATGTTTTGCTCGCTTCCCGCTGACATTCGTCACCAGGCGCTGGCGACTCTTCTCAGCGGGGCATTACCCGGTATCGTACGACGTGGCGCACACACCACGGAGGAAGTTCCTCTTGGCTTTAGTTTCCCGTTGCGTTGGCTAGGGCAACGTCTGCGTCTGGCGGTAAACGTTCCCGTCAGGGCCATTGTTCGCTACTCAACTCCCGAGCAAACTGCTCGTCTGCCTTTGAGCAACCGTACAACAGCGACACGTGCGTTTAACAGGTTGCGAGAGAGTGGTTGTTGGCAAGAATTACGAATGGGTGTCTGGGGGTCAGTGGCTTTAGAGATGGTAACGCCATGGCAATGGACGGATAACCATTCGGATCTGGATATCCAGATTATGCCCGAATCATTGAGTTCTATTGCGCAATGCTTAGAGACGCTACGAAATATAGAGCATCATTATCAGTTACGTATTGATGGCGAAATTCTTCTCTCAAATGGATACGCCATAAATATTAAAGAATGGTTCAGCGGAAGTCTTACTCTGTTGGCTAAAGGCGAAAATGACGTTCAATTAATTACCCGTCAAGACGTCATTAAATTATCAAAAACATCTTTCAATTAAATATATTAAAGGAAACTAATATGTCTGAAGTTAAATCAAAAGTACCTGGCGTTGTTGATGAAGTTAAATCAGCTGCAGGAGATAAAATAGAAAAAGGTCAGGTGGTGTTGGTACTGGAAGCTATGAAAATGAAAATGCCGGTGGCATCTCCAGAAAGTGGAGTGTTAAAGGCTATTCATGTAAATCCCGGCGACCGAGTAAACCCTGGAGTGGTATTATTCGAAATCGCAGCAGAATAAGATGTTTTAATACTAAACGACATTCTTATGTGATGTTATTGCTATGCTTACATATCAGCGAACTAATACTTCGGTCCGCTGATATGCCAGGAGTCTATCCCTGTAGGTGTAATTGTGGACGGAATTTGGACACGGTGAAACCAGAGCGTACACCTGTATTGAAATATGTATGTACTGTTGAATGTCAAAAATATAAAAACATACTGTGCTGAAAGCTATTGTTTATTTATTGTTACTAAAAGACGGCAATCATGACACCGTTTTAACGTTTTGCTTTTAGTATGGATAAGCAAAGAGAAACATCATGATCATTTACGGTTTGATGTTAATGGGATTGTGTATGTTCGCCGGTCTGATGGTTGGCGATCTATTAGGCGCTTTACTGGGGATCTCAGCCAATATTGGTGGCATAGGTTTTGCCATGCTTTTCCTGGTCGTGTCATCACAAAAACTAATAGAAAAAGGACTGCTGTCAAAACCAGCAGAACAAGGTGTGGGTTTCTGGAGTGCGATGTATATCCCCATCGTTGTCGCCATGTCTGCGAATCAGAATGTTATTGCCGCACTTAAGGGTGGACCGGTGGCAGTTATTGCCGGACTCGGCGCGGTATTTATTGGTTTCCTGCTAATAAAACCGCTGAGCAAAATAGGCAGTAAGCCTTCTGACCAGCAAGTTGTAGACTAACGAGTAAGGCGAAAATATGGAACAGATATTCAAAACGCTATCCGGAAATTTTACCAGTAATGGCTTAATCACCGCGTTTGTCGTCGTCGGCGTTGTTTGCTGGGCAGCAAGTTGGATTTCCACACATTTACTACGTGGCAAAATTCATAGTTCTGCTATTGCTATTGTTGCCGGATTAATACTGGCATGGATTGGTGGCGAATTAACTGGAGGCAAAAAGGGCCTGGCTGATATCAGCCTTTTTAGCGGCATCGCCTTAATGGGTGGAGGTATGTTTCGTGACTTTGCCATTATTTCTACTGCTTTCGGTGTGAAGCTCGAAGAACTGAAAAAAGCCGGACTAGCCGGTCTGTTGGCGCTGATCATTTCCACTGTTCTCTCTTTTTATCTCGGTGCAGTTGTAGCCTGGGTATTCGGCTATACCGATGCAGTGAGTATGTCGACTATCGGTGCGGGTGCGGTCACATTTATTGTTGGCCCGGTAACCGGAGCTGCATTGGGTGCCACCTCCGATGTCATCGCTCTAAGTATTGCCGCAGGGGTAATTAAATCGATTGCCGTGATGATCCTGACACCACTGGTGGCAAAAGCAGCCGGGCTAACCACGCCAGCTGCAGCGATTGTTTATGGTGGCTTAATGGGATCGACCAGCGGAGTCGCAGCTGGATTGGCCGCAACAGATCCAAAACTTGTACCTTATGGCGCGATGACAGCAACGTTTTATACCGGACTCGGCTGCCTGTTGGCACCTTCGGTACTGTATCTCTCTTTAACGCCGTTCTTTTAATCACTGCCGCCTGTTGGTAATACAGCAGGCGTAAGGGGATGCTATGTATTCATTTCAGGGAATGAAACCAGGGCAAATTGCATTACTGGCGTCACTGTGTGCACAACAGGATGAAGATAATTTTCGCCAGAAGCTCTTAATAGACAGACCAGATCATCATGTCGGTTTTGCTTTTTTGACCGGAACAGCAGGAGAGATAAAAAATAAGCTTCAACGTAGCGTTATTGGATGTGCATTAAAACAACAAATAATACCTCGCCAAGAAATTGCTATCTTCTCACTTTGCCAACTCAGTAATCAGGCGCTAAACCAGGCTCTGGAAAATACCCTTTCTGAATCACATATCAGAATTAAAATATCACTAATTAGCAACTCACGTTGGATTGCCGCCGCGATATATGGCGAAGCGTTGATTTATCAACACATGAGCCAGGAAATTATGGGGCTGAGTTTACATCGGTTTTCTCCATCGTAAGTTGGCGAGCATACATTCGACACTCTGCTAATAAGGATAGAATACTTGGATGTGTTTCCTGGCTACGAGGAAATACCAATGATATTTCTTGCTCCATACGATAAGGTATCTGTAATGGTAAGAGCCGAATGCCACTGGTAAAAAGGTCTCTCATTCTACCTGGAATTAATGAGTACCCAACACCTGCATTTACCATACTCATAAGTGAAAATATGTCATGCACACGGACGGTAATTTCTGGCTCGAAACCGGCAATTTTAAATGCTTCCTGAAATCCTCGCCAGGTGGCAAACCCTTCACTAAGGGCGATAAATTTTTTGTTCTGTAACTGGCATAAATCAACCGGTGACTCCAAAAGATCAACATCAGTCACAGGAACAGCAAGGAAGATTGAATCAGAGAAAATGGTCCATGTTTCGAATAATTGAGTATTGTACTCGTCGGGGGTGGAGACTAAAACAGCATCAACCTTCCCTTCATTTAAAGCCTCAAGTAGTTTTTTATTCGAATTCATAATGAACTCTATAGTTAATTCAGGACGTCGGTTTTTTAATCCTTGCACAATTTGTGGTGCTGTTTTCATTACTAATGAGTAAAGTAATCCCAGACGAAGTGTTGGTGAATGATATCCGGCGGCTTCTCTGGTCAGATAAATACACCGTTCAAAACTATTTATTACTTCCCGCGCCTGCTCTTTCATTACCCATGCACCTGGCAGAGGATGCAAGTTCCGTCCATTATGCGTAAATAAAGAGCAGCGTAAATTATCTTCCAGAGAATGCAAAGCACGATGAACACTTACGGCAGAGATATTCATCGCCTCTGCTGTTTTTGATATATTCATCGACTCCATATATGAGAGAAAAATTTCTATTTTTCTCAGTGTGATTTCATTATTCAGCATATAAATACTTCCCTGTGAAAGGAGAATATTTATATTAGGGGATAATTCGATATTATTTTTTGAGCCAGATCGTTAAATCTGGCCCTGATATGAATTTGTTTATTGGTAAACGGGTAATAACTTAAAGCTCGATAAAATATGCACCAGCGCGTTACCGACACCAAATAGCAGAATCAGCACAATCATCGGCTTGCCGCCCCAGACGCGGAATTTCGGGCTGCCAAAGCGTTTACG
>ERZ1034915.1613-NODE-1613-length-11952-cov-5.512986_pt1 | contig 11952 bp, 20 predicted proteins | sample MGYA00520592_ERZ1034915 | MGnify/ENA primary metagenome ERZ1034915 (study PRJEB33766, sample SAMN09781787) | gut metagenome | biome: gut microbiome | host: Homo sapiens | place: Madagascar | study: EMG produced TPA metagenomics assembly of the PRJNA485056 data... | reverse complement strand
GGGCAATGGTGACCAACTGATTGCCAATCTCAAGCAGGCGTTTTCCGGACTGGTTACGTTCCTTGATGGCCTGATTCACAATGACATTGACAAAATGCTTTCCGGTCTGAAAAACCTGTTTTCTGGAGAGTTCAACGCAATTTTGACGATTGTCGGCAGCGTTGTGAATCTGATTATCCGCGGGCTGAATTTCCTGATTGATAAAATCAACACCATCAAATTTGATGTGCCTGACTGGGTTCCGGTCATTGGCGGTGGAAAGTTCGGGTTCAACCTTCCCCACATCGACGATTGGAAGATTCCACAGCTGGCACAGGGCGCCGTAATCCCCCCCAATCGCGCTTTCATGGCCGTTCTGGGCGACCAAAAGAGCGGCGTAAACATCGAAACGCCGCTGGACACTATGGTTCAGGCGTTCAAAACAGCCATGAATGAATCTGGGTACGGGTCTGGGCGGATTATCGAAAATGTCCTGATGCTGGACGGGGAGGTAATTTACCGGAACCAGCAGCAGCTTGCCCGGCGGCGCGGCATCAATCTTGCGGAGGGCTGAACATGGCGGGCTATTGCAAACTGAACGGAATTGAATTTGACGTCGCCGTGGCGATTTCATCCTACAAGCGGAAACTGAATATCTTGCAGGGGGATAACGCCGGACGTGTGCAGACCGGTCTCATGACCCTTGACCCTATCGGGGCGTATCTCGGACGCGAGATTACGTTCTTCCGCAAGGGGAATGATTACCAGTCTATGGACGACCTCTGGGATTTCTTGGTGGAACATGCCGTGGACAAGAACGGGGTCTATCTGGAAGCCGCGGACGGACAGACTACCATTGCATATCAGGCGTACTATGGCGACACGGAGCAGAGCATTGAGCGAGTGCAGAACGGGGTGAATTACTGGGGCGAATTTTCCGTTACATTCGTACCGATGGACGCCCAGGTAAAGCCTACCTGAAAGGAGGGCGTACATGGGAAACAGAATCCTGGTCAACGGCGTAGACGTCGGCGGGTTCAACGGAAAAATCCAGTCTACCCACGCAATGATTGGAGAATCGCTGTCGGCTGACCAATTTACATTTGACGTTGACGCTACGGAAGAACCCTTTGTCGCGGCGGATGAAGACCACCCACTTCTGACCGCTGACGATAAACTCTACTTCACCCGCAGCGCGATTGACCCCGCATCTTTCAAGGATGGGGACGAAGTGCTGTGTTACAGCGGCGAAACGCTCCTCGGGAAGTATTATTTCAGCGGAATCAAGCAGATTGGCGCGACCCGTTACGAAATTACGGCGCTGTCCATCGTCGGAAAGCTGCTGAGTAATAAGCACTACGGGGGAATCTATGCTTCTGCGCCCGCATCGTCTGTGCTGGCGTCCATTCTGGCAGGGCTGAACTACACGATTGACCCAGCGATTGCGGCGGCAACCGTGACCGGGTATCTGCCGATTGACACCCGGCGGAACAATCTGCAGCAGGTATTGCTGCACACCGGCGCGACCATGAAGGCCAGCGCCAGCGGGAAGGTCAGCGTGGAACCGATGTCCTCCGTGCAGACGGGCGTATTTGATGCAGAGCGGTGCTTTGGAACCGGCTCCATCGAAACGACAACACCAGTGATAGGTGTGAAACTGACCGAGCACAACTACATCCAGACCGGGAATGTCGTGACGCTTTACAGCGACGGCATCGACGGAACGGAAACGCTTGAATTTTCGGAGCCGTATCACGATTATGCCATCACGGGCGGAACAATCGTGGAATCCGGCGCCAACTATGCGAAAATCACCGCACATGGAACCGTTACGCTGACCGGCAAGCCGTATACGCACGTTACGCGCATTGTCACCGCCGGAACGGTTGACAACGTGAGCACGGAAAACGTCAAGTCTATCGAGAATTGCTATCTTTCCTCCCCGCAGGTTGCGCAGGCCATTGCCGAACGTTTTTTGGCGTATTACCAGTGCAACCAGGTTATCCGGCAAGATGTCATTGTTGGCACAGAGCTGGCGGGCGATGTTGTATCGGTGCTCAACCCGGACACCCAAGCGCTGACAACGGCAACCATCCAGAGCTTTTCCGTAAATATGAGCACGGTCAATAAGGCTTCAGTGGAGTTTCTCGCAAACTTCATTCCGAAGGGGACAATTTCCGGCTTTGCAAACTACAAGCTTTTGACCGGCTCCGGGACATGGAGTGTCCCGTCAGGTGTGTCAAAAATCCGTGTCATTGCCGTAGGCGCCGGCAATGGCGCATCCGGCGGGAAGCGCGGTGCGGCGGGAGCGGATTCCAACGAGGACACGCCAGGTGAAGGGGGGACCCCCGGGAAAGCGGGAAGCGCTGGACAGGGCGGAAAGGTCTTTGAAATCTCGTTGGATGTTACGTCTGGGGAATCCTTTTCCTACGCCTGCGGCACGCATGGAGCGGGGGGAAAAGGCGAAACGAGCAGCGTCTCCCAAAGCGACGGGACAAGCGGCGGAGAAACAACCTTTGGCGCATACTCTTCCGCGCAGGGGCGGCTCTATCCGTATGGGTATTATGAGCCGAAAACGGGGTTGACCCTTGCTTCCAACGGCGCAGCCGGATATGACGGTGGCCGCGGCGGTGATGGTTCGGCGAACCTGGACGCGTATGCATCCCCTATGGTATACGGCCAAAACGGCGGCGCAGTGCAAGGCTATTCTGGCGGTCGTGGTGGTCCCGCAGTTGAACGGGAATTGAGTGACCGCCATTCGTACCAATACGCAGGCGGCGGCGGTGGCGGCGCGGCAAATGGCGCCGCTGGCACTGATGCCGCGAGCTGGAAAAGCAAATCTGCAAACGGAGGCGCGGGTGCAACCGGAACCGCCGGAGAATCCGGGAAAACATACGGCTCTGGCGGCAGCGCTGGAAACGGCGGTGGTGGCGGCGGTGGAGCTGGCATTGCCTATGATTGGGATCCGCTGTTTACCTCTTCGTGGCTGAAAGGCTTGGGCGGGGCACCGGGAGACGGAACGGACGGCGGCGACGGCGTAGATGGCTGCATCATCATTTATTATTGAGGAAGTGAACATGTGAATACAACGTGGGTAAAATCAATCTTCACGCGGGCAAAAATCGACGAGCTTTTGAGCCGGGTAAACAGTTCTGGCCTGGGGACGTCGGCGCCGCAGTTTGCGGACAACGACGCCAACAACGTGACCGGCAGCGGCTGGAACAGCGTCAACAGCACCACGGCCAACCGACCGACCGGGGTAACGTGGGGCTGCATCCGCACGGACTGCTATTATAGCGCCGCCATGTGGCAGACGTATTACCAGATGGGCAGCACTTGCCGGGCTGTGCGCTCCTTGACCAGCGGAGTGTGGAGCGACTGGGCGTGGGATAACCCGCCGATGGTGCTAGGGACGGAATACATGCTCTCCGAGCGGTATACCAATAAGCCAATTTACACAAAATTGGTCAACTTCGGAACTCTTCCCGCTGCATCCAACTCGAAATCAGTTGCATTTTCCACCGAAAACGTCACAGCCCTATCCGTGGACGGGCGGATGAGCTATAACGGAGACGAGTACACGATGCCGTTCACGCTGCAGAATGGCGCAACAATATCTATCTATGCACACGGCAAGAGTGTCACTATCACATCCGGCGCAAGCAGCCTGGCATCGTACAGCGCATATGTCGTGGTGCGGTACATTAAAAATTAGACTGCACGATACCAAGTCGGACTAAACCACTCTAAACTGCAACAGAGGAGATGGTCAGCATCGAGATTGTACAAATTGTAATCAGCGCGGTTACCGGCTCCGGCATTACGGCGATTGCACTTGCCCTGCTCCAGAGGAAATGGGTAAAGGACGACCGCAGCGACGCCATCATGGGTGCGCTGAAAGTGCTGATGGTAGACCGGGTGCGATACCTGGGGCAACGGTATATCCAGGACGGCAGCATCAGCCTGACGGACAAGGAGACATTGGAGGAAATGCATCGGGCATATAAGGCACTGGGGGGCAACGGACATCTCAACACGGTCATGGCGGAGGTGGGCGACCTGCCCATCAGAAAGGAGTAAGAGCATGGATATCAATACTTTCGGCATTGCAGGGGTGGCGGTGATTACGGTCATTTGCTATCTCATCGGCCAGATTGTGAAAGCCACGAATCTGGACAACAAGTGGATTCCCATCATCGTGGGCGTCTGCGGCGGAGCGCTGGGCGTTGCGGGGATGTTCCTCATGCAGGACTTTCCGGCGCAGGACTACATGACCGCCGTTGCGGTGGGCATTGTCAGCGGCCTTGCCGCCGTGGGCATCAATCAGATTGGAAAGCAGCTGAACCAGTAAAGGGAGGAAAAAATTATGGAAATGTACATCAAGGCAAGCGACGAAAAGGACATCCGAATTTCCTGCGAGCCGTTCCCCGGCTGCAGCGTGTGCTACGGCTCCCCCATCCCCATGATGGACAGGGACGAGAGCCGCGCCAATACCACCATCACCGCCATGGGCTTTGAGCTGTCCTACGACAGTTTGGGCTACTGTTACAAGAGGCTTCGGCTCCATGTTTGATGTATTCGAGTGCGCCCGGGCGCAGGTATACCACAACCCCGGCAAGCTCACCCCGGCGCAGATTCAGGCCAAGACCGGCTGCACCCACATCATCAACGGGTATCTCTTCAACGGCAAGTTCCAGCCCGTGGGCTGGACGGTGATTGACGGGAAAATTATCAGCCGGGACGCCTATACGGATTGGGGCGTGTCCATCGGCGGAGACAGTGTTCCGCGGATGCTCACCGACCGGGGCGGGAGCTTTCTCTCCGGCGTGCCCATCCTGAAAAACGGCGGCAAGCTGTACCGGGACTTGACGGCGGACGTTGCCCGCAGCGCCGCCCGGACGGCGGTAGGCTGGATGGCCAACGGGCGGGTTGCCCTCTGGTGCGAGAAAACGGCCATGACCCGGGAGCAGCTCCAGAATAAGCTCTTATCGCTGGGGGTGAAGGATGCCCTGATGCTGGACGGCGGCGGCTCCACCCAGGGCATTTTCCCGGGCGGAAGGGTTGTAAGCTCCCGCAAGGTGCCCACGCTGCTGCTGTTTTGGGAGAAGGCGCCGGAGGAAAAGCCGGAAGACCCGGCAATCACCTGGGGGAAGACGCAGGGACTGCTGACGGACGATAACGCCGGGGAGACCGTCACCCGGGCGGAGCTTGCCTGGGCGCTGTATCGGCTGAAGGGGTGAGCCGTATGGTGGGAATCAACGCATACAGCAAGGCCGCCAGCGGGGGCAAGCAGCTCTCCACCCATTTTAAGGTACGGGAGTTTGCCTGCCGGGACGGCGCGGATGCCGTTTTGGTGGCGCCCCGGCTGGTGATGGTGCTGGAGAGCATCCGGACGCATTTTAACGCCCCCGTGACCATCTCCAGCGGCTACCGCACCCCGGAGCACAACGCCAAGCAGCAGGGGGCGTCTCTGCACTCCCAACACTGCTACGGGATGGCTGCGGACATTGTGGTTAAGGGGCAGACGCCCCAGACCGTGGCGGCCTACGCCCGGCAGCTGATGCCGGATTGGGGCGGCGTGGGCGTGTACAAGAGCTTTGTCCACGTTGATGTGAGGGAGAGCCGCGCGGACTGGACAGGCTGAAAAGCGGAAAGGAGGGCACACAGATGATGGCAACATCCACGCGGCTGCGCCGCGCTCTGCAAGTCTGGAGCAGGAATGAACAAGACGCACCAGGAAATCCGGGCGCTGTTGTCATCGATGGCGCCCCGCAGAGCAGAGGAGGCCGTCCGGCGTGCCGGCCTGCCGCAGGATGAGGAGACCGCCGTGCTGGCGGTGGACGTCCGGGGGCAGAGCTGCATCCAGACGGCGGAGCAGCTCCATATCAGTGTAGACGGCTTGGCCAAAATCCGCCGGCGGGCATACGCCAAGCTGGCGGACGAAATCAGAGGATAAGGCAAGAGAGGACGTGTCCGATTAAGACACGTCCTCTCCTCGCATTATGGATCATCATCCTTATCCAGCCGCTTGACCGTTGTGGGAGATTTACGCTTTCCCCGGCGGATGTCTGCATCATCCCACAGCCGCTTTAACCGGAGCTTGTTGCACTCCGGAGAGCACGTCACGGAAGGCGTGCCCGGGGGAACCGGCTGCCCGCAGATAACGCACACCTTCTGCCCGCTGCGCGGTGTTTCCCTGCGCTTCGCTTTCCAGTCGTGCTCCGCGTTCCACGCCCTGGACGCCTGCCGGTCAACCTCCCGGATGGCCTCCGGCGCGCAGTCCGGACAATAGCGCTGGCGGCCGCCATTGACAACGTACTCTTTGCCGCAGACGGTGCAGCGGTCGATACTTCCCAGCGGCCGGGACGCTCCGGTTTTCCGGTAGCGCTTTGCATTCTCCTTCTTCCTGACTTCCCGGCAGGTCGGGCAGTACCAGGCGCGGGGGCCACCGTCAAAAATCGCGCCGCACTCGCGGCAAGTCCGCGGGCGGATGGTGGAGGACTTTGCGGCAGTCAGGCACTCATCACACATGGCCTGCTCATTTTTGGCGGTGTTAAACAGCTTGCCGCATTTCAGGCACTTTTTCAGCCGCATATCTAACCCCGCGCGTACAGCCCGATGGCCTGCGCCAGCAGCAGCCGGAGATAGTCCGGGCAGCTGTTGACCCCGGATTCCCAGTTTTCCACCGTCCGGCGCGGGATGCAGAAGTGCTGGGCAAAAGCCGCCTGGGACAGGCCGGTGGCGGCGCGAATCTCGCGGACGGAGACGTGCGCCACATCCCACACGGCACCGATGCGCTCAATGCGCCCCTCCGGGATGTCGTCGGCGTCCTCCGGGTCGCCCCAGATACTGGACAGCGCCCAGTCAGACACATAAGCGTCCCGGTCGTTGCTGTCGAGCGCGTCAGCAAAGAGCGTGGAAAACTGCTTGTCGGTCATCATGCGCGCCCCCCTCAATCCAGCTCATCGACGAAAACGAACATGTCCTCGTCACGGATGAGGCTGCCGTCCTCATCATACTTGCCGCAAGCGCCGTCCTCGCTGGCCTCGTTTGCCGTCTCGATGCAATAGTCTACGTCCTCGACGGTGTAGGTGTCGGTCTCCTCGTCATACGGCAGCGTGCCGGCATTAAAATAGTCGGCGCTCCAGTCCGGGTCATAGCCGGAGCCGTTCCAGCGCTGGATTCTGATTTCCACGGTCTTCTTTCCATCGGTCAATTTCATTTTGCTTACCTCCTGGGCTGTGCCCCTCTTGTTGTCACTATAATACCACCGATTCAGTGGTGCGTCAAGGGGAAAAAACGAAAAAATCAAAAAAACTTTCCCGGGCAGAACGGGGGCAGATTGCGGGCATTTCCCGGGCAGTTTGGCCGCCCGGATTGGTGATACCATCAAGGCAGAACAAGACAAGGAGGGCCACACATGGAGCAATTTGCCATTGCCGGAGTGTCCGGCACCAGCTGCGTCATGGTCGCCATAGACGGCACCGACATCTACCAGGTGGACTACTTTGGCAACCGCCAGCAGCTCATCGGCAAGACGGCGGCCGCCTACTCCGAGCTGGAGGCCACCACGCAGGAGTATTATGACAAGCTGGTAGAGCTGGGCGTGATCACCCCGCCCAAGACGCAGGAGCAGATCATGGGTGAGATGCAGTCGGCCATGAGCGACATGGCCGAGGTTATCAAAAATCTGACCGACCAGGTAAAGGAGCTGAAGGGGAATGGAATTAAAGCAGATTGTGGCAGCGGCGGCGAAAATGTTTCCGTCCGCCGACCTGCAAAGCGCGGTGCAGAAGGCGGAGCAGGCGATCAGCGGGACGGCTGACACGCTGGAGGGCGTCCAGAGCACTGCCCGGCGGTTAGGCATTGATCCCAACATTGCCAATAGTCTCTATGCCCGCTATGGGCGCACTATGCAGGCAAGGGCGCTCTGCGGCCTCCTGGGCACCACGCCGGAGGCTCTGCGCTCCGATGCAAACAAGATACTTGGCGGCGCGCAAAATGGCTCACAGCCCCCTCAAACGGCGAAAACGGGGGCGCACACCAAATTCCCCCGGCTGAAATAGCCGAATGGAATAAAAACATGAAAGGAGCACGAGTAACATGGAAGAGCGTAGTACCGGCATGAGCTGGATTGCAGTCCTCTTTGTCATCATCGTCATTTTTGCCATTTTTGGCGGTGGCTTTGGCGGCGGCTGGGGCTGGAATCGCGGCGGCAATCCCTATCCCGTCCCGGAGGGCGGCTGCAACCGGGTAAGCAACTGCGAGGTAGAGCGCCAGGGCATCATCGACACCGCCCGGACGCAGTACCTCATTGAGCAGCAGAGCAATGACACCCGTATGGCCATCAACGCCAGCACGGATGCCATTACCTCCCAGGCCAGCCGCATCTATGAGCAGCACCTCCAGGAGGCCATCTTTGACCTCAAGATGGAAAACCAGAACCTCAAAAACGGCATCTTTACTAAGGAGCAGACGGACGCCCTGGCGGCGAAAATCTCTGACTGCTGCTGCGGTTTCAATCGCCGGCTGGATGCCATTGAGGGGCGTATGCTGACCAAGCCTGCCCTGTATGGCGTGGCGGCCACCGGCGCCGGGCAGATTATCCCCGCCACCTGCGGCAACAACGGCAACATCTAAGCTGCTGGCAGACTGTCAGCAACAGGCCAACTCCGGCCGGGCAGTGGGCGGGGCTGGTGCCCCGCCCTTACATTATGAAAGGAGACTTGTATATGTCTTGCAAATCTGCAATCTATACCGCAATGCAGACCCCCACGGCGGTTGACGTCGGCGGGGTGATCCCCCTGGGCAGCCTGATCCGCCGGTACGGCTGCGACATCCAGCTCAACGGCAACGCCGTCAATCTCACCGGCACCGGCTACTATGACGTGGACGCCTCTGTCACGGTCGCTCCCACGGCGGCCGGAACCGTCACCGCCACCCTGTACAAGGACGGCGTGGCCATCCCCGGCGCGACGGCGTCCGCTGCCGCGGCGGCTGGCGCTCCCACCGTCCTGAGCTTCCCCGCGCTGGTGCGGCAGCCCTGCTGCAACGGTGGCGCTGCCCTGTCCCTGGTGCTGACCGGTGCCGCCGGCACTGTCAGCAATGCCGCCATGCGGGTGCAGCGGATTTAAGGGGGCTGCGCCATGGTACAGCTCTTAGTGGGCATGCTTCTGGGCGTCATGGCGGCCACGCCTACCGGCCGGAGCATCGGCAATCAGATCGGCAATGCCGCGATTGACAAGGTCAAGGAGGCCATCCAGACGCCCCTGACCAGAGAGGAGGACAACCATGGAGACTCTGCACGAGCAGATTAAGGCCTATATCCCCAAACTGGAGCACAGCATCAAGGAGTACATGCGCAACCCGGCCACGCCCAACGCGGCGCAGGGCATCATGGCGATGGTGGAGTGCCTCAACATGCTCAAGGGCGCGGAAAAGGCCATCTGCACCGGCCGGCCGCTGGAGCAGGCCGACGCCGAGGCGTGGGTGGCACACATGGTCAACGAGGACGGCAGCACCGGCGGCCACTGGACGATGGAGCAGACCAGCGCCGTGGCGGAGAGCCTGGGCATCTCATTGGAGAAGATTTCCCCCTGGTGCTGGTGGGTTACCATGTGCATGATGTACTCCGACTACTGCGGCGTGGCGGAAAAGTACGGCGTGTCCATTGCGGAGTTCTATGCCGACATGGCATGCGCATTCCTGATGGACAAGGACGCGCCCGGGGCGAAGGAAAAGCTGGCGGCGTATTATCACGGGATTGTGGAGAAGAACTGATGTGAAATTCCGTGTGTAATTCGTGTGTAATTTATTTTGCAAATTACGCTTTTTGGCATCTTAAAATGCGAAATTGTGTCCCGCTGTGCAAACGCTGAAACCGTTGAAAACAAAAGAAAAACCGGGAAACCATTGCAGTTTCTCGGTTTTTCTTTTTGGTGACCCGGCGGGGATTCGAACCCCGCAATATAACGCATAAAATCGTTGAAAACAAAAGACATTTTAATCTTTCGTGTGTAATTCCGTGTGTAATTTAGAGGTAAAATATTGGTCTACCTTCTGCGCGACGGCGATTTGTTCCGCAGCCATCGTATGCTGGTAGACTGTTTTTAACATATTATCTGTGGCATGCCCCATACGTTCCTGCGCATAACGATTTGGGACATTCAACGCCAACATAACGCTGGCGTTGATATGGCGGAGGTCATGGAACCGGTAATGCTGGACGCCAGCCTTCCGGCACAGCGCCTGGAACCGACAATATAATGCACGGCGGGAAATGGGAACAATGTGTTCCGACGTATGCGGGGCTGCATCGAAAAGACCTTTGATATATTCCGGAATCAGTAGGTCGCGCTGGGAACTGTATGTCTTTGTAGTCTTCTCGCCCTCATCCACCAGTGCGCGGCGAATGTGGAGGGCGTCTCCGTCTATATCCTGCCACTTCAGCCCCAAAATTTCCGACATCCGCAGTCCAAGCCAAATTGCCAGCAGGATTGCCAATTCATCCGGGGTGCCCTGCACCGCATTCAGGATTTTCTCCACATCTTCGCCGGACGGGATAGCAATGTCATAGCGCTGCTTTTGAGGCATGGTTGTGCGGAGCGCCATATCGGGACGATAATCCGCCAGCGTGGCACTCAATAGCCCGTGCGCATTACGGACGCTCTTCGGGGACTTATCCTTTGCCATGCTGTTTACGGCGCGCTGTACGGCTTGCGGCGTAAGTTTATCCAGCGGCGTACCCATCAGCTCCGGGAATGCATTTTTGCGGATGCGCCGATACCCGGCCACGGTAGACGGAGACAGTACAGAATCCTTGCTCTCGATATATCGGTCAATCGCTTCGCCCACCGTCAAATCCGTTTTTGCGCGGGCATATTTTGCACCGGATTTCATGGCTGCGGCTTCTTTTTCGACATCCTTCTTTGTGGGCGCTGTAATAGATATTCGCTTTCCGTCTATCATAACATTGACGCGCCAGTTCCCAGATGGGAGTTTTGTTGCTTTTGGTATCTTCATATTATTCCCTCCAAAAACCGATATTCAGCGCGTGCATATCCACATATACGCACCAGCACAGCAGCAGGACGATTGCTACGCCCATAACCAAAATCACGCAGTTTCGAATCCGCAGACCCTTTTCCATGACGCTGATGGTATGATTCTGCACGTCAATCGTCTCCCGCTTGTTGGACAGGCGCTTTTCCAGTCCGTCCTTTTCCACCTGCAAGGTTTCTTCCGTGGCGGTATAGTGATCGCTAATACAAAAAAAGGCGTCCAAAGACACTCCCAGTGCCGCACAGATACCAGCTGTGGTATAAAGAGCCGGGGATTTGGACGCATGGGCGAAGAAATTATTCACGGTGGAGAGGGGAACGCCGGAAGCATCGGCGATGTCCTGAGCCGTCATGCCAAGCGCGTTCTTTTTTTCTCTGCATAGTTCCTGAATCGTCAAAAAAATACCCCCTCCTGCATGATCAGACAAGATATGGACAGGCAGAGTACTTTTTTGTTTTGTAACAATTTGTCGGAAGGTGTCGAATACCCGAATTTGAAAATTGCTCTACCCACCCTGTTTCTGTTACAGTTGCATCACGGCAAGCCAATGCCCCCGGCTTGCTGCTTCCGGCTCCGTCGTTTGTTGCAGAGGCGGCGGAGCCGGTTTCATAATCGCTCAACGGGTATACCCGTTGGATGCCGCGCACACGCGGCATTATTCCATGTTGCTTTATTGGTAGGATGATGAAAGGGAAAAGGATGAATAAGGAGTTACATAACGCGACGGAATGTGATACAATAAAGTATCAAGAAATGCTGGCAGAAGCCATTGACTTGATTCAAAAGTTATCTGACGAACAACTGCTGAAAATCATGGAGGCTCTAAAATGAAAATTTGGGTGATCAGCAAAGAAGGTGAATCCGAGCGGGAAATCGGCATCGAATGTGACGCTTCGGAACGCGAAGCTGCAA
>ERZ1034915.1607-NODE-1607-length-11995-cov-11.075544_pt1 | contig 11995 bp, 5 predicted proteins | sample MGYA00520592_ERZ1034915 | MGnify/ENA primary metagenome ERZ1034915 (study PRJEB33766, sample SAMN09781787) | gut metagenome | biome: gut microbiome | host: Homo sapiens | place: Madagascar | study: EMG produced TPA metagenomics assembly of the PRJNA485056 data... | reverse complement strand
CTGAGCAAGTGAAAGAATACGTTTGCTCAGGTTCAAGAAGTCGGAATATCAGGTTCAAGGAGGCTGTTTCTAAGAGATTCCCACTAGGCTCAGCAGCTCTGCTGAGCCTAGTCAGCAGGTCTGCCGAGCCTAGTGGCAACACCCTATAATCGTACAACAATACACCTTTTAGTTGTACGACTATACACTCTATTGTTGTACGACTATACACTCTATTGTTGTACGACTATAAATCTTTAGTTGTACAACTATATCTCCATTGTTCGTACAATATGACTTATGAATTGAAAAAGCGGAGAAAAACTAGCCTTTTTGTCGAGAAACACTATCTTTTTTTCAAAAAAACAGGTCTGAATGAAACTTGAACCAAATTGAACCAATCGACTTTCAAACCTTTTTAGTATCTTTGCCCGCAGAACGTAAATGATATAAACTATGAATATTGATGAATTAACATTTTTAGACCTTTATAACCTAAAGGACGACAAAGTGACCTCTGCCTTTTTGCAGGTCATCGGCTACGGGGGTGCAGTTCTGCTCCGCTCGTTCATCAATAGTTGTGCTTATTTCTCAGTATTACCGATATTTTTGTTATTCAAGCATCAGTTGAGGTGCAGGGAACCTGTGGCTCCGACAGGTTTATCGTATCTATATGTATAATCAGAATTCAATATAAAACAATAACAAAACGAAAGTAGTATGGGCGTAACTAAAATTTATTCAATAATGCCAGACTTTACCTTGCAAGATCTTCATGAAGAGTTTCAGGCAGAAAGGACCAAAGCACGTTTTGCTTTTGTGCTGGGAAACGGCATCAATAGATATTATAATGGTGCAAATGCTGTTAGTTGGGAAAATCTGATGAAGAAATTTTGGAGTAAAGCAGGACTTTGCGAGAGCTTTCCTGAAATAGAACAAGGTTTGTCGTTGATAGAGAAATATGACATCATGTGTGTCAAGATGCCTGACAAATGGGAGGATATTCTAAAATCAAATCAGGAGTTGGTTAAAGAGACTTTCAGTCAAGAGCTTTTTTTAGATCCTTTTCAAGGACAACTCATGAAGTTGAATGTGCCAGTGTTGACCACCAATTATGACAACTATTTAGAGAACGACTTGAAAAAAGAGTGTTTCAAGAACGATGTTTTATACAAATCCAAAGGCTATTCTGAGACATATCCTTTAGGCGAATATTACGCCACCCAACAATTCATGTCGGAAGAAGACATTTACAAGAATTTTGCCGTTTGGCACATTCATGGGACAATTAACCATACAAGGAGTTTACGATTAGGAATTGCAGACTATATGGGTTTGCTAACCTATGTGAGGAATTATCTCAATGATGTGGCAAATATGTATAATGTGACAAAAGAACATCAAGAGTGGGGCATTAAGGATAATGCAAGAAACAAAAATGAAAAGTACCAGCCTACATGGTTGAATATATTTTATAATTGCTCGCTATGTATCAATGGATTGGGCTTGGAACCTACAGAAACCTTTCTTCGATGGCTCCTTATTTCTCGCAAAAAATATCTTGACCGAATTGGTTCTGATGCAAGGGGATGGTATATCTGCTCTTTGAAAGATTTGGACGAAGGAAAAATGTACTTTTTGCAGAATGTCGGCTTTAATATCATCATAATTGATGATAATAAAGTGAGATATAACGAATTGTTTGATTTTTAAAATAGGTGTTATGATACGAAGTTTACATTTTTACAAATGGTTTGTTGCAGTCGTTGTTTTGATTTGCAGCACCACCACTATGTCTGCTCAGACTAAGGTGACGAGTCTTAGTCAGTTGAAAGCAGGTAGTGTGATTAAGATCTATCCAAAAAAAAGTAATGACACGAGTCACTATGGTGAGAGCAAATATGCTTTGGCATGTAGCGGTGATGGGCAGTCATTGACTTCTTACGAAAAAGCAGGCTCTGGCGACGAGTGGACTTTGGAAGATGCCGGAGATGGTTATTGCTATCTTAAGAACAACAATGGATGCTATTGGGCGTATCAATGGCGCTCATCTTCAGAATCCTTGCAATGTACAATAAATAAAAGCTCAGCTGTGAAAATATCTCTCACATGGGATACTAAATATAGTGGAGTGTGCTTTTGGAATACAAAAGATGATTGTGGACTAAACAATTTGTATGAATATAATAATATGTACAACTGGTGGTCTGATCCTGATAACTATTCTGGTGATGCCAATACTACTTTTGATATTGCTCTTCTAAAGGAAGGTAGCGGTAATGATTTTGTACAAGGAGAAAAGGTGGTAGTTCTAATTGATGGTTTAAAGTATATTTTAGATATAAAACAGAAAACTGCTAAAGTTATTGCCAATCATCAGGAGTACTCTGGTTATATTGTTATACCAAGCAATGTTACTTATAATAATGTTATATATAAAGTTAACATGTTGGGGACTAATTGCTTTTTTGCATGCCATGGTTTGAAAAGTATCACTTTGCCATCTAGCATAACTTCGCTAGGTGATCATTGTTTTGCATTATGCAGTAGTTTGAAAAGTATCAATTTACCCTCAAATATAATCTCGTTAGGGGATTGGTGCTTTAAAAATTGTAATAACCTGGCAAGTATTTCATTGCCCTCAGGCATAACCAAGTTAGGAGTAAGTTGTTTCGAAGGCTGTAGTAGCTTGACCAGTATCGATTTGCCCTCTGGTATAACCACGTTAGGATTTCGGTGTTTCGATGGTTGCAGTAGCTTGACAAACATCTGTTTGCCCTCTGGTATAACCACGTTAGGGAGTAGTTGTTTCGCTGAATGTAGTAAATTGACTAGTATGTTGTGTTTGGCTGTAGATCCACCTCGTTGTGTATCAAATGAAAGCTTAGTTGGCGAAGCGATTAGACTTTATGTTCCCAAAGAGTCTATTGAGAAATATAAAAATAGTGCAACGTGGAGATATGCTCATAGTATCAACCCACTATATCCTGCAAGTTCAATATCGTTAGCAAAAGATATTACGGTATTAAAAACAAAGACTATAAAGATAGAATATTCAATATTACCAGAGAATGCAGGAATAAAAGAGTTGGAATGGAGCTCTAGTAATACTAATATAGCTACTGTTGATGCAAATGGTTTGGTGACAGGTAAAAAAACAGGTACCGTTACAATTTCTGCCAAAACCAAAGATGGTACAGATATAGTTGCATCAACTATTGTGAAAGTATTACCTTTGCCTATAGAAACGATGGCTTTTGTAGAAACATCTGTATCTGTAGCAAAAACACAAAACAAAACAATATCGTTGACTTTTGATCCCCATGAAGATAATTATAAATATTATATGGTATGGACAAGTAGCGACGAGAGTGTGGCTACTGTTGCTCAGAACCCAAACTCTTCATATCCTCTTGAAGCCATAGTAACAGCACATAAGATAGGAAAAACAACTATTAAGGCTGAGGCTCAAGACGGTTCTGGCATTAGCGCAACATGTGAGGTGGAGGTTACTCCATTGCTTGTAAGCGACATTTCATTGCAGACGACATCAGTAGTAAGAACTATTCCTATACAGCTGAAAGCCGATGTTACTCCAGCTGAGGCTGACAACAAGAAGCTTAAGTGGACAAGCTTGACACCAGATATAGCCACGGTTACAGAGGATGGTATGTTTACTGGCTTGAAGATGGGTACAGCTAAAATAAAAGCTGAGGCTACCGATGGCTCAAACTTCTCTAAAATTTTTAATGTGGAAATAACTGGTCTGCCAGTTAGTTCGATATCTCTACCAACAACCCCTATCTCAGTTGTTAAAACTAAGACTGGCAAGATTAAGGTAGTATTTGAGCCGTTAGCTGCCGATAACCAGAAGTTGACATGGACGAGCAGCCGACCAGACATTGCTACTGTTGACAATGAAGGTATCGTTACAGGCAAGAAGGTAGGAACAACGAGCATTACCGCATCTACAACAGACGGAACAAATCTTAAGGCTTCTGTCGATGTTAACATTGAACCATTGAAGGTGGAGACAATGGCATTTGCAGAGCCGTCGGTTTCTATTGTCAAGACAGAGGACAAGACAATAACACTTACTCTTAACTCGGAGGAAGTAGACAACAAGAGTATGGTATGGACAAGTAGCGATGAGAGCGTGGCTACTGTGGTCCAGAATATGAATGCAGTATATCCGCTTGAGGCTATAGTTGTAGCGCATAAGGTGGGTAAGACTACGATAAAGGCTGAGGCTCAAGACGGTTCTGGCATGAGCGCAACTTGCGAGGTGGAGGTTACTCCATTGATGGCAAGTGACATCTCGTTGCAGACTGCATCTGTTGTAAAAACGATTCCAACACAGCTGGAAGCAAACGTATCTCCTGCAGAGGCTGACAATAAGAAACTTAAGTGGGCAAGCCTTACCCCTGACATTGCAACTGTTACTGAAGATGGAATAATGACAGGTTTGAAGATGGGTACTGCTAAGGTTAAGGCGGAAACTACAGACGGCTCTAATTTGTCTGTTGTATTTGAGGTGCAGATAACAGGACTACCTGTTAGCACAATATCATTGCCTGCCGAATCGTCGATTATTAAGACCGAAAGCATGAAGTTGGAGTACTCTATCCTTCCGCTTGTTTCGGACAATCAGAAACTGAAGTGGAGCAGCAACGCTACAGATATAGCTTCTGTGGATGAGAACACGGGTGTGATAACAGCACACAAGGTGGGCGATGCCGTCATTACAGCTACAGCAACCGATGGCTCTGGCATATCGGCTTCTACCAAGATTCATGTAATACCTCTAAAGATTAGCCAAATCGAGATGTCTAAAGAGATGTCTCTGCTACATTCGTTGAGTAAGCAAATAGAGGTAAAATTTACTCCAGAGCTTGCCGACAATAAGACCTTGAAATGGATCAGCGATAACGAAGATATTGCTACAGTTACCCAAGAAGGTGTTGTAAAAGGCGTGAATGTCGGTACGACTAATATCACGGCAACTGCTATGGATGGATCGGGAGTATCTGCTACTTGTAAGGTGACAGTGGATCCTGTAACCATCAACCTCTCTACAAATACCGTCAACCTGCAAAAGGGCTCTGCGTATGTTGAGCAGACTGCCACCATTCTTCCTGAGAACTACGAACATAAGGATGTGGTTTGGACAACATCTGGTAATGGAGTGGCAAGTGTGGATAAAGATGGACATATTACAGCCAATAAACCTGGCGTTGATACGCTGAGATGTTCATTGAGTTATGATAGCCATATCTATTCTGAATGCCGGGTTATCGTTTATGAAGATAACGTGGTGTATGTCGGAGGTCTCTACTATCTCTTGAAAGGTACGACGGATGAAAACAGAGAGGCTACAGTAACCAGTATCTATGGCGGCAAGAATACTTCGCTTGATGCTAAGAATGTGGCGCAGTACTACTCTGGTACTATCAATATTCCGGAAACTATTATCTATGATGGTAATAAATATACGGTACGAAAAGTGGGAAGCTATGCTTTCAACTGCCAGAACGAGTTGCAGAGTATCTATATCCCTCGTACGGTAACAGAGGTTGAACCTCATGCTGCCATCAAGGCAGAGAAACTGAACCGCGTGAATGTGGCTAACGAGAGCGAACTCGTGAACATCGGTGAAGAATCGTTCAAATGGTGTACTGGTTTGAAACGTTTCACATTTGATGGAACATCCCTGAAGATGAGCAGCATAGACAAGGCGGCTTTCAGAGAGTGTACTGCCTTGGAACGCTTTACTTGGATGGGCAATACAATGGTAAAGACCATCGGACATAGTGCTTTCTATGATTGCTCTGCTTTGGAGAAGGTGCTGTGGAACGGTAAGAGTGAGCTGAAGACCATTCAGGACTACGCTTTCTTCAAGTGTATCTCGCTCAACAACTTCGAAATGCCGAACACGACATTGAGTGTGGGTAACTCTTCGTTCCGCTATAATGCGAGCCTGACCAATATCCACCTCTCTAACTCGCTCAACTATATCGACGAGTATGCTTATGGTGAGTGTGGATTCAGCCAGATTACGCTTCCTGAGTCGTTGGCAAACATCCAGGCAGGTGCGTTCATCAATAATGACTTCTTGCAGGAGATAATCTTGCCGGAACGTCTGCAGGGTCTTGGTTCTGCTGCATTCGAAAACAACTCGAAGCTGGAGTCGGTGACTTTCCATACTGCCATCGAAACCATGACCATCGGCAACAATGCATTTAACCAGTGCCCTATATTAAATAAGGTATATATCACCAACATGAACAGCTTTGCGCAGACCAACTTCAATAATGCCAAGGCAAATCCTGCCAACACATCGCAGCATATCTATAATGCAAATGGTAAGGAAATCATCAACGTGGTATTGCCTAAGGGTACGAAGTATGTCAACAACAATGCCTTCAATGGTTGCGCTTACATCGAGAGCATCGAAATGCCGGCAACTATGGATCATGTAAACGATGATATCTTTGTGGGTTGCTCAGCTTTGAAGGATGTTTATTGCTACGCAGAAGAAGTGCCAGAGTTTATCGGTGTGAACAATCCGACAAGCATGGATGACGTGTTCCAGAATGCTACACTCCATGTGCCATTCGGTTCGGAAAGCCTCTACCAGAAGGATACTTCATGGTGGGGTAAGTTTACAAAACTCCTGGGGTGCGAGCCAAAGCCGACAGCTGTAGTGGAGAAGATAGACTTGAGCACTCTTACCGTAAATGTAAAGGCTGGTGAGAATTACAACGAACAGAAGCTGACTATCTATCCGGCTGAGGCTTCCAATGTGCGCATCAAATATTCTACAGCCGACAGAAAGGTGGCTGACATCGATGAGAATGGTGTAATCAAGGGTGTTGCTCCGGGTGTAACTACCATTTATTATACAGCGAATGACGGTAATGGCGTAACTTCAGAATGTAAGGTCATCGTCAGAAATCCTGAAGTAGAGTATGTGGGTGACATCTACTATCTCTTTGATAAGGCGAAGAAAGAAGCTACCGTAACCAGTATCTACGGCGGCAAGAACAAGTCGCTTGATGTAGAGAAGGTGGCACAGGTTTATACCGGTACGGTAAGTATTCCTGAGCAGACAACCTTCAATGCCGTGACTTATGACGTGAAGAAGGTGGGCGGTTATGCATTTACTTGCCAGAACGAACTTCAGGCACTTCGTGTGGGTGCTTTCGTAGAGAAGATAGAAGATAATGCTGCTACCAAGGCGATGAACCTGAACCGCGTAACAGTGGCTAATGCCAGCCAGTTGGTTACTGTAGGCAAGCGTTCTTTCATGGATTGTGCAGGTTTGCAGCATGTCCTTTTCGAGGGTACAACCCAATATCTCGATGTCATTGATACGGCAGCATTCAAAAACTGTGCTAAGTTAGAGGATGTCATCTGGGAAGGAAAGAGTACGCTGCGACTCATCGGTGACTCTGCTTTCTATTGTGACAGCAAGTTGGAGACCGTGAAGTGGAATGATAAGTGCGACCTGAAGATTATTGACAACTACGCTTTCTACAAGTGTATCTCGCTCAATCACTTCATCATGCCAAATTCTACTTTGAGCGTGGGCAAGTATGCTTTCCGCTATGATGCAGGTTTGACAGACATCCAGCTCTCAACATCTCTGAGCATTATCTATGATTATGCTTTCGGTGAGTGTGGATTCAGTCAGATCGTACTACCGGAGTCTCTGAAGTCGATGCAGGCAGGTGCGTTCATCAATAACAGTAATCTTGCTGATATTACGATTCCAAAGAAGACGGAAGGTATTGGTGCCGGTGCGTTTGAAAACTGTTCTGCTTTGGAGAGTGTGACATTCAAGACACATGAAACCAAACTGACAGTGGATAAGAATGCATTCAACCATTGCCCAGTTTTGAGCAAGGTGAACATTGATTATCTGGATGATTGGGCTCACATCAACTTCCAGAATGCTGCGGCTAATCCTACAAGTACAGCTCATCGCCTCTACTTGAATGGAGAGGAGATGGTTGATATAGAATTGCCTGTTGGCACAAAGTATATTGGTAACAATGTATTCAACGGCTGTTCTGGCATCAGAACCTTGAAGATTCCTGCAACCGTAGAGCATGTGAATGACAACATCATCACAGGCTGCTCTTCTCTTACAGATGTCTACTGCTATGCAACGAAGGTTCCTTCATTCATCGGTACGGAAGATCCGTCAAGTATGAACGATGTGTTCCGCAAGGCAACGCTTCATGTTATCTATGGCAATGAAGAGGCTTACAAGGCTGATGCATGGTGGAAACGATTCTACAAGATAGAAGGATGTAAGGATCCGGGTGTTGAGGATGTGAAGGTTTCTAATATCACAATCAGCCAGACTGAGATTACGTTGAAACCAGATGATACTTTGCAGTTGGAAGCAACGGTTTATCCTACAGAAGCAGCCAACAAGTCGGTTATCTGGAAGAGCAGTAATGAAGATGTGGTTATCGTGACAGATGAAGGCTTCGTCCTGGCGGTAGCAGAAGGTGAGGCTGATGTTACGGTTGCTTCGGCAGAAAACAGCGAAATCAAGGCGGTTTGCCATATCAAGGTTGAGAAGGAAAAGGAACCTGAAGTTCCTATTGTGCAGATCAAGTTTGAGGAATCTCCTATGACAATCGCCCTGGGAGAAACCAAGAAACTGAATGTAATCTTCAATCCTATGAATGCAACCAATAAGGAACTTGACTGGGTATCAGCCAAGAGTTCGGTTGTAGAAGTTGATAAGGAAGGTAATATCCTGGGTGTCAGTGAGGGTAAGGCTATCGTCTCAGCCAAGACCAAGGATGGTTCTAATCTGACGATTAACTGTGTGGTAACAGTTATTCCTTCTACAGGCATCAGCAACATCACAATGGGTGAAGTGAAACTGATTGTCAACAACCGACATCTGAAGGTTGAGGGACTTGCTGATCACGAGGTAATCCAGGTTGTGAATTCTATCGGCTTCACTGTATATCGTGGAACTGATCATGAGATAGACCTCAAGGCTGCTGGTGTTTATATTATAAAGGTGAAAGGGAAAACGCTGAAGTTTAGCGTGAAGTAAGATGTAAAAAGCACGAAAGCGAATGTTTTCGTGCTTTTTTGTTATTTATTGTTCTTTTCTTTTGCGGTCTCGGAAAAAATGCTTACTTTTGTCTTTTGATAAAAGTAAGTATAGCTAAAGACAAACGGTAAGTTCTACACAATATGTTGGATTCATCTGATTTTATGCCATTGGGAAAGGCAGAGGAATGGAGCTTGGATACGGCGACATGTCATCTTTCGAGATGTGTGGTCGAGGGGAAGTCTTTGCTCAAGAAAAGCCTGCATTCCCAATTTCTGATGGATGAAAAACTACGTACTTGCTTGCGAAAAGAATATGAGACAGGAAAACTTTTGTCGGCTGAAACTCCTTACGTGGTACGCTATTATCAGTTGATAGATACACAGGAGGAATGTGCTATCTTGATGGACTTTGTGGATGGCTTGACCTTGGATGCCTTTATCCTAGCCCAACCCCTTTATTTCTCTGATGAGGCTCGACTCGATGCTTTCATGCGCCAACTATTGGATGCATTGAAAGTCATCCATCATGCTCAGGTGGTACACTTGGACATCAAGCCAACCAACTTGTTGCTGACTTCCGTGAACAGCGACTTGAGAATCATCGACTTTGGGCTCAGCTATATTTCTACTTATCCACATACTTCTGGCTTGACCGTGAACTTCGCTGCCCCAGAGCAGACGGATGGAACGGGAGAGGTGGATTGTCGTACAGACATCTATGCGGTAGGCAAAATCTTGGAATACATTCAAAACAACCAAGGTGATAATGTAAAGACGAATGCTGATAGCTTGGATGGGCAAAAAGAAGAAGCACATCGTCATTTGCCGAAGAAATGGCAATTCGTCATGGAAAAGTGCTTAATGCCAAGAAAAGAAGACAGATGGCAAAACATCGAAGCGATTCTTTCTTTTTGGGACAATGAAAATCAGATTGCGGAAGAGAGACTTCAGCGGAAGGGCTTGTTGAGAAAAACAATATTTGCCGTGGCCGTAGCACTTTTGGTTGTCGTAGGTATCTCTGCTTGGTGTGTTTCACGAAAGCGTGAGGTGACATTCGCTGATGAATATGGTAATCTCTATCAGGTGAAGTCGGAGGATAGTTTGACTTGCCGCTTGATGGGAAGAGGCGATACTTGTACCAATGTTAATCTCTATATTGAACCCCATATCTCGTATGGTGGAAAACGGTATCGAGTGGTGGAAATCGCCGACTATGCTTTCTTGGGTGATCAGAGGTTGCAGACGCTTTGCTTGCCTCATACTCTGCGGCGGATTGGCAGTCGGGCTTTTAGGGAATGCAAACAACTGCTAGTGGCAGATATCCCTGATGAAGTGACGAATATGGATAATATGGCTTTCTGGGGATGCTCAAAGTTGTCGGAAGTTCATGTCTCTAAGGGTTTGACGAGAATTCCATCTTCTTGTTTTAGCAAGACGGGCTTGATGAAAGTTGTTGTTCCAGAGGGTGTTCGTTCGATAGGGTATGATGCCTTTGGTGTTTGTGAACAATTGAAAAGTGTTACCTTGCCGCAATCTTTGAAATCCATCGAGCGTGGTGTCTTCTGGCGATGCTCTTCTTTGGATAGTATCCGTATTCCTAAAAATGTGCATGAAATTGGACAGTTCTGCTTGATGGAATGTAACTCTTTAAAAGATGTGTATGATGAAGCGCAAGAACCGCAAAGAGTGGTGAAACTGTTCGGTAAGGCAACGGCAAGCCATGTTACTTTGCATGTCCCTGCTATATCGCTGGAAGCTTACAAAAATGCCGAATGTTGGAACGAGGTGAAATGTATCGTTCCAACACCCGGCAAATAAAAGGCATGAGCCTTGTGGTTATGATTCCTCAGAGGAATAGGCATTCTTGTCTTCCGGAATGTCTGTAATGAATGACCAACGCACGCCTCCGTGCTTGCCACAAATATAGTCGCATGGTATCATACCCTTGCGGATGAGATGCGTCATGATAAGTGGCTCACATTCCATGAACTGGTCACAGTGGAAAAAGTCACCAGCCTGTAGTTTGCTGTTTTGGGATTCCAAAACCTTGAACTTGTTGCAGCCTTGGTATTCTATCAAGACAACACGGTCGGGCTGCCAGGTGAGCAGCATCTTCTCTCCCTCCTCAAGTGAATAGCTCTTGAGTTTCTTGTTGACAAAGAACTGGCTTGTAGGAATGTCAGCTTTGTCTTTGAGAAAACTTTCCCAATTGTTGTAGCCAACCATGCGTGATAGTAGGTCGAGCGAATGGAGGCTGAAGTTGTTGTTGGTGTGGGTGTATCCCCAAATTCGTTTGAGCGTACTGACGGAAATGGTTTCGCCCGTGAACTCCTTGAGTTGTTCGTATAAGAACATGAAGTCACGTGGTGCTTGCATGGTCTTGCCTGCAACCTTCTCCACAAAGCTAATGAGTCGCTTGATGTCTTCTTGCTTTTGTTCCATGTGATGTCTTATAGAAGTTCTGGGAGTTGGAAGAGTTTGACGCTGTTGCTTCCCTTGATAAGGATATAGTGGTCGTGAGGTTGGTTTGCCTGGATGGCTTCCTCTACCTCTTCTACATTCTTGAACTTGCGGTAATCGCAGTCGATGTTCTCAAACTCATCGCCTACCAGCCATACGTTCTCCAAGCCTGCGGCACGGAGCTGATTCACTACCTTCTGGTGCTCCTCATGACTTACCTCTCCTAACTCACCCATCTGTCCGAGAATCGCCATCTTGTTAGGTACGTCCATCAAACGGAAGTTCTCGATGGCGGCAGCCATGCTGGATGGATTGGCATTATAGGCATCCACTACCAACTTATTGTGTGCAGTCTCTTCGAGTTGCGAACGGTTGTTGCTTGGGATGTAGTTCTCCAGGGCATGATCTATCTGCTGTGGCTTCACATCGAAATGAAGACCGATGGTGATGGCGGCAAGCATGTTGTCGATGT
>ERZ1034915.1604-NODE-1604-length-12007-cov-7.083752_pt1 | contig 12007 bp, 4 predicted proteins | sample MGYA00520592_ERZ1034915 | MGnify/ENA primary metagenome ERZ1034915 (study PRJEB33766, sample SAMN09781787) | gut metagenome | biome: gut microbiome | host: Homo sapiens | place: Madagascar | study: EMG produced TPA metagenomics assembly of the PRJNA485056 data... | reverse complement strand
TCGATGCTCCGGGATAAATTCCTCGGAAATCGTTGACGTTGCAGTTCATATAGGTTCCGACATAACCATCATCATCTCGCCACAAGACGATATCCGCCTTGCCGTTTCCATCGAAATCGGCACAGCCGAAAGCATCCCATTCACTGCCGATATTGATTCCGAACGAGCTCCAGACCGGAGTCGCTTCCGTGCCGTTGATGACGCCGGAGATATCCCACGCTCCCAATACGCCGTTGGAGTTGATCAGGATATCATCGCAGCCGTCGCCGTTCACGTCGCCCATACCGATGATCGACTGGCCTTCGCCGAGATTGCTGGCCGGCAGGGCCACCCATTGATCGGTACCATCCATCCAGAGACCGAGATAACCGTTGGTGGAGTTTTTCCAGAGAATGTCCGCCCGGCCGCTGCCGTTGAAATCCCCCACGTCGGCAAGTTCCCATTCAGCAGTCACTCCCCACCCCATCGTCTTGAAAGTGGCATTATCTCCCATATCGTAGTAACCGACCGCATACTCGGTGGAAGCAAGCTTGCTGCGGAACATGATGTCGCAAACGCCGTCCCCTGTAAAATCATAAGCTCCGTAAACTGTCCAGTCGGATTTTGGGGCGGCTCCGAGTGCGCCGTTCCACTGCCATTTGTCGGCGTTCATCCAAGCACCCAGCGGATTTGCCGAGTCCACAAGATTCTGGAACAGAATATCCGAAACTCCATTACCGTCAAAATCGGACTTTGCCGGCCTCCTGCCCGGTGTCGAGCCACCGATCTGAAAACTCTGCACATCCGACCATTCGGACATATTGCCGGTATAGTCTTCCGCACGGACACGCCAATAGTATTTCCCGTTGCTGAGTTCCGCAAACGCATATTCCGTCGCCGTCACTGTTTTAGAATACAGGATGCTGCCGAATCCGGCGTCGGCAGATACTTCAACATGATATTGCTTGACTCCATTGCCTCCCCAGTTGTCATGCGCGATGTCCCAGCTGCCGATACCGTTTTTCCACATCAGCCCAGTTACTTGATCCGGTGCAATGGCATCGGGGAGATAACGCTGCGCCCAGCCATCTTCATCATTGGCCTGGAACTGATAAAAATAGCCTTCTTCCAGGTTGATCGTGAAATCTGTCACCCGGTTGTAAAGCTCAATAGCATATTCGTAACTTGAAAATGAGGCATCGCTGGAAATCAGAATGCGCACTTTATCCAACGCCTCTTCTCCGGAGAACGCCGACCAGTCAAGTGTCAGGGCTTTTAATTCCGCATTCGGATGGGAATAGACGCTCACGGTTTTTCCAGTAATGGAAGCACCGCGGTAAACTACGGCGGTTGTCGTTCCTCCTTTGTGGAGCATGAAATCAATATTCCCGGTAACATTTCCTTCAATATAAAGTTTGTTATCACCCAGCCCCAGATCGACCATTCCGGAAAAAGTCGAAACATTATTGCTGCCGGTCAAACTGATGGTATCGTTGCCGTTACCGGCTGTAACATCATTCAGACAAATTAACGAGGAGGCTGTGACAGAGTTGTCTCCGCCGCCAAGGTTCAATATTCCGGACACTTGTGCATAGGAAAAGCTGAATACATCATCACCGCTGCCAGCTGAAATATTAGCCAAAGATGCGTCGCCAGTAGCAGTAAAACGGTTGTTGCCATCCCCTAGAGTTAATCCATTGCTGAAAGAAACGTCGGTAAACGTTAGAATGTCATTTCCGTTTCCGACTATCAGGTCGGATTTAAAAGCGACACTTGCGGCAGCATCAATAACATTGGTTCCGTTGCCCAGATTAATGAAACCGCCGACTGTAGAATTCTCTATAATTTTGATAATATCATTTCCGTTTCCGCCGATGATGGTGCTGTCAAGAATCACATCCTTCAGTGTAATATCAAAGCTGGCATCGGCCGTCCGGGTGGAGATTGTACTGCTGACCCGACCACCGCCGGTAAAGATCAATTTGCTGACCAGCAGTTTTCCTTCGCTTAAACTGTAACCACCAGTATTGATGACATCGCTACCTCCGCCGAGATCAAGAGTGCCAATCTTTTTATCGGTACTCATATTTACCGTATCATCCAGTGCACTGAGACGCAGAACCGCATTTGCTCCGATTGTCCAGTTGTTCAGGTTGATTGTCCGGCTTATACTGGAGAGTTCCAGCAGACCGCTGGCAATATTCCAGCGGATACTGTCATCGCTGACGGCTGCTGATATTTCCATATCAGCCCCGGATTTGGTGATGATGCCGCCATTGCCCGCAATCGAATCAGCAAGCAGCAGCTTTATATTGCTGCCAATGATAAAATCGGCAGTGGAGTTTTCCAGATAAAGAAAACCGCCTTCATCAGCCTTGTTTCCTGAAATGGTGATTTTTTTCAAAAAATTCATACTGTTATTCGAAAGAGCATAAGTGAATTTACTGTTATTGGCACCATACAGAGCTCCACCCTTCCTGGCCTTATTTCCCGTAAAGGTACTGTCTGTAAGATTAATAACAGCATTGTCGGCATAAATGGCTCCACCTTGAGCTTCACCGCTATCGACTGCGGCACAATTACCGGAAAAAACAGCAGAAATCAGCTCAACTTTTCCAGCACTGGAGAACAATGCTCCACCTCTGGCATATGTTGCGTCTACTTTGTTTTCTGCATAAGCTATACTATTTCCTCTAGACACAGAAGCAACAGGGAAATTTTCCCATGACTTGTAAGAAGACCCCGACGCAGAAGCTGTGGCATAAGCACCATAACTATAACGCCCCCCCACTCTAGCAGCAGACGCGTAATTGCCTAAGAATTTGACCTCTGTCAGCAGTAAATCAGAATTCTCCGAGTATATACCTCCTCCTTGTGCGAATTTATTTATGGAGCCATCTACGAAAGCAAAGGCACTTGCCATTTCTTTACCGCCAAAGGACGTTGCATGTGCCCCAACTCCTCCTGTATTGGAACTGTATGCGCAAACAAAATTGTTCGAAAAGTTGGATTTTTCCAGTGTCAGGTTCGAACTATCAATAAATATTGCTCCTCCATATGCATGTATCCCTATAGATGCGTCAGCAGAGGCATACGCCGTGACGTTGTATGAATATTTATTTGAACCATTGCGAGCATGAGCAATTGCAAAAGCGAGAGTATATCCAGTTACGAATGCTGAAGCGCAATTGCTTGCAAAGTCCATGTTCTCTGCAAATAGTTTAGCATTTTCAGCATATACCCCTCCGCCCTTGGCATATGTCTTCAGGGAATCATTAGAAGATACTATTTTTTCTGTAGACGAATAATAGCAGTCGGATTTGGTATATATATATGCCGACGATTTTGCAGAAGTCGAAGCAAAACCTGAAATATTAGCACTGTTTCTATAAATATTCCCTTTCTGTCCAGATACAGTAGCTCCCGTTATATGTAATCCTCCGCCTTGAGCAAAACTGTCTTGGCCAGACAATTTTGAATAAGTCATAGTATTTCCGGTAAAACTAAGATCATTGAATGCCAGAGAACCACCAGTAATTACGGCACCACGTTCACTGTGATTGGAAATATTGCTTTTGTTCAAATTCCAATCCGTATTGCTGCCGCTGAATCCGGTTTTGTTTTCTGTCAGCACCATGTGGTAAAGAGTTACTTTACTGTTGTCTGCCGTGAATGCAGCATTGTCTGAACGTCCGCTGATTTCCCAGGTTCCGCCGTCCGTCTGAACAAAAGTCCGGTCTGCAATTCTGAAACCAATATTGGAAACCACATTATTGTCCGTGATGAAAGCGGCTTCCGCCTGTGCGGTTCCGGAGACAGCATCAAGGATAATCCATTTCGCATTATCGTTGCCGCGCAGATTGCCATTCCACTCGATCCGATTTCCTGCATCTACCAATTCAAGATCCCGATATGTGGTGCCGCCCAAATTAGTGACAGTAAGGTTATTCAGATTGGCAATACCGCCGGTGTTGTTCAACGTGCCCGCATTAAAGACCAGGGTATCGCTGCCAGATCCGAAATTAATGACGCCGGTTCCCTGTAATATGGAACACAATTCCAGAACATCATTATCGGCTCCCAGCGAAAGGGTAGTCAAATCTTCGTCTGTATCAATTGAGGTTTGATCTGGATCCAATGCCGTCAACGTAACCACGCTTTGCGCAGAACCGCTGATAACAACATGATCGTTGCCACTGGCAAGGGAAATTCTGCTTTTGATCTCGGAGTTCTGAATGGTGAGGGTATCGTCCCCTGATCCCAGCAGCAGACCGACACCAGTATCGCCGATGATGGTTGAATTGGTAATGGTCACTGTATCATTTCCCTGCATCAGCATCAGATCGCCGGCCGGTTTCAGCAGACTCAGTGTCGCAGAACTGATTGTCAGGATATCATCGTATGCTGTCAGCTCATGTTCCCTTGAATAAGAGATCTCTCCTGTCAAATTCTCAATTTTTCCAGTCGCCATGATATTACCTCCTGAATTTACTTCCCGATATTTATTTGTACTTTAAGCTTTTATTTCCCACAGAGTATTCCTGCAGTAATTTGGTAACAACGTCAATCACCCGATCTGGAGAAATCATAGCGGAACATTCAAATTGACGTTCCGTATTCTCCAAACGTGGACAATGCCAATAATTGCTTAAATCAAAATTCTTAAAATCATTCCAGCAACTGTTGCAGACATTGTAATTGATAATGCGGTATGGTGTATGAAATTCATTCCAGGGGGCGGTAAAGCCGGAGATCATCACGACCGGTACCTGACATCCCCAGGCCAGCCATGACAATCCACTTGAAAGGCCGATAAAGAAGTCTGCATCCTTAATCAGATCAATTCGCTCCTGTAACGGCCGATCCCCTGTAAAATCCTCCGAGTTGGGCGGCATATAAGTATAGGTTCCTGCTTTTCCGGTAAAAGGCGCCTTGTCGATGCACAGAACCCGATACCCTTTTTGCTTCAAGAACTCAACAACGGTATGCCAGCCAACCGGATTGTTCCACATTTTGGCTAGACTTGTGCTTTGTACTGCAATACATACATATTTTTCTTTGATCTTACGAGGAGCGGAGAGATTGAAACGCGGAGGCACCTCTTTCTGATCAACACCGAGAATCAGGGCAGCCAGTTTGTGCAGTCCGATATATCGATGATCGACTGGCTGGTGGGTGGTATTGTCTAAATCCCACAAACCGATATTATAATTTGCATAAGAACTGATTTTTTCCGCTTCTTCCTTTGAAATAAACTTGATTTGCGGATACTGTTCCCGGATGATTTCGGCAAACCATGGCGACACAACACAATAGAGTTCACATTTATGTTTTAACTGAAAACGCTCAACATAACTGAACCATGCGATGCTGTCGCCTAATGTATGCACGGGGAAACGGACAACAACAGCTTTTCCTTCCGCATTATAGTCATGACAGAACAAAAGTTTGTCGTTTTCAGGCTCGGAGATAACCAGTCGAAAACGAATGAAATATTTCTTGAAGCTGGTAACCGTCCCGCCGCCGCCTTCCGGGGTTATCGTATCATAAACGGTAAACTTATTATCCAAATCAACAAAACGAATGCGGTAAGGTTTCGCCCCCTCCGGCAAGCGGACTCGCAACCCGTCATTGAAGTCGAAAGTAAGGCCATCAATCGCTTCCTGAGTCGGAAGTTTGGGGATATCCCCAAAAAACACCAGAGAAGCCAGAGGCTTTTTCTCCTCTGCTTGTTCGGTACTTTCCTGTACGCTTTTGCTGATCTCGTCCGGCATGAGATTTCTTATTCCTCTGCGTTATCTTGCGTTTGAGCAAACAGTGTATTTGTCAGATTGCTGATATAGCTGGAATTTTGTCATATCCACTCTGTCACTCCTCCAGCCTACGCAATGACAGCCCATGTACTGTCAACGCCGCTGCCGATCTCATTCCACTTGAAGTCATCCGCGCCATCCCAGTAACCGAGTGCGCCGCTGGCGAGGTTGCGGACGAGCACGTCGTCGCAACCGTCGCCATTGTAGTCGCCGAATCCCGGAAGCCCCCATTCATCTTTCGATGCTCCGGGATAAATTCCTCGGAAATCGTTGACGTTGCAGTTCATATAGGTGCCGACATAACCGTCGCTGTCCCGCCACAAGACGATATCCGCCTTGCCGTTACCGTCGAAGTCGGCACAGCCGAAAGCATCCCATTCACTGCCGATGTTGATTCCGAACGAGCTCCAGACGGGAGCATCTGCCGTTCCGTTGATGATGCCGGAGATGTCCCACGCTCCCAATACACCGTTGGAATTGATCAGGATATCATCGCAACCGTCGCCGTTCACGTCGCCTATACCGATGATCGACTGGCCTTCGCCGAGATTGCTGGCCGGCAGGGCCACCCATTGATCGGTACCATCCATCCAGAGACCGAGATAACCGTTGGTGGAGTTTTTCCAGAGAATGTCCGCCCGGCCGCTGCCGTTGAAATCCCCCACGTCGGCAAGTTCCCATTCAGCAGTCACTCCCCACCCCATCGTCTTGAAAGTGGCATTATCTCCCATATCGTAGTAACCGACCGCATACTCGGTGGAAGCAAGCTTGCTGCGGAACATGATGTCGCAAACGCCGTCCCCGGTAAAGTCATAGGCTCCGTAGACCGTCCAGTCGGATTTGGGGGCGGCTCCGAGTGCGCCGTTCCACTGCCATTTGTCGGCATTCATCCAAGCACCCAGCGGATTCGCCGAATCCACAAGATTCTGGAACAGAATATCCGACACTCCGTTGCCGTCGAAGTCGGACTTCGTCGGTCCGGCACTCGGAGAGGGTTCCTCAATCTGGAAATTCTGCACATTCGACCATTCCGACACGTTGCCGGACTGATCTACCGCACTGACGCGGCAGAAGTAATTGCCGCCGGCCAAATCGTCAATGGAAATCCGGGTCGAACTGGAAGTGCGGCTGAGTATGATCTTTGAAAAGTCCGCCTGATCTGAAAATTCAATACGGTATTCCTTCAAGCCGCTGCCGGAGGCGTCGTCCAGGGAAGCCAGCCAGTCCAGTGTTACAGTATTCCCATCCAACTGGTAATCCAGTTGTCCCGGAGCGGTCGGTGCGATCGTGTCGGCAATGGTAAATTTCTTGTAGAGGCTCCATTCTCCGATATTGCCGGCATTGTCTACTGCCCGCACCTGCCAGTAGTAATCCCCGTAGGCAAGTTTGTGCACGGCCACATTTGCAGTCGTAATGCTTTCTCCCGATACCGTTATTGATGCAAAAGAACTGTCGGTCGCAATCCGGTATTCATAATGAGCTACACCGCTTCCTGAATCAATCGCCTCGCTCCAATCCAGTAAAACGGAATAATCTCCTGTCGTGGAAACCAGTCCGCGCGGAGTGGACGGTGCGGTCTGATCGACAACAGTCATCTCGGTCTCGCTCCATTTCCCGGTATTGCTGGTATAATCCTCCGCCCGGACACGCCAATAATAAACCCCGTCACCCAATTCTGCAAATGAATACTCTGTTTCTGTCACAATCATGGAATCAAGTATATTGCCGAAGTCCGCATCGGAAGAAACTTCCACATGATATTGCTTTACCCCGTTCCCGCCCCAGTTATCATGAGTAACCGTCCAGCGGGCGATACCATTTTCAACAAGCAGTCCGGTTACCTGATCAGGAGCAACCGTATCCGGAAGATAACGCTGTTTCCAGCCGTCCTCGTCCTGTGCCTGGAATTGGATGTAATAACTTTCCTCTATATTCAGCGTGAAACTCTTGCTCTGGTTGTAGAGTTCTACTGCAAACTCAAAATTGTGGAAAGACGCATCGCTCGACACTACAATCCGGACCTTGTCCAAATCAGGAATAGAGCTCCAGTTCAATGTCAGAGCTTTCAAGGTGGCTCCTTCATGGGAATAAACATTGAGAGAGTTGCCTGCCAGATTCGCAGAAAGATTGACAACCAGCCGCGTTTCTCCGGCAGGATTCAACAGAAAACCATCACGGATGGAAAGTTCTCCGTTGGCGGATATCGTATTCCGCCCTCCGCCGAGACTTATCAGTCCGTTCAGCTGCGCATCTCCTCCGAGAGTTATGGTGTCATTGCCGTCCCCTCCACTCAAGCGATCGGAAAAAATGGCGGATTCAGCGATTTTCAAAGTGTTTTTTCCGCTTCCTAAATCCACGTTTTGCCGGAATTCAGCAGAATGCAGATCCAGAGTATCATCTCCCGCGCCCCCATAAAGCGTTCCGGCGAAAACAGCACGTTCTGTCACAGTCAGAGTGTTTTTCCCATCTCCAAAATCTGTTGACTGCTGGAATTCCACCGTGCTGAAACGCAGCGTATCATTTCCGTTTCCGGTCCGGAATGTCCCAAGAAACGCGGTATCGGCTTCTGCGGTTACGCTGTTAGCTCCATCACCCAGATCAATTGTTCCGCCAAGTCTGGAGCTTTGAGTGATCCGGATGGAATCGTTGGCATTGCCGCCGATAATATCGCTGTTCAGCTTGATCTCGTCCAGAATCAAGTCAAAGCCAGCATCGGCATCCCGGGTTGCAATTGTGCTGCTGATCGTTCCGCCTCCAGTCAGAGTCAATGTGCTGATCAGCAGCTTGCCGCCGGAAAGAGTATAGCCATTGGTATTGACGGTGTCACTGCCCCCGCCAAGATTGATAATCCCGATTCTTTTATCCATTCCCATGGTGATGCTGTCGTCAAGCGCAGACAAGTGCAGTTCCGCATCAACTCCGACTGTCCAGTAATCCAGTGTTATTTCTCTGGCAATACGTTCCAGTTTCAGAACTCCCGCCGTAATGTTCCAGTTTCCCGCAAATCCGGACACATCGGAAAGGATCGTCCAAACTCCGGTTCCGCTTTTGGTGATCGAAGTTGTCGCATCACCTCCGATGGAATCCGCTCCGTCTGCATTACCGACCGTCAGTTCTCCCGCGATGTCGAATGTCGCCTGTGAATTGCCGGAAAGATAAAGAAATCCTCCTGCAGAATGAGAACTATCTAGAGCAATATTGCCAGTATTAATGATAGATCTGTCCTCGCTTACAGAATAACTTAGAATGCTATTATTATTTAGATAAATCGCTCCTCCCATAGCGGAGGCGGTGCCAGCGGTGGAGTTGGAGTAGGAGTAGACGGAATTCCCGATAAAAGTCGTATTAGTGAGATTTATGATGGATTTTTCTGCACAAATTGCCCCTCCCATAGCGGAGGCGTCGAGGTGGCCGTAGGCGTAGGCGTAGGCGGAATTCCCGGAAAAAGTTGCACTGGTTAATGTCATCTCCCCTCCGCTTTGGTAAATTGCCCCTCCCATAGCGAAGGCGAAGGCGTCGATGTAGTTGTAGCGGGTGTAGGCGTTGGCGGAGGCGTAGGCGTAGGCGGAATTCCCGGAAAAAGTTGTACTGATTAATGTCATCTCCCCTCCGCCTTGGTAAATTGCTCCTCCCATAGCGGAGGCGGGGGCGTTGATGTAGCCATGGATGGAGGAGTAGACGTCGGCGGAGGCGTAGGCGCAGGCGGAATTCCCGGAAAAAGTTACACTGGTTAATGTCATCTCCCCTCCGCTTTGGTAAATTGCTCCTCCCATAGCGGAGGCGGAGGCGGAGACATAGGCGGAGGCAAAGGCGGAGGCGGAGGCGGAGACATAGGCGGAGGTGATGGCGGTGGCATAGGCGTAGGTGGAATTCCCGGAAAAAGTTGCACTGGTTAATGTCATCTCCCCTCCGCTTTGGTAAATTGCCCCTCCCATAGCGAAGGCGGAGGCGGAGGCGGAAACGTAGAGGAAGACGGAAGCGGAGGCGGAAGCGGAATTAGAAATCAAATCCGCATTTTTCAGGTTCACGTCCGCATTGGTTTTGATCGCCCCCCCCATGGCTGCTTGATTCGCTCCATTCATTTGGTTCCTGGTGAATGAAAGATCTTCTCCAGTCAATGCCGTTCCGGTCAGATCAAGAGAGCTTGAGCGGTTATTGGAAACGCCGATATTGATCAAATCCAGCGTTCCTCCGGTCAGAACGGCGGCAGCCAGACTGTTGGAAAAATTGCTGTTGCTGATTGACCAAAACGTATCCGTTCCTTTCAAGCCTCCTCCGGCATTGACAATCACCATGTCATGAAGTGAAACGGAAGAACTGTCGGCAAGAAACGCATATCCCTTACAGCCGTTGATTTCCAGAGTGCCGCCATCCATGTGAGTGAATATTGCTTCCGCGATGGAAAAGCCGATATTCATTTTCACATTGTTTGCGGTATTGAAAAAGATTTTTTCTCCGGCAATGAAAATCTGCTTGGAATTGTCCGTTCCGGTCAGATTGCCGCCGAGAGTAATCGTGATCTGGTCTCCGGAGATTTCCAGATTCCGTCCCAGCGTTCCGCCGCCGGCAGTGACCTGCAAGTTGGAGAATTTGCTGATTGAGCCGGTCGTCAGCAGAGAACCGCCGTCAAAACGCAGGGTATCGTTTCCGGTTCCGAAATCGATATCGCCATCCCCTTCCAAAATAGCTCCGAGTTCGAGGATATCGTCATTCGCTCCCAAAGAGAGAGTGGGACTGGAAGCACGTTTTGTCAGGATCACCTTGCTTTGCGCATTACCGGTAATTCGGACCAGATCATTTCCACTGCCGGTCAGTATCGGAGCGTTCAAAATGGAATTGTTCAACACCAGAGTATCGCTTCCGGAGCCGAGAAAAAAAGACAGATTTTCGGCCTGTGCATTGATTGTGGAATCTGTGATCGTGACAGTGTCATCTCCTTCATTGGTAAAGATTTCTCCCGCCGGAGAATTTAAATTAATAACCGCACTGCTGATCTCGAGGAGATCGTCATTGGCCGTTAATTCATAACGATCCGTCAACGTCAATTCCCCGGTAATTGTTCTCGTGATTCCGCTAGCCATACCGTGTTCTCCTGTTTTCAAACGACCTTTGCTGAAAGCTTTCCGATCGACAAGCCCGGAAAAGCTTTTGAATACCATTCATTCCGAGATTTCTGCTTATCCGCCTGAATCCACTATCGTTATTTAACGCCGAGTGCAAGTTTTTTAACAAAAAAATAGATTGCAGCCATATTTATTTCTCCCATCACATATTACTGTTGTTGAGAGCGTTATATTTTTTGAACAGAGAGTTGACGCGGTCTGCAATTTGAGGAGCATGACAAAATTTGCCTCTTCTGCAATATTCAAATCTATCTTCAGGTGAGAGCCAATGATAATGTACAATACAGCCACAAACATTTTCATCATCAAAGTAATTCTTCTGATCTTGTGGAGTGGGTTTTATTGATAAATTTTTTATCTCATCAGGCTGAGATAGGATTTCTCCTATAGCAACAATTGTCCAACCATTGGCAAGTGCAATAAGATCCCCCGCATTTGCATCCAGAACGGCATGAGTATAGGAAAAAGCTATGTTGTATCTGTTAAAAACAGTATCGGCTATGCAACTGTCATAAGTTCCGTTTTCACTCCACCTTGATCCGAACTTCCAAACCTTCTTATTTGAATTGCCTTCCATATAAATCCCCATCAATTTTATTGTAAGCCTTCCAGATATTCCCAATTGCCCTCTTCATCTTGAACGAGATTGAAGTCTTCTGTAACGCTGGCAGCAAAAATGCAATCAGCATGACACTCCTGACAACTTTCATGCAATTGAAAATTATCTTCGGGTATTATTTCTTCCCGTGCCTGAATACAATCAGCAGGCTCCATATCGACATATATCGCTTTCTTTTGTAATTCGGAGATTGCAGTATTTACATCTTAACTCGCCATCAAATTCATGAGCCTTTGCAAAAAAATCATATGGCAACTGAGTTTTACAGTTTGGGCATTTCATATTTTTCATCTCCAAAGTGTATACAAAACGGCCACGACAATCCATTGCTGGACTTCGCGGCATAAAAAGTGAACTGATGCGGTTCTTCAAGGCACAAAGATATCGCGTCTTGAATACTTGAAATTTTGTGAAATTTGTGACCGGATAGATTTCGGTCGGATGGAAGCAAGCCTTTATGTAAACATAAAGGC
>ERZ1034915.1602-NODE-1602-length-12026-cov-222.544650_pt1 | contig 12026 bp, 8 predicted proteins | sample MGYA00520592_ERZ1034915 | MGnify/ENA primary metagenome ERZ1034915 (study PRJEB33766, sample SAMN09781787) | gut metagenome | biome: gut microbiome | host: Homo sapiens | place: Madagascar | study: EMG produced TPA metagenomics assembly of the PRJNA485056 data... | reverse complement strand
AGGCCTGATAAGCGTAGCGCATCAGGCAATGTTGCGTTTGTCATCAGTCTCAGCCCGCTTTTCAGCGGGCTTCATTGTTTTTAATGCTTACAGCACTGCCACAATCGCTTCGCACAGCGGAGCCATGTTATCTGGTGTCATCCCGGCCACATTTACGCGACCAGAAGCAACCGCATATACGCCAAACTCTTCGCGCAGACGCAGCACTTGTTCTTTTGTCAGGCCACTGAAGGAGAACATGCCGTTCTGTTTGATGATAAAGCTGAAGTCGCGGTTTGCGCCTTTTTCCTGCAGCGTATTGACGAACAACTGACGCATACGCTGAATACGCTGGCGCATATCAGTCAGCTCTTGTTCCCAAATCGCACGTAACGCATCGTTGCTCAGGATGGTGGCAACAACAGAAGCGCCGTGTGCTGGTGGGTTAGAGTAGTTAGCGCGAATCGCCGCTTTCATTTGGCTGAATGCGCGATCAACGGTTTCACTGTCGGCAGCAACCAGAGTACAAGCGCCAACACGCTCGTTGTACAGGCCAAAGTTTTTAGAGTAGGAACTGGCAACAATCAGCTCTTTATGCATAGCCGCGAAAGCGCGCAGTCCTTCAGCATCTTCTTCCAGACCACGGGCAAAACCCTGGTAAGCGAAGTCAAACAGCGGTAACCAGCCTTTCTCAACTGAGAGTTGTGCCAGTGTCTGCCATTGTTCCAGCGTAGGGTCGATACCGGTTGGGTTATGGCAGCAGCCATGGAACAGCACTACGTCGCCAGCCTGAGCTTCATTCAGGCTGTTAATCAGTGCATCGAAGTCAAGAGTGTGATTTTCCGCATCATAATAAGCGTATTCACGAACTTCCAGACCTGCAGAGTTAAAGACGCTCTTATGGTTCGGCCAGCTTGGGTTGCTCACCCACACTCGCTTAACGCTGGTATTTTTTGCCAGGAAATCGGCAGCTACGCGTAGTGCGCCAGTGCCCCCCGGAGTCTGTGCCGTGCGAGCACGTTTGTCATTGATCAGGGCGCTACCTTTACCAAACAGCAGTTCCTGAGTGCAGCGACCAAATTCAGGGATGCCGTCAATGCCGAGGTAATTTTTGGTGGTTTCATTTTCGAGCAGATACTGTTCAGCCTTTTTCACGCTGGTCAGTACCGGGGTTTTGCCCGTCTCATCTTTATAGACACCAATCCCGAGGTTAATTTTGCCGGGACGTTCATCGGCACGAAACAGATCGGCCAGGCCCAGAATCGGGTCGGCAGGAGCGGCGGTAATGTTCTCAAACATGACGAGGTTCCATTATGGTTACAGAAGGGAAGTCCGCTATCAGGGTAACGGGAGATTTACAAAATTCCAACTATTACTGATGAAAACGCAGGCTGTTTTTGCAAGACGTGAGATTGCTCTGGAAGGTATAAAAAAAACAGGACCAAAGTCCTGTTTTTTCGGCATTTAACAAAGAGGTATGCTATTAGAACTGGTAAACGATACCCACAGCAACGGTGTCGTCTGAACCTACGCCCAGTTTGTTGTCAGAATCGATCTGGTTGATGATGTAGTCAACATAGGTGGACATGTTTTTGTTGAAGTAGTAGGTTGCGCCCACTTCAAAGTAGTTCACCAGATCAACATCACCGATACCTTCTACGTCTTTCGCTTTAGATTTGGTGTAAGCGATGGACGGACGCAGACCGAAATCGAACTGGTATTGCGCAACTAACAGAACGTCTTGCGTTTTGTTGGCGAAGCCGCTGGTGTTTGTAAATTTATTAGTGATCGGCGTAGCGTTACGGGTTTCACCGTAGTTCGCTGCCAGGTAGATGTTGTTCGCGTCGTACTTCAGACCAGTAGCCCACTGTTCAGCTTTTTTACCGTTGCCAAGAGGTTGAGCTTCTTGCAGGTTGGTACGGTCAGCTGCACCATAAGCACCAACGATACCAAAGCCTTCGTATTCGTAGCTGATAGAACCGCCAACACCGTCGCCGTTAGAACGGCGTGCAGTGTCACGCTCGTTTTTACCCAGGTACTGAACAGCGAAGTTCAGGCCATCAACCAGACCAAAGAAGTTGGAGTTACGATAGGTAGCAACGCCGCCAACACGACCAACGAAGAAGTCATCGCTGTATGCAGTATCACCACCAAATTCTGGCAGCATATCGGTGTAACCCAGTGCATCATAAACCACACCGTAGTTACGGCCGTAATCGAAAGAACCAACGTCAGCGTATTTAAGACCCGCGAATGCCAGACGCGTTTTGTTACCAGTTTGAGCGTCAGCGCCTTCAGAGTTGTTACCCTGGAAGTTATATTCCCACTGACCATAACCGGTCAGATCGGAATTGATTTGAGTTTCCCCTTTAAAACCAAGACGGGCATAGGTCATGTCGCCATTGCCACCGTAACTGTTTTCACCGTTACCCTTGGAAAAATAATGCAGACCAACAGCTTTACCGTACAGATCTACTTTGTTGCCATCTTTGTTATAGATTTCTGCAGCGTTTGCAGTACCTGCTACTAACAGAGCAGGGACGATCACTGCCAGAATATTGCGCTTCATCATTATTTATTACCCTCATGGTTTTTTTTATGACACCTGCCACTGCCGTCAATAAGTTCTGTCAATAAAAATTTACGGAACTATTGATGAGAGTTTGGTGTCTTTATGTGTCTGCAGGCATCTTTCCATTCAAACTAACGTTTCGCTACCGTGAAAGTGCTACAAAGATAAAGATTTAGTTTCAAAAAGAAAAAATATGTAACCAAAAGTAAAAATTAAGGAACTTTGTGAACACCGTCATATTTCCATAGAAACGTGATGATATTTACAGCAATTTTTATCTATTTATATGATTTACTTATATTTAAATTAACTAAACGGAAATTTTGTTTCTGATGGAAACTTTATCGACCTGGCACAAAATCCTCTTTCAGACATCCAGAATGCCAAAAAATAGTATGAAAATTGTGCTATCAGCTAAGAAAAAACTAATCCGCAATAAGAATGCGGGTTATTTTTTGTGCGTAAATGTTGCAATGTAATATTCCGTAACAGGATGATCGTTATGGCGGGGTTGCAAATAGATTGCTTGACTTAACAAACAGATAACTTGACAGAAAAGATAAAAAAAGAGCCAGCGGGCGCTGGCTCTTGAAGACGCTAAATTAGAAGCTGGCGTTACGCGGAGTACGTGGGAACGGAATCACATCACGCACGTTTTGCACGCCAGTTACGTAAGCAATCAGGCGTTCAAAACCAAGACCGAAACCTGAATGCGGAACAGTACCGTAGCGACGCAGATCGCGATACCACCAGTAATCTTCTTTATTCAGGCCCATTTCCAGCATACGCTCGTCCAGAACGTCCAGACGTTCTTCACGCTGGGAGCCACCAATGATCTCACCGATGCCCGGAGCCAGAACGTCCATAGCCGCAACGGTTTTACCGTCTTCGTTGAGGCGCATATAGAACGCTTTAATATCTTTCGGATAGTTTTTAACCACTACCGGTGCTTTAAAGTGTTCTTCCGCCAGATAACGCTCATGCTCAGAAGAGAGATCGACGCCCCAGTAAACCGGGTTTTCAAACTTCCTGCCGCAGTTTTCGAGAATGGTCACTGCGTCGGTGTAATCCACCTGCGCGAAATCGGCCTCAATGAAGCGTTCCAGACGTGAAACGGCATCTTTATCTACGCGTTCAGCGAAGAATTTCATGTCGTCTGCGCGTTCTTCGAGAACCGCTTTGAAGACATATTTCAGCATGGCTTCAGCCAGACCCGCGATATCGTTCAGGTTAGCAAACGCCACTTCCGGCTCCAGCATCCAGAATTCCGCCAGGTGACGGCTGGTGTTGGAGTTTTCAGCACGGAAAGTCGGGCCGAAGGTATAAATTTTGGATAATGCGCAAGCGTAGGTTTCGCCGTTCAACTGGCCAGATACGGTCAGGAAAGACTCTTTACCAAAGAAGTCTTTGTCGAAATCCACTTTGCCCTGATCGTTACGCGGCAGGTTTTCCAGATCCAGCGTAGAAACGCGGAACATTTCGCCTGCACCTTCGGTATCAGATGCGGTAATCAGTGGCGTTGAAACCCAGAAGAATCCCTGCTCGTTAAAGAAGCGATGCAGCGCCTGCGCCAGCGTATGGCGAACGCGCGCGACGGCACCAATCAGGTTTGTGCGCGGACGCAGGTGAGCGACTTCACGCAGATACTCAATGCTGTGGCGTTTTGCCGCCATCGGGTAAGTGTCTGGATCTTCAACCCAACCAGTAACTTCAACCTTGCTGGCCTGAATTTCAAATTGTTGCCCCTGGCCCGGCGACGCCACGACTTTACCCGTCACAATGACCGAGCAGCCGGTGGTCAGACGCAGGACGTCTTCATTGTAATTGGGCAGAGAATTATTGATGACAGCCTGTACAGGATCAAAGCAGGAACCGTCATAAACGGCGAGGAAGGAGATGCCAGCTTTTGAATCTCGGCGGGTACGTACCCATCCGCGTACGGTGACTTCGCTGTCAACGGCTACACGGCCCTGGAGTACGTCGGCTACAGGCACAACGCTCATAATATTCTCTCTGTTAATAGTCGGAAAAAATAAACACTTGTCCACCCGTAAATGGGGGGATACCTATGTTACCTGGCATCTGCAATCAGACAAGCAGAATTCGCAAATGCAGCGAAAGATTTCGGAATTAAAGGTAAAAAAAGGGAGCCGATTAGCTCCCTGATGATATTAACTGGCTTTTTTAATATGCGGAAGGTCGAACGCTTTGCGCAGCGCCCGAACAAACGCTTTATCGTGGCAGATAGTTTTGCCAGGGCTGTCAGAAAGTTTCGCCACCGGTTTACCGTTACACTCAACCAACTTAATCACAATATTCAGGGGTTTTACCTGGGGGATATCGCAGGTCAGGCGAGTCCCAATACCAAAACTTAATTGCACGCGGGAAGAGAAGTGGCGGTATAGCTCAACCGCTTTGCGTAAATCCAGATTGTCAGAGAAAACCAGAGTTTTACTCTGTGGATCAATTCCCAGCTTTTCATAATGTGCAATGGCTTTTTCACCCCATTCAACCGGGTCGCCAGAGTCATGACGCAGGCCCTGATAGCGACTGGCGAACTCGACACCGAAATCACGCAGGAAAGCATCCATAGTGATGCAGTCGGTTAATGCAATGCCAAGTTGGTCGGGATATTCTTCCAGCCAGGCAGCAAGTGCAGCTCGCTGGCTGTTGGCTAGATCCGGGCTGATTTGCTGATGTGCCTGGAACCATTCGTGTGCCTGTGTTCCCATCGGCGTGAGGGAAAGCCGACGCGCCAGATCGTAGTTGCTGGTGCCCACGAACCAGGATTCCTGTTGCAGACGCTTAACGATGGTTTCTTGTACTTCGCGAGAAAAACGGCGACGGGTGCCAAAATCCATAAGATGGAAGCGCGACATATCAAGGCCGGCGGTTAACGCCGAGAAGTCGACTAATTTGCTTTCCAGCGTGTCGAGGGCTTGCGCAACGTCGGCCTGCGGTGAGCGATAGCGATGTACCATTTCACTGATAACCGCCAGCAAAGGAACTTCCCAGAGGATGACTTCACGCCACGGGCCGCTTAAACGAATATCCAGCTTGCCATTATCGTTGGATACGGTGACTTGTTCCGGGTTAAAGCGGAACTCGCGTAACCAGTTAAGATAGTCGGCCTTAAAGAAAGGCAGAGCAGAGAGCCACTGATATTCATCATCCTGCAGGCGCAGGTGCTGCATCGCCTGAATCTGTTCACGAATAGCATCGGCATAAATACCCAGCAGATCGTCACCTCGGCAACGAAACTCCGCCGCGACATGCACATCGTAATAGTGATGAAACACGGCTTGCTGCATATGCAACTTATAAGCATCTGTATCCAGCAACGAGTGCAGAACAGGAGAAGCGAATTGTGTCATAGGTGCGCAGTAGCGTCCTCGTACAGGAGCGTTTAGTACAATAAACATCTTCAGGAACTGCTGGAGTATACCTTGTTTCGCAATTTATTGAACCCCGATCACACCATATGCCACCTTTCTGGTCGATGGCATTACGCGGTGTATGTTATAAAAATGTAGCAATAAAGGCGTTTGTACCTGAAAAGATGAAGATTCTGCATAGCGCGATTTACGCAACAGGAATAGACTGAACACCAGACTCTATAAAAGATGCTAAAGGTTATTTATGACTCAACAGCCACAAGCCAAATACCGTCACGATTATCGTGCGCCGGATTACCAGATTACTGATATTGACTTGACCTTTGACCTCGACGCGCAAAAGACGGTCGTTACCGCGGTCAGCCAGGCTGTCCGTCATGGTGCATCAGATGCTCCGCTTCGTCTCAACGGCGAAGACCTCAAACTGGTTTCTGTTCATATTAATGATGAGCCGTGGACCGCCTGGAAAGAAGAAGAGGGCGCACTGGTCATCAGTAATTTGCCGGAGCGTTTTACGCTTAAGATCATTAATGAAATAAGCCCGGCGGCGAATACGGCGCTGGAAGGGCTTTATCAGTCAGGCGATGCGCTTTGCACCCAGTGTGAAGCCGAAGGTTTCCGCCATATTACGTATTATCTCGACCGCCCGGACGTGCTGGCGCGTTTTACCACCAAAATTATTGCCGATAAAATCAAATATCCCTTCCTGCTTTCCAATGGTAACCGCGTTGCGCAAGGCGAACTGGAAAACGGACGTCACTGGGTACAGTGGCAGGACCCGTTCCCGAAACCGTGCTACCTGTTTGCGCTGGTGGCAGGCGACTTCGACGTGCTGCGCGACACCTTCACCACGCGTTCTGGTCGCGAAGTAGCGCTGGAGTTGTACGTCGATCGCGGCAACCTCGACCGCGCGCCGTGGGCGATGACCTCGCTGAAAAACTCCATGAAATGGGATGAAGAACGCTTTGGCCTGGAGTATGACCTCGACATCTATATGATCGTCGCGGTGGATTTCTTCAATATGGGCGCAATGGAGAATAAGGGTCTGAATATCTTTAACTCCAAATATGTGTTGGCCCGCACCGACACCGCCACCGACAAAGATTATCTCGATATTGAACGCGTTATCGGCCATGAATATTTCCATAACTGGACCGGTAACCGAGTGACCTGCCGCGACTGGTTCCAGCTCAGCCTGAAAGAAGGTTTAACCGTCTTCCGCGATCAGGAATTCAGCTCTGACCTTGGTTCCCGCGCGGTAAACCGTATCAATAATGTGCGCACCATGCGCGGATTGCAGTTTGCGGAAGACGCCAGCCCGATGGCGCACCCGATCCGCCCGGATATGGTCATTGAGATGAACAACTTCTACACCCTGACCGTTTACGAGAAGGGCGCGGAAGTGATTCGCATGATCCACACCCTGCTGGGCGAAGAAAACTTCCAGAAAGGGATGCAACTCTATTTCGAGCGCCATGATGGCAGCGCGGCAACCTGCGACGACTTTGTGCAGGCGATGGAAGATGCGTCGAATGTCGATCTCTCCCATTTCCGCCGTTGGTACAGCCAGTCCGGTACGCCGATTGTGACCGTCAAAGACGACTACAATCCGGAAACCGAGCAGTACACCCTGACCATCAGCCAGCGCACGCCAGCCACGCCGGATCAGGCAGAAAAACAGCCGCTGCATATTCCGTTTGCCATCGAATTGTATGATAACGAAGGCAAAGTGATCCCGTTGCAGAAAGGCGGTCATCCGGTGAATTCCGTGCTGAACGTCACCCAGGCGGAACAGACCTTTGTTTTTGATAATGTCTACTTCCAGCCGGTGCCTGCGCTGCTGTGCGAATTCTCTGCGCCAGTGAAACTGGAATATAAGTGGAGCGATCAGCAACTGACCTTCCTGATGCGTCATGCGCGTAATGATTTCTCCCGTTGGGATGCGGCGCAAAGCCTGCTGGCAACCTACATCAAGCTGAACGTCGCCCGTCATCAGCAAGGGCAGCCGCTGTCTCTGCCGGTACATGTGGCTGACGCTTTCCGCGCGGTGCTGCTCGATGAGAAGATTGATCCGGCGCTGGCGGCAGAAATCCTGACGCTGCCTTCTGTCAATGAAATGGCTGAACTGTTCGATATCATCGACCCGATTGCTATTGCCGAAGTACGCGAAGCACTCACTCGTACTCTGGCGACTGAACTGGCGGATGAGCTGCTGGCTATTTACAACGCGAATTACCAGAGCGAGTACCGTGTTGAGCATGAAGATATTGCAAAACGCACTCTGCGTAATGCCTGCCTGCGCTTCCTTGCTTTTGGTGAAACGCATCTGGCTGACGTGCTGGTGAGCAAGCAATACCATGAAGCAAACAATATGACCGATGCGCTGGCAGCGCTTTCTGCGGCGGTTGCTGCACAGCTGCCTTGCCGTGACGCGCTGATGCAGGAGTACGACGATAAGTGGCATCAGGACGGTCTGGTGATGGATAAATGGTTTATCCTGCAAGCCACCAGCCCGGCGGCGAATGTGCTGGAGACGGTGCGTGGTCTGTTGCAGCATCGCTCATTTACCATGAGCAACCCGAACCGTATTCGTTCGTTGATTGGTGCGTTTGCGGGCAGCAACCCGGCAGCGTTCCATGCCGAAGATGGCAGCGGTTACCAGTTCCTGGTGGAAATGCTTACCGACCTCAACAGCCGTAACCCGCAGGTAGCTTCACGTCTGATTGAACCGCTGATTCGCCTGAAACGTTACGATGCCAAACGTCAGGAGAAAATGCGCGCGGCGCTGGAACAGTTGAAAGGGCTGGAAAATCTCTCTGGCGATCTGTACGAGAAGATCACCAAAGCACTGGCTTGATACTTTTGAGCCAAAATGCCTGATGCGACGCTTGACGCGTCTTATCAGGCCTACAACTCCGTTGAAATTGCTGGTTTTGTAGGCTGGATAAGGCGTTCACGCCGCATCCGGCAGCCGTGCCCAACTGCCTGATGCGATGCTTGACGTGTCTTATCAGGCCTACTAGTCCGTTGAAAATGCTGGTTTTGTGCGCCACATCCGGCATATTAACCATGACGCCGAATCAGTTGTTCAGAATGCCCACGCCGCATTACCCGTTGCAATACTTCCGCTTCCAGCTCCGCTAATCGCACCGACCCTAATCGACGCGGACGGGGGATATCCACTGTCAAATCCAGACCAATTTTTCCCTCTTCAATTAACAACACCCGGTCAGCCATTGCTACCGCTTCGCTCACATCATGCGTCACCAACAGTACGGTAAAGCCGTGCTCCTGCCAAAGTGACACAATCAAATCCTGCATCTCGAGTCGCGTTAAGGCGTCCAGTGCCCCGAGCGGTTCATCAAGCAACAATAAACCCGGTCGATGAATCAACGCTCTTGCCAGCGCCACTCGCTGTTTCTGCCCGCCTGAAAGTGCGGCAGGCCATTCCCCGGCGCGATTCTCCAGTCCTACCGCAGCCAACGCCCGACGCGCGGCATCGCGCCACTGGCCTTTAAGGCCTAACCCAACGTTATCAATCACCGATTTCCACGGTAGCAGACGCGCATCCTGAAACATCATTCGCGTGTCTTCCTGAATTTCAGCCAGCGGTGTGGTGCCCGCTAACACATCGCCTGCGGTTGGCGTTTCCAGCCCTGCCAGCAGGCGCAGCAGGGTACTTTTGCCACCACCGCTGCGGCCCACCACCGCCACAAACTGACCTGCCGGAATATGTAAATCCAGTTGGTTCAGGACGATATTTTCCGCGTAATGTTTGCTTACTGCATTGAGCAACAATGGTGTGCCCTGGTTCAGACGAGCAGTATTCATACCGTGGCCTCCTTCAAATGATAAGCCGGGTTCCAGCGCAACCAGAGGCGCTCTAACAGCTGCGCGCTGACGTCAGCAAGTTTGCCGAGCAGGGCGTAAAGAATAATAGCGACTACCACCACGTCCGTTTGCAAAAACTCCCGCGCATTCATCGCCAGATAACCAATGCCTGAATTGGCAGAAATGGTTTCGGCAACAATCAGCGTCAGCCACATCAGGCCCAACGCAAAACGCACGCCGACCATAATTGAGGGCAGGGCACCAGGCAGGATCACATGGATAAACAGCGGTATGCCGGATAATCCATAGCTACGCGCCATTTCCACCAGACCGCGATCGATATTACGGATGCCATGCCAGGTGTTGATATAAATGGGGAATAGCGTGCCGAGCGCCACCAGAAAGATTTTTGCGGATTCATCAATGCCAAACCACAAAATCACCAGCGGGATCAGCGCCAGATGCGGCACGTTGCGCAACATCTGAATTGAGGTATCCAGCAGCCGTTCTCCCCAGCGAGATAGCCCGCTAATCAGTCCCAAAATCAACCCCAGCGATCCGCCAATTGAAAAGCCAATCAGCGCCCGCCAGGAACTGATCGCCAGATGCTGCCACAGTTCGCCGCTGGCGGAGAGCGTCCAGAACGCCGTCACCACCCCTTCCGGTGAGGGCAAAATACGCGTCGACAGCCAGCCAACTGAGGAGGCCAGTTGCCACACCGCCACGATGCCCACCGGTAAAAACCAGGGGGCAACGCGCAATAACCACTTCTTCACTGGCGTTGCCATTATTTCTTCCTTAGCTTTGCGCGACTTTACGGGGGATAAAATCATTCGCCACCGCTTCGCCTTGCGGATTCAGCGGCTGCGGCTGGGGAATTTCCGGGATGGCGACATCCAGAAGTGGGAACAGCAACTCGCCAACCCGATACGCTTCTTCCAGATGCGGATAGCCCGAAAGCACAAAGCTGTCGATGCCAAGCGCGGCATATTCGTTGATTCGCGCAGCGACCGTAGGACCATCGCCCACCAGCGCCGTTCCGGCACCGCCGCGCACTAAGCCAACGCCCGCCCATAAATTGGGGCTGATCTCCAGATTGTCGCGCTTGCCGTTATGTAACGCCGCCATTCGCTGTTGTCCTACGGAATCCGTCCGGGCGAATGCGGCCTGTGCTTTGGCGATAGTTTCATCATCAAGATGCGAGATTAACCGCTCGGCGGCCTGCCACGCTTCGTCGTTAGTTTCACGAACAATCACATGCAGACGAATACCGAAACGAATTTTGCGTCCATGCGCGGCAGCTTTCGCCCGCACTTGTTCGATCTTCTCTTTTACTAGTTCTGGCGGTTCGCCCCAGGTGAGGTAGAGATCAACTTGTTCTGCCGCCAGCTCCTGGGCGACGTCTGACGATCCGCCAAAGTAAAGCGGAGGATAAGGCTGTTGAATCGGCGGGAAGAGCAGTTTTGCTCCGCGCACATGAATATGTTTACCGTTGAAATTGACGGTTTCCCCCAGCAATAAGCGCCGCCAGACCTGGGTAAATTCCGCCGAGGCTTCGTAGCGCTCGCTATGATCAAGGAACACGCCGTCGCCTGCCAGCTCTTGTGGATCGCTGCCTGTGACCAGATTAAACAACGCACGACCATTCGAGAGACGGTCAAGCGTGGCGGCCTGGCGAGCGGCAACGGTAGGTGAGGTTACGCTGGGGCGCAGGGCGACAAGAAACTTCAGCCGCTGCGTCACCGGGATCATCGACGCCGCCACCAGCCACGCATCTTCACACGATCGCCCCGTTGGGATCAGCACACCGGTATAGCCCAGACGATCCGCCGCTTGCGCAATTTGTTGCAGATAACCGTGATCAACCGGGCGTGAACCTTCTTCCGTTCCCAGATAATGCCCGTCACCATGGGTCGGTAAAAACCAGAACATATTCAGACTCATAATTGTTTTCCTTCCAGTTGAGTGGGCTGCCAGATGCGCTGGCGAATATCGACTTTTTTCGGCACCAGACGATTTTCATAAAACAGATCTGCCGTTTGCTGCTGTAAGGCGGCAACCTCGGCGTTAACCGGTTTGATGGTGGTAGGAGGGCGATGATCTAAGTAAGAGGCAATCACCGGTGCCGGTAAGCCCATCGTTTTTGCCAGTAAAGCGATGCTTTGCTCGCGCTGGCTGCGGGTTAACGCATCGGCCTCACTAAAGGTTGCCAGTACGCCCTGAATAAAAGCGCCGTTTTTTTCTGCATA
>ERZ1034915.1599-NODE-1599-length-12031-cov-41.998163_pt1 | contig 12031 bp, 9 predicted proteins | sample MGYA00520592_ERZ1034915 | MGnify/ENA primary metagenome ERZ1034915 (study PRJEB33766, sample SAMN09781787) | gut metagenome | biome: gut microbiome | host: Homo sapiens | place: Madagascar | study: EMG produced TPA metagenomics assembly of the PRJNA485056 data... | reverse complement strand
GACGGGGATTTGTTCCTTTTCTTAGAAGAAAAGGAACCGAAAAGAATTTAAAACAAAAAAATATCCTGCCTGCGAAAGGTCGCGGGCAGGATATTTTTGTATTTTAGGGGGCAGGGCGGTTATGCAAAGGCCCTGTGGCTTGCCGCCCTACGATGCACAAAGGATACGGGGTGGTAGTGGCGAGGCTGCGGGCCGGGCATGCCCGGCCCCTACAGGGTGGCGTGAATGAGTTGCGGGCGAAGGCCCGCCCCACGGAATGTGGTAAAGTGGGATGTAGGGCGGCCTGCCCCCAGGCCGCCGCGGACGTTTGCGGTAATGAGAAACCCTGCGGATTGTTGTAGGGGGCGGCGTCCCCGACGCCCCGCGGAGGGGTCAAGACCCCTCCCTACGATGCAAAGGATACAGGGGTGGTAATGGCGAGGCTGCGGGCCGGGCATGCCCGGCCCCTACAGGGTGGCGTAAACAGGTCGCGGGCGAGAGGGGCGAGGGAGGGCGGCAGCCCGGCCCCTTTTCGCGTGCGGAGGTTGCCCGGGAATGGGCGGCCACGCACAGCCCGTCGGAATCCCCCAGTCCGCTAACGCGGCCAGCCCCCTTTGACAAGGGGGCCTCCACCTCCCCCCTGCGGGGGTTCGGGGGAACTCCCGAATTTTAAAACGGAGGAAGGCCCACAGGCGTTAAGCGCGAACAGTAATACTGCGTTCGCGTAGCCTGTGGGCCTTCCGACTTCCTTATTGGGGTTCTTAGGGGCGTGCAGCCCCTAAGGCGGGGTCCGCTGCATTCGCAACAGCGGCAGTTTTCTTTGCAAGCTTTCTTTTGCTGCCAAAAGAAAGCGAGTTTCCGGGGGACTGCCGTTCCCGGTTTAGCCGATAACCTCTCCGTGCCGCACAACCTTCAAAATATCCAGCTTATCATCGACCAGCACGACGTTGCCGTAGCGGCCTGCGTCGAGACTGCCGTAATCGGCATCGATGCCGATGCTGCGGGCGGGGTTCAGGGTCGCGGCGCGGACGGCACTCTCAAGGGGCACGCCCATGTCGAGGACCGCACGCTTCATGCAGTCAAACAGACAGGTCGCGCTGCCCGCAATCGTGCCGGGCTGCTCGGTCAGCGTCGCGCGGGGTCCGCGCACCGTGACGGCCTGGCCGCCCAGGCTGTACTGGCCGTCAGGCAGACCGCAGGCCATCATGCTGTCCGCAATCAAAATCACACGATCCGCCCCGAAGGTGTTGAAGGTGAACCGCACCATCGCCGGGTGAATGTGGACGTTGTCGGTGATCAGCTCGACCTCGGCACCGTCCTCCAGCGCGGCAATGATCGGCCCCGGCTCACGGTGGGTGATGCCCGGCATCGCGTTGTACAGGTGGGTCATGTGGGATGCACCCGCGGCAAACGCGGCCTTGGCCGTGTCGTAGTCGGTGCAGGTGTGGGCAATCGAAATGCGCACCTCATCGCGGCATTCCCTGATGAAATCCAGATTGCCCGGCTCCTCGGGGGCGACGTCAACCAATTTGATCAGCCCGCCGCTGCGCGCCTGCAGGCGGCGGAACATGCCCGCGTCGGCGGCCATGACGTACTTCGGGTTCTGCGCGCCAACCTTCTTGGGGCTGATGTACGGCCCCTCCATGTTGATGCCGACCAGATCCGCGCCGCGCTCGTTCTTGTGGGCCGCGGCCACGTCCATGATGCCGTTCAGGATCTCCTCGCTGAACGTCATGGTTGCGGGGCAGATGGCCAGCACGCCCTTGCTCGCCTCAAAATCAGCGATGGCCTGCAGGCCGGCCTCGTCGGCGTCGCAGAAATCGTGGCCGACTGCGCCGTGGAAATGGATGTCCACCAGACCCGGCAGCGCATAGGCACCGCCCGCGTCAATGACTTCCTCGCCCTCCTGCGGGGCCGCGCCAAAGACGATGCGGCCATCGCGGATGATGAGGTCCTTTTCCACAAAGCGGCAGCCGTCGCTGTAGACTTTTGCATTTTTGATAATCATTGCAGTGTTCCTCCGCAAATCAGATCTCGCTCAGGGCTTCCTCGTCGCCGACCAGAATGAAGTCGGGGTGCATCTGCAGGATGCTGGCGGGGACCTCCGGCGTGACGGGGCCGAAGAACGCCTTTTTGACGATGTCGGCCTTGCCCTTGCCGTTGGCGACCATCAGGACCTTGCGGGCCTGCATGATCGTCTTGATGCCCATGGTGTAGGCCTGCTTGGGGACCAGGTCGGCGTTGCCGTCGAAGAAGCGCTTGTTGGCCTCGATGGTCTCCTCCTTCAGATCGACGCAGTGGGTGCCCAGCTCGAACGCCTCGTTCGGCTCATTGAAGCCGATGTGGCCGTCGTTGCCGATGCCCAGCAGCTGCAGGTCCACGCCGCCCACATTGTGAATGACCGCGTCATAGCGGGCGCACTCGGCGTCGGCGTCCATGTTGGTGCCGTCCGGCAGGTTGATGGCCTCGGGACGGATGTTGACATGGTCAAACAGGTTGCGGTGCATGAAGCTCCAGTAGCTCTCGGGGTGCTCCTTGGGCAGGCCGCGGTACTCGTCCAGGTTGACCGTCGTGACCTCGGAGAAGTCGATGTCGCCCTTGTTGTACCACTCGACCAGCTGCTTGTAGGTGCCCACGGGCGTACCGCCGGTGGCCAGGCCCAGCACGCAGTTGGGCTTCATGATGACCTGGGCCGAGATGATGTTGGCGGCCTTGCGGGACATGTCGTAGTAATCTTTTGCACGGATGATCTTCATAAGAAAATACCTCCTGATCTTTTCGGGGTGCGTTGCCCCGGTTTTCCTATTTTTCATTATACCACGCCATGGGGCGGGATACTATGACCGGTTTATGTGATTTGTACCAAGATTTTGTACCGTTTTTGCAGCAAATCACAGAAAAAGCCGCGGGCGGGCTGATCGCCCGCCCGCGGCGGAGTTGATAAAGGGAACCAGACCTTTATCCGGTGATGCCTGTTTTTACAGCATCTTCTTCAGCTCGTCGTAGACAAACTGAACCTTGGGTCCGATAACGACCTGGCAAGCGGTCTTGCTGGGGCGGATGACACCGGCAGCACCGGCAGCCTTGACGGCCTTCTCGTTGACAGCAGTGCTGTCCTTGACCTCAAAGCGCAGACGAGTGGCGCAGTAGTCAACGTTGGCAACGTTGCCCTTGCCGCCGACAGCAGCCAGAACGCCGGAGGCGATGGCGGTGAAGTCGTTGTTGGCGAGGGTGATGTTGGCCTCAGCAGCCTCGGCATCCTCGTCCTCACGGCCGGGAGTCTTCAGGTCGAACTTGACGATAGCGAACTTGAAGACCAGGTAGAAGACAACGAAAGCGGCAATGCCCAGAGGGATGATCATCCAGGTGTTAGCATGTGCGGGCAGGCTGGCGGAGAAGATCAGGTCGGTAGCACCGGCGGAGAAGCAGAAGCCTGCGCGGAAGCCGGTGTAGTAGGTGATGATGGTGAAGATGCCGTACAGAGCAGCATAGACAACATACAGGGGGAAGCAGAGGAACATGAAGCCGAACTCGAACGGCTCGGTAACGCCGCAGACGAAGGCGCAGATAGCAGCGGAAACAACCAGGCCGATAGCAGCCTTCTTGTTCTTGGCAGTCTGGACCATGGCCAGAGCAGCACCGGCAATGCCGAACATCATGCAGGGGAAGAAGCCGGACATGTACATGCCGAGGCTCCAGGTGACACCGTTCTGGCCGGTGACGTCGCCAGCCCAGTAGTGGCTCAGGTCGCCCAGACCGATGGTGTCAAACCAGAACACGTTGTTCAGGGCGTGATGCAGGCCGGTGGGGATCAGCAGACGGTTCAGGAAAGCGTAGATGCCGGCGCCGATGCCGCCCATCTTGGCGATGCCGTTGCCGAGGGCAACCAGAACGCCGAAGATGATGGGCCAGACGAACAGCAGAACGACGGAAACCACGATGGAAACAACGGCGGTCACGATAGCAACGCTGCGCTTGCCGCTGAAGAATGCCAGCCAGTCAGGCAGCTGGGTATTCTTGAACTTGTTGTAGCAGGCAGCACCGATGATGGCGGCCAGGATGCCGATGAAGGAGTTGCCGGCGATCTTGCTGAAAGCAATGTAATCGACGGAGCCTTCCTCCAGCGTGCGGACAGCGCCGACAACGCCGGGGCTGAGCAGCTGCTGCATCATCAGGAAGCTGACCAGACCGGCCAGACCTGCGGTACCGTCGTGGTCATCAGACAGACCGACGGCAGCGCCGATGGCGAACAGCCATGCCATGTTGTCGATCAGGGCGCCGCCGGCCTTGATCAGCAGGAAACCGAGAGTGTAAGCGAAACCGGAAGTTGCGCCCTCAGCACCCATAACAGCGGGAGCGAAAGCGTAACCGATGCCCATCAGGATACCACAGACGGGCAGTGCAGCAACGGGAAGCATAAGAGCTTTGCCGAGCTTCTGCAGATACTTCATCATAAAAGCATTCCTCCAAAAATTGTGAGTGGGTCTTTCCCAACTCGGCGCCGGGCTGTCTGGTTCCGCAGCCGCGACACTTTGTTAATCTCATATTAACATATTCTTCACAAAAAAGAAAGTGATTTTAGCAAAATTGTCGAAAAGCCGAAAAACCAACGGTTTATTTGTGCAATATTCAAACACGCCATTGATTTTTGCCCAAATTTCTTTGAAAATTTAACTTTTTCGGAAAGTTATTTTCATAACAGGATGAATCTACACCTCGGCTACGTCCTTCGTCGCCACCACATCCACGCCGGTCCCGGCTGCATCGGGCAGCAGGACCTGGCCGATGTGTACGGGGGCGGGCACCACGACGCCTTTCAGCGCGCGGACAACGTCAAAAATTTTTTCCTTCGGGATGTCGCTGCGGGTCTTGCAGCTCACGGCGGGCAGGGTGCCGCCGGTCACGCGCACCGTTGTGGTCACAATGCGCGTCGGGGCGGTGACCTCCCTGCGGGCGTAGGCGTCGCCGCGCGGGCAGGTGTTGCCCTGCACGGTGACCACCGCGCCGCCGTCCAGCGTCACAGTCAGCGGGCAGCCCATCGGGCAGCCAATGCAGATCAGTTCACGTTTTTCCATCGTCAGCCCTCCTCCAACGTTACCGTCACGGCGTCGCCCGGGCCGCGCAAAAGCTCGGCCTTCAGCCGCACAGTCTCCATCTCGCCGGGGGCCAGCACGGGCCGCTTGCGGCTGTAGATGCAGTCTGTACCGCGGTACACCGCGATTTTTTTATTTTTGTACACGCCGCCCACGCGGAACCGCAGCGTCACGGTATCCCCCGCGCAGTCGGGGCGGATGGTGGTCGGTACGGTGTAGCGCACGCCGTTTTCGCACCGCACGGGCAGGGTGCGGCCCGCCGCGGCCCCGCCGCCCGCAATGTATGCCGCCGCGTGCTCACCTGCCGCCGCGGCCTCCTCCGACACATAATCCACCAGGTCATGCACATGCAGCACGTTGCCCGCGGCAAAGACGCCGGGCAGGTTCGTTTCCAGGCTCTCATTGACCGCCGGGCCGCCGGTGACGGGGTTCAGCGCCACGCCCGCGGCGCGGCTCAGCTCGTTTTCGGGCAGCAGCCCGCAGGAAAGCAGCAGCGTGTCGCAGTCGTAGTGTTCCTCGGTGCCGGGGACGGGTTTTCCGTTTTCGACCCGCGCCAGCGTGATGCCGGTCACGCGCTCCTTGCCCTGAATGTCCACTACCGTGTGGCTCAATTTCAGCGGAATGCCAAAATCATCGAGGCACTGCACAATATTGCGCTTTAAGCCGCCGGAGTACGGCATCAGCTCCGCCACGCAGAGCACCTTTGCCCCCTCCAGCGTCATGCGGCGTGCCATGATAAGGCCGATGTCGCCGCTGCCCAGAATCACGACCCGCCGCCCGGGCAGGCAGCCCTCCATGTTGACGAGCCGCTGCGCCGTGCCCGCGGTGAAGATGCCCGCGGGTCGGTAGCCCGGAATGTTCAGCGCGCCGCGCGGGCGCTCACGGCAGCCCATGGCCAGAATGACCGCCTTGGGGTGCAGCTGAAACAGTCCGTCGGTCTTGTTCATGGCGGTGACGGTCTTGTCCGCCGCCAGATCCAGCACCATCGTGTTGAGCCTGTATTCAATTCCCAATTCGCGTACCTGCGTCACAAACCGTGCCGCGTACTCGGGGCCGGTCAGCTCCTCTTTAAAGGTATGCAGGCCGAAGCCATTGTGGATGCACTGGTTCAGGATGCCGCCCAGCTCACTGTCGCGCTCCAGGATCAGGATGTCCTGCACGCCGCTTTTGCGTGCGGCCACCGCCGCGGCCAGCCCCGCCGGGCCGCCGCCGATAATGACCAGATCAACGTTTTTCATGGCAGACGCCCCCTTTCACAGGCTATCCTTGTTCGTGCCGACGATGATTTTGGACGCACCGCCGGACTTGGTGATCTCGCTCTGCGGCACGCCCAGCTCCCGCGCCAGGATCTCCATGACGCGCGGGCTGCAGAAGCCCGCCTGGCAGCGGCCCATGCCCGCGCGGGTGCGCCGCTTGACGCCGTCCAGACTGCGTGCGCCGGGCGTGCGGCGGATGGCGTCGATGATCTCGCCCTCGGTCACGCTCTCGCACCGGCATATAATCTGCCCGTAGGCCGGGTTTTGTCGGATAAGCTCCGCCCGCGCTGCAAGATCCAGCGCTTTGGGGTCCAGAATGCCCCTGCGCGTCGGGTCAAAATCGGGCTTATTGTGTAAGTGTAGACTGCCGCGCACGATGTCCGCGACCATCGCACCGATGGCCGGGGCGCTGGACAGGCCGGGCGACTCGATGGCCGCGCAGTCCACAAAGCCGGGCGCGATCTCGCCGATGAAGAAGTCGTGCCGCGCCTCGTGGGCGCGCAGACCCGCGAAGCTCGTGATGGTCTGGCGCAGCGGAATGTCCTTGACCGCGAGGCCGGATTTCTCCCGCACCTCGTCCAGGCCCGCCGCCGTCGTGGCCGTGGCCTCCTTGTCGTCCACGTCGATGGCCGTCGGCCCGACCAGCAGATTGCCGTGCACCGTGGGCGTTACCAGCACGCCCTTGCCGTATTTGCCCGGCAGCTGGAATACCGTGTGCCGCACATGCTGCCCCGCCGTGTGGTCAAGCAGGAAGTAATCTCCCCGCCGGGCCGTGATGGTCATGGGGTGCGCCGCGTCGGCCATATTGTGCAGCGTGTCGGCGTATACGCCCGCCGCATTGACGATGCAGCGCGTTTCCAGCGTGCCGTGGTCGGTCTCGACGGCCCACCCGGCTCCGCCGCCGTCCAGCGGGTGCAGGCCCGTAACTTTGGTGTCAAACCGAAACTGCACACCGTTTTTGGCGGCGTTCTCCGCCAACGCAAACGTCAGGCCGAACGGGCAAACGATGCCGCCCGTGGGCGCCCACAGTGCGGCGACGGCGGCGTCCGAGATGTTCGGCTCCATTCCCACCAGCTCGTCCCGTTCTATGATGCGCAGCCCCTCCACGCCGTTGGCGATGCCGTTTTCATAGAGCTTTTGCAGCGCGGGGCGGTCCTCGTCGCTCAGGCAGACGACAAGGCTGCCGCACCGGTCGTAGGCAAAATCCAGCTCCTTCGCAAGGGCAGGCATCCGGCGGCTGCCCTCGACGTTGAGCTTGGCCATCAGGCTGCCGTGGGCCGCGTCGTACCCGGCGTGGACAATGGCGCTGTTGGCCTTGGACGTGCCGCAGCAGACGTCCTCCTCCTTCTCTACTACAAGAATTTTCGCGTCATACCGCGAAAGCTCCCGCGCACAGGCGCACCCGGACACGCCCGCGCCGATAATGATGATGTCGTACATATTGATACCTCGTGTTGTTTGTTTGCAGAGCATGTGCGGTGCCGGAAGCCCTCCGGGCCGATGCGGGCATCGACTCTTACAGCGTAGGGGCGGATTCCATATCCGCCCGGGGCCTTGCCGCTGCCGCCGGTCAGGCCTTTCCGCAAGCGTAATTTTGCCTTTTGGCAGAGGGCCGGACATGTCCGGCCCCTACCGGGAGGCACGCTTTTAAAAGACCTCTTCCGTAAGTTCTCCCCTCATCCGCCCCTTCGGGCCACCTTCCCCCTAAGGGGAAGGCTTTTGGGGGTCAATCCTCCTTCGCCCAGCCGTAGCTGCACCGCACCGCCTTATTCCAGCCCTTCAGCCGTCTGGTGCGCTCGTCGTCGGGGATGCCCGGCATAAACTCACGGTCCACCGACCAGTTTTGCAGCACGTCCTCGGTGCTGCTCCAATAGCCGACGGCCAGCCCGGCCAGATACGCCGCGCCCAGCGCCGTCGTTTCCACGCAGCAGGGACGCTTGACCGGCAGGTTGCTGATGTCCGCCATCGTCTGCAGTAAGTAATTGTTCGCGCACGCGCCGCCGTCCACCTTGAGCGCCGTCAGGTCAATGCCGGAATCCGCCTGCATGGCGGCCAGCACATCGTTGATCTGGTAGCACAGGCTGTCCAGCGTCGCGCGGATGATGTGGTTCTTGTTCACGCCGCGGGTCAGGCCCACGATGGTGCCGCGGGCGTACTGGTCCCAGTGCGGCGCACCCAGACCGGTGAACGCAGGCACGACGTAGCAGCCGTTCGTGTCCCTGACCTTCTGCGCCATGTACTCGCTGTCGCGGGCGTCCTCCAGCAGATGCAGCTCGTCCCGCAGCCACTGGATAGCTGCGCCCGCCACAAAAATCGAACCTTCCAGCGCGTAATTTACCCTTCCGTCCAGCCCCCACGCCACGGTGGTGACCAGCCCGTTTTGGGAGAATACCGGCTTCTCGCCGGTGTTCATCAGCAGAAAGCCGCCCGTGCCGAAGGTGCTCTTGGCCTCGCCCCTGGTAAAGCAGGTCTGGCCGAACAGCGCGGCCTGCTGGTCGCCCGCCGCCCCCGCGATCTTGATCTCGCCGCCGAAGTGCATCGGGTCGGCGTACTCGTAGAACTCGCTGTTGGGCACGGGGCGCGGCAGCATACAGCGCGGTATATCGAGAATTTTCAGTATCTCGTCGTCCCAGTCCAGCGTGTGGATGTTGAACATCATCGTCCGGCTGGCGTTGGAGTAGTCGGTCACGTGGATCTTGCCGCAGGTCAGCTTCCAGATGAGCCACGTCTCCACCGTGCCGAACAGCAGGTCGCCGCGCTCGGCACGCGCACGCACGCCGGGCACGTTGTCCAGGATCCACTTGAGCTTTGTGGCTGAGAAGTAGGCGTCGATGACCAGCCCGGTCTTTTGCCGGATCAGGTCGGTCAGGCCGCGGGCCTTCAGCTCGTCGCAGTACTCGCTTGTGCGGCGGCACTGCCAGACAATGGCGTGGTAGACCGGCTCGCCGGTGTCACGGTCCCAGACGATGGTCGTCTCGCGCTGGTTCGTGATGCCGATGGCGGCGATGTCCTCCGCCGACGCGCCGACCTCGTTCATGGCCGACAGCGCCACGCCGAGCTGGGTCGTCCAGATCTCGTTGGCGTCATGCTCGACCCAGCCGGGCTTGGGGAAATACTGGGTGAACTCCTTTTGCGCGACGCTGCACATCTCGCCCCTGGCGTTAAAAAGGATGCAGCGGTTGGACGTGGTGCCCGCGTCCAGCGCCATGATATATTTTTGCTTTGTCATCGCGGTTTCTCCTTTTACAGCAGAAAATCGATCCGTGTCTTTATTATACAGGATGTTCAGATTTTATGCGCGTGGCAAAACCGCCAAATTTTTCACCCTATTTTTGGCAGGGCTGGCGTTGGGCGGGGCAGACACGGCATACCGGATGGTGCGGAGATGCCCCGTATAAGCTCGTATAAGCTATGAAAAAGACCGAAGCGGTACGCCCATGATTTCCGGGCACGCCGCTTCGGTCTTTTTATGGTTTTGTCTCAGGGTACTTTTTCCGGCTCTTGGGCAGCTCCTCCGCCGTGGCAATCGCCACAGCGGTCACCTCCACCGCACCGGCCTCCAAAAGTGCCAGCGCACACGCCGACGCCGTCGCACCGGTTGTGATAATGTCATCGATCAGCAGCACCCGCCTGCCGGTCAGGTCTGTGCCGGGGCGGCAGCCAAACGCGCCCCTGGCGTTTTGCAGGCGCTGCTCGCGGGTAAGCTCCTTCTGCGGGCGGCCCCGGCGCTTGATGTACAGCGGTGTCTCCACCGGGACCCCCAGCACCGCGCCCAACCGGCGCGCCAGCAGCAGCGGCAGACCCGGCATACCGGGCAGCGGCTGGCGGGGCGGCACCGGCACAATGCAGCTGTACAGCGGCAGCGCGGTCACACCCGCATACTGCGGCATTTTTCCGGGCTGTTTGGCCGGCAGTGCGCCGAACACCAGCACGGCCACACGGTCCGCCAGCTCCCGGGCATACCAAAAGCAGCCGCCCCGCTTGCAGCGCAAAACGGCTGTACGTACAATATCCTCGTAATAATACGCCGCGGCAGCCTCCCGCACGGCGTAAAAATCGTGTTCGCCCTCCGGCAGACGCGCCGGAATGTGCTGTAAGCGCATTTCCTCGGGCACGCAGGCCGGGCAAACCGTGCCCTGCAGTGCGTCCGGCCCCAGCAATGACCCGCAAAACGGACAGCGCCGCGGAAAAAGCAGGTCCGGCAGACGGCGCAGCTGCGCAAAATCCGTGCGCACTTAATAGAAGCCGCAGCCGTGCTTGCCGTTCTGCTTGACACGGTACAGCGCCTTGTCAGCATCCTTGAAGATGCTCTCGCCGGGGTTTGCGCGATCCGTAAAGGCCACGCCCACGCTCAGCGAGATGGCCGGCAGGTCGTCCGTCGGACAGTACAGCTGATTGTTGATCACCGTGATTTTCTCACGTATGGTATAACTCAATTCCTGATTCACATCCACCATGATAACGGCGAACTCGTCACCGCCGATGCGGCAGACATAGTCGATGCTGCGGAAGGTCGTTTTCAAGAGGTTTGCGACCTTTTTCAGGATCTCGTCACCCACCGCATGTCCGTAAGTGTCGTTGACATGTTTAAAAATGTCAACGTCACAGATAATCATTGCAAACGGCTTCTCGCCGTTCTTATAGATATTCAGGATCTTTTCAAACGAACCGCGGTTCAGTGCGCCGGTCAGCGCGTCGTGCTCGGCCTCGTGGCGGATGATCTTCTGCGTCTCCTGGTTTTCGCGGTAGACTTCGTTGTAGGTCAGTGCCAGGTCCTGCAATTCTGCCGCGCCCACCACCGGGAAGATCTCCCCGCGCCGGATGCTCTGACCGTAGTCCATCAGCGGTTTTACCACAAAATAGCGCGTTATCATGCAGATTTCCAGCATGAGCAGTACCAGCAGCGCCGCGCACAGCTCAATTTTACGGTACACGCCGGTGAAAACAGTCTCCGCTCCGTTCTGGCGGCTGCGTGTCAGTGCAATCAGGCTGTCCATGCTCTCGGTGATTTTTTCGTTCACATCATCGCGCATATTTTGATATTGGTCGTTGCAAACCAACTGCTGTGCCTTGCGCATTTTCTCGCTGTCTGTCATCGTTATGTCACTGTCATGCAGCGAGACAGACCGGATTTCTGTCGGCCAGCTTGACTCGTCCGCCAACGTAGCCTGCGCCACAAGCCGCATAGCATACCGATCCGTATAGCTCAGATTTTGCGACGTTGTCATGGCGGATTTCAGCAGCGTGAAAGCATCGTTGTCGCCGTAATGCTCTGCAAAATACTCTAAAGCGTTCTCGCGGCGGCGGGTCGTGTTCAGCTCCTCAAAGTAGTTGTCCATGTACTCCCGCTGACCTGTGGCGGTGTACATCCGCACCTGCTCGATCAGGTAGTCCGACCCGCTTTGCAGCTGCCGGGCCAGTGTCTCGCACTGGATGTAATCGTCCGTGGCGGTCTGCATTTGAGCCAACTCCCCCGTGCCCTGCACCGCGAACGCGACGAGCACCACCGCCAGCACCAGCGTGGCGACAATATCAAAGATGCTCACCCGCTGTATCCTAATCTTTTTCAACACCCGGCCCGCTTTCCAACCAGAATTTTTATAATATTTCCGATTATTTTGTATAATATATATAGATATAGTATACAAAAAGTCAAATCTGATTGCAACTTTATTCGTTTGGCACAATCGACAAATTTGGGGC
>ERZ1034915.1598-NODE-1598-length-12032-cov-17.362862_pt1 | contig 12032 bp, 10 predicted proteins | sample MGYA00520592_ERZ1034915 | MGnify/ENA primary metagenome ERZ1034915 (study PRJEB33766, sample SAMN09781787) | gut metagenome | biome: gut microbiome | host: Homo sapiens | place: Madagascar | study: EMG produced TPA metagenomics assembly of the PRJNA485056 data... | reverse complement strand
TTAATAGTTTTGTGATGAATTGACATCCCAATAACAGTATAATACTTCATATAGAAAGGGGATTTCAACCATGTATCAGAATTACAATGATATTTCTTATGCTGAAAGTCCGTTTGGAACCTTAAATCAATATATGACCAAGACCTTCGGCTGGATGTTTGCCGGTCTGCTGGTCACCTTCGCCGTGGCCATCGGTGCTATTTCCACCGGTTTGGTCTATACCTTCATCAACAGCGGCGTCTTCTTCATCACCTGCATTGCAGAGCTGATTTTGGTCGGTGTACTGTCCGCCCGTGTCACCAGCCTGCAGCCAGGCACCGCTACTGGCATCTTCTTTGCCTATGCGGTGCTCAACGGACTGAACCTCTGCTCCATCTTCCTGATTTATGATCTGGGCAGCTTGGTGCTGGCCTTCCTGGTGGGCGCTGTCTACTTCGGCGTTATGGCCGTGTACGGTGCTACCACTAACCGCAGCCTGGTCGGCTGGGGTCCCAAATTGATGGGCGGTTTGATTGCCATGATCATCTGCTCCCTGGTTGGCAGCCTGTTCAGCCTGTTTGGCTTCAGCTTTGGCATTGGTGATCTGCTGCTCTGCGCCGTTGGTCTGTTCCTGTTCATGGGTCTGACCGCCTATGATACCCAGATGCTCAAGCATCACTACGCCTATTTCGGCGGTGATGCAGCCATGCTGCACAAGGCTTCCATTATCGGTGCACTGAACCTCTACCTCGACTTCATCAACATCTTCCTGTACGTGGTGCGTCTGCTTGGCCGCCGCCGCGACAGCTAAACCGCCCTTGACAAATCCTGCCGAAACCGCTATACTAAATCCGTATTCGTTAAAACACATTGACGGAGAAAGTACGCGCGGTTCGTTTCGGACCAGAGAGAGCGGTCACCGGCTGCAAGCCGCCCCCAAGCCCCCGCGCCGAAGTTCACTCCTGAGTGGTGCGCGTGAACGGCATACCCGCTTAGTAGTACGCAACGGCTCTGCACCGTTACCGGCAGTTAAAGAGTGCCGCGCCTTTTTTGCGCGGAACACGGGTGGTACCGCGGAGTTTTGATGTGCAAGGCTTCGTCCCTGACAAGCACAGGGACGAGGCCTTTTTGTTTTGTCCCGCAAGACCCATAAACAGAGGTGTACTATGGAAGAGAAAATCAAAGAGCTGCGCGCGGCGATTGAAGAAGCTGCCGCCGCTGTCACCGATCAGGCACAGCTGTCGGACTTCTGGCAGAAATTCCTGAGCAAAAACGGCGCTGTTGCCGGGCTGACCAAGTCCCTGCGCGATGTGCCCAAAGAGGATCGCCCTGCTGTTGGCAAGACCATCAACGAGTTTAAGCAGTGGGCCGAGGGCCAGTATCAGGCCCTATCCGTCCAGGTGGAGCAGGCTGCCCTGGCTGCCCGCAACGCCGCCGAAACCGTGGACATCACCATGCCCCCGAAGGTTCGCCTGAACGGCAGCCTGCATCCCATCACTCTCGTCAAGAACGAGATCGTCGACGTTTTCGCCGGCATGGGCTTTGAGATCTATGAAGGTCCCGAGATCGAGGATGACGACCACAACTTCACCCGTCTGAATGTGCCCAAGAATCATCCCGCCCGCGATATGCAGGACACCTTCTATGTGGCCGATGACATCGTACTGCGCACCCAGACCAGCGGCGGCCAGATCCGCGTGATGGATATGGAAAAGCCCCCCATCAAAGTGTTGGTCCCGGGCCGCGTCTTCCGCTCTGACTCTGATGCCACCCACTCCCCGATGTTCCATCAGATGGAGGGTCTGGTCGTGGACAAAGGCATCACCCTGTGCGACCTGCAGGGCATGCTGGACAAGTTCGTCCAGGCTTTGTTCGGCGCTGACGTCAAGACCCGTCTGCGCCCGTCCTACTTCCCATTCACCGAGCCCAGCGTCGAGGTCGACGTTTCCTGCTTCGAGTGCGGCGGCAAGGGCTGCCCGCTGTGCAAGCACACCGGCTGGATCGAGGTCCTGGGTGCCGGTGTTGTGCACCACAGCGTGCTGGAGAACTGCGGCATTGATCCCAACGTCTATTCCGGCTTTGCCTTTGGCATCGGCATCGAGCGTATCGCCATGCTCAAATACGGCATCAACAACATCGGCCTGATGTTTGAAAACGATCTGCGCTTCTTGAAGCAGTTCGAGGATTGATGGGGGAGGAGTACAGATTATGAAAGTACCGTTCAGCTGGTTAAAACAGTATGTTGATATTGACGTCACCGCACAGGAGTTGGAAGATAAGCTCTTTGGCTGCGGCTTTGAGGTCGAAGAACTCATTGATCTCGGCGGCGAGATCAGCAAAGTCGTTGTCGGCGTTGTCACCGAGTGCGTTTCTCAGGAGGGCACCCACCTGCATATCTGCAAAGTAGACTGCGGCGAGTACGGCCACGACATCCAGATCTCCACCGGCGCTTCTAACGTTTACGAGGGCATGCACCCCCCCGCCGCTCTGGACGGCTCCACGCTGCCCGGCGGCATCAAGATCAAGGCCAAGCCCCTGATGGGTGTTGAGTCCAATGGCATGCTCTGCAGCGGCGAGGAACTGGGCCTGAACGACGACCTGTATCCCGGCGCTGAGGTCTACGGCCTGCTCGACCTGCCCAAGGATACCGTTCCCGGCACCCCCATTCAGGAAGTTGTCGGTCTGGATGATTACATTTTTGACATCTCCGTCACCGCCAACCGTGCCGATTGCCAGAGCGTCCTCGGCATCGCCCGCGAAGTTGCCGCCGTGTTGGGCAAGCCCCTCAAGATGCCCGCCATCGACTATACCGTCTCCGACACCACCGACGACCGTCTGTCCATCACCGTCGAGGCCCCGGACCTCTGCCCGCGCTACATCGGCCACTATGTCCGCAACATCACCCCCGGCCCCTCTCCGCGCTGGATGAAGCGCCAGCTGGCCCTGTGCGGCCTGCGCAGCATCTCCAACGTCGTTGACATCACCAACTACGTCATGCTGGAGATTGGCCAGCCGATGCACGCCTTCGATATGGACACGCTGGAAAGCTGCCAGATCATCGTCCGCCGCGCCAAGGATGGTGAGGAGATCACCACCCTGGACGAGAAGAACTTCAAGCTGACCCCCAATAACCTGGTCATCTGCGATGGTTCCAAGCCCGTTGCCCTGGCCGGCGTTATGGGCGGCCTGAACAGCGAGATCAAAGACAGCACCACCCAGCTGCTCTTCGAGAGCGCCAAGTTCGCCCGCGACAACATCCGCAAGACTGCCCGCGGCCTGGGCCAGAACACCGATGCCTCCAGCCATTATGAAAAGGGTATTTCTGAGTACACCACCGAGCTGGGCATGGCCCGCGCCCTGCACCTCATTCAGGAATTGGGCAGCGGCGAAGTCACCGCTGCACACTTCGATTGCTCCGCCGGTGCCCCGCGTGAGGGTAAGCACTTCACCGCCACCATCAGCGGCATCAACGCCATCCTGGGCATCACCGTGCCCACCGATGCCATCCTCGACATCCTGCACCGTCTGCAGTTCGAGGTCACCCTCGAAGCCGATGGCAACACCATGCAGGTCGTCGCGCCCCGCTGGCGTGAGGACATCGAGGTCGGCGAGCCTGACCTGGCCGAGGAAGTCATCCGCGAGTACGGCTATGACCACATCGTGCCTACTTTCCTGAAGGCTGCCCAGGTCACCACCGGCGGCCTGACCGCTGAGCAGAAGGCCCGCGCCAAGGCCAAGCGCACCATGTGCGCCCAGGGCTTCTACGAGGCCGAGACCCTCGCTTTCTACGCCGATGCCGACCTGGATATGCTGCATATCGCTGCCGACGCCCCGGAGCGCAAGGTTATCCGCATCCTGAACCCCATTTCCTCTCATCTGACCATCATGCGCCCGCTGCTGGCTCCGTCCCTGCTGAACGTTGTCGTTGACAACCTGCGCAAGGGCAACGGCGAGGGCCGCCTGTTCGAGATGTCCAACATCTACATCCCGAAGCAGCTGCCTGTCACCGAACTGCCGGAAGAGCGCCTGCACCTGGGCTTCGCCGCCTGGGGCAGTGACGAGGATTTCTTTACCGTCAAGGGCGCTGTCGCCGCTTTTGGCGATGCTTTCGGCGTGGAGCTGACCGTGGAGCGTGCCGCCGATGTTGCCTGGCTGCACCCCGGCATTGCCGCTTACATCCTGTGCAAGGGCGAGCGCGTCGGCGTCTTCGGCAAGCTGGCCAATGATGTCACCGCTGAGCTGAAGCTGCCCAAGGACAGCCGCTCCAACCTGAACATCTACCTGGGCGAGATCGATTGGGTCGCCTTCCACGCTCTGGTCCCCACCAGCCTGCACTACACCCCGATCCCGGAGTTTGCCCCGGTCCAGCGCGATCTGGCCCTGGTTGCTCCCGAAAGCATGGAGTGCGGCACCCTCATCACCGAGATGCAGCGCGCCTGCAAGCAGCTGACCAGGGTGGAGCTGTTCGACATCTACCGCGGCGAAAAGCTGGGTACCGACAAAAAGAGCATGGCTTTCAGCCTGTACTTCCAGCCCGGCGAGAAGCCCTTCGCTGCCGATGAGGTCGATCGCTTCGTCAAGAAGATCCTCGGCAACCTAAAGTTCAAGCTTGGCATCGAGATCCGCGAGTAATTTTATAATTTCTAAGCCGCTGTGCGCTTTTTGCTGCACGGCGGCTTTTTCTTTGCAAAAGTTTTCAAATCGGACACATTCTGCGGTACAATAGAGGTAAAGGAGGTTTTTTGCCATGCATCCGATTTTAGTTGTAGACGACGAACAGGCTATCGCCATGCTGATACGCCGCATCCTGACCGACGCAGGCTACCGCTGCGAGGCCGTGACCGACAGTATCAAAGCCGCCGATCTGTTGGAGAAAAAACAGTACGACCTGGTGCTGCTGGATATTATGATGCCCCAAATCGACGGCTACGACCTGCTGAACTATATCCGCCCCACCGGCACACCCTGCATCTTCATCACAGCCAAGGCGGCGGTAGAGGACCGCGTGCGCGGCCTGCACAGCGGGGCCGATGATTACATCGTCAAGCCCTTTGCCCCGGCCGAATTAGTAGCCCGGGTAGAAAGCGTTCTGCGCCGCGCGGGCCGCAGCATGGTAGTCTACCACCTGTGGGATCTGACCGTAGACACCGCTGCCTGCCGCATCCAGCGCGGGGACGAGGAGATACGCCTGACGCCCAAAGAGTACGAACTACTGCTGCTTTTCCTGCGTAACCGCGGCCGCGCACTCTACCGGGACTATCTGTACGAAACCGTCTGGGGCGAGGATGACATTGCCGACAGCACCCGCACGCTGGATACCCATATCACCCGGCTGCGCCGCAAACTGCATCTGGGCGACCGACTGCGTACCGTGCGCAATGTGGGTTATATGCTGGAAAAAGAGTAAAATCGTCGCAAAAGTTTGCATCCCGGACGCCTGCCGGAAACAAAACCGTGACATTGCCGCCGTACACTAAGGCCAGAACATAACAAAGGAGATGCTTTCTATGAAATACCGCGCAGCTTTTGCCATGGCCCTGGCCGCCCTGATACTCACCGCCTGCGCTGCTGAACCTGCCGCAGACATCACTCCAGCGGCGGAATCCGCCGCGTCCGCTGTCACCACGCAGGAGCCCCCCGCCGCAGCAGTTGCCAGCGGTAAGCCGCTGTACATCCTCAACAGCGGCGGCACAGCCCCAGAGTTTGCTATAACGGACACCGCCGCCTATCTGCCTATGAAATTCGGCGCCACACTGCTGGCTACCAAAATTGATTTTGCCACCGCACAGCAGCAGGTGCTTTGCAGCGTAGACGGCTGCTCCCACGTTGATGCAGGCTGCCCGGCCTTTATGGCCGCTGACGATGATGCTTTGTCGCAGTACTACACCGGCGGGTTAGTTGCCGCAGGGGACAGGCTCTACTGGTTTATCGATGGTGGGGCCTCGCCCGTCAATGTCCGGGTCGATGTCAGCGCACTGGACGGCAGTAATCGTCACACGATTGTTGAGAACGGCAGTATATTCCAGCTGGATTGTACGATGTCCATGCGCTTTACCGATGGTGATGCTTTGTATCTTGCCACCGCCGCCAGCAGCCTTGTCCGGCTGGATGATACCGGCCTGACCTCGGTTTTCCCGCTGAACGATGGGCATCCCACGCCCGAAAACCCGCTTTATACGCAGGACAACACGCTCCGCTGCACCATCCTTGGCTGCTGGCAGGATATGGCCGTCTTTGCCTGCACACCGTCCCTCAGCGGCAGCGGCACAGGCCTGATAGGCGTGCATGCCGACGGCTCCGTTACGGATTTGGGCAGCTACAGCATCGACTTTGGCAGCCCTACCGATTGGATTCCCACCCTGCATGACGGCAAGCTTTATTACGTTCCCGGCAGCGGCGACCAGGCCGAAACCATCGAGGTCACCGACCTTGCCGCCAAAACTACCGAGACGCTCCCGCTGCCTGCTGGCGGTGACTGGAACAATTATTGCATCGCCTACGGCGATGGCACCATTGGCCTGATCAGCAACGAAATCAACTATGCCTGGACCCCCGGCAGCGATACCGCCATAGAGTTGGCCCCCACCTGGTGCAAGGACACTGCTGTTGCCCGCTCTCCGGTCATCTATGCCGAGAATGGTACGATAGCACTGATCAAAGTCAGCGACCGCGCCATTTCTACGCCGCAGCTTACCCCGGAGGGTCTCCCGTATCAGCGCCAGCAAACCATCCGCGAACTAGCGCTGATCCCACTGCAAGACTTATTTTCCGGCGGCCAAAACTGGACGCCCGTCGCCATGCTGGACGGGGCACTTTTTGATTGAGCCCACAGACCACTACATGAGGATTTTTCTATGAAATTTGCCACCAAACTCTCCCTTGGCTGCATCACGCTGCTTTCCTGTGCGCTCTGCGCGGCGGGGTTGATCTTGACCGGCAAAAGCTTTTCCGGCAGTTTAGAGACCACCCGCGCCGCCATGCAGGCTCAGCAGGCCAAAGAAAAATACACACTCGAGCGCTGCATTTTTACCGCTGCCGAAACCAACACCCTGTTCTCGACCAACACTATGGTCGAGAACTACACCCTGGCCACCGCCGCCCAGCAGTATGCCGAGCAAACGGCCGATGCCAACAGCGGCCTTGCTCTATGGGTCAACGGTGCATATACGCTGTATTCCAACCTGCCCACGGCATTGCCGCGTGCTGTGCAAATGCAGGCCGTTTCCAATGGAGCTGACCACTGGCAGCTGGCTCACTGCGCGGGGCACTGGTATCTGCTGTTGTCCCAGCCGTTGGATATTCCCGGCGTGCAGGCAGACATGCTCTGCTCCTACGATGTCACCAGCGTGTTTGCCACGCGCAACGCCCAGCTGCGGGCCTGGCTGGCGGCTTCAACCGCTTTGCTGGCGCTGGGCGGCGCGGCGGCAGTTCTCTTCAGCCGCCTCGTCACCCGGCCGCTGACCACCCTGCAATCTGCCAGCGAGAAGATTGCCGCCGGCCAGTATACCGAGCGCACCCAGGTGCAGACCAACGATGAGATCGGTGTACTGAGCCGCAGTTTTGACGCTATGGCTGCTGCGGTAGAGACTAAAATTGGCGAAATGGACGAAACGCTGCAAAGCCAAAAAGACTTCATTGCAGCCTTCACTCATGAAGTCAAGACCCCCATGACTGCCATGCTTGGTTATGCCGACCTGATGCGTGCCGCGCCTGACGACGCAGACTTGCAGCGGGAATCTGCCAACTACATCTACCACGAGACCCGCCGGTTGGAGGAACTCAGCCGCCGTCTGCTGGCCCTGATGGGCTTAGACGCCACTGACCGCCTGACGCCGGAACCTGTCAGCGACCGCAGCCTGCTGAATCAAGTAGTGCGCAGCCTGCCCCAGGGCAGCACACCCGTGCCGCGCATCATCGCCTGCGATTGTGCCGTGCAGGTGGACCGCGCCCTCTGGGTGGATATGCTGCGCAATCTGACCATCAACGCCCAGCGCGCCTGCAAGGGCATTGCGGGGGCGGCCATCACACTGCGCTGCCAGCAGCAGGGGAGCACCGCCGTTTTCACAGTGGCCGATACCGGCTGCGGCATCCCTGCCGCCGACCTGCCCCGCGTGACCGAAGCCTTTTATATGGTGGACAAGTCCCGCAGCCGTGCCGATGGTGGCAGCGGCATCGGGCTGGCGTTGTGCACCCGAATCGCCCAGGCCCACGGCACCCAATTACAAATCGACAGCACCGAGGGTGTGGGTACGACCGTGACCGTATCCGTAGCTATCCTTGGCCCTGATGATTTGCCTGCCGCCGATGCAGACGGAAAGGAGCAGCCATGAAAAAATATCGCCTTCCACTGGCCTGTGCGCTGGTGGTCTTCCTCAGTCTGGCGCTGCCTTTCGCTGTTTTTTCGCTGTGGGACAAAGCACTTCTCTCCGCCCCGCACAGCCAGACGGCCGCCGAGGGCCTGTCCGCCGAAGCCCGCGCCAATTTCACTGCCTGCACGCTGTACGCCTGCAGCCATGTACTGAACGTCCCGCTGGGCTACAACAGCGGCAGCGAAACCCCCTGGGCGCAGACCGCCATCGACGACGCCACACTGGACCGTGCTCGCAGTGCCCTGCGCGCCCTTCACGATGCCGGGCTGCTGACCGACGCCCAACTTGCCAAAGCCCTGGCCGTCTGCACCCAAAACGACAAAGCCACCACCTGGAACGCCGCCACCGCCCCCGGCGGCCTGACACAGGTAAGCTGCAATGTCATAGAAAATTTTGATGATGAATCGCCTGATTCTTACAGCAGCTTTGCATTGAGCCTGATTCTGACAAGCGCTGACGCCCCGGTCTATTTCAACTACCAGGACGGCCAGGATACCACCCACCTTATCGCGGACGCCGCCTACCTGCAAAAGTACAGCACCCTTTTGGGGCTGGATTCCTTTGCCGATTGGCAGTCCCCGGATTGGAGAGCCGCCGTGCGGGATTTCGGCGTCGCCGCCTACAGCGAGACCGCACAGCTCTACCTCACCGCCAACTGCCGCTATGGCATCACCCTCTCCGCCGCCAGCATGACCCCGCAGGACTATGCTGATCTTGACGCCCTCTACGCTAAAGGAGACACCCCATGAAGATGGCTGGCTTTTGCAGGTTTCCCAGTGGAGCCTGGAGGATGACGGCAGCCGCACTATCTCCGGTGTTCCCGCCGTATATTATTGTGCCGATGGTTCGATGACCGAATTACCTCAGAAACGCCACTGTTCCGCACGCGGCACAGAACCCATCCGCCTGATGGATGTGCAAAACGGCGTCGTTCTTGCCGCTTACGATTATTGGACCGGCACAGTTCCCGAACTGGACAAGGACGGTGAACTTCTCGCTCAAAGCCTTGCCTGGGAGCTGTACGGCACCATCCCCTTGGAAGACCTGCTTGCCGGCAGCAGTAATTTCACCCCGCTGCAATTTGTTGATTAACATGAATCGTTCTTACCTCTGCTACGCCAAAGGAGACACTATGAAAAAGCTGCTTGCGCTCTCCGCCATACTTATCTTTACTTTAACCGCCTGTACCGCCCCTACATCGGATACTCTACCAGCCACCCCCGAAACCACCGCGCCGGAAGAATCTACCACCACCCAAGACGTCGGCAGTGGGGAAGTGCGCATGCTAAGCGCCGCGGACGGCGGGGTCTACTATCAGACTTTTGCCGACAGTGAGGTCAACCACGAGGTCGACATTGGCCGCAATCTTGTCTATGCGGTCGAGGAAACCACAGGCCTGGCCCGCCCGGCCTGCAATGTACCCGGCTGCACCCACGACAGTGATGCCTGCCCAGCCTACATCCAAGGTTCGGCCACTTGTTATGCCGATGGCAGCGAGGTCTATCTCTACATCTGCCTATATAAAGAAGCGGAAGATACAACCGTTTTCCGTTTAGAGAAAATCAACGCGGACCATACCCAACGTACCTGCCTTGCAGATGATTTACCGTTTGGATGGGTACAGCCTATCGGCATGGCGGCGGATGACACGCACCTTTATTTCTTAACCACTGACAACTACAGCAACGCCACCATGTCCGCCATGCTGCTGGCCGTTTCTAAAGCAACCGGCGATATGCAGACGCTTTATCAGCTGGACGGTCTTGAAAACGGGCGCGGCAGCACGGGGCAAGTTACTTTCGTCAATCTGGTCGGTGCCAGCGGCTGCCAGCTGTATTTTACCCATTCCGAAACGAACCCCGATCCTAATAAATATTATAATTCCGCCGTGCAGGTCTGGTGTTATGACCTTGCCGCCAACCAGTGCACCGCCGCCCAACGGTACGAGGTCGATGATGGCACCATCGTCACCCCGCCGCAGGAAGTCCACGATGATTACGGCAACGCCTACACAAACAGCGGTGTCATCAGCCACAGCCACCTCTATTACACCCTGACCGGCTACTACGGGTCTTTCAGCAGCGGCATTGCCGAATGCGACAACGAGCACGGCACCGCCGCCGTGCTGGATGCAGCCACCGGGCAACGCACCGTGCTTGCCGAAAACCTGCCCACTACTACCGCCGAGTACGAGGCCAACTACAGCGTCGCGCGTTATCACGATGGCTGGCTGCTGACGGTGAACGAATGGGGCCGCGGTTCTGACGGCATGGGCACCGGCGATGGCACCAGCGCACAATATTTCTGCGATGGCAGCGGCCAGATGACCCTCATCCCGCAAAAGCGTTATGCCGAGGGCAAGGGTGTACAGGACATCCAGATTTTGGACATCCAGAACGGCCAGGTGCTGGTCATCTACGATGAACAGATTGACACCCGACAGGGCATTGACAAATCCGGCACAGCCTACACCTACACGCCAGTCTGGCGCCTGTACGGTGTCATGCCGCTGGAAGACCTGCTTGCCGGCAGCATCGATTTCACTCCCTTGCAGTTCATTTCCTGAGCATTGACAGCATTGACGCAGACAACTCAACAAAATCCGCCGTCTTTTGCTTGCATATTTTCCCGTTTTGGCGTATAGTAAAGGCAGTATTCTGACAGGGAGAAGCAAACACTATGGCCAAAATTCACCGCAACGATATGCCCGTCCAGCACCCCACCCAAACCATCACCCTGCCCAAAGAGCCGGAACCTGCTGCCCCCAAGGCTACCGCACCCCAGTTCTACGACCAGGACAAGGACGCCGACTACGAGGCCCCGCATCCGGCCAAAGGCAGGGACAGCGCCGCGAAAGCGGGCAAAGCAAAAAGCAAAAAGGACCTGGCCTACACCATCGCCATGGTGGTTTTTGCGGTCATCTTCCTGGTCAGCGGCGGGCTGCTGGTCAAGCGCTTTTTCGACGATAAAAAGACAGAAAACGAGTTTTCCGACCTGCAATCGATGATCGACGTTGCCGCTACACCCGCCCCGGCCGAGGACAGCGAGCCTTCCAACGCCGCCAAATTCGCCGCCCTGAAAGACCAGAACAGCGATTTCATGGGCTGGATCTCCATCGAGGGCACCAGCCTGGACTTCCCGGTCATGTACGCGCCCAACAACAAAGACTACTACTTAAAGCACGATTTCAAGCACCAGTACAGCGATTACGGCGTGCCGTACCTGGATGAAAAAACGACCATCGGTGCCAATGCCCAAAGCAATAACCTGATCGTCTACGGCCACAACATGAAGACCGGCACCATTTTCGGCTGCCTGACCGAGTATAAAAAAGCGGCCTATTATCAGGAACACCCCTACATCGAGTTCGACACCCTGTACGGCGACGCCAAGTACGAGGTCTTTGCCGCCTTTGCCATTGACGTGGTACAGGACACCAGCTTCGTCTATAACCAGTACGTTGATATGGACGAGGATACCTACAGCGACTACGTGGCCGAGGTCATCCGCCGCAGCGATGTAGACAGCGGCATCCGCCCCGAGTATGGCGAGCAGCTGCTGACCCTTTCTACCTGCGAATATTCCTCGGCCAACGGGCGGTATGTGGTAGTCGCCCGCAAGGTAAGTTCCTAAGGCAACACCGCACAATTCCCGCCTAACGGCTTAAGCACCGCTCCGGCGGCT
>ERZ1034915.1596-NODE-1596-length-12036-cov-10.219681_pt1 | contig 12036 bp, 7 predicted proteins | sample MGYA00520592_ERZ1034915 | MGnify/ENA primary metagenome ERZ1034915 (study PRJEB33766, sample SAMN09781787) | gut metagenome | biome: gut microbiome | host: Homo sapiens | place: Madagascar | study: EMG produced TPA metagenomics assembly of the PRJNA485056 data... | reverse complement strand
GAGAATTTCATGATGCACGTTGTTGATGGCAAAGAAGTTCAGCGACGTTGGCATTTGGGCGTAGAGAATGTAAAACACCACCGCTTCGAGCATCAGGACAAAGGCAACAAACATTTTATTGCGCCCGGTTTTATCCAGCTTGAGTGCCTGACGGAAGAAAATAAGGGTGACCACAATACACAGGGCAATCAATACCAGATTGGCGACTTCGACGTTGTGCATCAGCCAGGCGCAGACATAGACCATCGCGACCGTGCCAACCAGTACATAAAGCAACTTACTGAAACTCAGCGGTAAGAAGTCTGGCTCAGAACCAATATTTTTCACCATCCCACGGCAAGCAAAATAGACCAGCAGAGCGATTATCAAGCCTGCCCCGCATACGTTATAGGTTGCGGAATAACCATATTTCTCAGCAATAACCGGTGCGAGAGACAGCGACAGTAAAGAACCAATATTTATGGACATATAAAACAGCGTGAAAGCGCCATCCAGACGCGGATCTTTTGGCGGATAGCATTTCGATAACAGGCTCGCCGGGTTAGCTTTAAACAAACCGTTACCCACTGCGATAGTACCGAGGGCGATAAAAATCAGGTCAGGTTTGAGCAGGGAAATCCCGGTCATAAAATAACCGAGTGCCAGAACAATAGCGCCCAAAACAATGGTACGTTTTGTTCCTAACAGATGGTCACCGACATAACCACCAATCGAGATAAGACCATACACCAGGGCGGCGAATGCGCCGAAGGTGACAAATGCCTGTTCCTGGGAAAAGCCAAGTTGTTGAACAAAAAAAACCGCCAGAACGCCCTGAACGCCGTAATAGCCAAAGCGCTCCCATAACTCAACAAAGAAAATCATGAAGAACGGGCGCGGTTGCTGCATCAGGCCCGTAGGAGTAGTTGTATTCATATTTATTGTCTTCCAAAACCATCCAGAAAGTATGGACGCGTAAGCCAAAACGCGCGAAAAGTCGCGTTTACTATAGACTGTTGTTATTGGATGTGTGAATAGATTGATGCTCTGTTATTTCTCAAAACAATTAGTTGATCACACTAATTTTTTATATAAAAACAGAGTGCAATACTGAATTGATTAGGACTTTTACGACAAAAAAACGCCCGCAGATGCGGGCGTAGTGAATGGCAGGAAAGATTATTCTTCTTCGTCGCGCAGTGGGACGATCAGCATATCTACGTGAACGGTATTGATCAGCTGTCGAGCAGAAGACATCAGCTTGCTCCAGAAGTCCTGATGATGGCCACAAACCACCAGGTCCATATCATATTTTTTAATAGCATCGACCAGTACCTGCCCCAGATCGCCACTGCCGCTCAGGGTTTCAGTGATTGGATAACCGGCGTTGGTGGAAAGCTCAGTCAGCGCGTGATGTGTCTCTTCGGAGATACGCTTTTGCATATCACCCAGGTTAACATCAATAAGCCCCGTGTATAGGTCAGAGTAATTTACATCTACGTGGATCAGGGATACTTTCGCGTTATAAGGACGCGCCATAGAGACCGCTTTCTCTACCAGAACTTTACTTTCCGGGGAGAGGTCAACCGCGATAAGAATGTGTTTATAAGCCATAGTGTTACTCCTTCCATAAAGTTGTCGATGACTAGCCAGCTAGCGTTTCTTGTGCCGTCGCGTCACCCGCGTCCTGCGTACTTCCAGCGCGGGGCTAGCCCAGCCGTAAACAATATTGATAAGACCATCCTTACATTATAGTGACCTGGATGATCCGTCAATCAACCTTGCCTGGCCTTCAGTTAAACAAATTTTCCAGTAAATTGCATTGATAGTAGTTATCCTTCTGGAAAAATTTTTACCTCATCTCCTACACTATTAATTAAGCCGTTCGGATATTTCTTCAATATTGAGCGGTTTTTGGAAGTACTCTTTCTGAACTCTATGAAAAGTTATCGGAGAGCGTTAACCCCGGAGAGGGGACTCCGAGGGTAGGTCGCCGGGGAGGAGATATGATCAGCACCGTCGCATTATTCTGGGGTTTATGTGTCGTTTGCATCATCAACATGGCGCGTTACTTCTCATCACTACGTGCTCTACTTGTAGTACTTCGTGGTTGCGATCCATTGCTCTACCAGTATGTTGATGGCGGGGGATTTTTCACCTCACATGGTCAGCCTAACAAACAAGTACGGCTGGTGTGGTACATCTACGCTCAACGTTACCGTGATCACCACGATGAAGAGTTTATCCGCCGCTGCGAGCGTGTCCGTCGTCAGTTCATTCTGACCAGTGCGCTTTGTGGGCTGGTGGTGATTAGTTTGATTGCATTGCTGATTTGGCACTAAGGATAAAAAAAGCGGGCCAGTTTCCTGACCCGCTCATTTCAATACTGCCTGTTAGATAAACTGCAGGGAAATCCAGTACAGACCACCGGAAAGCAGAATTGCTGCTGGCAGGGTAAATACCCAGGCCATCAGAATACTGGTCACCGTTTTACGTTGCAGACCACCTCCATCAACGACCATCGTACCTGCCACCGAGGAGGAGAGTACGTGGGTTGTGGAAACCGGCATCCCGGTGTAACTGGCAAGACCGATGGAAACTGCAGCTGTCATCTGTGCTGCCATCCCCTGAGCATAGGTCATGCCTTTCTTACCGATTTTCTCGCCGATGGTCGTTGCCACGCGACGCCAGCCGATCATTGTACCAATACCCAGCGCCAGCGCGACCGCCATGATGATCCAAATCGGCGCATACTCGATGGTGCTCAGCATATCGCCCTTCAGTTTCTTCAGCAGTCGTTGATCGTCTGGGCTTACGCCCGGCATTTTCACCACTTTATCAATGGTATCGGACACGCACAGCATAATGCGGCGCATCTGACTACGTTGATCAAGCGTCAGTTTGTCGTAGCTTTCCACATCCGTAGTCAACATGCCTTTCAGGCGAGTCAGCGCGTTGATGGTATTAGCCGGATGACAATGGAACTCTTCAGGTTTATCAGTACCCGTTTGCGGAATAGGTACGATTTGCTCAGTTCCTGTCACTTGTTTCAGCAACGCAGAATTCTGCTCAAAGTAAGCTTCTACGTTATTGATTGCATCACGAGTACGGGTGATTTCGTAGCCAGAGGCATTCATGTTCACCACGAAGCCTGCCGGAGCAACGCCAATCAGTACCAGCATAACCAGACCAATACCTTTCTGACCATCGTTCGCTCCGTGGGAGAACGCTACGCCAATAGCGGAAAGGATCAGCGCGATACGCGTCCAGAATGGCGGTTTTTTCTTACCGTCTTTCTTTTCACGTTCTGCTGGTGTCAGGTGGATACGCGCACGCTTCTTGGTGCCGCTCCAGTAGCGACGTAGTAAGAAGATCAGGCCACCAGCAAACACCAGACCAACAATAGGAGAGAAAACGAGCGAACCAAAAATGCTCATTACTTTCGGGATGTTGAGTGCATCCACAACGGAGGTGCCGGTCATTAACGCATTGGTTAAACCAATGCCGATAATTGCGCCAATCAGTGTATGGGAGCTGGATGCTGGTAAACCAAAGTACCAGGTTCCGAGGTTCCAGATAATCGCCGCCAGCAACATAGAGAACACCATGGCAAGACCATGTGAGGAACCCATATTGAGCAACAAATCTGTTGGCAGCATATGCACAATGGCATAGGCCACACTGAGACCCCCAAGCAGAACACCCAGGAAGTTGAAGACTGCCGCCATTACTACTGCCAGCTGCGAACGCATCGCGCGGGTGTAGATAACGGTAGCCACCGCATTGGCTGTGTCATGGAAGCCGTTGATAGCTTCATAGAACAGCACAAAGGCCAGAGCAAGCAATAATAAAAGCCCGGTATGTAAATCCAGACCAGTAAACAAATGTAGCATAGGACGTTACGCCATTTTGAGGACATGAACGCGGCGCATTATCAGGGACTTTGGCGGCGCGGGCAAAGTGAAATCTGGACTTTTTTTGATTTGTCTCCTCCTTATTTACCTGCCACTAAAGAATTATCTTATATAATTCAGACAAATACTAAATTTAAGCAATATTGTTGCTGGTGCGACCACTTAGGAAACTTTACAATTCGCCCCCGTTTTTCAAGAGGAGTGCAACGTGGAAAGGTTTGATACCGTTATTATAGGCGCTGGTGCGGCAGGCATGTTCTGTGCTGCTCAGGCAGGGCAAGCAGGTAACCGGGTGCTGCTCATCGATAATGGTAAAAAACCAGGGCGTAAGATCCTGATGTCTGGTGGCGGGCGGTGTAATTTCACCAATATGTATGTCGAACCGGCTGCTTATCTGAGCCAGAACCCGCATTTCTGTAAATCAGCACTCGCACGCTATACCCAGTGGGATTTTATCGATCTGGTGAATAAGCATGGCATAGCGTGGCATGAGAAAACGCTTGGTCAGTTATTTTGTGACGACTCCGCCCAGCAGATTGTCGATATGTTGGTGGCAGAGTGTGAACAGGGAAACGTGACATTCCGACTTCGCAGTGAAGTATTGAGTGTCTGTCGTGGTGAAGATGGATTCATCATTGAACTAAACGGTGCCAGCGTGGCGGCAGATAAATTAGTTATCGCCAGCGGTGGGCTTTCGATGCCTGGTCTTGGTGCCTCGCCATTGGGTTATAAAATTGCCGAGCAATTTGGTCTTAAGGTATTGCCGACCCGTGCCGGGCTGGTGCCATTTACCTTACATAAGCCATTACTCGAACAACTACACGTTCTGGCAGGCGTTTCGGTGCCATCCGTTATCACGGCGGAAAACGGCAAAGTGTTTCGTGAAAATCTTCTCTTTACCCACCGTGGCCTTTCTGGTCCGGCAGTGCTACAAATTTCCAGTTACTGGCAACCCGGTGAGTTTGTGACCGTTAACTTATTGCCCGATATTGATGTCGATGCGTTTCTCAATGAGCAACGCCAGGCGCATCCGAATCAAAGCCTGAAAAATACGCTGGCGATTCATCTGCCAAAACGTCTGGTAGAGTGCCTGCAACAGCTGGGGCAAATCCCGGATGTGGCTTTAAAGCAGTTGAATGTTCGTCAGCAGCAGGCACTTATCCCCACGCTCACCGAATGGCGTGTACAGCCAAATGGTACGGAAGGTTACCGTACCGCCGAAGTTACCCTCGGCGGTGTGGATACTAACGAACTCTCATCACGGACAATGGAAGCACGTAAAGTGCCTGGTTTGTACTTTATTGGTGAAGTCATGGATGTGACTGGCTGGCTTGGTGGCTATAACTTCCAGTGGGCCTGGTCGAGTGCCTGGGCCTGTGCGCAGGATTTGGTAGCAAAATAAGCCGTGTGGCATAGGGAGGCTATGGCGTCGTGAAGTGCCTGCCACAGCCACTCAACGTGATTTACCCACGGTGCAGCATCAATATGGCAGCCAGCCTGCGAACGTGCTTTTTGTCATGATTTTTAACGCTCGCGTAATGCTTCTCTGGCCCGATTGAACGGTTTGATTAAATAGTCAACGATGGTTTTTTCGCCAGTTTTGATGTCTACCGTGGCGATCATCCCCGGCACGATAGAAAAATGCCGCCCTGATTTGTTTTGCAAGTAATCCTGGTGCGTGCGGATAAACACGCGGTAGTAGAAAATTTCTGGTTTTACTTCATCCTGGATGGTGTCGGGTGAGATGGTTTCCACCACCCCTTCCAGACCACCATAGATGGCGTAATCCCAGGCGGTTATTTTGACTAGTGCTCGCTGTCCGGGGTGGATAAAGGCGATATCGCGTGGTGAGAGGCGCGTTTCAATCAGCAGGCGATCATCGACGGGGACAATTTCCATCATCTCGCCGTTAGGGGGAATGACGCCGCCAATGGTGGTGACTTTGATGTTTTTTACGATGCCACGCATGGGGGAACGCACGGTGAGGCGGGTGACGGAATCTTCCCGGCCTTTAATAATTGCCGAGAGCATTTCCACTTCGGCATTAGCTTTCGATAAGGCTTCGCGCGCCTGAACGTAATATTGCGCGCGCAAGTCAGTGATCTTTAATCCTAAATCGCTTTTTTGTCGTTGCAGGCGTAGCACCTCAACATGGCTGGCGGCACCGCTTTTTTGTAGCCGCTGGGTGATTTGCAACTCTTTATTGACCGAAACCAGGGCTTCCCGCAGTTCGGCTTCGGTGTCTGCCAGTTGCGCACGGCGGCTTTTATACAGGCGGGTTTCAGAGGCGATCAGCTCTGGCCAGTTGTTGAGCGAGGCCGGGAAGGTGAGCGGTAAATCGTTCACTTCAGCAGTCAAACGCGCACTGGAAGCCAGCGAGGCACGATATTTTGCTGCGCTTTCTCCAACATTTGATTGTGAGCGGGTCGGATCGAGGCGAGCCACGACCTGATTCGCCTCTACCCGGTCACCTTCGCGGACAGTGAGCTCTGCCAGAATGCCACCATCCAGCGATTGCAAAATTTGCTCGCGGGAACTGGGGATCACTTTTCCATTGCCGGTGGAGACTTCATCGACTTTACCAAACCAGGCCCAGACGCCAAGAATGGCAAACAATAGCGTGCAGAGAAAAATAATCCGGCTGGCCCCGGAAAACTCGCGCTCGCGGCGGATATCCAGATCTTCCATTGCAATATCATGCGGACTGGTTTTCATTCTTCCACTCCTTTGCGTTTGCCCGGCTGCCGCTGAGTGCCTGTGCTTTCGGTGCGTCCATCACCAGTTGCCCTTCTTTTAGCACCACTACGCGCTCAACCAGTTCAAGAATCGGCACCCGATGAGTTGCGACGATGAGCGTGCGGTTGCCAAGCCAGGGGATCATCCGCTGGATAAACTCCCGCTCGGTATGCTCATCCAGTGCGGCGCTGGGTTCATCCAGCAGGACAATGTTTGGCGATCGCAATAACATACGTGCCAGCAGAATTGACTGCCGCTGCCCACCCGATAAGCCATTACCGCCTTCCATCACCGTGTGATCCAGCCCTTTTGCCAGCCGCTTAACAAACGTTGCACCGCCGCTTATCTCCAGCGCCTCGAAGAGCTGCGCATCGCTGGCATGTGGAGCGCCAAGCGTTAAATTTTCCCGCAGCGAGCCATAAAACAGGCGGGCGTTCTGGCTTATAAAGCCTATGTTGCGGCGTAAATCCGCCATATCGATTTGCGACAAACTGAGACAATCAAGACGGACATCACCTTCAACCAGCTCCATGCCGCCTGCCAGCGCCTGTAATAGCGTTGATTTTCCGGCACCGTTACGACCGAGGATCGCAATCTTCTCGCCGGGCCTGATTTCCAGATGTGAGATCCGAAGTGGAATGCGTTGATCTTCATGGTGGTAGCGAAATTGCGCATTCTCAAAAACATAGTGACCGTGGAAGATCTCCTGATGTACCCGGTTTTCGTCGCCTCCGGTTTCACTGGGCAGTTGCATAATGCTATCGAGACCCGTTTTGGCTGCTTTGACCTGCTGCCAGCGGGCCAGCACGCCGCAGAGATTTGCCATCGGCGCAATCATCCGCGAACCAAGCATTGATGCCGCCACCACGGCCCCGGTGGTCAGGGTGCCATCAATCACCATTGGCGCGCCGAACATAATCACCGCCGCGTAAACCAGGCTTTGAACCGACATCCCCCAATTGATTAACCCCTGCGTCAGTCGTCGGGTGCGTAAACCAGACTCACCCGTGATACGGATGTAACTGTTCCATTGCTGCAAAAAACGGTTCTCTGCCTGCATCAGTTTGATATCTTCCAGCCCCTGTACGCTCTCGACCAGCACGGCATTGCGCAACGTTGCTTCGTGCGCCGCCTGATTCGCCAGTACGGCCAGTTTTTTCTGCAACAAAAGCCCCGGCAAAATCATCAGCAAGGCCGCGACCGGGGCGATCCACGCCAGCGGTGGGGCTATAATCGCCAGTACGATGATAAACAAGAAGAAAAATGGCAGATCGACAATGGTAGAAAGCGTGGAGGAGGTGATCATCTCGCGGATCTGTTCCAGCTCGCGCAGTTGGGAAATAAAGCTGCCGGTGGAGCGGGGGATGGCGCTGTTTCGTAGCCGCAGGGCGTGGCTGAATACGCGGTCAGAAATACGCATATCGGCGCGTTTGCCGAGCACATCCATAATGTGGGTGCGCGCTTCGCGCAGCAAAAAGCCAAATACCACCGCGACCAGCACACCCAGCGAGAGCACATACAGCGTGGGATAAGATTGCGCGGGGATCACCCGATCGTACACCTGCATGGAAAAGACGATCCCGGCAAGCGAAAGAACATTAATCAAAAATGCGGCAATCATCACCGGCAGATACGGGCGAACATCCTGCATCACCAGTTCGCGCATCCAGTCGGGCTTAAAGCGGGAAATATAGCTGTCGACGCGACGGTCTTTCAGCGCCGAGAGCGGGCGCAGTGCCGTGAGGGTGCCGATCTCAGGTATTAGTTGGCTAAGAGTGAGACGGTTGCGTTGGCCTTCTTCTTCGCCAGTGATAAACACATCCAGCACATCTTCACCGTTAAAATTTTCGATAACCATCAGTTGCCCATTTTTTAACTCTGCCACCAGCGGCAAGCGCCACTGACTAAAATCGGGATTATCTGCCTCGAGAAGATGAAAGGAGAGGCCACCCTGGCGCGCCAGTTGGGTCAGGGCCTGCGTTTTATTTTTCCCGGCAAACCACGGAGCATTAGCCTGAATCGCTCCCGGTGAGCAGGCGATGCGGTAATGGCTGGCAGTATGGCTGATGGCTCGCGCCCACTGGCTGAGGACGCGTTCATCACATGTCTGGTTAAACGGTGGCGCGGTGCGGGTCATGGCTGGATCTCCACGGACTGAATGCGGCGGTTGTTGAGGGCAAATGCCTGACGCAGCGTGCCGGTGTTATACAGGCAGTTCAGTTGCAGCTGCCGAAGCTGGCTCTGGATTTGCAGTTCTGCAAAACGCGCCTGATACACCTCCTGCTCGGCGTTGAGTACATCCAGCAACGGGCGCGAACCGAGGTCGAGATATTGCTGTTGATACAATTCGCGCGTGCGTTCGCTGAGCTGTTGCTGGCGGCGCAGAATTTGTAACGCGCTGGCGAGGCTCATTGACTGGCTGCGTGAATCCAGCAGTTTTCGCCGCACCTCAAGACGGGTGCGCTGAATTGCCGATTGTGCCGATTCCACCGCGTGGCTGGCGGCATTGCGCCGTGCGGTCAGCCCGCCGCCCTGATAGATGGGCATCTCTACTTTGACCATTGCGGTATATTGCGTTTTATCGAGCACATCGTGGCTGGGGTATTTGTCGTTGAGATAGTGCTGAACGGACGGTTCCAGCGAGATGGTGGGCGTCATTTGTGCGTTGGCGTAATCGAGATTAGCCTGCGCCACATTTGCCTGCGCCCAGGCCGCTAACACTGCGGGGACTAAGCGATCGTCGGGTTTGGCTTGCTCACAGCTACCGTCCAGTTTGTGGGGGAAATCATTGCTGATGGCGTTGAGCGAGTTCCAGCCAAGCATACTCATCAGCGAGGCTTTGGGGCTGTCGAGATCGGCCTGATACTGTGCCAGTTGCGAGCGTGCCGCCTCTATTCGCGCATCGGTTTGTACCACGTCAGACATCGACGTAGCGCCTTCATCGTTGCGCTGTCGGGTCAGTTTACCGATACCGTTAAGCGCAACCAGTTGCTCTTCCGCTGCTTCGACCATCTGCTGCGCTGCCTGCACCTGCACAATGGCGTTTGCCGTTTCATGCGCCACGCTATCAATACTCAACAACACGTTGGCCTGCTCTTCGGCAGCGCCTGCGCTTTCGGCGCGCACCTGGCTTGCGACTTTGCCGAAGTCATAGAGCATTTGGGAGATCGACAACACCAGCGCGGGGCTGTAGCCGTGGTCGAGATAGGTATTGCTATAGCCGTTGTTCACCCCGGCGCTAATCTGTGGGTAGTATTTTGCTTTCGCCACTTCAATCTGTTCATTTTGCGACAGCAATTTGCCGACGGCTTCGCTGATTGAAGGATGCCAGTTCACCGCGCGATCGACCGCCTCATTAAGCATTAATGTTCCTGGTGCTGCCGGGCTGAGCGGTAATTGCGCCGCCGAGCCATCGAGAGAAGGCAGCATTTGGTCTGCGGCGAGGGTTTCAGAGGAGATCGGTAGTTCTTGTGCATTGAGATGCCCGCAACTGAGCGCCAATGCCACTAATGCCGCGACGCAGGCCATTTTTCCCATAATCTATCCCTTTGAAAATCAAAATAACTACCGTTGCCCCGGTGGTCATCGCCTCCGGGGCTGTTTCGCGTTTTTGTCAGGTCACAATGTGATTTTGTTGAATTAACTCATCGAGCGTGGTGGTGACGTTTTCCAGTGTTACCAGATTGGTTGAGTTGAAGGTGGCGCCGCTACCGTCTCGGTCAATAGCGATCACCGTGTTGTTGCCGTTACTGGTGACACTGAGATAGTTGCCAAGCGTGGCGTTATCGCCGTTCCAGCCGACTAACAGATCGCCAATATCGATCTTGTCGCCCTGTGCCAGCGAGAAGTTGCTCCAGCTATCCGTGGTGCCGTTCCCGCCGGTGGCATCGGTGGTATTAAGTAGCTCATAGATCAACGTATCGCCGTAGGCGCTGCCGATAACGCGGTCGGCTTCGGCGGTGCTGACCACCTGCGGGTTCATCTCAATGGTTAGCATGGCGCTGTCGCTATGCCCGCTTTGGTCATTGAGGGTGTAGGTGAAGGTCTCCTTCGAGGTGATGTTAGCCAGTGAAACGCCGCTGTTGAGTTGGTAGGTATAGCTACCATCCAGCTCCATGGTCAGTACGCCGTACTTACCGTTGATGGTGGCGTTTGCTTCACTGCCGCTCTGGGGATCAAGCGTTGCGCTACTGCCGCCCGCGCCAGTGACCGTGAGAAGGGTATTGACGCTGGCAATATGGTCATCGTCATAAATATTGCCCGTGACGCTGTTGCTACCGCTGGTTTCGAAGTTATCCAGATCAACCAGTGTGCCGCGCAGACTCGGGGTAACGGTGATTTGGCCTACGCCTAACGCGCCGACATTCCCCTCATAACGCAGCAGATAGTTACCCGCATGTAAGTCAATGCCGGTCAATGGAATATCGAGATTGCCGCCGAGTAGCAGACCACCGTTAAACGAGCCGGCAGTTACCTGTGCGCCGTTGCTGTCAAGCAGCGTCCAGTTAACGGTTAAACCGCCCAGCGATAAGAGTGAGGAGACATTAAAGTGCAACACTGCGTTATGGACGGCGGTTCCGGCGGCGACTTCAATGATTCCGCTACCGGAGCCGGATGTGGCGGATAACAGTTTTGCCGCCCACGAGGCATTCCCCACGCTGTTATCCGTAAAGCTCTGCGAGGTATCCTGCAATGTGGTCACCGGCATCAGGCTACTGGTGTCGTTCACCGCATCCAGCGGCTGTGGCGTGGCGGTGATATTCAGCGAAGCACTGCTGGTATCGCCGTTCGGCGCGGTTACTGTGTAAACAAAGCTGTCTGGCGTTTTGATGCTGTCTGCGCCAATACCGCTACGCAGGGTATAGCTGTAATTCCCGGCAGCGTCGATGGTCAGCGTGCCATATTGCCCTTCAATTTCCGTGGTGCCCGTTGCCGCTATCGCCACGCCATTGACGGCGGTAACGACCGTGCCTGCTGGCGCCGAGTCGTTAGTCAGAATGTCTCCCTGAGTGGTTCCGGCAAGTGAACTGACGGCGTAGCTGTGATCGGCCTGAATATCGAGATTATAAAACGTCGCCAGCGCCAGACCGCCGGAGGAGTTGAGCAGGAACAGATAGTCACCGCCCGGTAGCGTGATGGTTAACGGCGTTGAGCCACCGCCCAGCAGCGCCGTGACCCAGCGAGGTTCTACCCGGTATTGTTCATACTGTTGAATGGCATCGTTAAAGCGATAGATGTAGAGATCAAAACCGCCAAGGGTCACGCCAAGTACGCTTGCCTGAACCGTAATGGTGCGGGTTTCACCCTCCTCAACGTTGAAAATAATGGGATCGGTCAGCCCTTCCACCAGGCTGACATCCAGCAGATTGCCAAGGCCTACGCTTGCAAGCGTAAAGCCCGTTTGATC
>ERZ1034915.1595-NODE-1595-length-12052-cov-32.588731_pt1 | contig 12052 bp, 8 predicted proteins | sample MGYA00520592_ERZ1034915 | MGnify/ENA primary metagenome ERZ1034915 (study PRJEB33766, sample SAMN09781787) | gut metagenome | biome: gut microbiome | host: Homo sapiens | place: Madagascar | study: EMG produced TPA metagenomics assembly of the PRJNA485056 data... | reverse complement strand
CCGTCTCATATACTTGAAAGCGGTTATTGCTTTTAAGCGAGTGCAAAAGTACTGCAAATTTCTGAACCTGCCAAATTTTTCAATGAAAAAGTTTACACTGTTAACGTTTATTTAGAAAAAGGAGGCAGATAATTGCCCCCTTTTTTCTATTACACCTTATTATATTTAGAAGATGATAACTCCTTTTTCTTCTAAAAATCAACTACCGTGATGCCGGCACCGCCGAATTGAACATGCTCATCGGCATAATGCGTCACATTTGGAACGCTGCTCAGGTACTGACGGATGAGCTGGCGGAGAATTCCATTGCCCTTGCCATGAAGAATTCTAACTCTTGGCATTCCTACCAGGATGGCATCATCAATGAAATACTGAACGGCATTCAGTGCCTCATCGCCACGCATACCTCGTACATCCAGATCCTGGTGGAAGTTGGTCTTGTGGGCATCTATCGTCTTGCGGGTCTCCTTGCTGATACCATAAGAAGCCAGGTTTTCCTTGCGCTCCTCGGTCTTATCTACGTTTTCGGCTGTGGCTGTGGCGTGCTCCAGTCTGTTGAGGCGCATCTTGGTACGCATGCCGCCAAAAACAGCAGTGGCAGTATCGCCGTTGATGTTCTCTACCTTTCCTATCGTAGTCAAGCCCTTGATTCGTACGGTATCGCCCACCTGGATTTCCCGCTTGCTGTCGCTCTGTATCTTGCTCTGTGCATTTCGCAGAGCCGCAGCCGCCTTCTCCTGGTTCTCTTTCTTCTCAGCCTGGCGCTTGGCATGGCGCTCCTTGCGCTGCTGGATCTGGGCAATCTTGCGGGCAATCTTGTCGTCCGATTCCTTGGTGTCAATCTCCTGGACCTCCTGCTTGAAGGCATCGAGTTCCTGACGGATGCGACGGGTTTCCTCCTTCTCCGCCTGACTCTCTCGAATCTCTCGGATGGCATTCTCAATCTTCTTGTTGCTCTCCTTCAGGAGTTCAGCAGCTTCCTCCTTTGCTTTCTTGAGAATCGCCTTTCTGCTGCGCTCGATATCCTCGATGTCGCTTTCATATTTCGAGATGGTCTTCTCCATATCCTTCTCGCGCTGATGGATGTTCTGGCGCTTGTTCTCCCAGTATCGCTTGTCGCGGACGATATCCTGCAGGTACTTGTCGCTCTGGATGTATTCGGAACCTACGATGTCGGATGCCTCCTTGATCACTTCTTCCGGCAATCCGATCTTTCTTGCGATTTCGATGGCGAAAGATGAACCTGGACGACCGATGGCGAGCTGGAAGAGGGCCTTCATCTCGTGACGGTCGTAAAGCATGGCACCGTTTACCACTCCCTCGTGACTGTCGGCAAAATGCTTCAGGTTCTGATAGTGGGTGGTGATGACGCCATACGCCTGCTGCTTGCAGAATTTGTCGAGCACGGCTTCGGCGATGGCACCGCCAATGCCCGGTTCGGTACCTGTACCAAACTCATCTATCAGTATGATGGTGTCGCCATTGGCTGCCTTCATCATATTCTTCATGTTCAAGAGGTGAGAAGAGTAGGTACTCAGGTCGTTCTCCAGACTCTGTTCGTCACCGATGTCTATCATGATGTTCTGGAAAATACCTGTCTTGGAACGCTCGCTCACCGGGATGCTCAATCCGCATTGCAGCATATACTGAAGCAGACCTACGGTCTTGAGACATACTGACTTACCTCCGGCGTTAGGTCCAGAGATGATGAGGATGCGCTTATCCTGTGTCAGGGTGATGTCGAGTGGCACCACCTTCTCGTTCTTCTTCTGCAGGGATTGCTGGAGGAGTGGATGGATGGCACGGATCCAATCCACGTGTGGATGGTCTTCTACCTCTGGCTCTATCGCCTTGAATACATCGGCGAGTTTCTGCTTAGCCTGAATCAGGTCGATGATGGCGAGGAAGCGGTAGCTGTCCAGTATTTCCTTGGAGAATGGGCGCACCTTGTTGGTGAAATCGGTAAGGATTCGGATGATCTCCTTTCGCTCTTCTCCTTCCAGTTCGCGCACGCGGTTGTTGGCCTCCACCACTTCGGTTGGCTCGATGAAGACGGTCTTTCCGGTGGCACTTTCGTCGTGAACGATACCCTTGATTCGGCGCTTGAGGGTAGGGATGACAGGGATAACCAGTCGGCCGTCGCGCAGGGTTGGGGTAACATCTTTCTCTACGATGCCTTCGCTCTGTGCCGAGCGCAGAATACTATATAAGGTACGCGAGATGCTTCCCTCAGTCTTAGCCAGTTCTCTGCGAATCTGGAGAAGTTCAGGGGTCGCATTGTCGCGAATCTTACCAAACTTGTCGAGAATCTGGTCGATGCGCTGAATTAACTGTGGGAAGGTCATCACATCTTGTGAAAGGCGATGGAGGGCAGGATAAGGATACTGCTTTTCTCTGCGCCAGCCATCTTCCGGTTCGCCGTGACCATCATCCTCGTCGCTGTGATTCAGAATCTTTACCATTCCTGCGATGGTGGCAAGCGAACGTCTTAAATCGAACAGTTCATCCTCTTCTAAGTGAGTGTTTTCCACACGGATACGGAGGATGCTTTCTCTTACGTCATAGAAATATTGAAGGGGGAAGTCTTCTACTTCCTCCATCAATCTACGGAACTCACGCACCTGCATGAGCCATTCGTTAACGAGTTCTGCGTCGCTGCTGAAAGACATCTTGTCCACCTGTTCCTTGCCAAGTGGAGAGAGACATCTTTCTCGCAACATTTTACGGATTTCATTGAATCCTATCTTGTTTTCAAAATTATCTGGATAAATCATGGGTGCAAAAGTACAACTATTTTGGCTAACTACCAAACATTTGAGCCATTAAGTGTGTTCTTGGCTCCTTGTGGTGTTAATCTTTGTCTGATATCTGTCAGGTATTCCTTCCAGTTGTATTCGTGTCGTCGGTTCCAAACGTCACCCAGGAAAGCTGCTCCGCCAAAGTTCCAGGCGCGCAGCTGGGGAATGAATTGAGGAATGATGCCGCCAAGGGCTATTACCTTTTCGTTGATGATGCCACTGTTGCCCGCATCTTCCAAATCTCTGTTGGAGAAGGAATGCTTGTAGCCTTTCTTCGAAATGCTGTCGAAGATCGGACTGAGGAATACGTAATCGAATTCTGACTTTGAACCCTTTGGAGAATCGGGATTGGTGTTATCTATCGATTCTATTACTTCCTTGAAACTGTGGCAGGAGCGGGAAAGACTTCCCTGGAAGTTCTCTGGAATCTGATTGTTTCTCCGGTTGAGGTGAATGCCATGGAGATGGTATTTCCCGCAGAGTTCGAAGTGGTCGTGAATCACGATCTGAGGATACCATTTCGGGTCAATCTTCTGGAGCAGTTGCTCGCATTCTTCTGGTGTTGAATCGGGTTTGCGCAGATGGAGCAGATCGATTCCTGCTTCAAAAAGCTGATCGATGTACTTTGCTTCATGCGAAATAAAGGTTGGTGTTGTGATTATAATCCATTTCATTTCTTCTTGCTTTTAGATGTTTTCTTAGTTTCTCGCTTTTCCTCGGAAGCTGTTTCTTACGAGTGCTGATTCGCAGTTCTGACAGAGTGTTTCTGTGGCAGTATGGTGCTTGAAGCCTTCTATCATTGCCTGGGCACGAGGGGAAGAGAGGATTTCTTCGAGTGACTGATGGAGCAGGTTGCCCAAAATGACATCGCCGTTATGGTCGAGACAGCAAGGTACGAGACTTCCGTCGGCAAGAACGCCTATCTGCTTCAGCAATGCTTTGCAGAAGACTTCCCGATTTTCGCCGTTGCCTTCGTTCTTGTCTTTTCGCTCGCTTATTTCATCTTTGTCTTTTCCCTTGCTTATTTCGTCTTTGTTTCTGTTTTCATCTTTGTTCTTGTTATCATCCCCTTTCTTGATGTCGTTTTCGAAGTTAGGCCATTCGAATTTTCGGTCAAACTCCAGATATAGATGATCGCAAAGTCGGAACCCGTCAGGGCGTTCCTTCCATGGCTTGGGTACGTATTTCTCGATGAGTCGCATCACTTCCTCGTTTTCCTTGTCCCTTCCGCCTTGGTTCCAGAGGCGCAATACCATACAGGTGCCTTTGGCGGCGGCTTGGGTGGAGAAGGTCATCACCTCATCCATATAGCTGGAGAGCTCTCCCTTGGCATTGCTTTCGTGGGAATGGAGGGAGAGTTGTATCTTGTGGGGTAGGGTGTCGAGGAGTTCCATGGCACGGTGCAGGAGGGTTCCATTAGAGGTAAGCACCGTCTTGAATCCTTTCTCGCGTGCCGTTGTGATAAACTGTGGCAGCAGGGGATGGAGCAGGGGCTCGCCCATCAGATGGAAGTAGAGGAAACAAACCTTCCCGCGGATCTTGTCGGTGAGCAGGTTGAATTCCGCTGCACTCAACTGTCGCTTTTCCCGGGTGTGCTTGGGACAGAAGTGACAGTTGAGATTACAGGTGTTTGTGATTTCTATGTAACAACGATCAATCATTCTTTCTTTGTCTTTTCTCTTCTCTGTTTTATCAGCTTTTTCATGAGCGGCTTATTGTTTTCGCTCTTTTTCAGCTTTTGGTAAATAATGATTTTGGTTCGTAGAAGTGGTTCACCGGACCGTGACCTTCTCCAATCTTAATGTCCTTACCTGCCAGAATGGCACCTGAAAGATAGGTTTTAGCCATGGCGATGGCTGTATTCATATCCATTTCTCTTGCCAGATAAGAGGTGATGGCAGAAGATAGGGTGCAACCGGTACCGTGGGTGTTGCGCGTGTTGACGCTGATGCCACGATAGCTGGTTTTCTGTTTGCCGTCCTCGAAGAGGTAGTCTATCTTCTCCTCTCCATCAAAATGACCGCCCTTGATCAATACATATCTGCATCCCAGTTTGCTGATGGCAGCTGCGGCAGCTTTGATATCTTCTGCATTCTCTATTTTTCTATTGGCAAGAATTTCTGCCTCTGGGATATTTGGAGTGAGCAGGGTGGCTAAAGGCAGCAGTTCGGTGATGAATACATCGAGTGCATCCTCCTGCATCAGTCGGCAGCCACTGGTAGATACCATGACAGGGTCGATAACGAGATGCTGGAAGCTTTCCTGGTATTTCTTGAGGGTTTCTGCGATGGCACGAATGGTATCGCAGTCATTAACCATACCTATCTTTATGGCATCAGGGTGGATATCTTCCATCACGGCCTCTATCTGTCCTTTCACGATTTCCGGTTCCACATTCTGAATGCCATACACTCCCTTGGTGTTCTGTACGGTGATGGCTGTGATTGCGGAAGCGGCATATACGCCCAATGCCGACATCGTCTTGATGTCTGCCTGAATGCCAGCTCCTCCGCAACTGTCAGAACCGGCTATAGTTAATGCTGTGTAGTATCTCATGTCTCCTTTTTTTTATATATTACTTTTGCAGAAGTATAGTCGTTTTTATATCTATATTGCAAAAGTACAATTATTTATTGAATTATCATCCTCTTTTATGGATAAATTTGATGGTTGGGCTTACTTTTTATTCATTATTGAACTTTTGTATGTGGTTCGAATATGAGCTGAAAGCTTAAAAGCTCTGGAAACTGTACGCCCTGAAAGTTTAGTAATATCAAAGATCTAGGAAGGTGATATAAAAGAAAAAGCCTTCTGAAATTTCTTTCAGAAGGCTCTTGCGGAGAGAGAGGGATTCGAACCCCCGGTACCTCTCGGTACGACGGTTTTCAAGACCGTTGTAATCGACCACTCTACCATCTCTCCAAATTCGGTCTGGATGACTATAGCTTGGTTTTCTTAAGCGGGTGCAAAGGTACTACTTTTTTTTGAATCCACCAAATTTTAGGGGATAAATTTGCAGAAAATATTTAAGGTGAATCGTAAATCTCCTTTCACGGAATGTGGATTGTATTGAAAATAAGAGAGTTAAGTGTGAAAGGAAAAATCTCTTTATTTTGAGTTGGTAATTGATGGCTAAGCTTAAATATGGCGATGTTCCTTGCTCCGATAGGGAATAGTGGGCGTCTTGATAGGGAATAGTGGGTGTCTTTGTTATGAATGTAGGGATGAAGCATAGTAACCAGAAGGATGAGGGATAGATATTGGCAGGCGAAAAGGAACGATTTATAGACTGGATGACTAATCTCGTCTATATGGATGACTCGGGTCATCTATATGGCTCACTCCCGTCATCTATATGGATGACCCGGGTCATCCGATACAAAGAAGCCTTTTCTATTCCTTTTGTGATAGTTGCTTTCTCCTTTAGACTAAGTTGCCTTCTCCTTATATCTATAGTCTTTTCTGTTGATTATTATAGTTGTTTCAGCTCCAGGTATATGGTGCGGTGATAAGCGCAATAGGTTCTTTTATCGTTTTCCTATGGTTATGTAGTTCTATTGGGTTGTAGAAATCTCCTTTCACACTTAAGTAATTGATTTTGAGCGGATTTTTGTGATTGTGAAAGGATAATGAGTTTTTTTATTGTAAAAGTGTGAAAATGAAAAAAGCCTTCTGAAATTTCTTTCAGAAGGCTCTTGCGGAGAGAGAGGGATTCGAACCCCCGGTACCTCTCGGTACGACGGTTTTCAAGACCGTTGTAATCGACCACTCTACCATCTCTCCAAATTCGGTCTGGATGACTATAGCTTGGTTTTCTTAAGCGGGTGCAAAGGTACAACCTTTTTTTGATTCCACCAAATTTTTGAGGAACTTTTTGAGAAAAAATATCGAAAAATATGGGAAATAGCTCTGAAAATGCCTCAGAACTGGTGAAAAAGGCATAAAAAAAGGGCTACCGCCGTAGCCCCAACCTTGATAACCTTAAATCTAATACTATGAAAAACACAGTGCAAAAATACGAAATATATCTGTTTCTTGTGTATAGAAAACAGAAAATCTATATTTTAGCTGTGATTTTTTACCTTTTTTAAGCGTTCTCCTTTCTATTTTAAATAACCTTTAGCCTTGAACTCTTCCATCAATGGCAAGGCGAGAACCTTGGCATCTGGGTGAGGAGCTCCTGTGGTTCCTAAAGCACGGAGATCGAAGAAATGCTTCCAGTCGCTGATAAATGCGGTATGTACCAACTCTGTGTTGCAATCCAATGGCAGGATGGCACGAGCCTCCTGTGGTTTGCAGCCAGCTTCTATCAATTTCATGTAGGCATATTCTGCAGCCTGGTTGGCGAAGATCCAGGTGTCGAGCTTGCTCCATTCCTGTGCTCTGCCTTCAGCAATGTCGGCGCACATATCTTCCAATCGGTAATCCTCTTTCTCCTGAGAACCATTATAACCTTCTTCGTCTACCCAGGTAGGAAGGTTGATCGTAATCTCATTGTCGAACTTGTTCTTGGAGTAGTTGCAGTAGCGTGTGCTCTGCTCTGCCATAGAGTTGGCACGATGGCGGTTGTACTCACGGGTGATGGCAATCTGTGTGGTAAAATGCACGGTGATGCGGAGCTCGTGCTTTCCTTCCTCATAGTCGCTGAGGTATTTCAAATCATCCATCGCCTTGTTTTCTGCCAGAACACGGAGATTGGTAGTGATGTAATCCTTGCCGTCGATGGTGTGGCAGCGAGAGAATTTATTGGTGGTATAGAGTGGCAGCTCTCTATGATTGCATACGAGATAGACTGTGCCGTGTTCCAACATTGCATAGTGCTCACTCTGTATCATTCTATCTACGAATGGCTTAGCCGAGTCGTTGGTGGTGTTGTTCTCACTCTTGTAGCACACTCTTCCGGCACGTTCTATCTGCTGATAGATGCCGAGTTCTCCTGGCTTTTGCAGCCAGATCTCATATTGAGGCCTTTCTATTTTCATTGTTTTCTCTTTTTATTTCATTGATTGCTTGTTAATATTATGGTGCAAAGGTACATTATTTTGTGGAGACAACAAAATAATCGGGCGCTTTTTTCGTACTATATATATAATGTACTATATATAATAAGGTGTAATCATTGGAATATATGGAAATATACCCCAGTATATGAAAATAGGAACTAAAATCAATAATATAAAGATATGGAAATAAAACCAATAGCAAGATTCCGTTCTCCGTTCAGCAGTAAGTTTGGTATTCCCAAGCAGGCTGGATTGGTGACTGAACTGGAAGGACAGATTGTTTTTGAACCCGAATATCGCAATCCGGATTTCCTCAGAGGAATGGAAGGTTTCGATTTTCTCTGGCTTATCTGGGAATTCTCGGCAAATAAGCACAAGGCGAACAGTCCTGTTGTAAGACCTCCTGTCTTGGGAGGTAACGAGAAAGTCGGGGTATTCGCTACCCGTAGTCCTTTCCGTCCGAACAACATCGGTTTGTCATCCGTGAAAATCTCCCGTATTGAATGGGAAACAAGCAAGGGACCTGTCATTCATGTAAAGGGTGGTGACCTGATGGATGGTACTCCCATCTATGATATCAAGCCTTACGTGGTGTATGCCGATTGTCATCCTGATGCACGAAGTGGATTCGTGGATGATCGGAAATGGGCGAAGCTGGATGTTGAGATTTCTGGGGAAGTAAGGGAATACCTGATTCGCCAGGGATTGAATGATGAGAAGATTGAAATCTTGAAAGAGGTTCTGGCGCAGGATCCTCGTCCGCATTACCAGAAAGACCCTCATAAGGTTTATGGAATGCCTTATGAGGGTCTGGATATTCATTTCTCTGTCAGCGAAAAGACGCTTACTGTTGTAAGGTAAGTGTTTGACGCATTTAGAGAGAATGGTTTGCGATATGGTTTCTTACTTTGCAAAAGTAGCGAAGTTCACATTCTCGAGCTTGATTTTGCAAGTCTCATCGATATCCTTCGCCTTCTGATTGTAGAAGATATAGGTATCCTTGATGGTAATGTCGTGAACCATTCCCTCTGCGCCGTGAGCTACGATGCCGTTCTTGCATCCGCGAACATATACATTGCTGATGTGGATATCCTGGAAGTTTGGAAGATATTCCTGCTTCACAGGGGCATTGCTCTTCTTGGCTCCCACATGGTTGTCGAAGTAGGTGGTCTCAAAGGTGATGGCATCTCCTGTGATATCTGTCATATAGATATGGTCGATGAAGATGTTCTCCGAGGTGCCGCCTCGTTTCACGGCGCTCTTGAATCTCAAGCCGGCATCTGTACCCTGGAAGGTGTTGTTGCGAACCACGATGTTCTTCATGCCTCCTGAGAATTCGCTGCCGATAACGAAACCGCCATGAGCATGATATACGGTATTGTCCTGGATATTGATATTCTCGCAAGGACCGGCTTTTACTCCTGCAGCTCCTGCGCCACCCTTCATGCAGATTCCGTCATCGCCGGCATCCACGATGTTGTTTACGATGAGTACATCCTTGCAGCTCGAGATGTCGATGGCATCTCCGTTTTGTGCATTCCAAGGACACTTCACGGTAATACCGTCGATGATGACATTCTTGCATCGGGTAGGGATGAGGTGGAAGCGTGGACTGTTTAGTAGGGTAACACCCTGTACCAGTACGTTCTCACACTCGGTGAATCGAATCATGTGATTGCGTACTTTCTCCTGTGCATCGATGTTATCTACTACGTTTGGGGTATGTTTCAGATTGAGCGGATACCAGATGTCGCCCTTTTCGTTCAAGGTTCCACCCATCTGCTTGAAGCGGTTCCATTCTACGTCGCTCACCTTACTGCGCTTCACCGGGCGCCACCATTCTCCATTTCCGTCGATGGTTCCTTCTCCAGTGATGGAAATATTCTTTCTCTTACTGGCGTTGATGGCTGGAGCTGCACGGTCTTCTTTCTGACCGGTTTCATCATCTAGCTTGATGAGGTCGTTCTTATCTTCCGAGAAGACGATGATGGCATTCTTTTCCAGATGCAGGTCGATGTTGTCCTTCAGGGAAATCAAACCGGTGAGATAGATGCCGGCAGGTACATTGAGATGACCGCCGCCCATCTTGCTCAGTTTACTGATAGCCTTGCTGAATGCCTGGGTGTTCATTGCCTGACCATTGCCGTTGCCGCCAAAGTCCAGAATGCTAACCTGGTTGTCGGGGATGGTAGGCAGGGTAGGCTGCTGCATCTGCACTGGCAAGTTCTGGTAGTACTTGCTGTAGTCTTTGGCACCTGAAGCAAATGAGGCTGCCGCCCATCCGCAGATTGCCAATAATGAAATCAGAATCTTTTTCATAAGTCTTTAAGTATTGTTTTGTTAATCTTTAAATTAATAAATTAGTATTTTCTCTTTTTATGTTGTAACATTTGTTATCTCCTTTTCAGAATACGCAAAAAGGCGGCTCTAACCGAAGTCAGAAACCGCCTAAATGAAAGGAGGAGTGGTACCACCAGGAATCGAACCGGGGACACAAGGATTTTCAGTCCTTTGCTCTACCAACTGAGCTATGGCACCATCTTGCTTTTTGCGGTTGCAAAGGTACAACAAAAATTTTAATTGAGCAAGAGAAAACCAAATATTTTCTCTTGCTTAATGTTTATTAACTAAAATCGCCTCTTTCGGGTTTCTTCCTTAGAGAAGGCGATTCGTAAAACTAGTCTTTCAGAGGATTCCATCCCTGCGCCTTGAGTTCGAATTCCTGACCATCGCGGGTGATGAGGAACTTGCCGAGGCTCTCCTTGGTGATGTAACCAATCTGCTTCACGCCTTCCATTTCCTCGATCTTGGCATGGTCGCCGATAGGAACGGTAAAGAGAAGCTCATAGTCTTCGCCACCATTCATGGCACAGGTAGTGAGATTCATGTTGAATTCCTCTGCCTGAACTGCTGTCTGGTAGTCGATAGGGATATTCTTCTCATAGACGCGGCAGCCGCAGTTGCTCTGTTCGCAGATGTGCATCAACTCGCTGCTCAAGCCGTCGCTGATATCCATCATAGCGGTAGGGCGGATGCCTGCCTCACGGAGCTGGGCTATGATGTCGCCGCGAGCTTCTGGCTGGAGCTGACGCTGCAGCAGGTATTCCTTGCCGGCGAAGTCTGGCTGGAAGTTGCGCATTTCCTGCAAGTCTTTGTTGAGGGCTGCCAACTTCTGGTCGTCACCCTGTGCCTTAGCCTCAGCCATCTTCTTGCGGATGTCTTCTACCTGTCCGTAATATACAGCCTTTTCGCGTTCCAGGAGCTGCAGACCCATATAGGCAGCACCTAGGTCGCCGGTTACGCAGATGAGATCTGTTTCCTTGGCACCGCTGCGATATACGATATCTTCCTTTGCAGCCTCACCAATGCAGGTGATGCTGATGGCAAGACCGGTGAGTGAGGATGTGGTGTCGCCACCAACGATGTCAACGCCAAACTTATCGCAAGCCATACGCAGGCCTCTGTAGAATTCATCAAGATCTTCTACCTTGAAGCGCTTGCTCAGTGCAATGCTTACCACCATCTGGCGTGGCGTTCCGTTCATGGCGAAGATGTCGCTGATATTGACCATGGCACTCTTGTAACCCAGGTGCTGCATATCAATATAGGTCAGGTCGAAATGTACACCTTCCATCAGCATGTCGGTAGTCATCAGCACCTCCTTGTCGGGATAGTGCATCACCGCACAGTCATCGCCTACGCCATAAACAGTAGAGGCATTCTTGTTTTCATATCCTTTGGTGAGATGGTCTATCAGTCCAAACTCACCCAACTTAGCTATATCCAATTTTTACTTTGAACTTTGAATGTTGAACTTTGAACTTTATGATTAGCTTCTGCGAATCATTTCTCGCATAATCTCAGTCATCTTAGGCTGAGCAGCATTGGCGGCAATCTGTACCTCCTCATGGCTTACCTCTACAGGAACGTCGAAGCCGCCTAGGTCGGTGATGATGCTGATGCCGAATACCTTGATGCCGCAATGGCGGGCCACGATTACCTCAGGAACGGTGCTCATGCCTACGGCGTCACCACCCAGGATTCGATACATGCGGTACTCTGCCGGAGTCTCGAAGGTAGGACCCTGGACGCCCACATATACACCATGCTGAACAGGAATATCCTTCTCCTTGGCAATCTCGTCGGCAAGATTACGGAGCTGCTTGTCGTATGCCTCGTGCATATCTGGGAAGCGAGGACCGGTAGGGAAGTTCTTGCCACGCAATGGATGCTCTGGGAAGAAGTTGATGT
>ERZ1034915.1589-NODE-1589-length-12083-cov-7.847938_pt1 | contig 12083 bp, 7 predicted proteins | sample MGYA00520592_ERZ1034915 | MGnify/ENA primary metagenome ERZ1034915 (study PRJEB33766, sample SAMN09781787) | gut metagenome | biome: gut microbiome | host: Homo sapiens | place: Madagascar | study: EMG produced TPA metagenomics assembly of the PRJNA485056 data... | reverse complement strand
ATGCTTCTATGATTTTTCTCGCAGAACTTGCTTTTAAGTCCGACAGGCTGCTAGCGGAATTATAATCGAAAGAAATTTCATCGTTCCAAGCACATCTTCACCAAGACCTTGCGTTTGAGCAATTTCTGCATCAAATCCGGAAAATTTCAAGAGATAACCGCTAAATAAAACCATTGCGCCACCGGACAGTTTTTGAATAAATCCGCGTACTGAGCTAAAAATCCCTTCACTGCGTCGCCCTACGCGAAGTTCTTCAATATCGCAAACATCAGAAAGCATGCTGTCGAACATCAACCAACACCCTTGCATCGAAATTCCGGTTAAAAACGCCGTATATAACTGCCAATAAGGATGTTTGGGTGTTAGTGTAATAAAAGATGATAATTGTGCAAATCCCATAATAGCCAGGCAGATGATAAGCGCATTTTTTTTATCTATTTTACGAGAAATATGGATAGTTAGTAACAAGCTCAATACACTGGTAATCGAAGTGATTGTACCGACCCAACCGACAATATGAGAATTCAGAGCATTGTCGCCACGGCAGACGACATAAAGGCTGACGAAACCATTCAAAGAACTGGTTGCACAATAAAAACAAGTAATGATCAACAGTCCTACTATAATGTAACGAAACGGTATACAGGAAAAACTTGTTTTTAGAGCGACCAGAAATGAAGCCTGTGGATGTTTTTGGTTGTCGGGATTTTCCTTGCAGAAAACTGCTGGCATGCACCCTAATATCAAAATCGCCGCCGCCGCCGCTAATGATACGGCAATGGCTCCCTGCTGGATGTTGTGAAAATAAGTTTTATTCACGCTCAACTTGTAAACCCACGGAACCATCATTTGTCCAGCCAGTCCGAGATACATTCTCCATGCCAGAACCTTGGTCCGTTCGTCATACTCCCCGCCTAACTCATAACCCAATGCAGTATACGGTACAATAAAAAGTGTATAAAACACAGCATAGTATAATGTCGTAACCAACGATAAAAACCAGAAAGGACCATTGGAATACCAAGGATTATGAATCGTTTCCGAGAACGGCGGCCAAAAAAACATTGGCAACAAGGCGGCACATCCCACGGTTCCAATCACAATCAGAGGGCGTCGCCGGCCCCACCTGCAGCGCAGATTATCGGAAAAAATACCAACATACAGATCCGATATGGCATCGAAAACTCGCGGTACACAAAGAACCACTCCAGCTAAAACCGGATCCATATGAAAAAAATCCACATACACATAGAGAAACAAATAACTGATGACACCAAGCATCCAATTATCTGCCCAACCGCCGCACCCCCATGCTATGCGAATCGGCAGGGAAACGTTTCCTGAACTTCGATCCATTTTCATATTTAAATAATGCTCTCGTATCTTATTGTGTAATATATTATTTGATAAAAACACATTTACTTATTATAAAAATATAATAAAAATTATTAATCACCTATTTGAAGGACAGTCATGATTCTTTTTTAATCTCTCTGAGCAACAGCGGCGAAAGCATTACGCCGAAGGGCCGGGTCCGGTAATCATGAGTGAAATAATCCCCTTTACCGCGCCATGCGTTCGGTCCCATCCATGAAATACGCCATGAGAGATGAAGCGCCCCGAAACTGTTGACTCGACTACCATAAAGTGTGATATCCAGCGTATGCTTTCCTGTGGCCAAAGTCCCCAGTGAAGTCTGGAACGGGGCGAAAGCCACCAGCTGCTCTGCCGTACCGTCAACTGACACTCCGGCAGCAACGGCCCGAAAAGCGGCAAACTCACATTCGCGCGCTGCTTCATAATTACAAAGTTGAGGAGGAATCTGCGTGGAACGCGATGGAAATCGCAAAGCCACCTGCTCTGTTTTCGATAACGAAAACTCACAATGATAAGTTAGATTACCAGAGTAAAATGGTAGTCCCTGACAGCCCGCATCACCCCAGTGAAGAGCACGAATCGGGGCAATAATACGCGTATGGGCTCCCCCGACCTCTACCCCAAAATCTCCCAGAATGAATGCACTTTCTATGTGGGTATCAACTCGATACGGACGCAGAAACACCAATTCATGCCGTCCAGACGATAATTCCGGCAAGACGATTTTGCGAATGGCGCGATCACACCAGAATCCGGCGTCAAGACAAGGCAATTCCTTGCCGTCCAAAAAGATCGTCGTAGTTTCTGGTTGTTCGAGCGCCAGGAATGCTCCGCGAACCTGGATGGCGCATTCGATCCGGTAACGCAGTGCAAGCTCCCCCAGAATCGTTTGATTGGCGGGGGAGGCCCATGGCTGAACGATATCGCCAGTACGAGGACGCAATCCAAGGCGAGCACGCACCAGATTATCCAGTCGAATAAACTCTTCCGCTGCATGCCAAGCTTCGTTTCCCAGTCGCCACTCGGCCTGATCCAAGACCAGAACATTCGGTTCATCGAGTGTAATCGGCAAGGAAAAATCATCCAGTCGCGTTAGAATCGCCTGCTCAACCGCAGCATCGCTGGCTGGCGGTTGGCGCAGTTTCATGCCGATGCTTTCCGGTGCCGGGGTAAGGCGTAGTAACAGATGACTGTGCGCAAAAAAGTGATGTGTCAAAATCGTTTGATCACTTTTCCGGGCCGCTGCCAGCGGACGGCATTCTCCTGTTGCAGTATCGAGGTATTCCAGCTGCCAATGGCCAGCAATGCGAATCTGACTGGTCAGTCCCCGACCGTTTCGCTCGGTGTTGACTATCAACAGGAAACGTTCGCCATCCGATTCCCGCAGTTGATAAAACAGCGATTCCGCAGGAAATCCGTTGTCATACTGCAAAACTTCGATATCACGGCGCGGACGGAGTGCATCCAGCAACGCAGTTTCCGAACAATCAATCCGACGGCAGCGTGCTGCGAGTTGAGCCGCCCGGCCACTAAGTTCTGCATCACAGCAGACGGCGACATTCCCGACAAAAATTACTTCACCACCAGCGTCAACAAACGCTTCAAGATACTCCAATGTACTGCTGCGTAACGTAATAACCGGGGGGACAACAATGGTTTCGTAAGCCATCTCACCCAGTTTAAAAATACCATCTTCGATTACGAGCGGCTGTTTCGGCAACAGGGATTCGGCAATGTAATCGAAATCAATCAACCCCTGCAACAACCAGCGGCAAAGAGAACTGAAATCATTTTCCGCTTGATGCCGCGCCCCCGCGGTCTGATCCTGCGGGCCGTAAATCAGCCAATAGGATTCGACCGGATGAATCATGCCGATTCGGCATACCGCTTTTCCCCGGGTCATTACAACATTGATTCGCGCAAAATGATCGGCGATCAGCGGGTACTTTTTCCACCATGGTGATTGATCGCTGATCGAAGCAGGATAATCACGCTTGGCTTCCCCCGCCATCGAAAGCCAACTTAAATGAGGTACACGAAGCGTGACACCGAGAGCAGCCTGCCAATCCCCATGCCCCTTGTGGCCAGCAAACGAAAAATCCCAATCCGTGACACCATCAAGTTCACAGAGTACGCCTCCGCGGCCAAACTGACGCGATACACTGACAGCCTGCTTGACCGTCGTCAATTCGCACCAATCGCAAAGCATATCAATACCGGGCAGATGAAACGAACGATAATTGCGCATGGCTTCACCAAGATAGGTGGTCTGGGATTCCAGTGTAGGTTCTTCAACCATGTGACCCGTGCAGAGAAGTCCATTTTGCTGACACCAGCCACCGACAGTGTCGGCAAATGCGGTAGCAAAACGTTCCGCGATATGGTCATGAAAGCGATACCGGGCGGTGGACCACGCCCGGTCAGCACGTTCCCAGAAGAGTTCCGGTACCGTTTCGAAGAAATCACATCCGTACTGTGCCCGGTATGATTCCGGCAAGTCATTAGTATAAGGCAGTTTCATCTCACGGCGGTCGGAAGCAAATTTCAGTACAGCTTTGGCAGAAAACTGTGGTTCATCGGTAAAAATTGACGGAATCGTATGGCCAAATTCCTGTCCGACCATCTGGCGATAAACTTCGTGCGTCATTTTGGTGAACTCTTGAATGGCAAGCGGATTCAAGGTATCGACATAGGTCTGGTCATTAAACCATGAGGTGCCGTTTTCCACCATCAGATAAGCGTAAAAAACTTCAAAATTATCCGGCGGCAGTGCTCCGTCGGCAAGCCGATGGTAATCCAGCAGACGGCTTTCCTGATCAAAGCGGATCGCATAACTGGCCAGCAGGGTTCCGGAATTGTCATTGGCGACGTCAGGTGCCTCCGTTCGGCGGTGGGGCGTCACCAGCAGATAGCGCATCCGGAATGCAGGATTGCGCGTCACCTGCCCCCCAGCGGAACCGGAGGGCCAGCGATCCTCATCGTACAGATAACAATACATCGCATGGTCTTTGGCCTCGGCCACACAGCGGCGAACCTGCTTGAGGAACTCCGGCCCCAGATAAGGGGTTTCCAATCCGGTTCTGGCGTGGATGTGGAAGCCGCCCATGCCCATTTGACGAAAAACGCCGATCTGGCGAATCAGTTCCTCTCCGTCCAGTTTACAGTTCCACGCCCAGAACGGCGCGTCCCGATAACGGGCCCCTGGGTGGGAAAATAAAGCGGAAAATTCAAGATGTTGATCGTCAGAATATAAGTTTTTTATCATGATCGTATTCCGATGCGTAATACGCGTATTGAAAATTAAAAGTCCGGCTTGGATAAAAAGAAACAAGTTGGCGGTGATACGGAAACATCGCGGGCAGAGAATGGGAAGGATTCCCCGTTTTCTGCCCGCACTTCCAACCGGCAAAAGCCGGTGGTCAGAAGAGTCGACGATCAAATTTCAGACACGATTCAGAATCTGAGCGTAAGAGCGGAGATCTTTATCTCCCCAAGTCTCAAAATAATCGGAGTCCATATTGACGGCAAACGTTGTCATGCTGGTAATACCCAGACTGCAATAAAGTTCGACATCCCGTTCCACATGTTCCGGGTTAAATATCACTTTGGCTCTGGGATGGTGTCTTTCAAAACAGTAGTATGAGCTGTCCAGCCAATATTCGAGCACATGTGCCTCGGCGGGATCGAATACTTCCAAGCACTCATTAAGCACTCGCCAGTAGTTGCGATTCACTGCGCAATTAGGATCATTGAGCGCATGGGCATAACAGTGCCCCATCGGTGCAAACTCCAAGAATACGCCTGGTGCCGGGCGGACTTTACGTGGTACTTCAAACGCCTCCCCCGCATAAATCAGACATGCGACTTTGACATTAGGAATCACCTCGCGCAATGCTTCAGCAAAGAGATTCGCTGTCATCAGATTCTGCTCCGCAGGTGTGTAGCGGCAGCAATCGGCGCAGTGGCAGTAGGAATACATGACATCGGCGCCCCAGAAAAAGATTCTTCCAGTGGACGGCTTCATAGCTTTCGCCAGTTTTTTAGCATTGTCCACGATCTCTTGACGAGCTCCCGGGGAGTGCAGACACCAGTTGCCTTCAGGACGGCGGTCGAGATATTTCCAGTTCTGCACAAACCAGTCCGGGTGTGCCGCGAAGCGTTCGCGTGGCATCAAAGAACCTGCAGCATGAACTTCATATTCGAGTTCCAAGTTAAGGTCTGCTACAGATCTGCGAAATGGTTCCCCGATGGTATCGCCCAAAACCTCCAAAACATCATGAACCGCTCCACCGCCGGAATGAATTCCCAGCAAGTTCAAATTCAATTCGCACATCCGTTCCGGCCAATTGGCTCCCGGGAGATCTGCCGGCGTGATGACGATTCCCTTTCGTTTCAATCTCATAAGTTCAAAAACCTTCTTTGCACCTGAATCCGTGAAATTTTGTCCATGTGTTTTTCATGCGGATTCAAACGTTGTTTTTTGCCGGATTTTCCGGCGTTTTCTGTTCTGATTTTTGTCTCGGCTTCCGTCAACTTTCGTTATTCACCGACATGCATGGCCGGTTTTACAAAAAAACTGAAACTGATTCAAAGATCCCGATTTTGAGGCATATGCCTCCAATGATGTTTACCCCCCTCCTTCCCAAATAATGCCAGACGTTTTTCCCTTCACGGGACGACTGTTTTTCCCCATACCGTTTTCCAAGTTCCAATTAACGCTCCCGAGGCTCCTTGCGAAGATTGCGTTTTACGATGAATTTTGCTCCGTATTTGTCCAGTATTTTGATAAATTTCCGGTCATCGTGGCCAGAATCAACCCGCACAACGATTTGCCGGAGATCAATTTTCAGCGCTTTCACCTGTTCCAGACAGCGCCGGAGAAATTCCACCGCTCCATTCTCGCTTGCTGACTGCCGATCCGCAATTCATTGGCGAGCATATAGCCCTCGCTTCCAAGATAGGCAAAGATCGGAGCGTAGCCGTCAATTCGATGATAGGTTCGGGAAATCCCCTCTTTCTTGCTGCCGGGATTCAGCAAGGCGACAACGTCGATATCCAGCGGAATCAATTTGCGGCACTCAATTTTTACTGTTCCAAACGATTCAAGCTTGCGAAGAAGATCACGCATAGCGTAATCCAGCAGCGTTTGCCGGGAATTGAGCTTCGCAACCAGACCCAGACGTTGACGCAAGGTCTCTTCAGTCGGAACGCGTTCCCGTTCCAACGCAAGCCGAAATGATAACTCATCTCGAAACATGGAAATGTCGGCAAAATCACTGCGCCCAAGCGTGAACAGACCGACCACGGACTTGATTATTCCACTGTTGGATATCCAACCTTTTTTGATACGATCCGTTGTCAGCTTGTCCACACTTGCCAAGCCACGATTGCCATTCAGCAAGGCTAACCATGGCGATGCCGCCAGTGGCTATATCTCTTCCCGGCTTTGCGTAATTTTAAACCGCGCTGCCATCGTTTCTCCTATCGGGTTGAGTCCATATTGCAATACGGATTCAGGAGCCTTCTTTGAAATTATTCTGTCGCTTGCTGAATGGTGACACCTCCGGCGACATCCGGCTCAAGCACATCGGGGCCGAACGCCACGAGCCGTTTCAACTGCGGCCCGGGATTTTGAATCAGATTGTCTTTCACCTGCAACCCGACCATGCGGGTCGCCCAGATCAACGCATTGTAATCCAACATACCTTCAGTCGGATTCGGAACGGGCTTCATCATCGGGTTGATAAACATATTCTTCCGAATGATAACATCATTCGCGGTACTGACCACGATCTGAGGACCATTGTTGTTTTCGAACCGGTTGTTTTCCAATATGATATTCCGGATGGCACCGTCCGAAATCGGCATGGGAATATAGGAGCCTTCGTAATGGCAGATATTAACTGCGCCGCCCCAGGTCAAACTCGGAGCCATATTGACATTGCGGAAGACATTGTTCCGGACGGTCAGATTGCGAATATGCGGTCCCTCCCCCCACCCATATATTTCCGGCGAAGTACTGATCGCTCCCTCGAGTATATTTTCAAAAAGACAGTTTTCAACAAGGCCGGAGGAGCCGCGCAGCAGACAGCCGCGGCCACGCTTGTCTTTAAAGGTACAGTTCCGAACTACAAAACCGTCACCGCGGCGTGAGAGGTTGGTCGCATACTGCCCCGGTTCGACTTTGACCGGGCGGTCGAAGTCGAGCTGGTAAACCGGCTGTGTACCGGCCCGGTAACTGTAGCAGGCATGGCGGAGAACATCCTGCGGCGTTTTGTAATCAGGCAGCGGCTTAATCCCCATGAGTTTGGCCTGATCGGCCTGCATCAGCTTGAAATCGATGAACCCGATTTCATCACCGATGCCGAACGCATAAAGGCTGACTGCCACTATCACCGAATTTCCGGTGCGCTCCAGCACAAAATAAAGGACGTTGCTGATGTTGACGCCGTCATCATTGATTCCCTCGAAAAAGCAGTTTTCCAGCGTCGGCCCGCGACGGGTGCTGTAACTCATAAAGCCATCGGCGGAACCGGAAAGTAACGGTTTCTCCGTTGCCCCCTCCGGAGTCTCCGCGTAAGTCAGCGTGTAGTTATAATAGTTGCCTCCCTCGCCGCACACTTCCATGATTCCAGTGCCGATGCTGTTCTTCTGAGTCACGTTGATGTATTTGAAGTCAGAACAGTGGGCTATCGCAGTCTGGATGCCTTCAATACGGCGGAATGTAACCAGGTCCTTCAAATTGATATTGTTCGGCACGTTCCTCTGAAGTTCAAAGCGAAGCACCTGAGGTGCAATTTCTTTGACCGACTTGACATAAGCCTCTTGAGCAACCTTAAGTTTGCGACTTTCGGGATCGAAAAAATTGAGTACCGGAGTGTGATATCCCTCTTTAAACGTCGTACGATATCCCTGATGCACTTGAACGACAACGGATTTGCGGTCTTCGGAAATTTCCGTGATACTTCCTTGAGAAAATGGAGGATATTTATTGATGATGGTGGCATTGCGAAAGATAACATTATTGCACTCTTCAAATGCGAATCCGGGTTTCAAGTCGGCCTCTAAAATAAAAGTCGATCCCGAAGCATCGATTTCCAGATTGTTGAGCTTACGCAATACCAGATGTCGACCATCAGTATCCGCCGGTTTCAGATGGTAAGTCCCTTTGGGAATTATCACCTTGTGTTCTCCACGGCGAACTGCGTCTGCAATGAGTTTTTTGATGAAAACCAGATCGGAGGAACCAACCGAATCAAAATTGCGCAGAAAATCTTCAGAAAGAGAGAGCGTGGTCCCCTCGTGGGCAACCAATTCTTTTTTCTGTCCGTCCAAACGGTAAACGATAGTCAGCGATTTCAGTTTTCCAGTGGCGGGATCACCGAACACCGTATTGTCGACAAGGATACTCTTCGACCCTGAAACCGCTTTTTCTCGGATGATATCCAACACATCTGCCTTTTGGTCACCCGCACCATAAAAAGCACTGAGAAACTCCACCGGGGCAGCGCAAATTAGAAAACACTGCGATAAAAACAAAATATATAATGTTTTCTTCATCATGAATAACCCTCAGAATCCTTCTTAATGTTAATCAATGGAAGAACCGGTACGGGCGAACCGCTCTCCGATAATCCACCACTGTAAATTGTAAGGCATTGTATTCAGCTCTTTACCTGTATGTGAATTCACATGACCATCAGCGAAACCAACAACTGCTCTGCCATTGTGATTTTCCGCAATACCACAGTTCCAGTAACCTCCATTAAATAAAAATCGAGCGTTTCCAGCTACAATAGGAGCAGCATCCAAATTCCAGCTATCCCCAATGACAACAATATCAGATGGAGTTTTCATCCTAATTGTATGCAAAAAATAATAGAGCCCATACATTCCGTCAGAGACAACATAATTACCAAGTCTGGCTTTACGATTATTATTAATGGCATCCACAGCTGTATAATCCATACCGTAGGTCATTGCATTGTAAAACCAGTCGTAATTACTGGATGCATTTTTTGCTGAGATATGGTATGGAACACTTGGACATTGCAAGACATCACGCGAAATATAACCAGAACTATCAAAACCATCACTACAAGAAAGATATGCATTCCAGAGCGAGTACTGATCACCTCCATCTCGTTTTTGAAAACCGATAAAAAAATCTTTGTAATCAATACTGTATTGTGCATGAGCGAGCATAACCTGTTTTTGGTTACTGACACAAGACGAACTTCTGGCGGATTCGCGTGCCTTATTCAACGCAGGGAGCAACATGGCAGCGAGGATTGCGATAATGGCAATTACAACCAACAGCTCAATTAATGTGAAAACTGTTTTTTTCATCTTGGATACTCCTTCTTGTTTATTTTATTACATCAAATACTTTCTATTTACCTATAGAACGTATTTGAAAAACCTTTACACAGAGCCAATACTTTTGAAATTGGCTCTTGGAAAAAAAGAAATATACTCATCTTCTCTCAGCCAAACCATAAATCTCCAAAAACTTGTATATATTGTACCTGATTTTTCTTCCAAAACAAATAGCCAATTTATTGTTTTTTATGTTCTATTTAAACCTTATCCTATTTTTTACTGATGATTTTACCCTTTTCAGATAATTTCAGCTTGTCTGCTTCGAATAAAATTGACAAATTCACCCAATGATGCTATCAGTAAAATATGTTCTTTTAATATTTGGACGATGAGGCGTCGGTATGTTTAATATTTTGAGGAATTGTTCTGAAATCCAAACCGGTTCTCCAGAGAAACTCATCGTGGAGGGTTTTGGAATTCATCATCTGCGTATCGGTAAAGAACAGATCATACCCAGCATTCACAGTAATAAACGTTATTATTCATTGATTTTCAATCATGAGCAGGTTCCGATCACGATCGACGGAAAGCCCTCAAAACCACTGTTGGCCGACACGCTAGTCTTATGGGATCTATCCCATGTAGTGAAATACGGTGCGGAAAAACTGCATTGGAGTATCTCCTGGCTTCAGGTGAACGGAGAGATCATTGATTCCCTGATTAGGCAATTTCAGATTCCTCTGAATCACCCGATCAATTTTGGAAACGAACGCCTTATCAACAATTATTGGATGCTGTTGCTGGCGGAACTCAATGAATACTCTCAAGTGGATATTACCATGGTTACCCATCATATCACCGGAATTTTGCTGGAAATCAAACGCAATATATCCCTTCGACAAAATGACTATTCGATTCCTCATAAGTTCAGAGAGCTTCGGGCTATGCTGGATCACAATTACCGCAGGAAAATTACTCTGGATGAACTGGCAAAGATGTTTCATGTCACACCGATTTACTTTTCCCGTAAATTCAAAGAGTATTTCGGACTTTCTCCGATTGACTACGTCATCATGTTGCGGCTCCATGAAGCTACGCTGTGTTTGGCCAATGAAGAGATGAGTATTGCAGAAATCGCGGAGTCAGTCGGGTATCATGATTTGTTTCACTTTTCAAAACTGTTTAAACGACATTACGGAGTTTCTCCTCGAAAATTTCGTGACGCCTTGTTGAATCCGCAACGCTTCCGCTCATAGATAGTATCGTCAATAGATGTGTGTTATATTAGGGCTGCCGAACCGGAGGCGGCTATGCCGCCAATCCGATAAACTTCGTTATTTCCATCAAAATTGTCTATCTTGCAAATTGCCGGAAAAACGAAAAACAGAATCCTTACTCCCCCTTGTTCCCAACGAATCAGATTGACGGTCAAAATCGTAATTGCGATTACCGTTTCAGAAGAATTTTTCCGTCATCACTTGACCGGCCCAAGATGCCGCTTGCATTGCCCAAATTTTTTGCTTGGCGGGTTTCATAGCTACACTTGATGAAAAGAATACGGTATAATCGAAACAACACAGCTGTTTGAAGCTGCTTATTATTATAATCGCATATCTCCAAATAAATCAAGCGTAAACATGTGATTGTCTGTGATATCGCTGATCTATGTAGTTCAATGTTTTTTCACTTATATATTACCTTTTTGATATCAGGACAATCCTGTTCGTTATCGGTTCCGGCGGTCGTAAGACCGCCGGAACCGGTTGTGTTTTAACATCACGGAGGTAAGAAAATGAAGATCAAAAAGAGTGTGTTGGTGGATGCGTTGAAGGTTCTCGGCAGGGTGGTGTCGCAGACTTCGCCGGTGGAGGTACAGCGGTCGGTACGGTTCCTCGGCGTCGGAACGCAGGTCTGGCTGACTGCAACTGACGGCGTGGAATCCGTCATGGTCGAAGTAATCGGCGATGCCGGAGAGATGGAGGATTTCGCGGTTGAGTACAAGGCTCTGCGTGAGCTGATTCGTTCCACGCGTGGCGGCGAGGTTGAAGTGACCGGCAAGCGGCTTGATTGGCCGGAAGCAGAGGCCGTCCCGGATGACGCGGTGACGGTCGAACTGCCGCCGGATTTCAGCAAGCTGCTGGCGCTGGCGGCTCCGGTGGTGAATCTGCGTGAAGCACGGCTCGCGTTGCGGGGGATCAACCTCTCCCGTGACGGCCTGACCGTAACGAACGGTAAAGAGCTGCTCAATCTGCCGTGTCCGTTGAAAATCCCGGAGGATATGACACTGCCGTTTCCACTGGCATTGCTGACTGCTCGGCCGGAAGAAGCTGGTACGCTGCACGTCTGGCGCAGCCGGAATGAACGGCTGTTCCGCATCGTGATCG
>ERZ1034915.1587-NODE-1587-length-12090-cov-4.927877_pt1 | contig 12090 bp, 18 predicted proteins | sample MGYA00520592_ERZ1034915 | MGnify/ENA primary metagenome ERZ1034915 (study PRJEB33766, sample SAMN09781787) | gut metagenome | biome: gut microbiome | host: Homo sapiens | place: Madagascar | study: EMG produced TPA metagenomics assembly of the PRJNA485056 data... | reverse complement strand
CATTTTGTCAATGTCATTGTGAATCAGGCCATCAAGGAACGTAACCAGTCCGGAGAACGCCCGCTTGAGATTGGCAGTCAGCTGGCCACCATTGCCCATCAGGGATGTAATGGCAAGCAGCACCGCCGCAATGGCAGCAATCAACATGGGGATCCAGCTGCCTACCAGCAGGCTAATGCCCAGCCCCGCTGCCAGAATTCCGGTCAGCATCATCAATGTGTTTTGCAAATTTACGCCGTTTGCCATTGCGTCCTTAAATCCAATCACAAGCGCCGCAAGTCCAGAAACAACTAGTCCAATAGCCGCACCAGCCTTTCCGAACACCAGATATAGCCCTCCGATAATTGCGGCAGCTCCGGAGAGGATTTCCAGCATATTCCCCCAGTCCAGCCCGTTTTCCCATGCATCTTTCAGCCCAGCAAACATCAGAATCAGGCCGCCGACGGCGATTGCCACGCCTGCCAGCTTTATGCCGATTGCACCCAGTTTCTTCGGCAGAGCATCAGAAATCTTCCACAACGCCAGCCCTGTTGCAATCAGCATTACGGCCTTTGCGATTCTGTTCATCTGGTCGCTCACGTCGCCAAGGAAACTAAAATCTGGGGCAATATCACTTGACCCGCTTCCGCCGGATGCAGATGCGTCCGACGAGGACAGCATATTGATTTCGTCAAATGCTGCGAGAGACTTTCCGGCTTTCTTCGCAGCTCCGCCTACCCCCTTCAATGCGTTCTGCTCCTTATAGAGGTTTTCTGCTGCGGCTGCGGATTCCTTGACGGTAGTCCCAAAGATGGATGCAGTGATTCTTGCCATTGCGGACGCCACCGATGCAAGGACGCGCACAAGAGCCGTAAAGGCCGGGATAACCACATTAAGGATGGGCTGCGCCAGTGTCCTCAATGCCCCTTTCAGTTTTGCAATGGACGCCATTGCTTCATCGTTGGTCTGGATGGCATTCCAAACATATTCCTTTACAGACCGGAGGGCGGCGGTAATCAGAGTAAAAACGAATACACGCTTTGCCAGTTTCCCTATGCGCTTCGAGAATTTTTCAATCCCCTCGTTCGCACGGTTCACGGCCTGCGCCATTTCGTCCGCAGGGGTCACGGGCTTATAAAGCTTCTCACTCAATTCCCCGGCCTTATCCTTTGCCGCATTGAGGTCTGTGGTAATTCGCTTCGCATCCGCGTCCACGGCTTCTAGCCGCTGTGCAGACCGGTCAAACTGCCCCTGCAGCTTATCCACAATTTTTTCCTGTTCGGATATCTCCTTGGTGAGGCTTTTTTGCCGTGCAAGCGATTCCGTATATGCCACAATGCTGGCGGGGTCGTCTGCGTTGGCGCCGGTTAATGCCGCATCCACACGCTGAGCTTCGTCCTGCAAAGATGCGTACTTTTCTTTTGCTGCATCCAGCTTCACGCCCAGCTCCTCGACGTTTTCCGCAATCGGCATGCGCTTATTGTTGTTTTTCAAAAGCTTGTTTTCGAGCTGCTCAATGTGCTTTGTCTCTTTCGCCAGCTGCCGTTCCAGCTCTTTGTTGTCCAGTTTTGTGCTGTAGGTAATAGACCCATCGGCCACGTTCTCACCTCATTTCTTCCCGAGCCACAGGTTCATAACCGCTTCTTCCGCTTCCGTAATCGGTGTTTTGATGTCCACCAATTCACGGTGTTCCCGATACCATTCTTGGTCTGCCTTATCCAGCGGCTTTCCTTTCGCCTTCTGCTTTCGGATACGGACAATCTGGGCAAACAGGCAATCCCCGATTTCGTAGTAAGCGGAAATGAATGTCCACCAGTGCAGATATTTCATTTCCCGGATTTCTTTTCCGAGTACGCGGTTGATGGGCGCCGCAATATACCGGAAATCCTGCCCCCAGTCCATCAGCTTCGGCGCCGGCCGCTGGGGGCGTTCATCCTCCCCGCAGTTGATAAACCACATGCAGCGCTTTACCGCTTCCTGCCAATCCTCGGGCGGCATATCGGAGATTCCCGGGTAAAAGATGCACAACATAACCTCTGCTTTTTCCTGATTGCTCAATTCCGGATCGGCCAGTGCCTCGAAAATATCGAGAATTGCCCGGTAATCGGAACGGATGGAATACGTCCGCCCGCCAACCGATACAGTTTTCGGCAAATCGTATTCCATCCGTTCTCCTTTCAGCGGTGATATTTTTTCAGGTACTTATCCACCCGCGGTTTGGATGCCTTGACCTGTCTGGACGCTTCCTCCGGCACGGTATCAATGACCGCCAGAAGGAAGTTTGTCCACAGCGGCAGCCCATCGGCCATAGCACATGCGCTGACGCCCTGGAAGATTCCAGCGGAAGCCCCAGAGCCAAAAAGACCGTCTACCCCTGTGCAAATCTCCGCGTCCCGCTGCCGCGCGTACTCAAAGAAAGCGGCATTGTCCTCAAAGGTCTTCCCCTTGTCGGTCTCGTACCGCTCCGCGCAGGCCAAGAACAGGTCGTACAGCCGGGAAACGAAATTCATATCTGTGGGGTTATAGCTGATTTGCGCCGCACCGTCGTTGACGTCAAACGTCCGAACGCCAGTGGAAAAGTTCAAGGCATTCACAGATGTTCCCTCCTATCAGGCCGCTTTGGTAAAGGTAACCGTGCCGTCCTCAACGGCAGCAGTTCCCACGGTGCGGGTTCCGCCAAACGTCACGTCAACCGGCATTCCCACGTTGGAGCTGCCGCCCAGAGATGCAGGCTTGACCATGCAGGAATCATAGCGCTCCGCAAATACCGCCGTATCGGCAGTGCCGGCATACGCATGCACCACGAGCAGGTCATTATTGCCCATGGCGGCGACGTCCTGCTCCTTGATGGACTGGTTCCAGATTTTTACCTGCGCAACATCGCCGGAATCCAGTTCGCACGGCTCAAAGCTCTGCGTGACGGTAGGCGTTTTCATGGTGGTATAGGTCTTGCCGAAGATGTCCGTTTTGGTCTCCTCGCCGAAATCGTATTCCATGGAGCTGTCCTCCACGCGCTTTCCGATGGGAGACCATACCGGGGCGGAGCTGGTTCCGGTATTCAGATACAGAATCAGCAGCTTCCGGTCTACGACCTGCCCCTCCGGCGTATTAAAGGTCATGTCAGCCATTTGTTCTCCTCCTCAAAAATTTTTGTGAACTGCACAGAGAGCTGCACCACATAGACTGCCGTTCCTTCGTCGTCCGTCTGAAGCATGGTGCCGTTCTGTGCAGTAATCCGCTCTTTTCTGGGTTCGTCCCCAAATACCGGGGCGGCTCCGGTTACGGACTGCTGCTGCACCCATTCCTGCAAGTCAACAATCCAATCCGCGTTTGCCACTGCGCCCACATCGTCATTGGGCGCTTTTTCAAACACATAATACAGCCCAAAATTGTACTGATTAGTCACGGTCACGCGCCCGGTGATACTCCGTGTCCGTGCCATTTCAACCAGCCCATCCGGCAAAATGCCGCCGGTGCTGGGAATTTTGTCGGTATAGTCCACCTGAAAGCCTGTAAGGATGTTAAACTGTGGGAATGTGGCGAGCCAGTGGCGGACGGTTTCCAGCGCATTCATTCGCTATCAGGCCTCCCTCTCACATAGTTCTTCAAATCCTGCAGCATGGCGTCCCCCTCTTTTTCTTTCAGGCGGAAGCCCCAGTATGGCCCCGCCTCCGGGTTTTTGCTTGTGGTGTACGTCAGCGGTCGTTCGGTAGGCTTTAGCTTTGTACCCTTCCGCCAGCGTGGCCCCACTCCGGGAATCACCGGAGGCCCCTTTCCGGTTGCGAGATTTACCATGACTTTCCCCTCATGCAAATATCTTGCATATCGGGCAAACGTGTTGATTGCCGGCTTGCTGGTGGGGGACTGCACCTGTGTCAGCTTAATGGTGGCACCGGTGCGGTACGGCATGTACTTGATAATGCGACGCAACACATTCGCGGTGTGGAACCGCTGGACGTCTCCGTTTACGCCCAGCCCCTTCCGCCGCAGGATTTCCTCGACCGGGCGCATATTGACCTTGATACTTCCGACAATCGCCACGCTATCCACCCGCTTCCGTGTGCACCAGCACACCGTTCCAGTATTTGGGGTCAACATACCGGACGACCACCAGCCCCGGAACCTTCACCGGAATCAGCGCAGCCCATGCCGCGCGAGTGGTGATTTCAGCGCCTTCTCCCAGAAGAACCTTGTCGCCTACCGCCACGGGCACCGTGTCCCCGGGAATCACCAGAAGGAAACTGTTGGTCTCGCTGCTGCCGGTTTTCTCCACGTTCTGGGTCTTTTTGAAGTCCAGAAATGCATTGTGGAAAACTTTACGCGAGTAAGAATCCCCGTCCTGATGGTAAACCGTGACTGTCTGGGTGCAGAGGTCATAGCTTACAGGGCATTCCCGGCGTTTGAGTGCAAGCATCAGCACACCCCCCGATAGATGTCCAGATAGAGACACGCCGCACGGTACAATGCCCGCGCCTGTCCCTTCTCCGACACGTCCACCGCAGCAGCCGCGCCGCCATAGGTCACGGACACGGAGCCGATGGACGCAGCCTGCACGGCTCCAGCGTCTCCGCTGATAACCATTGCGGCGTTGTGCATGGCTTCCGCCATGGCGCAGATAGCCATGCTTTCCGCGTTTTCCTCTGGTGCCGTCACGGTATAAATGCGCTTGTAGTGTCGGAGCTGGTCGCGCGCACGGGCTTCCAGCTCCGGCCACTCCTCGGCGGAGATGGCACCGCCAAGGTAAGTGTCGGTATAAAACGAATAGTCAACCATAGCGGTGCCCTCCTTTTATCATGCTCCCGTGGTAACCGTAATTTCGGCTTCAGAGCCGTCAAGCAAAGTTGCCGTTCCTCCGGTTACCTTCCCGGTTGCGTCCACCGTAAGCGCAATCCCTGCAACGCCCTTGTCCGTTTCCTTCAGCACACGGTTGAAGTTCTCCGTCACATTCGGGTCGGACAGATGCAGAAGGCGGCTGTCAGTTTTCGGCATGGGTGGCCTCCTTTTCAGGCTGCTGCGCTTCGGGATGCTTCTCATGGATGTGCTTTGCGAGGACAGCCTCGTTTTTGTACTCCTTCCCGCAGTGCGGGCAGAGGAACAAGGGGTCTCTCTCGGTCAGAATCATGCCGACAATGCGCATCTCTGCACCTCCTTAGGCCTTTGCCTTGTAGTGCAGATAGATGCCCGCAGTCTTGTTCTCGTAGACGTCGGCAATGCCCACGTTGCGATAGCCGAACTTGTAAGCGTCGGCGTTCTGGTTCTGCTCCGGGGTGATAATTTTGGGCGCGACGTGCTTCTCGAACTGGATAACCGCGGACTTCTCGATAATCATGAAGTTGATGTCGCAGCCGCTGGTGGAATCCTTCACATAGCCGCCGGCCTCTTCGCCGCTGGTGGTACCGTCGTACTGGTCGATGGCGGTGTAGAACCGGCTCTGGGGAACCTTGACAACGCCCGCGAAGCCCTCTAGTACCTCCTTGGACTTGGTGGTGTCCAAGTCCCGAATCATGCCGTACAGGGTAGGGGTGATGAACAGATAGCGGTTGTTTGCGTCAACCTCGTCCTCGTCCATCTTGTTTACGCCCGCGCGCAGAGCGGCGATAACTGCCGCACCATCGGCCAGCGTAGCGCCTGCGGAAATCTTGGAAATGCCCGTGGTGCCGGCATAGCTGGCAAAGCGGAAGGCGTCCAGTTCCGGCGCAACCTTGGTGCGCAGGAACTCGCTACCCAGCTGACCGAAGGCAATGCCTACGGATTCCTGGTTGTCCATGTTGTCCACGGAGAACATCCGGCCACGGTCAAAGTTGCACTTGACCGTCTCGTTGGTAAGGGTCACGTCGCCATTGACGTAGCCGCCATTCCGGCTGTAATCGCCAAGACCCTGCATGGAAATCTTGGGGATGATCAGCTCGTTGTAGTTTGCGCCCTGGCGCACAAGCTCAGGATTGCCGTCCAGCACGGAGGTCAGAGATGCGTTCTTGTACACCTTATCCAGGATGGGGACAAAGATTTTTGCCAGCGTAATTGCGTTAGCCATTTACTTTTCACATTCCTTTCATTTTCTCTCAATCCTTTTCAGGGTCGAGGCCGGCGGCTGCCATGATTCTGGCAGTCTCGGGGTCATACTTCCCGGGAGGGGGTGTTCTGCCCGTTCCGCCAGCATAGGGCGGCGGGGTGGAATCATCCTCGAACAGGTAGGCGTTATCCTTCTTCAACCCTTCCAGCGCCGCCTGAATGTCCGCATCCTGGTTCTTGGACTGTTTCAGCGCGTCCATGTCCAGCAGTGCCGCAATGGCCTTTGCGCTGCGCCCCTTAGCGGCGGTAATGGCATCCTTGATTTTCCCGTCAAAGACCATCCCAGACATTTTCTCTTTCCACTCCTTGTCCTTGTTGGAAAGCTGGGTGTTCAGGTCGGTGATTTTCCCCTGCAGCTCCTTCACGTCCACGCCCTCAAAGGCTTTCAGGCCGTCCTGCGCGGTCTTGAGCTGCTCCTTGATGGCGTCATAGTCGGCAAACGGCTTCCGCGCGTTCTCGATGTCGCGGCCATTTTCGCCCATGATGGCATCAATAATTTCTTTTGTCAGGGGGGTATCTCCGATTTTCAGGTTCTCCAGAAATTCACGCTTCACTGTTCCGCTCCTCTCTCCGCTACGCTTTCGGTACGCGGGTCGCTTCCGCTGCGGTCGGCCTTAATTACGCCAGGCCAGGGCAGATATGAGCACGGGCGCATGCCCGCAATCAACAAAAAAGGAGCCGACAACACATGTTGTCAGCTCCACTTAGCTCTTTCCGCCCACCACTTAGGGCGGAGAACGATTATTTCGTTTTCACAACGCTGCGGCGGATGTGGATTATCTTCACCCCGCCATTGGGCAGGGGAATCAATTCAACTCGGTCGTCCTTTGCAAGGATGCTTTCGATTGCTTTGATAACCTCTTCCGTCATTTATACAATAATCTCCTCACATATTTCCGCAAGCGGCTTCCCTTCCACAAATGGAACCGTCAAAGCGTCTTCCACGCAATTTACTGTAATCTCTTCTCCATTATAGGCAAGAGAAATATCCGAATGACTAAATGGGCAAATTGCCCCGGACTTCCCGTGATATTCAAAATCAATATCTTGAGCTAAGCTTAAAATCAACGTCTTTAACTCAACCACGTTCAAGAATGTCCGCACTCTCCTTTCTTTCATAATCCGTCAATTCTCTTACTGCCCGTTCAACAATTTCCCCGTCTTCCCATATAATATCGTGCGCATGCTCCCCTCGTTTCCCATAAGGGTGCCGTTTCATGTTGCCGTGTGGGCCATTACTGATTTGTCTGCTTTGGTTACCATTAGCATCAAAGAATATCCGGTCTCTTTGTTTGCCATTTTGCGACTTTATATCGATAATGGCATTGGGAGCATATCGGATTGGGATTCTCGGGTGTTCGCGTTTTGTCCAATCATCTGTGACAACAACTGTTCCATTATTATTGTAACGTATTTCTGAATATTTTTCAACAGCTTTATGCGCGTTAGACATCTGTTTTGCCCCAAATCCGGACACTTCCAGCCGCTCATACTCGGTACGCAGGCCAACGCCTTTGGAAAACCGATTGTATTCCTGCTGCAGCCGCATCAGGCGGATTTTCTGCGGCTCCGCATCATCCGGCGCCGCCAGCAGTACGCGCCGCTTCTGCGCCCGAATAGCGCGTTCCAGGCGGCGTTGCACCTGCGTAGCTTCATATCCGGTGTAATGCTTCCCGTCAAAGGTGACGCCCGTCTCGTTATCCTTCCGGAACTTCTCCAGCTGCTCTGGCGTATACTGCGGCTGATTCACGCCCAGGATAATAGGAGACGCCACATGCCCGCAGTTCAGCGTTCCAATGCGGCGCACAAGGCTGTTGTTCAGTTTCTCGTATTCCGCGTCGCTGTACTGCCTACCCTGAATCGGCTCGTGGTCTGGGGCGCTGTTGGCGTGGGCGGAAATCTCCCAGCCATTGCACCCAATATTATCATGGTTCTGCTGCTCAATCTTCTCCGTCATAAGGCCAAGCCCGCCCATAATGTTTCTTCGGACGGCTGCTTCCAAACCGGTATGTACCCCGGAAGCATAGGCAACTGATACGCCGTGCTTTGCAATCCCCGCGCAGGCCTGCCGGATGGCGGTATTATAGTCCGTTGCTCCGGTGATAACCTGCTGAAATGCAAAGTCTGTGCATGCTCTATACGCTTCCGCCAGCGGCAAATACTGCCCGTATGGGCTGACCATCATGATTGCCGTGGTCTGGGTGATGTTCTCCAGCGCGTCACCCGCGAGGGCAACGGAAGAGGACACAATCTGCTGAAGCACCGGGTTGGCATCAAACGGGATTGCCCGCCCGGGAAATTTTTTAAGCGTCGTGTCGTAGCCGTATTGTGCCGCAGCCTGGAGGAGCTTTTTTGCCTCCTGCCGGGTTACTCCCAACAGCCGCGCCAGCTCCTTTTCCAGTTTCTTCCGGCTCACGCCCATCCATTCCGCCCGCCACGCTTCATAGGCTGCTGTGCTGGTAAAGCCACCGGCTTCCTGCACACGGTGGGCAATGTCCTTCAGGAGATATTCGTTTACGGGGTCTGTCAGACGCCCGGCGGCAGTCCGGAATCCTTCAATCTGCTCCGGCGTCAACATGTTTTTCCACCCTTTCCATTCGCCCGCCTTCTGCGCATGGGTTATTATTCCGTTCCGCCTGCCATATTCTCAACTTCCGGCATATACTTCTCTCGGATTTTCTGCAAATCAGCCGGTGTATCAGTCGGCAAATCAAAATACCATCCAACGGCGATTTCCGGCTTGAGCATCCCTGCGGCCACCATAGCTTTGTAGTCCGCCCACGTCTGGTCTTCATCGTACAGGATGCCGTTGCCCCAGCTGATGGACACATCCTTGATGGGGTCAATCGTGGCACCGGAATAGACCTTGTACAGATGCCCAAGGACGTCACACAAACGCACAGCTTCCCGCACAGCCGTTTCCCACATGTTTTGGAAATCAATGATGGTGAGGTTGTAATCCCCGGCGGAACTCGTGATTTCGGTTGCGGTTTTCTCCGCCGCTTCCACATCGGAGAGCAGGCCGCGCTTCAGGCCAATCAGACTTTCGACGTTCCGAAGATATTCCGTTTTCCGCGCAAGGAAAGACTGTTCCCGCAGTTCCGGAGAAAAGATTGTCAGCCCCACAGCGTCCGGGTTATCGTCCAGCCCCACAAAGAGGTCGTCCGAAAGAGTTTTACGTCCATCCTCTCCAGTCTTGAGAAGGTCGGCGGAAGCCACAATGCGGCTCCGGCCATTCTCAAATTCCCGGTTCATCTGCGCTTCGTTGCGGTTGATGCTGTGGATTAAGCCTACTGCCGGGGCGTAGACGCTCACCGGGTCGGGACTGCCGTCCACGGTGTTTTCCTGCGGCGTCCGCACCGGCACCAGGCCGATAGAGCCAATCCACGGTAGAACCAACTCCGGCACCAGGTCGGCGTATTTGTCCAGCGCCTGAAGGCTTGTCTCATAGCCCAGAATCTGTGAATTTTCGGAGCGGTACAGCTTGGTTTCAATCGTCAGACTGCCTTTTGCATCCACGCGCCGCCGTTCCAGCAGCGTGTAATACGTCCGGCCTTCCACCGTGCGTTCCGCCATGCCGACATCGGTAATTTCGTCCCGCTCATTGCGCCCTAGGGGGATAAAGCTACCGCGAGACACGACGGAAAATGACAACCCCGTGCGGCTGAACGTCGGCTTCAAGAAGCATTGCCCGCCAATAAGTGCCTGCTGCATAGCCTTGCCCTTTACGGCGTTAAGCTCCCGCAGCACAGTCTCCAGAAACTCCGAACCCCGCTTCACTGGGGATGCCCGATACTCGGAGAATGTAGTTTTAGTCAGCTTGGACACAACGGCAACCGGGATTCGCTGGCACGGGTCTTCGGCCTTCGTGGCATCAGTCTGGTAATATAGCAGCGCCCAATCCCGGATAGCTGCCTGCATGGCGTCGGTGGTGATGTCTTTCACGCCGAACGCCTGCTCAAAATTATAAACTTTGCCCTGGTCAAAAAGAGCGGAAAAGATACTCACTGTTTCGATACCTCCCGGCAGTTGATTACAATGCGGGGATAGCGGCGCTGCGCCATCTGCACCCCATCGATATACGCTCGCAGCTGCTGGATTTCCTGCGCCTGCGCCTTGCACTTAGCGGACAGCAATTCATTCGCATGCAGCAAATCATCTCGGCACCACGCGGGAAGAAAACGCTCATAAAGCCATCTCTTAAATTTACCCATTACTTTCCTCTCCGCTTCCAGACGGGTTCAAGCGCATACCGTGTCGCGTCAATGCTGTGGTTTGCCGCATCTGGATAGCCTTCCAGCACATCCCCGGTTTTGGGGTCGATTTCGTATTCATACTCGGAAAATTCCTGGGCAGTATGCGGGCACCGCTCCGGGTCAATGACAATCGCCGACAAGGATTGCAGCCACTTGATACCATAGGCCACGCTGCCGGGGCCTTTGACCGCTTCCCTCATGCGGAATCCATATGCCCGGAAGTCTGCCACATTGCGGTCGCCGCCGCTGCCCGGGTCGGCAATAATCAAATCGTTCTTGTGGTGAGCAATCTTTTCCGCCCATGCCGCGTTGCTCTGCTTATTCCCGCGGAACTCCTCGTAAATGTAGAGTGTTCGCGCTGCGCTGTCATAATTGCATCCAACAAACTGGTTCGGGTCTGGGTACCAGCCCCAATCCTGCCCGAAATAGAGCCGGTCGAACGTTTTCAGCTGCTTCTCCGGGATGGTCTCAAGCCGCACATTGTCAAACACGCCATTGCCGGAGCCAACGACCTCCCCCAGATATTCATGGCGGTATCCTGTGAGGTTTGTCGATTTCAGGTGCTCCGCGTCCGCGATAAAACGCGACCCCAACCAATCTGCCGGAGTGGTCAGGTAAGTGGAATGGTGCACCAGCTGCCCAGGTTTGCGCTCACGAACGTACTGATTCGCCCAGTTCCGCGCCATCGCAGGCGGGTTGAAGCTCTTAAACGTAAAGCTGAACGCGCCGCCGCGTAGCGTGGATTGCTCAACGTTACGGATTTGTTCCGCTCCGTCAAACTGGTCAAGCTCTTCAAACCAGTCAATCCCGATATACCCAAACGGAACTTTAATGGACTTGACCTTCCCGGGGTCGTCCATGCCGAAAAACATGATTTTCTGTCCCGTCTTGATGTAGGTGCACTCCATAGGGGACACTGTGCACCGAAACTGCCGTGACAAGCCCAGCTGTGCGATTGCCCATACAATCTGCGTGTAAACCGATGTGCGCAGCGTATTTGCGTACTTGCGGAACACGCAGGCGTGAATCATCGGATTTTTCAGGATTAAGAGAACAATTTCAAGTGAAATCGACGAAGATTTGCAGCTTCCGCGCCCACCCTTTTCCACTATCTCATTGACGGCGCCGCTTTTGATGGCGTGATAGGAACCGTAAAAGGCAGGGGAAATGATTTCACTTAGTCTGACATCCATTTTATTCCCCCACCTTTTACTCCTCTGTGGCGGGCATAGGAATGTCGTCAATGATTTTAACCACATCTCTTCCGCCATTATCATCTTCGCCCAGCGCAACAACGTCCCGCTGGCCAAGGTACTGTTTGCCCAGCCAGATAGCCATGCTTGCGTTCTTTTCAGCCAGTTTCCACTGCGCTCTCCGCAAGCTCGACTTTCCCACCTGACTTTTGCTTTTATATGTATCCGCAAAAGTCATTTTATACGTCCGCTTGCACCATCGGTTCAGGGTGTCTTCGCTGCACCCAAGCACTCCACAGATTTCTGCCTCCGTACACTGGATGCCACATAGGTTCTCAAACAGTTTTTGATTTATTTCCTTCTGTGGTCTTCCAGTCCGTGCCACTTCCGACCCCCCGTTCTTTAAGATTCAATCACGCCGAAGATTTCTCCCTCACGGTTAGCTTTCTCGCAATCAGCGTATGCAGACCATTCATGGCCCCTGTGATATCGCCGGACTTAATCAGCCCGTTCAGTGTTTTCATCTGCTGTGTGGATAAATACTGCTGATTTTTCTTACATGCTTCACTACATAGCTCACATCTTGGTGC
>ERZ1034915.1584-NODE-1584-length-12103-cov-42.745103_pt1 | contig 12103 bp, 9 predicted proteins | sample MGYA00520592_ERZ1034915 | MGnify/ENA primary metagenome ERZ1034915 (study PRJEB33766, sample SAMN09781787) | gut metagenome | biome: gut microbiome | host: Homo sapiens | place: Madagascar | study: EMG produced TPA metagenomics assembly of the PRJNA485056 data... | reverse complement strand
CTTATCAAATTTATATCTGAAAATCGTGATGGGTGATAGATGAGATGCAAAAAAAATCTGCGTCATCTGCTTTATCTGCGAAATCCCAGCCCGCATAGGGCAAAAATCTGTGGAATTCCGTGAAATCTGTGGGACCAAGCTCCAGCCCAAATAGGGCCGAAAGATTACCTCCTGTGTTTAAGCCTCCAAAAGAAATGCATATTTCTCCTCATTTTCAAGGCAACAGTTCTGCCCATGAAAGATATTTACCAGAAATGTTCTTACTGAAACCTGCTCCAATAATAAAAGACATGGAATGTATGCTACTTCCTATCTTGCGTATATAGTCAATATTAGTATTTGTTGTCATTTCTCTTTTATCCGCTTTTGTGTTACATCTTTTGCATGTCTTTCATTAATCTACTCAAAGGTCTTTTATGTATGTCTTCATCGTCATAATACGTACCAAGTACAAAACGTTTGACATCATCATCCGTCAAGGCAAGCTTATTTCCTGTAAACGAAGCTTTCAAAGCCTTTATATTCTCGTCATTATAGGCGTATTTTCGCCAAATAGCTTCTTCCACCACATCTTTATGCTCTTGATAAATGGCATTAATGTGCAACTTTTTATCCATGTTTTCACAAACATCCTTATATAATGGATTGCTTTCTTTTAACTCTACAGATAGTGCATCAACATTATGCGTCAACATATATTCCGCTTCATTCTTTGGCGGTAATTCGAAATGAAGTACGTTCAAATCTGCATTTGTGTCATCCTCGTAAAGACGGAAAAACTCGTCATCATCATCACCTTTATTTCTGTTGCACGAAAAACAACATGGTACAAGATTGAAAAACGAGATACCCAAGAAAGGATATTTAGACTTTGGTTTCCAATGATCTACCGTATAATAGGCTACTCCATTATCATCTGTAATAGCAAAATTTGCATTGCAATATACACATGTCTTCACGCCAACCTTTTTTAGAAACTTTGGATAGATGTAAGTTCTGGTTTCATTATACATCAAAGAAGAAATCAAAAGATTGTGAAATGAATCCGCTTTTTTACGTCCTACTTTCAACTCTTTATTCAGTAAGGAGCCATCATTCCCCAATGTTGCCAATAGTGAATTATTTATAGTGGTGAAATCCGAAGGAAGCAAAGTCAACAAATCATTAGGATAACGGTCTATTACCACCTGAAGATAATTCTGATACATAGTTGAAGTTGCATTCGGAATCTGTGCATAAATAGTTTTCCCATTGGCATCTGTATCAAAAGATTCTTTCACCTCCCCATCTTCAAAATACTTTTTGAATCTCTTCAATTTCTTCAATGGATTAACCAAAATGTTTTTGGGACCGTAATGAAGATGCTTCAAAACTTCATTCCGATACTCTTCAGCTATAACTTGAACATTGCTGTCAATAAAAATCTTTCGCACGACTAATCCTCCCTTTCCAATTTTTCCAACTCACGTTTCAGTTCCGCAATGCGCTCTTCCTTGCTGACCTCTTTCTCGTCATGTCTTTTTACTTGAGGATTTCTCACATAGAATTCATCAAGCATCTTATAAAGTGTTCTTTTCAAAAGGGGATCACCAACCTTTTCGATCAATGCTGGAGCCAAATCCATATTATAATCATTACGCATCCCATCGTTAGAACTCAAGAAGGTAACAAGACGTTTTATTTTCCTTTGTGCAAATTTTCCAATGAATCCATTTTCCAAGAAGAAACTTTGTCGCAAAATGTCATTCACATTGGCTGCAAATGGATTAATTAGCGAACTTTTGTCTTCAGGATGTCCATCTTTCAAGTACAATATGTTGGTACTTGGTACGTCAGACAGAATAAAAGGCGAGTGAGTTGTAATCAATATATTTAGGCTACATCTGTCTTGAAATCCCAACAAACTGACTATTCGCAAGAAGTCAAATATAAAAGTCCTTTGGTATTCTGGATGAAAGCATAATTCCACTTCATCAAGTACAATATTGAAACATCTATAACATGGTCTTCCCTTACGCACAGACCGTAAGTTAAGAAGGTGGTATAGGATGGCACTTGTCGTAAATATGAATTGTCGTTCGCCTGAACTTAAACGATTGAAGGGAACAATACCTTTTGTCCTGCCATTCTCATCTACCTTTTTCAGAATAACCTTTACGGAGAACAATGAAGGCGGAAGGAAATACATTCTGTCGTATACGGATTGTTCTATGTGAGGATTTCCCAACCATTCTTCATATTGGTCATAGGTAAACTTCTTGTAAAGGTTGTTTATATCTGGTACATTTTTTAAGCGAGATAAGAAGAAAACAGTTTGCCAGACTTTAACGCCTATATGTGACTTGTCGTCTTTTACGTGTTTAGCCAGTTTTTTGTACATGCCTTTTTGTGCCAAAGGAACTTCTGTACACAAAACAAATTCCAGGTTCGATATCGCTTTAAACTTTTGGTACATAGGATACTTTTCTGCTATTGACAATACTTTGCATACCAAGTAAAGACGTGCCATCCACAATATGTCATCATCATTTTCTCCAGCAAGAGGAATTTGGAAGTTTCCTAAAATCAAATTGGCGGCACTATTTCTGTTCTCTCTCTTACAAGCTTTCTTAAAGGCATCAAGTATTCGTGACAACTTTTGAATACCAGACTCTTTGGCGTTTACGCTCTTGAAGCCCTTGATTAACTTGAATGGATCAAGTTTGTATTCAATGCTTTTCAGTTCATATCCATGTAAATATTGCCCATGTTTAGCACCTCTCGAAAACTCAATGAGCAGAGATGTGATACGATACATGGTCAATGCTGTCTCATTATGCATATTGATTATCCCATCATCCCTGTAAGGATTCAGATTGATAGGACACATATAGCCATCATTTTTATGAAACAAGCTGTTTATCCAAGTTCCTTTGCCTTTCTTCCAACACTTTTTTTTCCTATCATATACTAGACATTTTTCTTCTGAGTAATCTGATGCTACATATGCCTGTACTGAATAATTTGTAACAATTGTGTAGAAGAATGAGGATGTCAATTCAAATATCTTTTGTTCTGAAGTATTGGTATAATCTTCAAAACCATTGAATTCTTCTATTCCATTATTGCCAAAACAAACTTTCTTGTCATCAGCAACCAAAGCCACAGCTGTATCTCTGACTTTCAATACTATGTCTTTACCTCCAATGGAATATTCCAAGTCCGCATAGATACCCAATACATATTTCAGTTCATCAGCTGCCGAACATTCCACTCGACAAAACATCATAGCTGCAAGATTGTTAATCATACGAAACATCAGTTCCAACAATGTCGACTTGCCAGAACCATTTTCACCAACAATTGTTTCAACCGTTATATTTGTGCCAAAGAATCCTTTTTCTACCTGAGAGTTAAACAAGTATTCCGCAGGATGCAAATTCTTCCTCACTTTTTCCGAGCATTCGGAATGTATAACTAACCTCTTTAATGTAAATGATATATCCATACGCTTATTCTGTAAATATTATTTCTTATTCCACATTCTCCACAAGAAGTGCCAAGTTCTGAAGATTGGCTCACTTAAAGCCTCGGCAGGATAATATCGCACGAAGTGCATATTTCTCCATATCTTCAGGAAGTATTTCTTTGCCATTCCTTGTTGCGTAAAATGCCCATACTTGGTGAAGTGCTTACCGAAGTTGCCACCATTCAGTATCTCTGCCAGCAACAACTTTCCTCGCTTCTCATCCATCGGAGCAATCATTTTTTCCTCTGATAGTCCCAAAGCCTCATACAGCACATACATCACCGCCCCAGCAAACTTCCACAATCCAAGATGTTTCAGTTCTTTCTGCAAAGTATCCTTAATCGCCAATAACTCATCATTATTCACTACATAATAGTAATCAATGATTTGCCTCATTCCAATCCCTTCATCAAAGAAGTGATGATAAAGATGCGTCAGCTGATAAACCACATTAAATGCCGTCGTTGGTATAGCAATATCCCCTGCCCCATCGGGCAGCCCCACAATATGCGAGCATTGCAGATCCGCATTCCTTCGAAACCATTTCTGCAATCTAGCATGATAGATAGGATTATTCATGGAGCAAGGAAAGAAATGCAACTCTACAGGCACACCATCCAAGGAAGTCTCCAGATGCTGCAGTCTGATATCATCTTCCAGCTCAAACTTCTTTTGAGCATACTCCATAATCCTCTCCCTACTAGCATCAATCCAAACATCAATATCTCCAGGAGTGCGGGAATAAGGATTCGGATACATCAAGGCATTCCCTTGTCCTTTCAATATGCAGCATCGCAATCCATCTTCTCTAAGCATGGAATAGAGTTTGCTAGCTACAGTATTCACTTTCATATTCTGTCTGCTAATCTGTTGCGACTTCCCCATCCAGTTCATCAGCAGTTCCCTCCCTATCGGGTTCCGCTTCAACTCCTCAGGATATTCCTTTCCCAGTCGCTCTATACCCTCAAAGCAAAGCCCCAGCAGAGCCTGCTTAGAAGCAAAGGAATATAGCTCCTGCCAGTCCATACCAGCAATCACCCTACTCATATTCTCCTTTTTCCCCAGACAATATATTAAGAAATCAAAAATCATATCATTATTCAAATATACAATAGACTAACATCTACCACCTTTCTATAATAGAAAAAAGTAGAAATATGAGACTACTTCCAGCGAGCATACTTGCCGTCTATCCATTTTTTCAATTGTCTTTTCACGATTGTAACAACTTGTTTTAATCGAAAATTCATGCGATTATCCCTCACTAAAAACTCCTCTTTGTTTAAGTTCTAAAAATCTTGACCCAAATAGTTCTGCCGGAACTTTCTTCTTCAACAGTTCAAAGAAGTTTCTATCATGAGTGGTCAAGATGATTTGTTTGTCAAGAGAATAGGCTACATTACGTAGCAAATCTATCATTGACAAAACATTAATATCATCTAACGCTTGAATTGGGTCATCTATAAATATGCAGCCTAAATCCTCTTTCTTATCAGTTTTGGCATATAATGCCTTTGCCAAGAAGATACAAAAAGACAAGATATTGATTTGGGCTGTACTAAAATAAAGATTCGGGACAATCGTGTCATGTCCATCTTTTACAGAATACATGACAACATTAAGTCTTGGATCTTTATTTTTAAAGTCACACTTGAAATCTATTTGCTTGTATTCCGGATGAGGGTCTATCGTGTTATACAACTTATTGATGATGTCCAACTGGAAGAATCCTTTCACAAAGTCTTCAAGGTATTTTTGAAGTCTTGCTTTCTCATCATTGATTAAATCTCTTTTTTGTGTTTCTTCTTTCAGTTGTTCTTCTTTATTACGTAACTCAACCTTTCTCACTTCATTTTTGCTATATTTCTCTCCAAGTATAAGTAAGACTTCATACTTGTTCAGCAGAGTTAGTTTCGTATCAACCTGTTCTTGATTCTTTCGTGTTGCTTCCAACACACTCTCATACGCCACTTTAATTTCGTTTGATTTTGCTCTGCCTTCAATCGGTATCATACAAACATTCATTAAGAAGGAAAGAGTATTGTTCCAAACATTCAATTTTTCTGAAAGTTCTTCTGCCAAAACGTTTCTCTTATCCTTCATAGAAGGAGCGTTCTCTTTTCTGATGCCAGATTTTATCAACTCATCAAGTTTGCATTGACTTGATTTTTGCTGTTGACCAATCTGTACAATCTCTTCGTCTATTGATGCAAGTCTATTCTTCCAACTATCAAGACATTCTTCTGAGAGTTTTTCATCACCTAATTTCGAAGTGTATTCCACATAAAAATCATCCTCTGATAATGCTATAGATTTTTCATCTATATCTTTTATCTTATCCTCATGACTTGTTATATCTGCAAGACATTGGTTTATCTCCTTTTCCAGTCCGCTTAATATCTGTTGCGTTGCCGTTATATTTGTTTCTGTCGCTTCTACTAAACCTTTCAGTTCTTTTTGCTTGTCTTCCTCTATGGTTCCTTTTATGTCGCCATAATCTTGCACAAGTTTAGAAACAATGTTGTTCCATGTAGATTTAAACTGTTCTTTTTCATCCCTCAACTGTTTGGCAGAAATATCAATGGACTTTATCTTCTCTATGATTTCAGAATTCTCCTTATCAATCTTGTCAAACAATTCTTTTCGTTTTTCAGACATTGAATTTTTGTGCTGATTGATTTTATCAGCCAACACATTCTTCTCCTGCAAGTCTTCCTCTAAAGCTGTTGATATAACAGTATTTTCCGAAATATTCTTCAGAAGTTTTTCCTGTGTTTCAAAGTCTGTACCGCAAAGAGGGCATTTGCTTCCTTTTAAATGCTCCAATACTATGTGGGAAGAGATTATCAATTGCTGTAGTTCATTCTCCAAAGCCCCTTTCTCGCTGATTCGCTTTTCTATCAACAATAATTGCTCTTCCTCTGAATGAATCTTTTCATTTAGTTCCTTGATAAACTTTACTTCATCAACATATATCCCTATTGTACAATCAATAGTCTCTTCTTCAATAGATATTCTTAGACGACACAAGGATTCTTTTTGGTTGGCAAGAGCATCATGCTGGTTTATCGTTTCCTGCAAAGGATTTTCTTTTGATGCCAACGACATCTCTGTCTCTCCTTTCATTTTGAGCAAAGAAGCCAGTTCTATATATCTGTCATGTAATTTTGAGATTTTATTCTGGATGGAATCTCTTTCTTTCTGGTAATCTGACAAAATGCCATCTTGTTGTTTCTTCCGTTTATACTTGTCATCCAGCAGAATATGGTTGTTGGCAATTTTCTTCAATAGTAGCTCCTTGTCTCTTGAAAGTTGAACGATACCTTGATGGATTTTATTGAATGGTTCATAGTTATCTGTCAAATATACAAGTCTATCCTTTTCTTTCTGACAGAGGAGTAAGGATTTACGTCCTTCCTCTACTTGGCTTTCAGCTTTCAAATAAACATTCAGTCTCTGCAACCAGTTTTCACACTCAGTTGATTGCTTCTTCTTCTCATCTATCGCTTTCTCGAAGTTTTCGAGTTCTTGAATGCTAGTGATTTGGTCATTCCCCACGCTTACGAGATTAAGATTAGCAATCTTGTCTGCAATATCCTCTTTTTGTGCCTTTATTTCAGCAATTAGATTGTCACACTCCATCCTTAACACAGTAAGAGTTTCTGCGTCAAGTTTTCCTTCCCATCTTACAGATATGCCATTGTCTGCTAATTTCTTTACTCCATCTTCAATCTGTAGTATAACCCCAGCATCCAATTTGCCATCAATTTCTTTTTTCAGACTCTTTACCTCCTTATTTGTCTTGATAACCATACGTTTAAAAGATGTTGAAGCAGTTGACAGACGGCGATAATAATCCAATAAATCTTTGGTTTCTACAAAATAATCGGTAAATATCTTGAAACGTTGCTCTGCACTACTTGTGGAAAGAAATTCTGAAAACCAATCTTGACTTAATACGGCATTTCTGAAATACAAGTTGTCCCCATTGCCTTTCAACATAGAACACTCATCTTGTGGGTTGCATGTCGTTCTTATATCATCATGCCCTTCAAAGTTCATGACAATATCTATTGGCAAATCTGAAAAATCCTTGTTATGAATGAAAGTCGTGCTTCCTTGTTCTTGGTCAACCTTGAAGTTTTCCTTGAAATTGACAGAAACCCTTTGGATTGATTTGGTGACACAAAACTCCATGGCATCAAAAAACGAAGTTTTTCCAAAACCATTAGGCGCATAAATGGCAACAAAATTAGAAGCCTTATTAGGGTCTAATGTCGAAGTCAAATTCACTGGAACCTTTCCAAACTGTCTGAAAGCTTGAATAAAAACGTGTTTTATCTTCATTTTATAAGTTTTTCTACATTTTTATCACACTTAAACAACGGTGGCTCTACACAAGCCTTAACTTGTCCCATGTCATATTTTATATATCTCGCCACCAAACTTTCTCCATTTTCATCTTGCAGTTCATCTTTGCTGACGACTATCTTACGTGACGAGATAGTATCATGCTCTATCTCGTATTTTAAATTACGGTCAATTGCATTCTTGTTATCAACAACATAGAACAAATAGAAATTCCATCTTTCAAACTCATCTATGTCATCTGTTTGATACTCTACCGCAAAATCATTTCGATAATTGCGCCAGGTTTCTCTCAGTTCATCTTCAGTCAAGCATTTTGTGACACAAACTAAAATTTTAGAACGAACATCAAACGAGTCAAACGATTTAACTATAGCATCTTTCATTGCAATTTAGATTTTAATAGTTCTTTGAAATGTTCAAAAGTGGCATCCTCGTCATCCACGCTTTTTTCAACCGCCTTTTGAAAAATACAGCTGTTGGCTATTGTGATTCTCTGCAAAAGCCGTCTGTCAGAGCGTTTAATATCCTTTTCATTGTACTGCTCTGCACATGTAATAGTTGGTATTGTACTGCTCAATACGCACCCTCTCAAAGTACCGCTTGGAAGTAAGCCACCAACTACCAATTTGGCATCTTTCCTTACACCTACCAACAATGACATGTCCAATTTGTCTCTTGCATCAAATACATCAAATGGCTCTTTGGAATAGACAAAGTGAAATTTGTCATAAATAGCTATTATCAAGTTTTCTTGATCTATCTGGAAATTTAGCAGTACCATGATACCTATGACAAACTCAGAAAAGGCAATCCAAAAATCACGGCTCTGCTCTTCGATAACCATTTCTTCCGACAAATAGTGACGATTTTTCAGAGTGGTTATGACATCCATCGGAGAGAGGCGTTCAATCTGCTCCTCGTATTCATCTAATTTCATCAAAATGGAGGCGGCAGCATTCCTAACACAAGCATCGTCATTAAAGGCAAACACCTCACTCGTAAACGTCTCAAATGTGGTTAAATCAAACTCTTGTATTGGACACCAACCTTCATGGCTACTCAATACTTTTTTAAAGTCAGCTATTGGTATATAGGCAGCTTTGCCTAATAATTCATTTTCATCATAACAGGAAGAACGTTTATGAAGTCCTACCAGTCTGAGTAAATCATCAAAGATACCACCACCAGACATTCCTTCTATTTCGTCTTTCTTTGGAGCTTGCGCATATCCATACTCCATCAAATGTCCTTTTACTAAGCCATCAATATGAGTAATGTCCAATACTACACTATCACAAATTGCAGCTCCATTTTGACGTTGTTTAGGAAAGCCTATATGGCGATACGGGAACTCATTGCTGTTTCCACAAATTGGGAGATAATCAAATTTCCCAAGGCCTTGGGGTGATATTTTAAAGATGGCAACGTCAAGTTCTTCATCACGCAAGTCATCCAAAATGACAATGCGATTATCTTTCAGTGGACTTTGTGATGAAAAGCAACACGTAACCTTGTCATTGGTGACATTCTTTACAACGTGATAGTCAGTCAACACATACCAGTATTCATCTGTATAACTTTTTACTATCACACCACTTCCATCCTCTACATGAACAGTATGGCATTGGCGAATTGTGTTTATATCCATCAGTTTAATGCCTTAATACGAGTATCTAAATAAGGGAAATCTAATCTATCTTGCTCCAATATAAGTTCCTGCATCCGTTTCTTGTAATTGAACAAAATTACAGAATCCGTATTCCAAATGATTTGGGCTAATACATCCTTGTCGGGATGCTTGAATTTACCACCATTAGTTGACACAATATAGTAAGGTGTACGTATTCTTTTCAAGAAGTCTGGGTGAAAGTTATTTTTGCTTCCATGATGAGACAACTTTACGATATTGTATTCTAACTTTTCTTCCTTATCAGGATGAAACAACTTCAACCCTTCCATATAGTCTTGATAGTTGGCATCGCCTAATAAAAGGAGCTTGACTCCATCCCAACATTCTAACTCAAAAGCGATAGAAGCTTCATTTTCAGGCGTATTATCTTTCATATTCCAGTCCTCTTGAACCAATTCCATGAAAGTTTTTTTGTTATTTTCCTTTTCCGAAGAAGTGTTATCTAATGATTCATGAATATCATGGGCTATGACATTATGATGTGCAGACGAAGGTGCTAACACATTGATACGGCAAAACTCATTCTTCTTGGAAAAGCCCGTTACAATGCTGTTTTGATATTGAATATGCTGCTCTTTCAATTTACCAATGATAGAAGCAGCATGGGCAGAGGTGTTATTCAAATCATGTCGGTCTGCTATCAGGACATCATCATTTATCCAGATTTCTCGAACGAAATCATCGGTAGGGAAATCCATTTCAAACCATTTCCTAATGCCTCCAATATGATCATCATCCACATGAGTACATATCAACAAGTCGATATAATGACCTTTTTCTTTAAGATGAGCCAATAATGCTCTGAGAGGCCCTATCGGATTTCTTCGTTCTTTCACATTATAGTAGGTGGAAGCCAAGCCTCCATCTACTAAAATGTTGAAAACCATATTCATCTTATGTATGGACATGAAGATACAATCACCATATCCTGCAGGGAGAACTTCGATATTGGCATTATCCGATAAAAACATATCTGAGTATTATCTGTCCTTATACATATTCTCATAATACTTCTGATACTCCCCAGAAGTAACATGATCCATCCATTCCTGATTATCAAGATACCACTTCACCGTTTCCTCGATACCCTCCTCAAACTGGAGAGATGGCTCCCAGCCGAGTTCCTTCTGGAGCTTGCGAGAATCGATGGCGTAACGCATATCGTGACCCTTTCTGTCTGTTACATAAGTAATCAAATCCAAGTCAGCACCCTCAGGGCGACCGAGCAATCTATCAACGGTCTTGATAACCACCTTGATGATATCGATGTTCTTCCACTCGTTGAAACCGCCGATGTTGTAAGTCTCGGCAATCTTACCCTTATGGAAAATCATATCGATGGCACGGGCATGATCCACTACATACAACCAGTCGCGCACATTCTCACCCTTACCATATACTGGCAATGGCTTGCGATGACGGATGTTGTTGATGAACAGCGGAATCAACTTCTCTGGGAACTGGTATGGACCGTAGTTGTTAGAGCAGTTGGTTACGATGGTAGGCATACCGTATGTATCGTGGAAAGCACGAACGAAGTGGTCTGAGCTTGCCTTAGATGCTGAGTATGGAGAGTGAGGATTGTACTTGGTAGTCTCTACGAAGAACTCCTCGCCGTAAGCCTCGTGGTTCTTACCGCTGGATGCCTTGGTAGTGAAAGGAGCAGGAATGCCCTCAGGGTGAGTCATCTGCAAGGCACCGTAAACCTCATCAGTAGAGATGTGGTAGAAACGCTTGCCCTCGTAACCCTCAGGAAGACTCTCCCAGTAAATCTTGGCAGCCTGGAGCAGAGACAGGGTACCCATCACGTTGGTATGAGCGAAAGTGAATGGATCCTTGATACTTCTATCTACATGACTCTCGGCAGCGAGATGGATGATGCCATCCACCTTGTAGTCCTGCATCAGCTTCAGCATCAGGTCGAAATCGCAGATATCGCCCTTAACGAAAGTATAGTTAGGCTTGTCCTCAATGTCCTTGAGGTTAGCCAAGTTACCTGCGTATGTCAACTTGTCGAGGTTGATGATGTGATACTCAGGATATTTGTTCACGAAAAGTCTTACTACGTGTGAGCCGATGAAACCAGCACCGCCTGTGATAATGATATTCTTCATCTTCTTAATATTCTAAATTCTTTTTTAATGTTTGATCTTTCTCTTCAAGGATTGAAAGGAGATACTTGCCATAGTCATTCTTCAACATAGGCTGTGCATTCTCTTTCAATTGTTCTCCGGTAATCCAACCCTGACGGTATGCGATACCTTCCAGACAAGCCACCTTCAAGCCCTGGCGCTTCTCCAAGACTTCGATAAAGGTAGATGCCTCAGAAAGGGAATCATGAGTTCCGGTATCAAGCCAGGCAAATCCTCTTGCCATGGTCTGCACCTTCAGCTGCTTATCCTTCAGGAACTCCTGGTTTACTGTTGTGATTTCCAACTCACCACGAGCAGATGGTTTGATATGCTTAGCTACTTCTACTACCTTGTTAGGATAGAAGTATAAGCCCACTACAGCATAATTGCTCTTTGGATGCT
>ERZ1034915.1583-NODE-1583-length-12105-cov-78.939668_pt1 | contig 12105 bp, 19 predicted proteins | sample MGYA00520592_ERZ1034915 | MGnify/ENA primary metagenome ERZ1034915 (study PRJEB33766, sample SAMN09781787) | gut metagenome | biome: gut microbiome | host: Homo sapiens | place: Madagascar | study: EMG produced TPA metagenomics assembly of the PRJNA485056 data... | reverse complement strand
ATATATAGGTACATCATGGTTAGTTCCCACTAACTATTTAGTTGAAAATTTTAAAATATTTTATAAAAAGTATTGACAATTTATTTAATATATGTTATAATATGTATGTAAGATGAGAAAGATATTAAACTTAACTTACAAAAAATAAATATTATAAAATATTTAAAAAAGTAGTTGACAAACTTAAATAAATATGTTATAATATAAGTGTAAAGAATAGGAGGACACAAAATGAAACACTTTACAAGAGACATAAGAATAGCTGACAAATGGGTTGACTTAGAAATGACACAATACAAATCACGTAATATGTATATAAGTAATACATATAAAAATTTTAGAATAGTCATAAGTTATAACACAATTATTGGCTTTATAAATGAGGTAAACAACACATTTATAACATGGGGTTATAGTGAATATTCATGCACTACTTCAAAACAAATTATGCAATTATGTTATGAACAAAATCTAAAATTAGAAAAAGTAGCAAAATATACATATAATTTTATAGATATGTTAGAACATTATTTAATAATCTATGGATTATTTTGTTAGTGGGGCATAATATGAGAGTAAATACAATACAACAATTAAATGACTTGTGTGACAACATATATATAGCACATACTAAGGTACAAATTAACAAGTTTTTAAAAACTACAACTCATAATATATATATTAATATTAATGAGTTTACAAATCTATCACACAATGACTATATTATGAAAGTTTTATATAGTGCATTTAAGCAACGTGGTTGTTTAGAAATTACACTGGGTGCATCTAACGGCATGTTTACAATAGGTTTACACATGAGTATATTATATTATTAATTGATTAATATTCATAGTATCATACATATGGTACTATGCAATTAGTCAATTAGTATGACTAAAGAAAGTGAGGACTAACAATGAAAGCGTTAGTATTAAATAGTGTAGAAACTAGAACACTTAAAAAATCTAGTAATGGTCAAGTATGGGTCACACGTGGTAACATAGAATACTTAACTGATGGCACACACATTTTAGATAGTGTTTGCAATGTAAAAGCAATTTTACCGTTAACGTTTGGTAAAAATAGTATTCTATTAACACACTTAGAAAACAAAGAACTCAACGACACAGGTAAAACAACACATGTCAAGGGTGGTAAAACATATACTATCACAATGGTTGACAATGTACCTGTTGTAAGTATTGAAAGTGATTTTGATTGTGTAATCACATACGACCAAACAAGATAATAATATACCTCTAAGGGTTGCAAGGTCAAGCCCTTACAATTTAGGTATGTATACGGGTTATGGGGTGGGTATTTAGGAGGTTTTATGGTAGATAAAAACTATCAAATTAAACTCTATGTCAAGAGTATAAAAAAAGACAAAACAACATATGAGATTTACAAAGCGATTGTAAACGATAAGCATATCGATTGTTGCATTGTAAAAGAACTAGAACCAAAGCTTAAAGCCGATATGTATAATAAGGGTTTGACAATGCCATTAATTATCGATTTACAAGAAGATGACTATTTCTTAACTGCTAAGAAATACAAAGACAAATTAACAAATAAAGTAAAATATAACAACAAAATTGTTATTACAAACTATCAAAACATTTCACAAGGCGAATTTGTAAAAAGAACCTTAAACGATTTAATAGATTGTGAAGATTAAATGCGATTTATATGCATTAAAGATTTATATGCGTTTGTAGCTTTGTTAGAACAACTGGGCTACAAACCTGTTAAGTCTTACGATTTTAAAGCAATATTTAATGTTCATCGTTTAGGTTATATATCAAATTATAGTGTAAACATAGTATTAGAAACAAATAATAAAAGTGATAACATTGTATTACATTTTACTTCACCTATAAGAGAGTTAAGGTTTGAATATGAAAGATTATAAAGAATACAAACAAAAAGTAAAACAAATGTTAACACCACCTAAGAAACCAACATTAACAAAAAATCGTGAGAAAAATGTTGCTTTGATGAAAGAATATACAACAAAGTTGAGAACATTTAGGACAACGATTAATTATTATAAATCTATAAAATCAAAATATATGATTGGTAGTGTAGATACACATACAATGAAAAAGTTTCTTAATGATGATGACATTTATAATTATTACGAACGTGAGTATGAAATATTAACAGGCGATTATGATATAAAACGTAAAAATATATTCATAGATAACTATGTTAAATATCTTAAATCGGTAAACGTATCTAGGTACATGATTAACAAGTTTAAACAATTAATAACACCTGACACAATTGATGTTATACAAGAACTTGACTTATTACCATACATTAAGTTATGGGGAGACACTAAGGGTAATACTGACATTGATACTGATGAATATGACAACTTAGTATCAAACCTAAAGCAAGCATTAAAAACTATCAAAAAGACAATGGTAAAATAAATGTCTAAGCAACAATCTTGGTATGTAGCTGACTTTGAGACAACAGGATTAAACTATTATCGTGAATATGGTTGTACCAAAGTATGGTTATGGTCTATATGTGATAGTAATGCTAATGTTATAAAAATAGGTTCAACAATAGATGAGTTCTTTGAATACATACGACAATTATATGGTTCTATCATTTATTTTCATAACTTGCGTTTTGATGGGTCATTTATATTAAATTATTTACTGACACATGATTATCCTTATAACGATAAATTACTAGCAAATGACAATAAAGGGTTCTCAACATTAATAGGTAGTGAGGGTCAATATTATCAAATAAAGTTTAACTATTGTCGTAAAAGACAAATAACGATATGTGATAGTTTGAAGATAATGCCGATTAAGGTCTCACAATTATGTAAAGAATTTAATTTACCGATAGAAAAGGGTGTAATAGATTATCAAGACTATACAATAGATGAACATACTAAAGAATATGTATCAATAGATGTACGTGCTGTTGCTATGGGACTTAAATATTTTAAGGACTTAGGTTATAATAAAATGACTATCGGTAGTAATGCATATAAAGATTATATAGACACTATCGATTGTGCTAAAGATTTATTTCCTCGATTACCTGATGACTTCTTAATTGAATGGCGCAAGTCATATAGAGGTGGTAGAACACAAGTAAATCCAAAGCATAAAAATAAAGTCTTACATAATATTTATAGATATGATTATAATAGTATGTACCCTTCAATAATGGCATTTAAACCATTACCATATGGACAACCTATACCGATTAAAACTAGAGGACAATATAAGTTTGAGTTATATCAAGTTACAATACAATTTACACTCAAGCAGGGTCATATACCTACGTTATTAAAAGCAGGGTCAATGTTTGATAGAGGAGATGAGACATATTATATTAATAGTGAGGGTATTATCAACATATGGATTACTTCGATAGATTATGAGTTATTAGAGAAACATTATGATATACAATTAGTTCAATTTAATAAAATGTTTGGTTTCAAAACTTCTACAAATATGTTTAGGAAGTGGGTACTAGAAAAGTATCATTTAAAATCAACGACAACGGGTGGTATAAAAATGGTACACAAGTATGTTATCAACAATTTATATGGTAAGTTTGGAAGTAAGTTATTTGGAAGAAGAAAAATACCTAAGCTTGAAGATGATATTTTATCATATGATTTATCAAGCGAAGATGAACTAAGAGCATATTATTTACCGATAGCACTAGCTATTACTTCATGGGGTCATGCAATGATAGATGAAAAGATAGAAGAAGTTGGTTATGATAACTTTGTATATTGTGATACTGATAGTGTTCACACATTAGTACCTATTACAAAAGATGTAGATAACAAGGAACTAGGTAAAATGAAACTTGAGGGCATAGAGGAAGTATCAAAATATGTAAGACAAAAGTGTTACATATATAAACAAGATAACGAATGGACTATTACTTGTAGTGGTATGGTACAAAAGAATAAAGAATATCTAACAAGAGTTTATGGAGATGAATGTATTAATCATTTCAAAGTGGGTCTAACCATAGACAAAAATAGTCCTAACATACGTGATGATGAGTTAAAACTTAGACCCGTACAAGTGAGAGGAGGCGTTTTATTAGTACCGACACGGTTTAGTATGATATGAAGAAACCAAAATATTTATTAACGCTTAACTTTGAAGAATATTACAATCCACATAGATTAAACTCATATCAAGACTGCTGGTTATATCTTTTAATCGGTGGTCGTGGTATAGGTAAAACAACAGGTTTATCAAGTGTATTACTAGATAGTTTCTTTAAAAGAAATGAAGAGTTTGTATACGTAAGAAGATACAAGGAAGAAATCAAAAAAGCTAAATCATTATTTGATAAGTTTTTACCTAACGTTGTAATACGTGGTATAGGTGAGGGGGTATATGAGTATTGTTTAAGAGAAGTAATAGATGATAAACCAAAACTGACTCGCATGGGGTTCGGTATAGCATTAACAGTGCAACAGTCAGTAAAAAGTGGTGTGGATTTTAGTAAAGTTAAGAGAGTAGTATATGATGAGTGTATCGTGCGTTATAAATCACTTGTTAGGTATCTTAGTAATGAAGTAGAAGATTTACTAGAGTTGTTAAGTACAATATTTAGAGAGCGTACTGATTACAAAGTATACTTAATAGGTAACAATGCCGATATATTTAATCCATATTTTAGTTATTTCAATATACCTAAGTTTGATAACATATATGTAGATAAGAAACGTGGTATTTATGTTGAGTTTTGTAAAAATAATCCTAAGTTTATGGAACATGCAAAACTAACACCATTATTTAGATTAACACAAGGTACTGCATATGGAGACTATCATTATAATAACAAAGTATTAGTTGATAGTACAACAAAGCAAGTAGGAATAAAACCTAAAAATGCAGTATTATATTGTAGATTTTTATATAATAATATTACGTTAAATGCATATGTATGTGGTAGATACAAAATGTATATTGAGTTAAAAGATAAAGTTATTAAAGATAATATTACATATATTATTAAAGAAGATAACGAACTAAACTTATTATATATTAAAGATTTAAAATCAAGTAATTGTATTAAGTTTATTAATAAATCATATTATGATAATGGTATGATTTATAGTGATGAAAAAGCTATACAAATAATGTCTTATATCATTGATGAAATTAATTAGGAGGTAATAAAATGATTAAAAGATTAACACCTATGCAGTTAGTAGAACTATACAAAGCACAAGTAATTTGTGATGACCACCATTTAGCTATATCATGTATAACAATGATTAGAGTATATGTCAGTAGTGCTATTATAGATTATGAAAAAACCTATGTAAAAGATATTAAGTTTGATAAACGTTGTGAGTTTATATCATGGGAGCCAGGGTATTATGTAATGGATTTAAACTTAGAATATGGAGACATATGGTATTTTAAAAGTTTTGAACAAGCTAAATTAAAACTTTTAGAAATCAAGAACATGAGAGAATAATATGAAAATTATTAAATTAAAAGATTTACTAAATCTTATTGATGATAAAGAAATTATAGAGTTATATGTATATAATAAGTTTAGTATGGATGATAAGGATTTGATGATATATGTAGAGATACATAAATATGATATATATGAATATAGTAATTTAAGTCGTTATCTAAAATATCGTGTAATATTTATGTATTCACTTGATGGTGTTTTACATATTGAGGTACATCAATGATGCATGAAATACTATTATATGTAATAATTAGTATACTAATAACAATAGGATTATTAGCTAGTATCGGAATAGTATTAGAAAATGAATATTTATGTGTAGTGTGTCTTATACTAGAATTTACTATTATGTTATGTTCAATAATTATATTAGGAGTTTATTATGTGTGATAAAGATTTAGATTTTTTAAATGATTATGGCATAGAGTTAGACAAAGAAGATAACGAAGTCTTACTCTTGACTGATGAAGAGTTTGAAGAATACTGCCATATGTTAGAGCAAACTATTTAACTGCATTAAAAAAGAGGTTCAATGTATCTTACATACTTGACCTCTTTTATTTTGTATATAGAACATAATACTTGTTTACAGTGGTGTTGTCTAGACACTTTAATATTTATGGTTGCTTTCGGCAATAGACTCCATAAGTATCACATACAATATATTATGTTGCTATCAATTAAATAGTTGTAACTACATCATCAATGGTACCAATAGTTAAAAGTCGTTCACTAAAAATTGTATCATTTATTACGAAGCCATATTGCCAATTACTACCGTCAAAATGAATACCATTGCAATCAGTATTTAATGAAAAATTTTGACCTGCATTTAATACACTACATAATATATTAGTTCCTGCACTTGCATGAGTTATTGTGTTTAAATCTTGAATACTGTCAACTTTTAAGTTGGTGTCAGTTATATATTCAAATACAAAACCTATTGAACTATCATCATTATAGATAGATATATTATGCCTGAATAATTGACTACCTCCGCTATCACTTGCTTTAGCAATTTTATCATAAATAATAAAAGTGTTATTTTGTGATGTAGTATCACCATTAGATACTAATGTAACCATATATTCACCTGTAGTTCCATAACATTTAATAGTAGAAGTATCACTATTAGGTACTAATAAACATAATATAAATACAGGATTTAATTCAGTAATTCCTGTTGATGTAGATGTAACATTTCTCATTTTAAGTAAACATACTCCATTCTCTTTTACATAGTTTATACATTTATATACTGTATTTATATCATCACTATAAGTTATGCTAGTTTGTTTATGATTAGCAGTTGGAAACGTACCTGTATATGGATATTCTAATTTAAACGTTTTTAATCCTGTATCACTTATTAACGCATTAACTTGTGCTTTGGTATATACTGCAACTTGTTTCTTTTGACCTGTGATTTCAATACCGTCATGTTCAAGTATTAAATTACCATTAATATCAGCATTAATATCAGTAGGCATTACCTTTTCAAACTCACTCATACCCTCTTCAATACGTAGAATATCTTGTTTAATCGGTACTATTTGGTCATCAATTATAGTATCAATATTATTATTTATAGCAGTTATTTGTTCTTTCAACTTATTAATTTCAGTCTCATCAAGTTCACCACTTGTGATTAATGCTTTCATATATTTAATCATTACATATTGTTGTTGTAAGATAGTAAACACCTTACTAAGTTCTTCAGTAAACACATCAACTTTATTTGCCATTTTCATCATCCTCCTTAGGTTGATTATTTTTTATTTGTTCTAATTCATCCATAGCTTTTTCAATATCATCTTGTATTTTATCAAGTTGTTTATACTTAATTCTCAAGTAGATTTTATAAACTACCTTCCATAGTATTAATCCAACTTGCAATGTAAGTAATATAATACCAAGTATGCTTTCAATATTAGATATACCGAACACAACTCCTAAAGCTATTGTAGTATTTTCTATTAAATTATATACTTTTAAATCCATTTTCATTCCTCCTTAATATAATAACATAAAACAAGTTTTAAAATCTTCACAAAACATATCATACACATTACTAATGATTTCAAGATACTTTTTCTTTTGTTCAGTAGTGTTGACACCACCTGTGTGTTTTACAACAAGTTCTCTATCTTTACTACCATTGTAACTTGTATTGTTGTTTTGTTTATTACTTGCATATTCAGTACTTGTATTCTTCATAGGTAAATCAATATATGTACTATCTCCTGTACCACTATTCTTATCGGTGGTCTTCTCAGTATGGGTTGTAGATTCCACGTAGCCTTCTAGCATATCAATCTTTGTAAGATACGCCTTTATATATTCCATGTAGTATCTCTCATTCTTCTTAAAGACATTTGTTATATATTCTTTAAACAATGCAGGAGTTTCAACACCAAGTTCATAATGATAGAACTTATTTAAGAAGACCTCCTGAAATACTAGAGATTGTTCTTGCCAAAATTCGTTGTCAGGGTCGCCCTGCTTAGAGGTAAATGTTAGGGACTCTAGTAAATCAGGTTGTTGTGTAATAGCGTCTACTAACTGGATTGTATATGATGCAAAATGATACATATTATTTGTCCTCCTTTGATGAGTCAGTTGATGACTTTTGGTTGGACTCAGGTTCAGTAACCTCTTGTGCAACTGCCATGTCATGTGCCAACTCAACTTCATCTTGTTTTGATTGTTTGTAAGACTCAACTAATTTAATGTTGTAACCGTATGTAGAGTTGAGTAAATCTACAAATTGTTGTCTTTGATTAAGCATACCTTGATATACAAAATCAGCATAATCATTTTGTGCTTGTATTTCACTTGTAACAATACGTTCACGTTTCTCATTCACTGAGTAGATACCTATGGAGTTTAATGCATAGTTTTTATATTTCTCCATTTGTTGATATACTTCATCTAATGTTGCAGGCAAGTGAATATCAAATTGTTCAACTGTATCTTTAAGTGATTTATCACCAAATACAAAACCTTCAAAATCAAGTGTCTTTTTAAATAATGTTTTTAATTGTGCTGCCTGTGCTTTATCACCTGTAAATAATGTAGGTAAACGAATAAGAATAGTTAAGATGTCAAGTGTCTTTTCTAATGTAATTATTTTGTTAATCCAACCACTTAATGTTAAAAATGGAATAATGTCAGTTTGATTATCTCTTGCTAATATAAGTGATGAATATTCTACTTGACCTAAATATTTACCATTAAGGGCATAGAAGTCAACTGTTGTAGGTTTCCAATATAAATCGAATACACCACCATAAGTATAATAACCAAGTACAAGACCAAGTCCTGTAATCTTTGTAAATGCTAAATTGTTACGGAACATTAATGCTGTTTCTATAATTTCAGTTGTAATACCGTTGTCAGCAGGTAAATTCTCATATGAAAACATTGCTACTTTAGTATTACCTATATCTTTGTACCACCTTAAGAATGAGTTTTCATCAGGACATACTATGTTATACTGTTTAAAACAGTCTTGTAAATTCATATAATTAAAGTAATTCATATAACCTCCTTACCATACTTCTACGTTATCATATTTACATACATCACCTAAATCAATAGGGTATGAGTTATCTCTTAATGTTTTCATTGTTTCAGTATTCCATAATCTTAATCCGTCCATAAATCGTGTACGAATATCATTTATAAATTCGTCCGATGATATTGCATTAACTAATGACAAATCTATTTCTTTACATTGAACATAATTATATATTTGTCTATCTTTGAATATCGGAGAACCTAATACAAACTCATCTACTAAGTAACCTATTGACTCATAAATTGTAGCTACTGTATCTATGTTTGTACACATTTCAGTTTTATATATCATATCACTATTTTTACTTACAATGTTAGATGATAAATTACCTAAGTTCTTAATTGTATTTGGTTTAATAATTGCATTAGCTTGTTTAACTGTTTCTTCTAAAGCGTTTGATACTAATAAGCTAGGATTACCCGTTAATACACTTGCAATAGCACCTATAGATGTATTCATTAACATACTACCTGCATTGCCTGACATATATTGTTTGAAATAATCATTATATAAATTGATAGATATCTCATTATCAATACATATTTTTGTATTATAATAATCTTCTTCATCTAAATTACTTAAAAACCAATAAAATCTATAACCATTGTATATATCATATTTAGTCATTAAACGTATTTCACTTGTTTCATATTTTGATATAGGTGCCTCAGTATAATATGAGTATTCTCCAAAATATACTTTAATATAATTTTCATCAATTAATTGTGGAATGTATTTTTTATCAAATAGTTCACCTAACACTGCATGGTCGTGAAAACCTAAATCTACATCTTTATAAAATGATTTATTACTATAATATAAAACTTTAAATGATAACTTATCATTACCAACTATATCTTCACATTGAAATTTATTACGATTATTAGGTGTAAAATCCATTGTTAATGTATTATTTGTTAAACTAAATAAGCAATCAATAAATGGATTATTTGGCATATAAGTAATTTTATATACTGTATTGTCAAATGAATAAGCATTTATTGCATGTGCTATTTGTCTATCAGTAATAGACTTTTCTTCTACTGTACCACTATTGTTATAATATTTTATCTTATAATCCATTCTACCTGTTGGAATATATGTAAATATTGAACTAGGTAACATTTGAACTCTATTATTAGAGTTATAAATTATATTATCATCAATATCATATACAGTTGAAGGTGCAGTGAAATCACCTATTGCCTCAGTAGTATAATGTATAAATATAAATCCATTAAAATGATATTTGTCAGTAAAATCTTTTGTGTAATTGATATATTTATTATTTTTAAATATGTTATTACTGTAATTTTCACGTATATAATTACGATTAATTCTTGTACGTGTCTTATCAGTGTATCGTTTAATTGTACGTCTATTAATACGTGCATTATGATAAATAATATTAAACATAAATGTTTGTATTGTATCCATTTCTATATCTATATCAATAAGTCCTTCATTAACATAATTAAAATCTTTAATGAAATAATAGTAGTTAATATCTCTATATGTCAATATTAAGTAATTATATGTACTATCAAAGCTTATATCATCATCACTTAATCTTATTCTATTTGTATAATATGGTGGAAATATTGTATCTACTTTACGTACGTTATCAGCGTTGGCCTTAAACCATGCCTCTTGTGAGGTACCATTATTGAATATAGGAGTATCAGTACGACTGATACCCACTATATACATTAATGTAATCATTATTGACTATCCTTTAATTGGAACGCACGTGCATTACGGAATGTTTTAAATCCTAAAATCTTCCATAAGTTCATATAGTGATTTGTATATTTACCTTCAGGGTTATAGATTAATCCACCATCTTGTAATGCTACATGGTTTTCAAAACACTTACGGTCTAAGATAATGAAATCAATGTCAGTACCAACTTTACGTGTTTTAATTTCATGTGTTGTAGTATCTTCATATTGTTCATCAATTAAGAATGACTCTACTTTAATGATATTATTAACTAAATCTACTTTAGATAAGTTGTAGACACCTGTTAAGTAATCCATATTAATTGAGTTAAGCAAATCGTTCTTAATAATAAGTACAATGTCATTTGGTCTTGAGACAGTCATTGTACCTAATTTATTATTTGTTTTGTTAGGTAATGTCATATTTGATGATACATCAACAATTGTCTTAGCAACTGCTTTTGCAGTCTCTTCATCAGTAGCTTTCTTTGTAATTGACTCAAAACCTTTAGCATAAATGTCCGCATTGTTAAGTAAGTTAATTGTTGCAAAATATTCATCTAATGTCATTGACTTAGAAAGTGAAGCTAAAATGTAATCAATTAATTGCATAAATCCATATTCAGATAAACATGCTTTACGTAATTGAGCGTCTTCAATAGTAACTTTATATTGCATATCATAGTTAATTGTTGAATATAATGCTAATACGCTTGGTTTTTGTTTAGGGAATGGATTTGTATTATCAGGGTCGAATTTCTTGCCTGATGGTGTTTCGACGAATAATGCTTCTACTGTATCACCATAGTTTACAGGATATCCATCAAACTTTTTAAATGGGTTTTCAAAATCCATTGTTTCTACTGTTGAGTAGATAATTTTGTTGTATAAGTTTGTTAAGAAAGTATTTTTAGCAGCTTGATATGTATCCGATGTACCAGTTGCAATATCAGTAACAATACTTTCAGGTAGACCTAAATAGGTCATTAATTCAGTGTTTGTAATTCCGTTAGACATTCTTTAACGCCTCCTTTAATTTTTTCTCAATTGCTTGAGTGTCTTTGGTTTTATCTTGTTGAGGTACTTTTGTATCAAGCAATGTTTTATTGAACTTGCATACGTCCTCAATACGGTTTTCTAATGCCGTAAGTTTGTCAGCTAGTTTTTTGTTTTCATCTAATAGTTGTTGATAATTAATATCGTCCATTAGCTATCCTCCTTATATTATAAGTATATCATATAAAAATTGAAAATAAAATAGGTTTGTATAAAAAGTTACAATAAATCGATGTACCTATATAT